>Ga0335085_10013006_pt1 | contig 12217 bp, 8 predicted proteins | sample Lox_Sample_45_FD_206712 | JGI IMG/M metagenome (GOLD analysis project Ga0335085, IMG submission 206712) | Soil microbial communities from Loxahatchee National Wildlife Refuge, Florida, United States - Lox_Sample_4.5 | ecosystem: Environmental > Terrestrial > Soil > Wetlands | place: USA: Florida...
AACAGACGGCGCGCCTTGTCGAGGTTCGCGTTGTCGGGCCAGCTGTTGAGCGGCGCGAAGCGCTGCTGGCCGGCCCCTGCGCCGCCGCGGCCGTCGCCGATGCGGTAGGTGCCGGCGCTGTGCCACGCCATGCGAATGAACAGCGGCCCGTAATGGCCAAAATCGGCCGGCCACCAGTCCTGCGAATCCGTCATCAGGGCGCGCAGGTCCTTGATCACGGCATTGAGGTCGAGACTCTTGAATTCCCTGGCGTAGTCGAATGCCGCGCCCATCGGATTGGACAGGCTCGAATGCTGATGGAGCACCTGAAGGTTCAACTGGCTGGGCCACCAGTCGCGATTGGTGTGGGCCCGCATCCCACCAACAAACGGGCACTTGTTTTCGTCCGCCATCTCGCCTCTCCATAAATTAGAACTATTCTAAAGTAAACCGACGCGGCAGCCTGTCAAGGCTCTTTGGAGAGTTTCCAAATTGCCGGCAGCCTAAGAATCCGGGGCGCGATGCTCATTGATTTTTCACAGCAAAGCCTCGCGGAGCTCGGCTCGCGCATAGTGCGCACAGGACCGCGGTCCCGGTGATACAGGTTGTAGCGCATTGACAGGCGGGACATCCTGGATGTTATCAATCGATAACTTATAAGAGGAAGCGCGACATGAGCTCTTTTCCCAAGCCGCTGTTCGTCACCGAAGATTCCGCGGACCCGGAATTCAACCGGCCGTTCATCGCGGTGAACGAAGAGCGCACGGGACCCGTGCCGCATCGTTATGTAAACGGCGGCTTCGAGGGCACCCATGCCCGCTTCTCGTTCTATTTTCCGCCCGAAGCGCAGTATCAGGGCCGCTTCTTCCACAATACGTATCCCATGGCGATCACCTCCGACATCGGTCCGTTTCCGATCGAGTTCGAAGTGGCGACGGGCGATCTCGGATTCACGATCGACAGCGGTGCTGCGTACGTGCAGACCAACAATGGCGGGGTGTTTCGCGCGGCGGGCATCGATCCGGCCATTGCCGCCTATCGCGTCAATGCGGCGGCGGCGAAGTTCTCTCGAACGGTTGCGGCGGAGATTTACGGCGCGCATCGATCGTTCGGTTATCTGTTCGGCGGCAGCGGCGGCGCCTATCAGACGATGGGCGCGGCGGAAAACACGCGCGGTGTGTGGGATGGTTTCGTGCCGTTCGTGCCCGGCTGCAATCACGCGATCCCCAGCATGTTCACGGCGCGCATGCATGCGCTCAGAACATTGCGCCGGCGCAACCGGTTTCCGGCGATCGTCGATGCGATCAATCCCGGCGGCAGCGGCGATCCCTACGCCCAGCTCAACGAGGAAGAGCGCGCGGCCTTCAAGGAAGTGTCGCTGATGGGTTTTCCGCCGCGCGGCTGGTATGGCCACGAAACGATGGACAGCGGCTATTTCGCGAACATCTCGGGCATGATCCCGGCGATGGATCCCTCTTACGTCGAGGATTTTTGGAACAAGCCGGGGTATCTCGGCAGCGATCCCAATGCGGCGATCAGAGCCGAACGGTTCCGGTTCGAGTCCACGGTCGCTGCCGTGCGCGGCGGGCCGCCATGGCTGATCGAACTCGCCGGTGCGCCCGGCAAGAAGGGCAACGATGCGCACCTCGTCGTTCTGAGCGGCGCGGCGGCGGGCGCAAGCCTGCCCATCGCGCGTACAGACGGCGCGACCGTCACGCTGATCATGACCGCCGATCCGGCCGCTGCCGCAAACATCAAAGTCGGCGACAAGGTTCGCATCGACAATTCGTGGGCGTTGGCGCTCGAGACCTATCATCGCCACCAGGTGCCGCCGGACGAGGAATATTACGGCTGGAACCAGTTCCGCGACGCGAGCGGCAAGCCCCTCTATCCCCAGCGCGACATCCTCGTCGGCCCCGCAGGCACGGCGAATGCCGCGGGCACGGTGCTCGACGGCAACGTGCACGGCAAGGTGCTGATGCTCGCGGCGCTGATGGATATCGATGCCTATCCCTGGCAGGCCGACTGGTACCGCACGAAGGTGAAGGCGGCATTGGGCGCGCGCTTCGACGAGAATTTCGCGCTGTGGTTCATCGATCACGCCCATCACGAAAACCCGATGACGGCGCTCGGGCGCGCCAATGTCGTCAGCTACGGCGGCGCGCTGCAGCAGGCGCTGCGCGATCTCGCGCGGTGGGTGGAGAAGGGCGTCAAGCCTGCGGAAACACGCTATCGCGTGGAAGACACGCAGGTGGTCGTGCCGGCCGGCGCACGAGAGCGCGGCGGCATTCAGCCCGTCGTCACAGCGCAGGCGAACGGCGGCGCGCGCGCCGATGTCCGTGCGGGCGAGCCGGTCTCATTCACAGCAACCATCGAAGTGCCGCCTGGCGCAGGCCAGGTTGTGAAAGCCGAATGGGACTTCGAAGGCGCCGGCGATTATCCCGCCGTGGCGCGGATCGACACCCCGCAATCACTCGTGCGGCTCGAAGCGACGTACAGCTACACAAAACCCGGCACGTACTTCCCGGTTCTGCGCGCCACGTCGCAGCGCGACGGCAACGCGGCCACGCCCTACGCCCGCATCCAGAACATCGCACGGGCGAGGGTGGTGGTGGGCTAATGGTCGTGCGACACATGAGACCCCGAGGCGACAATTGCTGCAATGAGGGCGGGATGAAATTTGGCTGACACGCGAGAATTATTTTATAACTACAGGCGTGTCAGTGCGGTTCCAGCAAAAGTGTGTGCACTTTTTGCGTCCCAAACTGCGACAAGGCAATAACGTTGAGCGAAATGACGATTCGAAGAGAAGTCATTTCGCTCTGGTGAGAATGAAGCACGATCATGCCCATTCTGAATCGTGACGGGACGGCGCTCTATTACGAAGTGCATGGCGAAGGGCCGGTGCTGCTGCTCACGCATGGATTCATGTGCACGTCGGAAACCTGGGCGCCGCAGATCGCGGCGCTGTCGCGCCATTTCAAGGTGATCGTCTGGGATCTGCGCGGGCATGGCCGCACCGTCGCGCCCGACGATCCCGCGCAATACTCTGGAGAGGCGGCCGCCGCCGACATGGCGGCGCTGCTCGATCATGCCGGAGCGGAATCGGCAATCATCGGTGGGCATTCGCTCGGCGGCTATCTGAGCCTCGTGTTTCACCTCCGTCATCCCGAACGGGTGCGCGCGCTGCTCATCATCGCCTCGGGACCGGGCTTCCGCGACGACGCAGCACGGGCGCAGTGGAACGCGCGCGCGATCCGCAAAGCCGAACGCTTCGAGCGCGACGGGCTTCGCGAAGGCGAAGCGGAAGGGTACGTGCATCACATGGGCGCGAAGGGCCTGGCGCTGGCTGCGCGCGGCATGGTCGCGCAGCGCGACGGGCGCGTGATCGAGACTCTGTCCGCGATCAAAGTGCCGTCGCTCATCGTCGTCGGCGAGAACGATACGCCATTCCTCGGGTCGGCGGAATATATGAGTCAGAAAATTCCCGGCGCGGAGAAGGTGGCGATTGCGAACGCCGGGCACAACGTCAACGCCGATCAGCCGCGTCTCTTCGACGATGCCGTGCTTGGCTTTCTCGGGAGCAGGGGGCTTCTGCCGACGCTCTGACAATGTTTCAGCGGCTCTTAATCACATTTGCTGTCACACAGTTGACACGTGCGGAACTTAGGCAGAGACTCCACGACGTTGCTCCGTGATGCGGCGCCCGGTCGAAGGTGAAACAAGTGCGCCGGTGTCGCGGATTGCTGATGGAACACGGTCAAGAGGAGGGTTCCGCATGGAAGACACTCCGCCGGGTATAATGCCCGGGCTCTGCTGAGGCTGAGCCACGATCGGCGGCTGACAACGCCGGTCGCTGCTGAAAAATCTAAGACTGAAACGCGAGCTATGCTCGCAAAGATATCCGTGAGTACGGAGAGAGCCCGGGCAAAGTCCCGGGCTTTCGATTCTTGTGCTGCCTCCCTTGGACCGCGGGGCTTCAGCCCCGCATGCGCGCCTGAAGGCGCGCGGTCCAGTTGCGGCCAGGATTGTCGCGATGCCAGGCCGTATTCTTCTTTGGCGGGTGAGGGATGAAGTCGACAGTGAGCAAAAAAATGTCATCCCCGGCGGAGCGGGGGAGTGCCGGGGATGACAGGAAGCGTTCGCGCTACTCGGCGATCTCGCGATAGACCTCGCCGATCTTCTTGCCGTCTTCGAAATAACCGAGGCCGTAATCGCCTTTGATCGTCGTGCGCAGAGTCTGCCGCTCGTATTTTGCGTCGCAGCCTTCCACCGCGTGCAGCATGCGCCAATTGTCCCAGATCAGCATGTCGGTCTTTTTCCAGTCGTGCCAATAGGCGCTCGCGCCGGTGGCGAGCCGGTTGACCGTGTGGCAGACCTCGTCGAAGAACGCATCGCCGGCCTTGTCTTCATGGTGCTCGATGCCGACCGCCATCCACGGGCCGATGTGCAGCACCTTCTGGCCGTCGCTGCGCGTCCACACCGCCGGATGCATCGCACGCGGAAAGATGGCGACTTCCTTGAGCAGGGCCTTCGTTGCCGGCGGCTCGCCCAGCGGCTTGAAGTTCACGCCGAAGCGCATCTTCGAAAGCCGCGTATCGAGCGTGTAGATGATGTTCATGGATTCGAGCTTCGCGCGCAGGTCGGCGGGAAACCTCTTGTAGAGCTCGACGCCGTCGGCAAAGCCGGTCCGTCCGCCTACGGGAGCATTGATCGGAGCACGCAGCACGCCGGCGCGGTTCAGCTCGTTGTTGTAGCAATGATCGAAGTGCCACGGCGAGAAGCGCGCCAGCCTCTGGCCGTTGATCTCCACGAGACCGTCGACATTGTCGGGATCGTCGCTCGGCACGTAGTGCATATCGATCACGCCCAGCGCCAGGTCTTCGGAGTCGGAGTCGCGCGGCGTGGATTTCGTCGGGTGGTCCTTGAGCGGACCGAACACCGTGCTGATCTCCACCTGCATCTTCGAGGTGGGCTCGACATTCTGAAACACGATCATGCCGCGGCTCTCGAAGATCGCCTTCAGCTCGTCGCGCACGCCCTTGTCGGCCAGCGTCTGCCAGTTCACGCCTTCGACGATGGCTCCGAAGGACAGATCGTCTCGCAAATTGCGGCTCTTGATGCCGGACATGGTGCTGCTACTCCCTGATTGTCGGGCAGATTGGTCTACAAGAAAGTCTAGGACAGGGAGACGGCCGTGTCACTATCGGAGTACGCTGTGTCTCAGTGTAACACAGACGCTACGTGCCGGGCTTCATCGAAATCAGGTGATGGGCGAGGGCGTAGGCGCCGACGAGGCTGACGGAATCCGTGAAAAAATGGGCCCACATATTGGCCCATAAGTCGCGACGCCAGACAAAGAGCAGGGTCAGGACAAGGCCTGCCGGAAACACCACGATCAGGAACTGGATATCCCACGTACCGAGATGCGCGGCCGTGAACATCCCAAGGCTGATCGCCGCTGCGACGCCGCGGTTGCCGGTCACGGCGGCGAGGCGCTCGATGCCATAACCGCGAAACAGCAACTCCTCGACGACACCGGCCCGCAACGCGAGGAGAAAAATCACCGCGAGCGGCAGGGAGCCCAGCCTCGTTACCGTGCCGAGATCGCGCGCAAATTCCTGGCTGAGCGAGGTGCCCGAGAGTTTGGCATAAGCGAGAAGCACGAGCGATGCCGTGATGCGGACCGCGACCGCGCCCGCGATGCCCCACCAGAAGCTCGTCCACGTCGGACGGCCAAGGCCGATGGCGGAAAGCGGCAGCCTTTCACCGTAATGCAGAATGCCGACGACGAGGATCGCCAGTCCCCAAAAGGCGGCTTCCTCTATCCACAATGCCCCCGCGATGTGAATGCCGGCTAGCAAGCGGGTCGGCAGGACCAAAAGCGGGACGCCGAGCGCGCAAAAGAGCCCGAGATACGTCGCAAGGTTGGGTTTCGGATACCGGAACATCGATTCGCAATATACCTGTCTTGGCGCCGCGTTGTCCCACGCGGCGGGCGCGGTACGCCCAAAGTCGCTTGCGCGGAGTCCAAATTGACAATCTGCCACGTCGATGCTGTACCACGATGGCGATCCAGCGAAGGTGTCCAATGCCGGCCTATATGATCTTTCTCCGCAAAGGCGCCATCCGCGATCCTGCCGAGATGGCGGAGTACGGCAGGCTCAATCGCGAACACGCAGGAGAGTTCAGCACCGCTTACAAGATGAAGCCGCTGGTCGTTTATGGTGCGCTCGATGCGGTGGAGGGCGATGCCCCCGACGGGGTGATCGTGCTGGAGTTTCCCTCCGTCGCCGATGCCAAGGCCTGGTACGACAGCCCCGCCTACCAGAAGGCGCTGCCGCATCGTCTGAAGGCGGCGGATTATACGGCTTTCATTGTCGAGGGCTGGTCGCCGTAAAGGTTTGCAGCAATTGACGTCTACCCCGAGGAGCCGGGCGCCTTGATGGTGCGCGAAGGCATGCGCCAGCGCGCCACGACCGTGTCGAGCATCGCGTGATCGATCCCGGCATGCTGCCAGGCTTGCGAAAAGCTGGTGTGGCCGCTCTGCGATACCCTCCGGTCGGCAAGGTTACGGAACCTGATCCGCACCGGCATGATCACGCCCTGGCCGAGGACGATCGCTTCGCGGTCGCCGAGCAGCGGCAGAAAATCCAGAAGACCGAGCGCGCCTTCGTGCGTATTGGCGCGAACGACGTTTTGATCCCGTTCCGTCGACAGGCGCATGGCGATGACCGTGCTGCACTGGGACATGATGGTGGGATCGAGTTCCGAAGGCCGCTGGGTGATCAATGCGAGCGAGACGCCGTATTTCCGGCCTTCCTTGGCCAGACGCGACAGCGCGAGCCTGGTCGGCAGGAAGCGGTCGCCGGTATCGGCCGGTGCGTAGCGATGGGCTTCCTCGCAGACGATCAGGATCGGAAGCTTTCCCTCGCTCCACATTGCAAGATCGAAAGCCAGACGCGAGATCACGGAAATGACCACGTCGAGAATTTCCGGCGGCACGGTGGCGAGTTTCAAAACCGTGATCGGCTTGTCGCCGACTGGCACCCGGAATATCCGTCCCAGCACGTCGACCATCGTATCTTCGATCATCAGACTGCCGAACATGAAATTGTACCGGGGGTCGCTGACCAGGGTTTCGATGCGGTTCTTCAATCTCTTGAATGAGAACGTGTCGCGCGACCGGTCGAGCTTGCCGAGCTGGTCGTCGATGTAGGACACGATGTCGGAAAGGCGGAAGGGCACCGGCGTTTCCACGGTGATGGTCGCCATCTCGCTGGCGCGCCGCAAGCGACCGGTCGAAGAATCCGAATATTTGCGCTTGGCCCACACCACCGCGTCGCTCAGGATCTCGATCTCGACGTTCCGGTTCTCGTCGGCCGTGGTGAATGCCGCGGTGAGCTCCTGGAAGTTCAGCAGCCAAAACGGCAGCTTCAGCGTCGAGGGATCGATCGCTTCGCACTGCGCGCCGAACGCCCCGTCATACTCGTTGTGGATATCGAGCACGACGATGCGGGCGTGGCGATATTCCGGAAGAACGCTTTGCACGATGCAGGTCAGCGCGGAGGACTTGCCGCATCCCGTCGTTCCGACGACCAGAAAATGCTTGCCGAACAGTTCATCCACCAAAAGCCGGGCCGGAACCTTCGAATTCTGGTAGAGCGAGCCGACTTCGATCGTGGCAAGTCCCGGATGCGAATAGGCAAGCGTCAGCGCTTCGTGATCGGCCATGTACACCACGTCGCCGATGCTTGGCAGACTGGACACGCCGCGACGGAATGCGAGTCGCGCGGCTCGCTCGTCCGCTGCGATTTCGCCGGCGAGATTGAGCTCCATCAGGTTGACGCTGGTCTGATCCGAAGCAAGATCGGGAACCGGCACCGTAACCGCCGATACCACGCCGACGACCGACGCCTGCGGCGTGGGTACGATCACGGTTGCGCCGATTTCCACGCGCGGACCGCCGGTGGCGCAATCGAGCACGGCAACGGCCTGCGCGCCGTCGACGGAAACGATCCTGCCCAACCGCACGGCCGCCAGCTGGGGCATGGCGTTCGCCGCTTCTCCGCGCGGCGCACTGCCGGCCGCCGCGCCTGCAGGCGATGCTGCGGATGGCGATTTGGCGGCGCCAGCGAGACCGGCATTCATGGTGCGTGCTCCGTGGGTGGCGACGGGTGCGCGACATGGTCGGGATCCCGCGGTAACGTGAAGACGATGGTTGTGCCGCCGTTCTCGACGCTGTTGATGTAGAAGCGGCCGCGATGTTGCTCGACGAGCGCCTTGGCGATCGGAAGCCCGAGCCCGGTGCCTTCGTGCGCCCGCGTGTGGCCGGAGCGAATCTGGCCGAAAGGCGTAAGCGCGATTGCGATCTGCTCGCCGCTCATGCCGATCCCGGTGTCTTGCACGGCAATCGAGACGCTGTCGTTGATGGCCCTGGTTGCGGCAAGCGCGATGCGGCCGCCCTGCGGCGTGAACTTGTGGGCATTGCTGAGCAGATTGATGATGACCTGCTTGATGCGGGTCACGTCGATGCGGATCGGCGGCAGGTCGGGCGCCAGCCTCAGCCTCAATTCCTGCTGCTTCTGTGCGATGCGGCCTTCGACGATATTGACGCAAGGGGCCATGATTTCCGAGAGAGAGACTTCTTCGAGGTCGAGTTCGAAACGTCCGCTCTCGATTTTCGAGATGTCGAGAATGTCCGAGATGATTTCGAGCAGATGTTTTCCGGCCTGTTGTATCAGGCCTGCATATTCGCAAGTCTTGTCCGCGTCGCGGGCGCCGAAATGCCGGATCAGGTCGGAAAAGCCGATGATCGCGTTGAGCGGCGTGCGCAGCTCGTGGCTCATGTTGGCGAGGAATTCGGACTTCACGCGATTGGCGAGCGCCTGATCCGTGGCTGCGGCGCGCAGGGCCCGTTCCGAACGCGCGCGCGAAATGCAGCTGCCCATCTGCGCGCTGTAGCGCGCAAGCAGCGACTGCTTGGCTCTATGTCGTTCCAGATCGCTTTGCATTCCCGCCGTGCAGCTGCACGATGTATCTGCGCGCAGCGTACAATTGCCAGTTTAAGCCTCTCTTAAATTAAGTCTCGCGTGTACTCGTTGTGGAGAGGTTTCATTAACCCTGCCTGCGGGCGCTTTATGAGTTTTCGGGCGGCAGGCAGGACCGAATGCCGATTCTGAAGAGCCCGGCTTTGCCGACGGGCCGTACCGAACTCCAGTGTCCTGAACCAGAAGTTCGTAGCATCGCGATCCATTGCACCACGGAGGCACGGAGGGCACGGAGTCGGAACGAAGCGAGACCATATACTGCCGTAGCGTTTTTGCGGCTGGATCAGTTGCGTTTCGCGTCGCCGTGAGACCCGTCTCCGTGTTCTCCGTGCCTCCGTGGTGAATCTCTCTTCCAAACATCACGAACTTCGCATTCTGAACTCTAGAGCATCGGATGTTCAAGCGAGATCACTAAAACCCTCCCAATTCATCCGCGCGAGAATTTATCCTTACAAGCCCCTTGCTTGATTCCCGTGCGCGGGGACAGTCTTGGCGGGCGGATCGAAAGTGAGTGGGATCATGCTTGCCTGTTTTCATCGCCTGGAGCGGCTTCAGCGAAACTGGGTGGGGTTGCACTTCGACCGCTGGCGTCCCGCCGGCATGCGCTGTTGCGCCTCCATCAATGCCGGCAAGATGCCAGCGGTCCCAGTGGCGCCTCGGCCCGTGTCTGTTTCCAGCTCATCGCGTTCCACTCCGGAAGAGCGAAATGGCGATTCGAAGAAAGGCCGTTTCGGTCTCGCGGCGTCTTCCGCCCTCGGCTGCGGGTTTGTGCTGTGCGCAACCGGCGCCAATGCTGTGGTGACGATTTCGTCCAAGCCCACATTCGCTATGAGCTGCACTTCGGGTTTCTGCGCGCCGACCGCGAAGAATGCGGTGCTTAATGTGTCCGATCTCGAAACCATGCTGGCGAGCGGCAATGTCAAGGTGACCACCGGTTCCGGCGCGCTGGCCAAGCAGGTCCGGGACATCGAAGTGTGGGCCGCGTTCTCCTGGTCCAGCGCCAGCACTCTGACACTCGATGCCTATCGCTCGATCACCGTTAATCAACCAATCTCGGATGCCGGTACGGGTGCCGTGACGCTGGCGACCGGCGACGGCGGCTCTGGAGGTCTCCTCAGCTTCGGTCAGAAGGGCCGCATCAGCTTTCTCGGCACTGGCAATCCGCTGACGATCAACGGTAATGCCTACACGCTCGTGAGCAACATTGCGGCGCTGGCCAACGACATCGCGAACAGTCCCTCCGGCCTCTACGCGCTGGCAAACAACTATGACGCGACGCCGGATGGAACGTATCATAGCGCGCCGATCCGAACCGTCTTCACCGGCACGTTGGAAGGGCTCGGCAATGTGATCTCCCATCTCTCGATCCGTAACGGTCAGAAGCTCGGAACAATCGGTCTATTTCGCCAGATTGGCACGTCGTCATCGGATGCGTTGGTCGAGAATCTGGGCGTTGCGCAGGAGAAGGTCCGCGGCATCACACACAACGTTAATGGTGAGGGGGGCTTGGTCGGAATGAATGCCGGTACTCTTAGAGGGGACTGGACAAGCGGCAGTGTTACCAACGCGCAAACGCATTTCGGGTACGCCCCTAATACTGGTGGGCTAGTAGGGCTCAATGATGGGGTGATCGAAAGATCGTTCTCGCTCGCGGCTGTCAGCGCAAGCGTTGGCGCGGCGGGCGGGTTAGTAGGTAATAACTTAGGCAATATCACGTATTCGCATACTGCCGGCGACGTCACAAACACTGGCCAGCACGCTGGCGGGTTAGCTGGGGGCAACGAAGGCTCGATTTCGGAAAGTTATGCGAGCGGAAGCGTGAGCGGCACGACCGTTGGCGGCTTGGTGGCGTACAATGGCCCCGGCACGATAACTCAGTCGTTCGCGACTGGCCAAGTGACGGGTTATACCGCAGGCGGTTTGGTAGGTTACAACTTGGCTACGATCTCAAATGCCTACTCGACAGGTGCAGCGACAGGTTACGTCGTGGGTGGCTTAGTCGGTGAAAATGACGCCACAGACGCAGCCAGCGGCAGAATTTCTTCCTCGTATGCGACGGGAGACGCGAGCTCGGAAGGCGGAAATCAACCGCCCGGCGGGCTGATCGGTGTAGACAATTCTGCCGCCGGGAATTTGACGAACACGTATTGGGACACGACCACATCCGGCATCACCGATCCCAGTCAAGGCGCGGGAAGTCCTTCCAACGATCCCGGCATCGCCGGTCTGACCACTGCTCAGCTCCAGTCCGGGCTTCCCGCCGGCTTCGACAGTTCGGTTTGGGCTGAGAGTTCTGTCATCAACGGCGGCCTTCCCTATCTGATCGCTGTTCCGCCACCGAAATGAACGAAAGCGCCGGGTGCGTGTCGGCCCGGCGTAGTTTTGTTCTGCGGGCAAGGCGCACGTCATCGATGCGATGAGATGATTCGTACGGCGCTAGAGCAGCGGATTGTCTTGTGAGATCACCCGGCCCCTCGTTGTCATCCCCGCGAAGGCGGGGACCCAGTCTAGCCGCGTCAGCGGCTGAATAAATAATTGTAGAGGTACCGAGCCGTCCGTGTATTCGCCGCATTGTCACTGGCGCGCGGACGCGCGCCAGCCAGGTTCCCGCTTTCGCGACAATGACGGCGTTTGATTCCGTCTGAACATCCGGCGCTCCAGATTCAGTCCGAGCGGAATTGAGTATAGCTCCCGCATCTCTGCTACAGGAACACGCGCGCCGAGAGCTGCGTTTGCGTCTGCATCTGATGCGGAGCAAGCCCGACAACGCGTTCTTCGTTGCGGCTGCTGTCGATGTGGAGAACTTCCGCGGATAGTCTCAGCCAGTCCTTGGGCGACCATGTCACCGCACCGGTCGCGGCGGAGCCGTTCTCGTTCAACGCCGATCCGGAATCGTCGTGCGTGCGAAACACGTCATAGCGGAGTGCGACGCGCCAGTCGCCGCGCTCCCAGCCGGCGAGTGCGTAGGCGGACGAGAACTGCGTGGTGCTTTCGAATGCGGGCGCGGGCGCGATGGTGGTTTCACCGGTCAGGCCCTGTGCCATCACGGTGATCTCTCCCCAATTCTTCGAAATGCCGCCATCCCAGAATTTCGTATGCCATGCAAAGTAATCGGACTTGTGGGCGGCGGGGTCGGCGAGGTTATCGTACCAATAGGCTTCGAGCCGCCACGAATCCGAGCTGGTCCA
>Ga0335085_10013007_pt1 | contig 12216 bp, 10 predicted proteins | sample Lox_Sample_45_FD_206712 | JGI IMG/M metagenome (GOLD analysis project Ga0335085, IMG submission 206712) | Soil microbial communities from Loxahatchee National Wildlife Refuge, Florida, United States - Lox_Sample_4.5 | ecosystem: Environmental > Terrestrial > Soil > Wetlands | place: USA...
CCGTAGACGCGCCGGCAGGTGTCGAGCAGCGCGGGCAGCCGCGGGTGGCGCGCGCTCACGCCGGCGAGCTTCAGCTGCTCGGTCAGCTGCAGGGTGTGCGGGTAGTCGCCGCCGTGGAACAGGCTCGAGAACCGGTCGAGCACGTCGTCGGGCAGGCCGAGGACCTTGCCCACCTCGCGCATGGTGTTGCGGCCCCGGAAGGTGATGACGTTCGCGGTCATCGCCGCGCCGCGCCGGCCGTAGCGGCGGTAGACCTCCTGGATGACCTCCTCGCGGCGGTCGCCGCTCGGCAGGTCGAGGTCGATGTCCGGCCAGTCGGTGCGCCCCTCCGACAGGAACCGCTCGAAGAGCAGCTTGCTGCCCACCGGGTCGACCGCGGTGATGCCGAGCGCGTAGCAGACCGCGCTGTTGGCGGCCGAGCCGCGGCCCTGCACCAGGATGCCCTTTTCCCGCGCGAAGGTGCAGAGGTCCCAGACGATGAGAAAATAGCCCGCGAACCCCAGCTTCGTGATCAGCGCCAGCTCGCGCTCGAGCTGCCGGCGGACGTCGCCCATGACCGAGCCGTAGCGCTGCTGCGCGCCGAAGAAGGTCATCTTGCGCAGGAACGAGTCCTGCGTCTCGCCCGCCGGCACGTGGTAGTCCGGGAACCGGTAGCCGAGGTCGGCGAGGGTGAACCCGAGGCGGGCGGCGAGGATCTCCGTGTTGGCCACGGCCTCGGGCAGGTCGGCGAAGAGCGCGGTCATCGCCGCCGCGGGCTTGAGGTGGCGCTCGCGGTTGCGCGTCAGCCGGCGCCCGGCGGCGTCGAGCGTCGTGCGCTCGCGCAGGCAGGTGAAGACGTCGGCGACGACGCGGCCCTCCGGCGTGGCGTGGAGCACGCCGTTGGTGGCGAGCAGCGGCCGGCCCGCCGCCCGCGCCCAGTCGACCAGGAATTCGTTCTCCGCCTCCTCGCCCGCCACGAGGTGGCGCTGGAGCTCCACGTAGAGCTGGTCCGGGCCGAAGATCGCCGCGAGCCGCGCCCCGGCCGCGGCCGCCGCCGCGGCGCCGTGCTCCCGCCAGGCGCGCCGCACCGGCCCCTCCTCGTCGCCGGTCAGCGCCACCAGCCCCTCGCCGGCCGCGGCCAGCTCGCGCCAGCCGACCGCGCTTTCGCCCTTGGGGGCCCGCAGGTGCGCGGTCGTGAGCAGCGCGCACAGGCCGCGGTAGCCCGCCGGCGAGGCGACCAGCACCGGCACGACGCTGCCGTCCTCCATCGTCAGCTCGCAGCCGACGAGCGCGCGGCCGCCGGTCTCCTTCGCCGCCATGTGCAGGCGCACCGCGCCGTAGACGCCGTCGCGGTCGCAGAGCGCGAGCGCGGGCAGCGCCAGCCGCCCGGCCTCGGCCGCCAGCGCCTCCGGCGGCGACCCGCCGCGCAGGAAGGAGAACGCACTGCGGGCATGGAGCTCGACGTAAGTCATCGGAATTGGAACGGCGGAACGGGAGCAGGCCACGGAGGGCGCGGAGCCAGACGGGAGTTCACCGAGAGGGGAGCGATGGTGCGGGAGTCTCCCCTTCTGTCGGAGCGTGCCTTGCCCTGTGACGATCGCCATGGGTTCTGTTCAGTCCAGCACCCCCTCGACGCACCAGCCGGCCGCCGTGCGCGCCAGCTGGTAGACGCCGCCCCCCGCCAGCTCGACCTGCCACGTCTCCACCGCCCACGCCTCCGGCCGCCACCAGTCGCCCGAGACGCGCCAGGGCCCGGCGGCGGCGCGCACCGCGCCCTGCGCCGCCTCGCTCTCGAGCTGCGCCGGCCGCTCCTCCACGCAGACGACCCGCGCCGGCCGGGGCGGCCGGAAGCGGCGGAGCACGGGCCCGCGCGGCGCGGGCACCGGCGGCGGCGCGGGCGCCGGGACGGTCTCGGCCGGCTTCCCGAGCGTGAACGCGTCCGGCCGATGGGTGTCAGCCGGCGCCGGCGTGCCGACGCGGTCGTCGCCGACGAGCGCGCCGAGGCGCGCGAGGTTTTCCCAGAACACCGCGGGATCCCGCAGCCCGGTGTCGAAGAGCCCGTCCTGCTTCTGCGGCGGGCGGGCCGGCGTGGCGGCGAGGCGGACGCCGGCGACGCGGGCCGCGGTCCGCACGGTCTCCAGGTGCGCCAGCAGCACGCGCAGCCAGAGGTCGACGTCCGCGCCCGGCTCGGGCAGCCGGAAGTCGCGGCCGTGCTCGGTCTCGTCCTCGAGGAACAGCCGGAGGGTGAGCTTCTCCGCGACCACGCCCGCCGCGCGCAGCTCGAGCGCGAGCCGCTCGGCGAACCGCCGCAGGCGGAAGAACAGCGGCTCGACCGACTCGACCGGCGGGTCGTAGTCCCACTCCGCGATGAAGGTGGTGGGCGGCGCGACGAGCCGGAGCACGCGGGTCGCCTCGCCCGCGGCGCGCTCCCAGAGCGCGGCGCCGTCGGTGCCGAGCCGGCGGCCGACCTCCGCCTTGGGCAGCGCCGTGAGCCGGCCGAGCGTGTCGATGCCCCAGCCGCGCAGGATCTCCGCGTGGGCGGGCGTCGGCTCCGCGAAGGCGAGCGGCAGCGGCGCGAGGAACGCGCGGGCATCCGGCACGAGCCGCACCGGCTCCGCGCACCGCGCTGCGTAGGCCGCGAGCAGGGGCGTCGCCGCCGCGCCGCCCTGCGCCGGCAGCCCCGCCCGGGCCAGCTCCGCCACCCGGAGGCGCATCGCCGCCCCGGTGCGGTCCGGGTCCGCGCCCTGCAGGTCGATCGTGCAGCAGCCGGGACCGGTGAACTCGACGCGGGGCGCGAGGGTGAACGCGGCTGCGAGGAGCAGCCGGTTGGCCTCGACCTCGGCGTCGGGGTCGCGCGGGCGGAGGATGACGCCGGGGCACCGGGCCATGGCGAGGGTGGCGGCGAGTCCCGGCGTCACGCCGGCGGCCTCGGGCGCGGCCTCCGTCACCACGGCCCGGCGGCCCTCGCCGGCGATGAGCGCGAGCGGCCGGCCGGCGAGCGCCGGATCGCTCCGGCGCAGCGCATGCAGCGCGAAGTCGCGCACCCACAGCACGGCGTAGTTCATCCGGCCAGCTCCGCCTCCGCGGGCGCGCCGCGCCCGAGATCGACGGCAAGGCCGGCGGCCAGGGCCGCGCGCGGCACGCGGCGGTCCGCCAGCGCCAGGGGCGCACGCAGCCCCAGCCGGCACGGCGCGGCGGGCACGAGCGGGCCGGGCGAGAGCACGAGCACGGCCGCGGCGCCGCCCTCCGCGGCGCGCTGCAGCCGGTACCACGCCGCCGCCGGCCGCCGCCGGAGCGCGCGGAGGGCGAGGCCGCGCAGGTCGAGCACCACCGCGGCATAGTTGCCGTCGCGCACCAGCAGGTCGCCGGCGGCGAAGGCCTCGTCCGCCGTGCGGCACCGCACCCAGACCAGGTGCCGGAGATGGTCGGCCGGCACGGCGTCGGGGGCGAAGCCGTCGGCCCCGTCCACCAGCGCCAGGCGCTGGCGCGCGCCGCGGGTTGACGCCAGCAGTCCGGCGAGGACGAGCTGCGCGCCGCCGCCCGGCGCCGCCACCAGCTCGGTCAGCCGGCCCGCCGGCAGCCCGCCGCCCAGCGCCTCATCGACCGCCGCGACCCCGGTGGCGGGGCCGCCGCCGGTCTTCCGGGCTTTTTCCGGAAAACGCGCGGCCAGCAGCGACCGCAGCGCGGCAAGAGTGGCGGGACCGCCGGACACGTGGAGCCATTTCCCTCACGCGGCGTGCCGGCGGATCACCCCGACCAGCACGCCCTGGCATTCCAGGCGCTGGGCCGGCACGATGTCGCCATACCGCTTGTTCTCCGCGCGCAGCACCGGCTTGCCGCGGATGTGCACCAGCCGCTTCAGCGTCGAGTCGGTGCCGTCGACGAGCGCGGCGATGATGTCGCCCGGCCGCGGCTCGCGCCGCTCGAGGATCGCGAGGTCGCCATCGAGGATGTGGGCGTCGACCATCGAGTCGCCCCGGACGCGCAGCGCCCAGACGTGGTGGCGCCGGGGCCGGCGCACGCCGAAGATCTTCGGGTCGACGCCGACGGTCTCCTCGGGCGCCTGCTCCTCCATCGCGGGCAGGCCCGCGGGGATCGAGCCGTAGACCGGGAGCGCGAAGAGGTGCGCCTGGATCTCCCGCGCCCGCAGGGCCCACTTGCGGTCCGCGAGCTTCTCGAGCTGGCCCTTGTGCGCCAGCGCCTGCAGGTGGCCCATGACGGTGGACTGGCTGGAGACGCCGAGATGCCGGCGGATTTCGCGGGTCGAGGGCGGGATGCCCTGCGCCTGGTGGTACTCCCGGATGAAATCGAGAATCTGTTCCTGTCGTTCGGTGAGCATGGGTGGGCGTTCTTTTGAACGGCGTTCAATTGAACGGTATCCCGGCGCCGGCGCAAGCCGAAAACACGGCGGGCAGCCCCTACCCCAGCGGCAGCTCGGGGGTGTCGGCCGCCGGCTCCGGCGGCGCGAGGCATTGCGGACCCTCGTGCCGGCTGTTGCTCACGAACCGGCTCACGGGCCGGACGGTCAGCCGCGCCGCGTCCAGCGGCCGGATGAGCGCGGCGTACTCCGGCGCCGGCAGCGGCTGGTCGCCCAGCCACCGGCCCATCGCGGTCCCGGTCAGGATCACCGGCATGCGGTGGTGGACCGGCCGGACGACGTCGTTCGGCCCGGTCGTGAGGATCGCAAAGGTCTCCGGCTGCTGCTCCGCACCCGGCTCCCAGAGGCCGGCGAAGGCGAACGGCTCCTCGTCCCGGAGCATGAACACGTGCGGCCGCTTTTCCCGGCCGACGGTCTGCCACTCATAGAAGCCGTTGGCCGGCACGAGGCAGCGCCGGTGCGCCGCGGCCTGGCGGAACGCCGGCGAGGCGGCCGCGGTCTCGGCCTTGGCGTTCGGCAGCAGCCGCCGCCGCGGCTTTCCCCGCTCGTAGAACGGCACGTAGCCCCACATCATCCCGCGCACCTCCCCCGCCGCGGCGGCGGGGCCCGCGGCGACGACCGGCACGACCTGCGTCAGGGCGACGTTGAAGCGCGGCTGCACCCAGTCCGGCGTGGCGAGCGGGCGCGAGAGCGCCTGGGCGATGGCCGCCAGCGCCGCGTCGGTCTTGTGCAACACGTACCGGACGCACATGGGAGCCTCACCGGCCGGCCGCCGTCCGGCGGGACCGCGGCGGCTTCGGGGCGGCCGGGATGCGGCTCGTCCCCGCCAGCTGCGCCGCGAAGAGCTTCGGCTTGCCGGTGAACAGCCGCCCGCCCAGTCGGGCGCTGCGCTGCTGCAGCGCCTGCTGCCGCCGGCGGAGGAAGGCGCGCACGCGCCGGGCCGCCTTGCGGTTGAGCGCGCCCGTCGAGGCCCGCCAGTCGACCCAGCCGTCGAGAATCGCCAGGTCCTGGGAGCGGCCCATCAGCCGCCCGAGGCGCGCCAGGTCGCGGATTCGCTGCGCCCAGCGGCCGCGGCGGCCGGCGCAGAAGAATTCCATCTGGTGCAGGTGGGCCTTGACCAGGGTGCGCCAGGCGTGCAGTTCGCCCGGCGTCTCGCGGCGGGCGGCGAGCCGGCCGCGCCGGCGGGCGCGCCGGTAGGTCCGGGCCAGCTCCGCCACCAGCGGATCGTCGGGCTGGGCGGCCACCGGCAGGCGGCGCCAGGCGGCCGCGTCGGACTTGAAGGCGCGGATCAGCTGGGTCCGCAACGGGGCGAAGGTCGCCGCCGCCCCCGGGGCCGCCGGGGAGCCCCCGGTGGTCAGCTGCCGGTCGACCGTCTCCAGCGCTGCCCGCGTGGGCGCGGCCTGGGCGCGGGGCGACAGGCGGTTGAGCACCTGGTGCATGACCTGCGTGTCGCGCGCCGGCGCCAGCAGCTGGGCCACGACGGTCAGCCGGCCCTGGGCGCGGCGCACCGACTTCCGCCGCGCGAGCGGCAGGGCGAGCCGCCACCAGGCCCGGAGGCGCTTCGTCACCACCCGGGTGTCGTGCAGCAGGGGCGGCGACAGGTGGCCGGCGGCGCGGAGGCGGCGCACGATGCCGGCATCGAGGGCCATCGCCTGGCGCTTCAGGGCGACGGCGAGCGGCGGCGGCAGGGTGATTTTTGTGGCCATGGCGTTCTCCGGGTGGCGCAACGGGTGCGGGCGGCGGACCCGGCCACAAGCGCCGCAACCTAGTCGCGCGCGACGCCAAGGCGAACCGAAAAGCGGCGCCGCGGGCTACACCATGTGCCGCGGCTCCGACTGCTGCTCGTCCTCCTGCTCCCGGCGGATGGCGTCGGCGTCCGCCTTGAGCGTGCCGGCGTGTTCCTTCCGGATCAGCTCCTCGATTTCCGGGATCGCGAGCTCCGGCTGCTTCCGCCGGATCTGCCCGTACGCCCGGATCGCGTCGAGCCAGCCGTGGTAGGGATCGTCCCGGGCCTCGCCCTGCTGCAGCTGGGCCTTGATGTCGCCGGCGAAGTAGGCGGCCATCAGCAGCGAGCGCACGCGCACCTCGGCCGCGGGCGCGTCGGTCCGCACCCAGGGCAGCGTCTCGGGCCCGATGACCAGCAGCACGTCGTCGCTCTCGCGGCCGAAGCGCGCGACCTGCTCGGCCGCGGCCGGCGCCGCGGCGGAGGTCACGTCGTGCTCGAGCACGGCGATGGCCGCGAGCACCTCGCCGCGCGAGACCGGCGCCGCCCGCAGCGCGGGGGCGGCGGACAGGGCGAGCAGGGCCAGGCCGAGGAATCCGCGGTGCATGTTGCCGGCCGAAGGCGGCCGCGGAGACCGTACGCCCGGGCGGCGGAGATGCAAGTGACCGGAGCCGCGTGGGCGGCCGTCCGCCGCCGCCGGCTGTGCCGGCCCGCGGCGGTTTTGACGTGCGTCAGCCGGCCCTTCCGTCATCCACTGCAGGCCGTGAGAAGCCCGGAACACGCCCGCGCCGTCGGGCTGATGGCCGCCGCGGCCCTGTGCTGGAGCCTCGGCGGCCTGTTGATCAAGTCGGTCGCCTGGCCGCCGATGGCCGTGGCGGGCGGGCGCGGCTTCATCGCCGCGGCGTTTCTCGCGGTCTTCGCGCCGCGCTTCCGCTTCACCTGGTCCGCCGCGCAGCTCGGCGGCGCCGTGGCCTACGCCGCGACGACGGTGCTCTTCGTCACCGCCAACAAGCTGACGACGGCGGCCAACGCGATCCTGTTGCAGTACACCGCCCCGGTGTGGATCGCGCTCCTCGGCGCGTGGTTCCTCGGCGAGCGGGCGACGCGCGCCGACTGGCTGACGATCCTCGTCGTCTTCGCCGGCATGGGGCTGTTCTTCTGCGACGACGTGCGCCTCGCCGGCATCGCGGGCAATCTCGTCGCGCTGGCGAGCGGCGTGGCCTTCGCGGCGATGACCCTGCTGCTGCGCAAGCAGAAGGACACGTCGGCGGAGGAGTCGATCTTCCTCGGCAACCTGCTGGCGGGCGCCATCGGCCTGCCGTTCATGTTCCGGGCCGGGCCGCTGCCGGATGCGCGCAGCTGGCTCGCGCTCGCCCTGCTCGGCACGGTGCAGCTCGGGCTCTCGTACCTGCTCTACAGCCGGGCCATCCGCCACGTCACCGCGCTCGAGGCGGTGCTCATCCCGGTGATCGAGCCCATCCTCAATCCGGTGTGGGTGCTGCTCGCGCTGCACGAGCGGCCCGGCCCGCTGTCGCTGGCCGGCGGGGTGATCGTGCTCACCGCGGCGACGCTGCGCGCGCTGCACAGCCTGCGCGCCGGCCCGGCGCTCCCGCCGCCCGCGGCGGTCTGAGGCCGCGGGCTACGCCCGGGCCGGCGGCCGGAGCTGGATCAGCACGTTGGCGGCGGTGATGAGTCCGCCGCCGAGGAGCAGCGCGCCGGTCAGGGTCTCGTTGGCGTAGTCGAATCCCGCCCAGCGGGAAAACCAGCCCGGCAGGAACAGCGCCACCACGGCGGTGAACACCGGCTCCAGGCAGTAGATCAGCCCGGCCTCGGTGACCGTGACGCGCGGCTGCCAGGCATTCATCAGCGTGAACGCGCCGACCGTGCAGAACAGCGTCAACAGCAGGGTCAGGCCCAGCCACGGGAGCGAGGTCAGGAGCAGCGGCAGGGCCGCCAGTCGCGGCGCCGCGGCCACGGTCAGGCCGGCGAACCCCGCCGCCTCGAGCGCGAACATCACGAACGTCACCGGCAGCGGCCGGTTGCCGGCAAATTCCGGGCGGTCCAGCCAGAGAATCTGGCCGGTGAAGAACACGGAGCCGACCAGCGTCTCCCACTCGCCGCGGCCCAGGCGCACCGTCCGCCAGTCGAACCGGCCGAGGACGGCGACGCCGGCCAGAACCAGCGCGCAGGCGGTCCAGACCGCCGCGGGCGGCAGCCGGCGGGTGCGGAGCGCCACCCAGAGCGGAATCAGGATGGCGTAGAGCTGGGTGAGAAACGCCGAGGTCGAGGCGGCGGTGAACTGCAGGCCGTCGTTTTGGAACAGCATGCCCGCCGAGGCGAACAGGGCCAGCCCGGCCGCCTGGCGCACCTCGCTGCGCGTCAGCTGCCGGAGCGCCCGGCGCTGCCACACGGCCAGGATCGCCGTCGCCAGCAGGAAGCGCGGCGCGAGGGTGCAGGCGGTGACGAACCAGGTGCCGCTGCCCGGGAGCACGAGCTGGTGGGTGAAGGCGATCGCCTTGATCAGCGGAAAACTCAGCGCCCAGAATGCGTTCGCCAGCACCAGCAGGAGCACGGCGCGCAGATGGAGGGCGGAGGGCGATGGGGCCGGCATGGGGACGAAAGGGTGCAGCCTACGCCCGGCGGGGACGCGTCCAAGCCGAAACGCCGCCGCCGGCCGTGCGGCGCTCAGGCCCGGCCGCCCATGCCGCGCCGCAGCGAGGCCTCGAGGTCCGTCTGTTTGCAGGGCCGTGCCAGGCAATCGCTGGCGCCGCCGGTGACCGTCAGCACGCGCTGCGCCTCGGCCGGGTCGTTCGCCAGCGCGGTGATCCAGATGGACCGGTTGTGCGCGCCGGCCCGTCCCTGGCGGACCTGCTCGATCACTGCAAAGCCGTCGGCATCGCGCACGTGCAGGTCGAGCAGCACGAGGTCGTAGGTCCCGCGCTCGAGGCGCGACAGCGCGAGGCGGCCGTCCTCGGCCAGGTCCCAGTCGCACCCGAGGTTCTCCAGCATCTTCTGGGTGAGGCGCTGGTTCACCGGGTTGCCCTCGACCAGGAGCACGCGCAGGCCCAGCGCCCCGGGCGGGGTCGTTCCACCCGCGATCCCCGGCGCGGCGGAGGCCGCCGGCGGCTCGAGGCTCGCGGCGAGCAGCATGCCCAGCGCCCCGTGGCGCGCCGGTTTGCGCACGAAGGTCTGGAAACAGCCGCTGAGCCGGCCGCGCTCCGCGGCGGAAAAATCGACCGGGACGAGCGCCACCAGCGGGCGCGACGACAGCTCCGGGCGCTGCGCAAACACCTGGCGCCAGCCCTCGACCTCCGCCCGGGCCACGTCGATCACCGCCACGTCCCAGACCTCGGCGGCGAGGCCGGACTGCGTGCACTCCAGGGCGCGCGCCCCCCATTGCGCCGCCAGCCCGGCCAGCTCGCGGCGGAGTGATGGCGCGGCACTCACCACCGCCACCGTGCGATCCCGGAGCGCAGCCTGGTCCCCGGCCCCGGGTTCGGGCACCTCCGCCGGCGCCTCGCCGGCGACGACGGTGAAGGTGAAGGTCGTGCCCCGGCCCACCTCGCTCTCAACCGTGATCTCGCCGCCCATCATCTGGGCGAGACTCTGGCTGATGGCCAGCCCGAGGCCCGCGCCGCTGTATTTCCGCGTGCTCGTGGAGTCGATCTGGGTGAAGGGCTTGAACAGCTTGCCCCGCTCCGCGGCGGGGATGCCGACGCCGGTGTCGCGCACCGCAAACAGCAGCCGCCAGGCGCCGGCGCCGCGCCGCCCCGCCAGTTCGTCCTCCGTGCGCCGCTCGGCGCGCACCGTCACCTCGACCTCGCCTGCGGCCGTGAACTTCAGCGCGTTGCCCACCAGCTGGCCCAGCACCTGCCGCAGCCGGGCCGGATCGGCCAGGACGACCGCCGGCACGTCGGGCGCCGCGGCGTGCAGGAGCTCGAGGCGCTTCTCGGCCGCCCGCGCCGCGGACGCCTCGAGGACGGACTCGACGCACTCGAGCGGGCTGCATCGCTGCGCCTCGAGCGTCAGGCGGCCGGCGTCGAGCATGGAGTAGTCGAGCACGTCGTCGGTGAGCTGCAGCAGCGACTCGCCGCCGTTGCGGATCGTGGCGACGAACTCGCGCTGCTCCGGCGTCAGCGGGGTGTCGAGCAGCAGGTCGGTGAAGCCGATGATGCCGTTGAGCGGCGTCCGGAACTCGTGGCTCATCATCGCGAGGAACTGCTCCTTCGCGCGATCGCCGGACTCCGCGCGCTCCTTGGCATAGCTCAAGGCGGCCTCCCCCTGTTTGCGCTCGGTCACGTCCTCGATGACGGTGATGATGTGGCGGAGGCGTCCCGCCCGGCCGTGCAGCGGCGCGGCGACGCAGCGCGCCGGATAGGTCGCGCCGTCGCGGCGGCGGTTGACCGTCTCGCCCCGCCACGTCCGGCCGCTCGCGACCGCGGCAAAGATGTCCTGGAACTGCTCGTCGGTGGTTTCGCCGGAGGCGAGCATGCGCACCGGCTGGCCGAGGATCTCCTCGCGGCGCCACCCGGTGATGGCGCACAACCCCGAATTCACGTACTCGACCCGGCGGTCGGGCCCGGTGATCACGACGGCGAGGCGGCTCTGCTCCGCGGCCTGGGTCAGCTTGCGCACCAGATCGTCCGCGCGGGCCAGCCGGCCGAACCCGAGCAGCGCCCCCCACGGCGCGCCGAGCAGCAGCCAGACTTCGGCGGCCGCGCGCAGCCCGGCCAGCCAGCCGTCCCGGCGCCAATGATCCGCCGCGCGGTCGAGCGCCAGCATCTCCTCCGGGCCGCCGGCCGGGCCGGCGGGCGGCCCGACGAGCGCGTAGCCGCGCATCCGCGCGCCCGCCGCGTCGGCCTCCGGCCCTTCCGCGGCCGGCCGGCCGTCGCGCAGGATTTCCCGGAGACCCGGCCGGCCGTTCCCGCCGAACGCATCGCCCGGATTGGCGGCCCGTTTCGAGTCCGGCGGCTCCGAATCGGCGAGCAGAATCACCCGGCGCGACCCGGCTTCGCGCCGCAGCAGGCGGATCACGCGCACCTCCGGGTCGACCTGCCGCAGGCGCGACAGGCGGGTCTTGACCGTGAGGTAGGCCGGGTTGGCGAGGTCCGCCGAGGAGCCGGTCAGCGGCCGGATCTCCTCGACGCTAAACGCGAGCGCGCAGCGCCGGGTTTCGTCCAGCAGGCCGCGGACCGCCCGGTCCCGCTCCCGCACCATGCCGAACCAGCCCGCCACCCCGCCGGCCAGCGCGATGAGCGCCCAGATCAGGACGTGCGAGGAACGGCGGAGGGAGGGGACCATGGCGACGGCGCGCGAGCGGTCGCGCCATCATCGCCGCCGGGCCCCGCGGCGCAACCCCCGAATAAATTCGGGGCCGATTCGCAGTTTGCGAATCGCCGGCCGGTCAGCCATCGCCCGCGGGAGGGTCCGGCGGCGCGGCCGGCGGCGGCGCCGCCTTGCGCCGCTGCTGCGTGGCCTGGCGGAGGAGGAACTCGATCTGGCCGTTCACGCTGCGCAGCTCGTCGCCCGCCCACGCCTCGAGTTCGGCCCACAACTTCGGGTCGATGCGCAACAGGAAGGCTTTGCGGTCCTCGGCGGGCATGGATGGTCAACGGGGCAGGTCGGCGCGGCGGCGCAGGGTATCGACAAACAAGGAGTGATGTTGCGGCGAAATCACAAGGCAGCGGTCCGGCCAGCGCAGGACGACGGCGTGCTCGCCATCGGTCAGGTAGACGCGGAACGGGCCCAGGCGCCTGCTGCGAAAGCGGCCGCTCACCGCCCCGAAGCCGTCGTTGCCCATGATGCGGCGGGCGCCGCGCAGGGCCTCGCGGTCCGGCGTGATGCTCTGCAGCCCGGCGAGCGGAAACCGGACCGTCCGGAGCGGCAGCCCGACCTGCAACTCATCCGCCGTCACGCGGTAGCACCGGATGCGCCCGGTCAGCCAGACGACCGCCAGCACCACCAGGGCGACGAGCGGCACGAAGGGCACCGGCCACGGCGGGCGGTGACGCTCATGGTGGGTCAGCAGGGGCGCGAGCGCCGGCACCACCACCGCGATGACGCCGACGGCCGCCGTGGACAGCAGCGTGACCAGGCGCACGCGGTTGCCGGCGGGCGCGGGTTCGAAGACGGCATC
>Ga0335085_10013008_pt1 | contig 12215 bp, 6 predicted proteins | sample Lox_Sample_45_FD_206712 | JGI IMG/M metagenome (GOLD analysis project Ga0335085, IMG submission 206712) | Soil microbial communities from Loxahatchee National Wildlife Refuge, Florida, United States - Lox_Sample_4.5 | ecosystem: Environmental > Terrestrial > Soil > Wetlands | place: USA: Florida...
GGGCGCGCACGGCGGCTGATCCGGGCGTCGCGCTCCTGACGGAGAGCGGTTGACACGGCTCGACCCCGCGGTCGACTCTCGCGCTGACCGGAGGCACGATGAATCGACGCGAATTCGTCTTGGCGGGTATCTCCACCGCGGCGGTGGGGGCGGCCCTGACTGCGCGGGCCGCGGAACAGGCCGCGCCGGCGAAGGCCGCCGCCGGCCCGGGGTCGTCCAGCACTCTCATCGACGCAGCCTTCGCCTGCATCAAGGTCGGCCAGGCGTGCGAGCAGCACTGCCTCACCCTCCTCGGGAAGGGTGATACCAGCCTCGCCGAGTGCGCCTCCAGCGTCGGCGAGATGCTCGTCCTCTGTGACGCGCTGACCAGGCTCGCCGCCCAGGACTCGCGCCATCTCCGGGCCCTGGCCGGGGTCTGTGGCCGGGCATGCCGGGATTGCGAGAAGGCGTGCCGTAAGCACGAGGGCCATCACGCCATCTGCAAGCAGTGCGCGGAGGCCTGTGCGGCGTGCGCGTCCCAGTGCGAGAAGATTCAGGCCTGAAGGGGGAGGGGCCTCCCATCGCCTCGGGCGGACCATCCCCGCTCGACTTCGCCGAGCCGTTCCGGCCCGCGCCGGGGCTCGGCCATCCGCAGGCCCAGACGCTGCTCGCCTACGCCTTTCGCCGGCCGGGTCCACTCCCGCTCCGCCGGGAGCGGGTCGACACCCCGGACCACGACTTTCTCGACCTCGACTGGCTGGCAGCCCCGGCGGACCGTCCGCACCTCCTCGTGCTCCACGGCCTGGAGGGGAGCTCCGCCTCGGGTTACGTCCGGCAGACGCTCCACGAGGCGCGCGCCCTGGGCTGGGGCGCGGTGGCGATGAACTTCAGATCTTGCAGCGGGGAGCCCAATCGCCTTGTCCGGTCCTATTGCTCGGGGGAGACGGCCGACCCGCTCTTCGTCGCCGGGCACGTCCGCGCACGCATCCGTGCCCCGCTCGTCGCCGTCGGCTTCTCGCTGGGGGGCAACGCGCTGCTCAAGCTGCTTGCCGAGACGGGCGCCGACGCGCCGTTCGCCGCCGCGGCGGCGGTGAGCACGCCCTACGACCTGCAGGCCTGCGCCGATGCGCTTGATGAGCCCTGGGGGCGCTGCGGCGTGTACCGGCGCCACTTCCTCCGCTCACTCCGGGGGAAGGCGCTGCTCAAGCTCGAGCGCCACCCCGGGCACGGGCTGGACGTGGAGCGGGTGCGGAGGGCGCCCGACCTGCGCGCCTTCGACGACGCCTTCACCGCCCTCACCTACGGCTTCGCCGACGCGCGGGAGTACTACGCCCGCTGCTCCTCCGGGCCGATGCTGGGACGCATCCGGCGGCCCACGCTGCTCCTCAACGCCGAGGACGACCCGATGGTCCCCGGGGCCTCCCTTCCGCGCATCGCCGAGCACGACCGCTGGCTCACCGTCCTGCGCACGCGCCGCGGAGGTCACGTGGGCTTCGTCCAGGGCGGTCTGCTCTCCCCGCGCTACTGGTCGGAGCGACAGGCGGTGCGCTTCCTCGCCGCACGCATCGGCTGACCGGGGCCAGCGCGACCCAGGCCTGTTGCGCCCCCGGAACGTCGCGCAGCCAAACTTCCTGGGTCTGGCCCGGAGTGTTACTCAGAAAGGCTGTCCCGTATGCGCCCCACGGTGCACCCACCCCGGCTCCCCTGGCTGCCGGCGCTCCTTGCCGTCGCGGCGTGCAACTCGGGAAAGCAGCCCGCCGCGCCCCCTCCGATGTACGAGCGCCAGGGGGACAAGGTGGTCATCCCGCCCGGCTCGCCGCTCCGGAGCCGGATCAAGGTCGAGCCGGCCACCGAGCAGGTGATCACCAGCCAGTTCATCGCCCCCGGCTCGGTGGAGGCGGATCCGAGCCGGCTGGCGAAGATCACCCCGCCCCTCGCCGGCCGGGTGGAGCGGCTCTTCGTCCGTCTCGGCGACCGGGTGGAGAAGGGACAGCCGCTCCTGGTGCTCAACTCCTCGGACCTGGTCGCTGCGCGCGCCGATTACGTGCGCGCCAAGAGCGCCCTGGCCCAGGCGCAACGGACCTACACCCGGCAGAAGGACCTCTTCGACCACGGGATCGGGGCGCAGCGAGATCTGGAGCAGGCGGAGACCGACCGGACGGTGGCCCAGAGCGAGCTGGACCGCACCACTCGCCGCCTGACGCAGCTCGGCGTGCCGGTGGACGCCCCGCCCGGCCCGCTGGTGGTCCGCTCGCCCATCGCCGGCCGGGTGGTGGACCTGGCGGTGGCACCGGGCGAATTCAAGAACGATCCGAACGCGGTGCTGATGACCGTGGCCGACCTCTCCACGGTCTGGCTCACCGCCGGCGTCCAGGAGAAGGACGTGCGCCGGGTGAAGGTGGGGGACGAGGCGACGGCGGTGTTCTCCGCCTACCCGGACCAGACCTACACCGGGAAGGTGTTCAGCGTGGCCGACCTGCTCGACCTCGAGACCCGCACGGTCAAGGTCCGGGTAGCGCTGGACAACCCGGACGGGCGCTTCAAGCCGGGGATGTTCGCCACCGTCCGCTTCTCCGGGAGCTCCGCTCCGGCCGTGGTGGTGCCCACCGCCGCGCTCGTCCTCCGGGGTGACGAGAGCTTTGCCTTCGTCGAGGTCGGCGACTGGGTGTTCGAGCCGCGCCCGGTGGTCACCGGCGAGCAGCAGGGCGGCCTGACGGTGATCACCCGCGGGCTGGATGCGGGAACGCCGGTGGTGACGCGCGAGGCCGTGGTGCTGCAGTGATCGACCGCTTCGTCGCCGCCTGCCTGGAGCGCCGCTGGCTGATGGTGGCGCTCTTCCTCTTGGTGGCGGCCTTCGGCCTCTATTCCTGGACCGAGCTGTCGGTGGAGGCCTACCCGGACATCTCCGACACCACCGCGCAGGTGGTGACCCAGTTCCCCGGGCACGCCGCCGAGGAGGTGGAGGAGCAGGTCACCATCCCGCTGGAGCGCGAGCTGAACGGCATCCCCGGACTTCAAGTAATGCGCAGCAAGAGTACTTTTGGGTTGTCGCTGATCACCCTCGTCTTCCGGGACGGGGTGGAGGACTACTTCGCCCGCCAGCGGATCCAGGAACGGATCAGCAGCGTCAACCTCCCCGCCGGGGCGACCACCGGGCTCGACCCGCTCACCTCTCCCATCGGGGAGATCTACCGCTACACGCTGGAGTCTTCCCACCGCGGCCAGCGGGAGCTGCGCGAGCTGCAGCAGTGGGTGGTCATCCCCACCCTGAAGCAGGTGTTCGGCGTGGCCGACGTCACCAACTTCGGCGGCGAGACCACCCAGTTCCAGCTCCTCCTCGACCCGGCCCGCCTCGCCCAGTTCAACCTGTCGCTCAAGCAGGTGATGGATGCCGTCTCGGCGAACAACTCCAACGCCGGGGGGAGCATCGTGCGGCGAGGGGACGAGGCCTTCGTCGTCCGGGGCATCGGGCTCATCCGCTCCCTCGACGACCTGGGGAACATCGTCGTCACCCAGAAGAGCGGAACTCCGGTCCTGCTCCGGAACCTGGGGGAGCTGAAGCTGGGGGCACTGGAGCGCAACGGCATCCTCGGCAAGGACCGGAATCCGGACGGGGTGTCGGGCATCGTCCTGCTCCTGCGCGGGGAGAACCCCTCCCGGGTGCTGGCCGGGGTGCACGCCAAGGTGAAGGCCCTCAACCACGGGCTCCTCCCTCCGGACGTGAAGGTCGTTCCCTACCTGGACCGCACGGATCTGGTGCAGACCACATTGCACACCGTGGCCCGGACCCTGACCGAGGGGATGACCTTGGTGGTGCTGGTGCTGCTGCTCTTCCTGGGGAGCGTGCGCGGCTCGCTCATCGTGGCCATCACCATCCCTCTCTCGCTGCTCATCGCCTTCATCCTCATGCGGTTGACCAGCATCCCGGCCAATCTCCTCTCGCTGGGGGCGATCGACTTCGGGATCATCGTCGACGGGTCGATCGTGGTGATGGAGAACATCCTCCGCCGCCGGGAGGCCCACCCGGACAAGCCGGTGACGCATCAGGAGGCGCTCACCGCGGCCAGCCAGGTGGCCCGGCCGATGTTCTTCGCCACGGTGATCATCATCACCGCCTACATCCCGCTCTTCGCCTTCCAGCGGGTGGAGAAGAAGCTCTTCACCCCTCTGGCCTACACGGTGGGGTACGCGCTGGCCGGGGCGCTGCTGGTGGCGCTGGCGCTGGTTCCCGGGCTGGCCCTCTCCGCCTACACCCGGCCCCGGAAGTTCTGGCACAACCCGGCCATCGGCTGGATGGGGCGGTACTACGACCGCACCCTGCGCCGCGCGCTCGGGCACCCGGAGCGGGCCCTCATCCCGGCCGGGCTGGCCCTGGTGATGGCCGTCGTTCTGACCATCACCGTGGGAAAGGAGTTCCTCCCCGAGCTGGACGAGGGGTCGATCTGGCTCCAGGTCACCCTGCCGCCCGGCCTCTCGCTGCAGAAGGCGAGCGAGATGGCCACCGAGCTGCGCGCCGCCACCCGGGAGTTCAAGGAGGTCTCCTACGTGGTCACCCAGCTCGGGCGGAACGACGACGGAACCGACCCTTGGACGCCTTCCCACATCGAGGCCTCGGTGGGCCTCACCCGCTACGACACCTGGCCCAAGGGGGAAACGAAGCACGACCTGATCCGCAAGCTGGAGGCCCGCTACGCCCGCATCCCCGGCCTGAATGTGGGCTTCTCCCAGCCGATGATCGACGGCGTCAACGACAAGATCGCCGGAGCGCACAGCGAGCTGGTGGTCAAGGTGTACGGCCACGACTTCGCCGAGACGCGCCGCGTGGCGCAGGAGGTGGTGGCGGCGCTGGAGAAGATCCCCGGGGCGGCGGACGTGGCCATCGACCAGGAACCGCCGCTGCCGCAGCTCCAGATCAAGGTCAATCGTGAGGCGGCGGCCCGGTTCGGGATCAACGTCTCGGACATCGCCGACCTGATCGAGGTGGGCATCGGCGGGCGGGCGGTGGGGCAGCTCTTTCTCGGGGAGCGGCGCTACGACATCGCCGTCCGCTTCGTGCCTGGGGTGCGCAGCAGCCCGGAGGCCATCGGCGACCTGACCCTCTCCGCTCCCGGCGGGGCGCGCATCCCGCTCTCCCAGGTGGCCGAGGTGGCGCTCCGCTCCGGCGAGAGCACCATCACCCGGGAGACCAATCGTCGGCATCTCACCGTCAAGCTCAATCTCCGGGGCCGCGACCTCTCCTCCTTCCTCCGGGAGGCGCACCAGCGCATCGAGGAGGAGGTCCACTACGACCCGAGCACGACCGACATCGAGTGGGGCGGCCAGTTCGAGAACCAGCAGCGCGCGCAGGCCAGGCTGGCGCTGATCATGCCCGTCGTCCTGGCGCTGATCTTCCTCCTCCTCTACGGAGCCTTCGGCACCCTTCGCCATGCGGCCCTAATCCTGGTCAACGTTCCCCTGGCCGTGCTGGGCGGAATGATCGCCCTGCACCTCCGCGGGATGACGCTCAACGTCTCCAGCGCGGTGGGATTCATCTCCCTCTTCGGCATCTCGGTGCAGAACGGCGTGCTCATGGTGTCCAACCTCAATCACCTGCGGGACAGCGGGCTGGAGCTGGTCGAGGCGGTGGCCCGCGGCGCCGAGGAGCGGTTTCGCCCGGTGTTGATGACCGCCACCGTGGCCACCCTGGGGCTGGTGCCGGCGGCCATCGCCCGCGGCATCGGGAGCGACGTGCAGCGTCCTCTGGCCACGGTCATCGTCGGCGGCCTGGTCACCGCCACCCTGCTCACCCTGCTCGTCCTCCCCGTGCTCTACGAGGTCATCGAGCGCTGGGCCCAGGGGCGGCCCCGGCACGCTGCCGCCGAGACGCCCGGGCGGCCGGAGCCGCTGAGGACCTCGGCGTGACGGGGGCGGCGCTGCTCGCCGGCCTCCTCCTCGCCGTGGCCACCGGGCAGGATGCAGGGCCGGAGCGGTCGCCGGGGCTGAGCCTCCGGGAATACCTGGCCCAGGTGGGCTCGGCGAACCTCGAGTTCGCCGCCCAGCGCCTCAACGTCCCCATCGCCGAGGCGCAGATCGCCGTGGCCAAGGTGTTTCCCGAGCCGGTGCTCTCCGGGGGGGTGGCCTCCATCGACGTGAGCGGGAACGGCTCGCCCACCAGCTACGACGTGGGGCTGTCCCAGACCATCGAGATCGGCGGAAAGCGGGGCGCGCGCATCGAGGTGGCGTCCTTCCAGGCCTCTCAGGCAAAGAGCGACCTGGAGGACTTCCTCCGCACGCTCCGCGCCGGCGCGACCAACGACTTCATCGACGCGCTCCGGACGCAGATGGTGCTGGCCCGGAAGGAGCAGACGCAGGAGGCCTTCCAGCGGCTGGTGGCGGTGAACCAGGAGCGGCTGCGGGCCGGCGACATCGGCCAGGTGGCCTACCTCCAGTCCCGGGTGGAGGCGCAGCGCTTCCGCGGCGAGGTGCTGGCCGCGGAGGGCGACGCGGAGACGGCGCGGCTGGCGCTCGGGCTGCGCCTGGGCAGCTCGGCGGGCGCCATCCCCGTCGCCGGGACCCTGCGCATCCCGATCCGGAGCTTCGACGCGGAGATGCTCGTCCTCCGGGCGCGCACCGACCGGCCGGACCTGGCCTCCAAGCGCTCGGCGGTGGAGGTGGCCCGTTCCAAGCTCCGGCTGGCCCACGCCAATCGCTGGGAGGACCTGACCCTCAACCTCGGCTACATCTACTCCGCTCCGGGAAGCGGGGCCTTCGCCCAGCCGGCGTTCAGCGCGCTGACCTTCGGGCTCTCCATTCCCCTCCCCCTGGCCCGCATCTACAACGGCGAGGTGGACGCCGCGGTGGCCGGGACGTCCCAGGCGCCCATCCTCCTGCGCCAGGCGGAGCTGGCGGTGGAGATCGAGGTGCGGGAGGCGCTGGCCCGCTACCGGGCGGCCACGCGCCGGGTGGAGCTCTACACCGGCGGGGTGCTGGCCGATGCCGAGCGGGTGGCCGAGGCCACGCTCTACAGCTACCAGCGCGGCGGGGCGACGCTGCTCGAGGTGCTCGACTCGCAGCGCACGGTGAACGAGGTGTACCTGGCCTACTTCGACGCGCTGTCCGAGCACGCCAAGGCGCTGGTGGCGGTGGAGACGGCGGCGGCGATGTGGGACCTCGACTTCTGAGCGGCGACCTCAGCCGGGCGGGAGCTTGAGCTTGGCCAGGAGGGCGGCGTAGCGCGGGTCGTCCTGCACCGGGGCGAGGAAGCGGTCCAGCTTGATGTAGGGGATGCCCGGGTCGCGGTCCTGGTACGCGCGCTCCAGCCACTCGAACGCCTTGTCCCGCTCGCCTCGCCAGGCGTAGACCTGCGCAATCTGGTAGGGCGCCTCGCGGGCATTGGTGGCGATGAGCCGCTCCAGGGCTCGGCGCGACGCGGCTTCGTTGCCCAGGCGGCTCTCGGCCAGCGCCGTCCCGAACAGCCGGACCCATTCCTGCGGCAGACTCTGGAAGAGCGCCAGGGCCTTGTCCGGGTGGCCTTCCAGGAGATCGACGTAGCCCACGTACCGCCGCAGGTGGTGATCCGGAGCGAGAGCGACGGCGCGCTCGAGGGTCTCCCGGGCGGACGCGTACTGGCCGAGGCGCATGTACAGATGACCGAGCTGGTAGACGGCCGTCGCCGAGAGGGGATCCAGGGCGGCGGCTTTCTTCGCGGCGGCCAGGGCTTCGGACGTCCGGCCCACCATGCACAGGACGTCCGCGTAGCCGGCGAGGAATCTCGTACTGCCGGGGGCGAGGGCGAGCGCCCGCTCGTAGTCCCTGAGCGCGGCGGACCAGTCCCAGCTCACGAAGACGGCGCCCACCGCCCGAGTCGCATATGCCCCGGCGAGCGAGGGATTCAGGGCCACCGCCTTCTCGGCCTCCGCGATCCCGTCGCGCCGCCAGTCGAAGTCGAGACTCTTCACCACGCTCGAATCGGCGTTGGCGCCGTAGGTCAGCATGGCGTAGGCGAGCCCCGAGTGGGCCGCCGCGTATCCCGGATCGATGGAGATCGCCCTCCTGAACTCCTCGATGGCCCCGGGGAGCGCGGCGAAGGAGCCGGTGTCGAGCCGCTGGACCCCGCGCAGGTAGGCGGCATACGCCTCGGGCTTGGTCACCTGGAGCTCGGGTGCCTTTTCCTGGCCATCGACCAGCACGCTCATCTCCAGCGCGGCGACGACGGCCCGGGCGATCTCGTCCTGGACCGCGAACACGTCTTCCTCGTTCCGGTCGAAGGTCTGCGACCAGAGCTGGTAGCCGTCCGCGGCGTTCACCAGCTGGGCGGTGACCCGGAGCCGGTCTCCGGCCTTCTGGACGCTCCCCTCGAGGATGCTCGCCACGTGGAGCTTCTGCCCGACGGTGCGCGGGTCCTCGCTCTTGCCCTTGAAGGCGAAGGACGAGGAGCGGGCGACCACCTGGAGCCCCCGAACCTGGGCCAGGGCGTTGAGGATCTCCTGCGCCACCCCGTCCGAGAGGTACTCCTGGTCGTGCCCGGGGCTCATGTCCACGAAGGGGAGCACGGCGATGGAGGGCTGCTTGGCGTGCGGGGCGGGCAACGGGGCCCGGGCGCGCCCGAGCCGGATGCCCACGCCCACCGCCACCAGGAGCAGCGCCGCGGCCCCCAGGGCGAGCGGCCAGCGGCGCCCGCGACGGGTGGAGGTGAGCGCTGCAGCGACGTCCGGGGCGTGCTGGAAGCGCCGCCGGGCGTCGCGGTCCAGGCAGCGGAGAATGGTCCGGCTCCAGCGCGGGTCCAGCCCCGGCACCGCTCGGTCCGGCCGGGGTGGGGGAGCGTCGATGCGGCGGGCGGCGGTGGCCAGCGGTGTGTCTCCGGTGAAGGGCAGCGCGCCGCTGACCATCTGGTAGAGCACCACGCCCAGCGCGTAGACGTCGGTCGCCGGAGAGACCTCTCCCCCGGTCACCTGCTCCGGGGCCATGTACTCCGGCGTTCCGAGGATGCCCGCCCCACCGGTGAGCGCCTCGGACCCGCGCTGCTGCTCGAGCGCTCGGGCCACGCCGAAATCCGTGACCACCACCCGCAGCCCCCCGGTGGCCCCCTCACCCGAGCGCGGCACGAGCATCACGTTGCTGCTCTTGAAATCCCGGTGGACGACGCCCTCGGCATGCGCCGCGGCCAGCCCCTCGCACATCTGACGGACCAGCGGCAGCGCCTCGGCCGTGGTCAGCCGGCCCTGGCGCGCCAGCCGGGCGGCCAGCGTCTCCCCCTCCAGGAACTCCATGGTCAGGAAATGGACCGGTCCCCCCGTCGCGGTCGTCGCCTGGTAGAGCTCGTATACCCGGCAGACGTTGGGGTGGCTGACCCGGCGCGCGAGCAGCACCTCGCGCCGGAACCTCTCCATCGCCGCAGCATCGGAGGTGATGCGCCCCTCCAGGACCTTGAGAGCGACGCGGGTGCGGAGCATGACGTCGGTCGCCTCGTAGACGGCCCCCATCCCGCCCCGGGCCAGGAAGCGAAGGATGGTGAAGCGGCCGGCAAGCTGCTCCCCGGCCGCGAGCTTCGGAAGCTCGGAGCCCCCTGCGTCCGGGGCGAGCTCCGGGGTGAGGCCGACCGTGTCTTGGCTCTGGAGCTTGGAGGTGGCCGGCACGTCACCCGGGGCTGCGCCGGGCCGTGCTGTCCCGTCCGGAGAATCTGCCTCGCCGCTCACCGCGGCGCAGCGTCGCAGATGGCCGCCGTCGGCGGCAACCGAGGCGGTCGTTCAGTTCGGGGGGAGCCTGAGCTTGGCCAGGAGCGCCGCGTAGCGCGGGTCGTCGTAGAGCGGGCGGTTGAACGGGTCGAGCTTCAGGTAGGGGAGGCCCGGGTCGCGCTCCTGGTAAGCGCGCTCGAGCCACTCGAACGCCTTGTCCCGCTCGCCTCGCCAGGCGTAGACCTGCGCGATCTGGTACGGGGCCTCCCGCGAATTCGTCGCGATGAGCCGCTCCAGGGCTCGGCGCGAGGCCGCCTCGTTGCCCAGGCTGTGCTCGGCGAGCGCGGTGCCGAACTCGCGAGCCCATTCCTGCGGAAGGCTCCGGAAGACGGCCATCGCCCTGTCCGGGTGCCCGTCGAACAGCTCCACGTAGCCAAGGTACCGCCGCAAGAGATGCTCTGGGGCGAGAGCGATGGCGCTCTCGAGCGTCGCCCTGGCGGCCGCATACTGGCCGAGGCGCATGTAGAGATGGCCGAGCTCGAAGGTGGCCGTCGCCGCTAGGGGATCGAGCGCGGCGGCCTTCTTCAAGGCCGCCCCCGCGTCGGAGGCGCGGCCGACGATGGAGAGGACGTCGCCGTAATAGGCGAGCACCTGGGCGTTTCCGGGGGTGAGCGCGAGCGCCTGCTCGTAGTCCTTGAGCGCGGCGGGCCAGTCCCAGACGACGAACGCTCGAGCCAGCCCCCGGGTCGCGTACGCCTCGGCGAGCCGGGGGTTGAGGGCCACCGCCTTCTCCGCCTCGGCCACTCCCTCCTTCCGCCAGTCGAAGCTGCGTTCTTTCAGCGCGCTCGAGTCGGCATTGCTCCCGTACATCAAGATGGCGGCGGCCAGGGCGGCGTGCCCCGGGGCCCATCCGGGATCGAGGGAGACGACCTTCCTGAATTCGTCGATGGCCCCGGGGAACTCGTTGAACGCGCCGCTGTTCAGGATCTGCAGGCCGCGAAGGTAGGTGGTGTAGACCTCGGGCCTCGTCACCTGCACCTCGGCTGTCTTCCCCTCCTCGGGAAGGACGCGCACCCGGAGCGCGCCCACGACCGCTCGGGCAATCTCGTCCTGCACGGCGAAGACGTCGGCCAGGTTTCGGTCGAAGGTCTGTGACCAGAGCTGGTAGCCGTCGGCGGCGTTCACCAGCTGGGCGGTGACCCGGAGCCGGTCGCCGGCCTTCTGGACGCTTCCCTCGAGGATGCTCGCAACTTGAAGCTTCTGCCCGACGGTGCGCGAGTCCTCGTTCTTCCCCTTGAAGGCAAAGGACGAGGACCGGGCGACCACCTGGAGCCCCCGAACCTGAGCCAGGGCGTTGAGGATCTCCTGCGCCACACCGTCGGAGAAGTACTCCTGGTCGTGCCCCGGGCTCATGTCCACGAAGGGGAGCACGGCGATGGAGGGCTGCTTCGCCTGGGGGGGTGCGGGCTTGCCGGTGGGCGCGCGTCCGAGCCAGATACCGGCGCCGAGGACGAGGCCGAGCAACGCCACGGCGCCGAGAGCGAGCGGCCAGCGCCTCCGACCCCGGGTAGAGGCGAGCGTCGCGGCGACCTCCGGCGCACGCTGGAAGCGGCGTCCCGGGTCCCGGTCCAGGCAGCGGAGGATGGTCTGGCTCCAGCGCGGATCCAGCCCGGGCATGGCCAGGTCCGGCCGGGGCGGGGGGGCGTCGATGCGCCGTGCCGCCGTGGCCAGCGGCGTGTCGCCGGTGAAGGGCAGCGCGCCGGTGACCATCTGGTAGAGCACCACGCCCAGCGCGTAGACGTCGGTCGCCGGCGAGACCTCGCTCCCGGTCACCTGCTCCGGGGCCATGTACTCCGGTGTTCCGAGGATGCCCGCCCCGCCGGTGAGCGCCTCGGCCCCGCGGTGCTGCTCGAGCGCCCGGGCCACGCCGAAGTCGGTGATCACCACCCGGAGCCCTCCCGTTCCACCCTCTGTGGCGCGCGGCACGAGCATCACGTTGCTGGTCTTGAAATCCCGGTGGACGACGCCCTCGGCGTGCGCGGCGGCCAGCCCCTCGCACATCTGCTGGACCAGCGGCAGCGATTCGGCGGTGGTCAGGCGACCCTCCCGAGCCAGGCGGGCGGCCAGCGTCTCGCCCTCCAGGAACTCCATGGTCAGAAAATGCACCGGGGCCCCGGCGGCGGTGGCCGCCTGGTAGAGCTCGTAGACCCGGCAGACGTTGGGGTGGCTCACTCGCCGGGCGAGCAGCACCTCGCGCCGGAACCGTTCCATGGCCGAGGCGTCGGCGGTGATGCGCCCCTCCAAGACCTTGAGAGCGACCCGGGTGCGAAGCATGACGTCGGTCGCCTCGTAGACGGCGCCCATCCCGCCCCTGGCGACGAAGCGGAGGATGGTGAAGCGGCCGGCGAGCTGCTCGCCTGCCGCGAGGCGCGGAAGCTCGGAGTCCCCTCCGTCCCGGGAGGCGGCTTCCGGGGTGAGGCCCACCGTGTCCTGGCTCGGGCGCTTGAGGGTGGCCGGCACGTCACCCGGGACTGCGCCGGGCCGTGCCGCCCCGTCAGGAGAATCTGCTTCGCCGCTCACCGG
>Ga0335085_10013009_pt1 | contig 12215 bp, 7 predicted proteins | sample Lox_Sample_45_FD_206712 | JGI IMG/M metagenome (GOLD analysis project Ga0335085, IMG submission 206712) | Soil microbial communities from Loxahatchee National Wildlife Refuge, Florida, United States - Lox_Sample_4.5 | ecosystem: Environmental > Terrestrial > Soil > Wetlands | place: USA: Florida...
TGATCCGGCGGGCCATACCGGAATACCAGGTAGAGAATCAACCGCGTCCCCGCGTACGCCACCCCAATGCCCGCCACTCCGCCGAGCGCTGCCATCAGCAGCGACTCCACCAGCACCTTGCGCACCAACCGCGCGCGCGACGCGCCCAGCGCCACCCGAATCGACGTCTGCCCCCGCTCCTTCAATCCGCGCGCCAGCATCAGGTTCGCCAGGTTCGCGCAGGCCACCAGCAGCACGCATCCCGATGCGATCAGCAGCAACTTCAGCCCGTCCTCATACTCGTCCCGCATCGACGCCACGCCCGCGCCGCCCGGAATCAGATGCAGCGTCTGCTGCTGCCACAGTTGCTTCTCGCCCGGCTCCATGTCCGGCACGTGGCTCGCCAGCCAGTCGTGCAATTCGACCTTCAACTTGGCTTCGAGCGGCTTCCCCGTCACTCCCGCCCGCACCCGCCCGATCAAATCCAGAAAATTCGCGTTCGCCCGATGCAACCTCCCCGGCCCGCCGGCCAGCAGCGGTTCCGTCCCCAGCGGCAGCCACAGGTCCGGCATGCCCCAGCCCGCCAGCTTGGCGCCGTAAAATCCCGGCGGCGCCACCCCGATCACCGTGAACGGATGCCCGTTGATCTGGTAACTCCCGCCCACCACCGACGCGTCCCCGCCGTATTTCTCGTGCCAGATCCGGAAGCTCAGCACCGCCACCGGCGGCGCGCCTTCCCGATCGTCGTCGTCCGTCATCAGCCGCCCGGCCCACGGCTGCACCCCGAACGTCTGGAAGAAATTCCCCGAAACAAATTCCCCATTTCGTGTATCGGCCGGCGCACGCGACCCCGCCCTCCGCATGGCCAGTTGCGTATTCCCCGCCTCCAGCGCCGCGAGGTCCACGAACTCCGGCGTGTTCGTCCGGAAATTCTTGTACGCGTCGTACGAGAACAGCGAGAAATCCCCGTCATCGTCCTGCGTATACCCGCCCCAGTTGCAGCATCGGACCTTGTCCCCGATCCGCCACAACTCCTCCGGCTTGGTCACCGGCAGCGACTTCAGCATCACCTGGTGCACCAGCGTAAAGATCGCCGTTGTCGCCCCGATCCCCAGCATCAGCGTCACGACTGCCGTCGCCGTGACCCCCGGCGCCTTCCGCAGTTGCCGCACCGCTTCCCGCAAATCACCGGCCATGCTTCCTCCCGATCGTCATGACACACTCCGCCAGCCAAGCCACAACTCTCATACATGCTTATACTGTCTGGCGCGGAAAAGGTTCCCTCTGTCCTTTGTCGCGCAGGCACTCCTGCCGCGTCCCGGCTCATCTGGACGCCTTGCCTTTACTTCAATTACCGCACCCGTCAAGCCCCGAATCACCCTTCGCTGCGGAGGCTGGATTGTCCAAATTTGGACCACTTCTCATAGGCCGGCATCAGTCGCGCCAGGCTCTCCCACAGGGACATCCGGGAGGGCTTTCGAGATTTTGCAAATCTCATTTACCAATTTCCCGAACGGCTGACATCCGGCCTGACTTATAATGAACCCCTAGCTGGACGCCTTTCGCATCCGGCTCGGCCCCACTATCAGCGGGCGTGTCGCGCAATTCCGGGGGTGGGAACGCGTACGCTTCGCTTCGCGAACCAGTTTAAGACCACTCCGGGATTCCCGGATCTCGTAACGGAGGAGATGCATGCTCGCACAGAACCGATGTAACCGAATCCTTGCTCACTGCGCGTTGTGGATCGCAGCTGCGGCGTTCGCGCCGCTTGCCGCCGCGCAAACTGTCTTCTTTAGCACCGGCAATCCGGACGGAAAGATGGCCACTCTCGCACGACTTCCCTTGGAAGGTCAAATCGAGACCGAAACGGCCGATGATTTCGTTTTGACAACTCCGATGCGCATCACCCAGGCCACCTTCACTGGACTGCTTCCCACGGGCGCCCCGCTCTCCAGCATCACCGGCGTCGATATCGAGCTGTACCATGTGTTCCCCGCGGACTCGACCAATCCACCCTCGGGCAATGTGCCCACACGCGCCAACTCGCCCAGCGATGTGGAATTTGCAGGCTTCGATTCCTCCGAAGGAACCTTGATCTACACAGCCGCCGTCTTGAATTCCAGCTTCTCGGTGCTCAACACCGTCGTTACCGGCATTCACAAGGTACCCAATCAGCTTACCGGCGGAGAAGGCCCCGCGACTGGCCAGGAGGTCCAGTTCACCGTCACCTTCACCCCGCCCATCATTCTGCCCGCGGATCACTATTTCTTCCGCCCCGAGGTGCAGTTGTCGAGTGGCAATTTTCTCTGGCTCTCGGCTCCCAAGCCGATCGTCGCTCCCGGCACTCCCTTCACTGGCGACCTGCAGAGTTGGATCCGCAATGACAACCTCGATCCTGACTGGCTTCGCGTCGGCACCGATATTACCGGTCAGGGGCCCTTCAACGCGGCCTTCTCCTTGACCGGCGACGCCGACGTAGGATCCTCGTTCTTTAACACCGGTACTCCCGACGGAAAAATTGCCACCCTCGCCCAGTCGCCCCAGGACGGTGTGGAAACCGAATCGGCTGATGATTTCATCTTGGCCACGCCGATGCGGATTACTCAAGCCGCCTTCACCGGACTGCTACCCCCGGGAGCGCCTCTGTCCAACATCACCGGTGTCGATATCGAGCTCTATCACGTCTTCCCGGTGGACTCGGTGAATCCGCCCTCCGGCAGGGTCCCCACTCGCGCCAACTCGCCCAGCGATGTGGAATTCGCGGACTTCAATTCTGTGTCGCCCCATACCTTGTTCTATACGCCCACTTTGTTGAATTCGACCTTCACCGTATCGAATACCGTGATCAATGGGATCCATCCGAGTCCCAATCAACTGACCGGTGGGGAAGGCTCCACCACCGGCCAAGAGGTCCTCATCACCGTCACCTTCAACCCGCCCATCGTTCTGCAGGCCGATCACATCTTCTTCCGCCCCGAAGTGACGTTATCCAGCGGCGACTTCCTCTGGCTCTCCGCTCCCAAGCCCATCGTCGCTCCGGGCACTCCCTTCACCGGCGACCTGCAGAGTTGGATCCGCAACGAACCCCTGGAGCCTGACTGGCTCCGCATCGGGACCGACATCACCGCGCAGGGTCCCTTCAATGCGGCCTTCTCCTTGGTCGGCGACACCGAGCTCCCAACCTGTTCCTTCTCGCTTTACCCCACCAGCGTGCCCGCTCTCGCGCAGGGAGGCCAAGCAGCGGTGACCGTGACCAACGAGCAAAACTGCGAATGGACCGCCACCAGCAATTCCTCCTTCATCACCGTCAACATTCCCGGTTCGGGTGTGGGCACTGGACTCCTTTCTTATGCCGTGCAGCCGAACACCGGCGCTGCCCGCTCCGGCACTTTGACCATCGGCGGCCAGACCTTCACTGTGAACCAGGCGGCCGCCAGCGGTTCGGCCCCGCCCGCAGTGACCGTCTTCTCGCCCGGCCAGGGAGCCACCAACGTCTCCACGAGCGTCTCCTTGACTTGGGGAGCCGTCAGTGGAGCGACCTCTTATGACGTCCTCTTCGGCACTACGCCGTCCCCGTCGTTGATCGGCAATACCGCCGGGACCAGTTTCTCCCCCGGACCCTTGGCCCCCGGCACAACTTACTACTGGATCGTCACCGCCAAGAACGCCTTCGGCTCGACTCCCTCGGCGCTGTGGTTCTTCACCACCGCCGGTCAAGCCTCCTGCTCGTTCACTCTCTCCTCCACCAGCCTGACCCTGCCGGCCACCGGAACCTCCACTCCCGAAACCTGCCCCAACAACTCCGGCCAGCCCAACTGCGGCGTCAATCCCGAAACCGCCAGATCCTTCACCGTGACCCCCAGCGCCGCCTGTGGAACCTGGACGGCCACCTCGTCCAATCCGAGTGTTCTGCAAATCCGGACCGGAGCCTCCGGCAGCGGCTCTGGCACCGTCTCCTTCGTGCTCTTGAACAACACCCATAACGGCCAGCAGAACTACACCATCACCGTGGCCGGCGGTGGGACACCCGCGACCTTCGCCGTCACCGAGACGGGATCCGGAGACAATCAGGTATTTCGTGAGGTCTATGCGCTCTACGAACAACTGCTCGGCCGCGACCCCGACGCAGCCGGCTTCGCATTCTGGACCGGTTCCGGCGGCGCCGGCTTGGGCCAGATGGCCGATTCCTTCTTGACCAGTCCCGAAAGCTTCAACAGCGACTTCGCCGTGATGGCCGCTTATCAGGCCGCCACCGGCGCTCCGCCCCTGTTCGCCCAGTACAACGCCGCGGTCACTGCCGTCCGCGCGGGCACGCAGTCGATCACCGGCCTATTCAACTCGCTGATCGGCGGCGGTTACACCGCCACCACGCTGTACCAAAACCTCTTGAGCCGCGCGCCCACCGCCGCGGAGATCAATAGCGCCAATAATGCCGGGCTGGCGAACTGGTTCGAAACCCTGATCGGGTTCCCCAATAGCACCACCCCGGTCAACACGCCCAACAATGAGTTTCAGAGTACCGGCAGCTTCCACACCGATCACTCCAACTCCCTCTACGTGCGCATGGTCTACTATGTCACCGTGAGCCGGGACCCCGACCCGGCCGGCTTCAACTTCTGGCTCGGCGTAGCCAATAACGGCGGCCCGGGCCTGCTGTTCCAGGGCGCCGCAGGCTTCCCGACGCGTATCCAGATCCTCGGACCCGGCACGCCCAACCAGGGCTTCATCGGCAGTCCCGAGTTCCAGGGCCTGTTCGCAAACTAATTTCCTCACCGTTCGGATCCATGCCTGTCCCACAAACAGCCGCAAGCAATCCTGTTCGTGGGGCAGGCTCTTCTACGTTCGTACCGCTTGCGGCTCGCGTCGCATCATGCCCCGCCGGACGAGTAACTCCGCCAGGCGCCGCAAGCGTTATCAATCCGCAATCTCGAGCCGGCCCGCAAAAGGCAGTCCGCACTCGCGGATGTCTTCTATCTCCAGGTCCGGATACTCAGACACGATTCCTTCTTGAGACATCCGCCGCCGGTAACCGCTGCTAGCGAATTCAGCGCCGCAAAATCAGCCCCTCACAACCCGCTCGCCCGCCCTCCTTCATCGCGCGGACCGGAAGCGCCATTTGTTCCACCTCCCCCGCGCCCCCCCTCAGTCCGCGCTCGCAACGGTGCGACTCCACGTGCTCCTGAAACGCCGCCCCCGAATCCTCCAGCTCTTTACGGGCCGCCTCCACACTCTCCAGCAGCCGGCCGTAGTCCCGCGGAACTCCGCCGGTCGGACACGTCAGCAGCACCACCGCCTCCGCGTATAACCGCGCCGCGATCGCAAACTGCTCCGCCAGCCGCCTTTTCGTCCAGCAATAATCGTGGGTTACTTCCATCCTTCTCCCCCACTAACTTTTTTTAGTCTAACTCGCTCTCGCATCGTGCTGCCCGGCTGTAAGTGACTTTTCTCTGTATCTTACCCGCACTGTCTGGCGCCCGGTCGATTCTTGCCGGGCCGCGCCCTGCCTGCCTCATCTTCCGCCCTCTCCAGCCCGCCACACCACTCTGCCCTTGGTATCGATATAAGCAATCCCCTCGTGTGTATCGACACGGGCCAGCCCATGATCGAAATCCCTGGCCGCGTCATACACATTCGGAATTGCAATCTTCCCCGACTTATCCAGGTATCCCCATAAGTCGTCTAACCTGAATCGCGCCAGCCCGTCGGAATACCCAAATGCTTCCTGGTATTTCCGCAGCGGAAACGCCGGCTTACCCTGCGCATCCACCCAGCCTAGTAAGCCGTTGTCCGTCGCCAGCGCCAACCCCTCCGAGTAAGCTCCGATTACGTGGATCTTTTTCTTGTCCTCCGGTAGCACATTCCCGTGAACGTCGATCGGCACCCACTTATCCTTCTCCTGTACCAGCGCCACGCCGTTCTGGAAGTTCTGCGCATCATTGTATTTCGGCGCAATCGCCCACGCCCCCGTGGCGTCTTTGTATCCCCACGTGAATCCGTCCTTCACGCGCAACCGCCCGTTCGCAAACAGATCCGCATCGTTCAGGTTCGGACCCATCGATATCCGGATAACGATCTTCCCCGTCCGGTCGAAGTAACACCACTCCCGGTTGATCGCACCCACCGGCAAATCCGCCGGATCCTCTGGAAACTCGCCCGCCGTCACAAAGGTTGGTTCAATTACTAACTTCCCCTGCCGGTCGACAAACCCGTAGCGCGTCGGCAACTTTTTCCCGGCGGCGTCCACCTGTCCGCTCGCCTGCACCCGCAGCAGACCCTGGTGGAACTCTCCCAACACGCGATACGGAATATTACCCACCAACTTCCCCGACGGGTCGATCAGCGAATACTGCTTGTCTATGCGCACAACCGCACGCCCATCTTTGAAATCGCGTGCATCCTCGTACTTAGCCTCAATCACCATCTTGCCCGCTAAGTCAATGTAACCTACGTATTGTCCCACATACACTGGAACGCGCCCTTCGTGTACGTCACCCACCGCATCGAACTGTGGACTTACTACCACCGTGCCTGCCCGGTTGATGAATCCGAATTTCTTTCCATCCCGGATCGGAAAAAGATAGTCGCCGGTTCCCTGCCCGGCGGCCCATCCGGCACTGATCAGCAAAAAACTCGCCATAGCGCGCATTCGCATAGCCTTTAAAAAAGCCTCCAACTTCCTTTGTTTAGAGAATTAGGCGTCATCTTGGCGGCGTATGGGATTTTCCGTTCAGAATCTCCCCGGTCACCGCCCGCGCCTCCGCCGACAGCCGCCCCAACTCCGCCCCGCCCGCGCACTCCACCGCCCGCCGCACGTACACAAACACGCCATCCCCGTCCGGCAGCAGTGACGCCACGAACTCGCGATTCTCTTTCGTCAGCGCCTGCGCCGCCATCGCCGCCAGCCCCGCCCAGTTCCCCTCCACGCTCACCAACTGCCCCCAAATCACCCGCGCCTGATCGTACGCGCCCACATCCAGCAGGTACCGCAGCAGACTCGCCGGCTGACGCGCGATCTCCCGCAACCGGCCCACCGCCTGCACAAACACCGCCGCCCACTCTCGCTCTCCCGCCAGCGGCTTCGCGCACGCCACCGCTTCGTCGAACCGCCCCGAAAGCGCCAGCGCCAACGCCAGCCATCCGCGCGCCTCCCCGTTCTGCGGCGATCTCCGCAGTACCCTCTCGCACGCCGCAATCGTCTCGTTGTACCGCCGCAGATCGATCAGCACCTCCGCCCGCTCCACCGCCGCCGCTTCATCCCACGGAGCCGCCGCCAGGTGCCTTTCGTAATCCTCCAGCGCCTCTTTCTTCCGCCCCAACCGGCTGCGCACCATCCCGCGCAGCGCCAATAGCCGCTGCGCCAATCGCGAGTGTGCCCGCATCGAATCCAGCACCGCCCCTGCTTCTTTCCAGTCCCGCGCCCGGAACAGCGCCCCCAGAATCTGCGCCTGCACCGGCCGCTCGATCCCGCTCCCCCGGAACGCCCGGTCCATCGCCCCCGCCATGTACCGCTTATATTCCACCGCCCGCGACAGGTCCGGCTTCTCCCGCGCCGGCAACTCCCGCAGCCGCTCGCCCAGCAACTCCGCCCCTTCGCCCGCTTCCCGCACCGCATACCAGCGGCGCAGAAACTCCACCAGCGCCTCCACCCGTTGCGCCCCCTCCCGCCCCGATCGCTGCATCCGCCACACCGCCTCGAGCCGGTCCGCCGCCGAATAGTACGCGTTCCGCCCCCGCGGACGCGCTACCCCCACGAAGTCCAGCGCCGTCAGCCTCCGCAACTGCACGCTCACCTGGTTTACCGGCAATCCGGTCGTCTCCGCGATCCGCGTCGGCGTCAGCGCTTCCCCGCTCCGCCCGCCCACCCGGATCACCGTGTCCAGAATCTTCCTCTGCTGCGGCGCCAGCCCATTCATCCGGCCCTGAAAGTACGGCGTCATCTGGTCCAGCAGCCAGTCGAGCGACTCCTGCACGTCCACCGCTTCCCCGTGCATCACCGCCCGGTACAGCATCAGCGTCAGCCGCGGATTCCCCGCCGTGAAGTGCTCCAGCACCCGCATCCGCGCCCGGTTGGCCGTCCACCGGGCATCGAAGTCGGTCCGTCCTTCCGCCGCCGCCCTCCGCCGCAGCAACTCCTCCGACTCGCGCTCATCCAGCGCCCTCAGCGTCCACGTCCCCACCGGCTGATCCAACCACCCCACGAACTGCCGCACCGCCCGCGACCCGGCCGACCGCACCGTCGCCGCCACCGTGAACGCCGCGTCCTGGCTCAGCATCTTCGCCAGCCTCGCCCGCTCCTTCCCCGGCCGTATCTGCCCCAGCAGCCCATCGAGATTGTCGATCAGCAGCAGCACCCGCCGCCGGTTCCTCCGGCACCAATCCCGCACCCCCTCCGCCGACCCGCCCTCCGCCCCTTCGATCTCCACACCCGCCGCGACCTCCCGCCAAAACTCTTCGCCACCGTCGACCCCATACGCCTCCTCTGGCAACCGCACCGGCGCCCAGACTTTGCCCAACGCCCCTTCCGCCGCCCGCCCGAGCAACAGCAGCACGGTCGTCTTCCCCATCCCCCGCTCGCCCTCGATCACGATATGCTCGTTCCCCCCGCTCCTCGCCAGCCCCTCCAGGTGCCGCGTCAACTCCTCCAGCACCCCCTCCCGCCCCACCATCGATTGAGCGAGCCGCCCGTGTTCGACCCGCTCCGGCGAATAGTACAGTTCCATTTACGACAATTATGTTGTGTAAATTGCGAAATGTACAACATTGCTGTTGAGCTTTGCTAACTCCAACAAACCACGAGACGTGCCTCTGCCCATCGACACAGAGCCTAACCGTTCCCTCCACGAACTGCGTGGCTCCACAGAGCCCACCCCCGGCGCCCTTCCGGAAAGCTCCTCTCGTTTCTTCTCTGCGTTCCCTCCGCGAACTCTGTGCCTCCGCGGTAGAGAATTGAGATATCCTTCAGGCTCGGGATGCACCCGGCTCCCGGAGCTCCGGGCGGAAGTAGGCCAGGGATTAAAACGGGGAAAGACACGGTGGATGGGATAGGCGCATCACCCGGCTTGGCCAGTCGAACAACCGCGCGGTGCGGAGCGGTGCGCCGATGGCATTACCTCCCTCAAAGCCCCGCCGGCCGCCAGACATCTGCCGGCGGATCTCCGATGCAACGGGTGAGCTAACCACCTGAGCGGTCGCTACATCTCATTTGGCTTCGTATAGGGCGAGCCGGAGCGACCCGGTTACATTGTGGAGTCGGGCCATGGCTGATTCAACACTGTCGAACTTTGCGATATTGACACCTACTGGTTGGCATTGCAAACTAGTTGGTGGAAGACATGTCCCCGGATTGCCAAGTGAGACGGTGGCATGCCTCCGATGGATGGAGGAATTGCATGGATCAGGTCGGAAACCTCTTGGATCGGCCTCGGCTCTACTACAACATCGATGGTCTTGGTGAACTCGGCGGCGGGGTGTTGTCCCTCGGTATCGCACTCCTCCTATCGCTACCAGCGAACTCCGTTTGGCACAAGATCTCCTGGTTCCTGTTTCTCGGACTCGCATTGGCGATTCGCTATGGAATCGAAGCAATAAAGACACACATCACGTACCCGCGAACTGGCTTCGTCGAGTATCGAAGAAGTGACCGTCGGCGCACCTCGATCATCTCCGCCGTAGTCGCCGCTCTAGTCCCAGTGGGCCTCTTTGTTGTAGTCCGGCGGCACTGGGACATCACAGCTCTGGCCTCTCTGGCCGGGCTTGCTTTTGCCGCAGCCTATGCCTACAACATCGCGAGAGCAGTCCGCTGGAAGTGGGCCGTCGCGTGCGCCATCGCGCTCGGCTCAATAGCGATTTCCTTTCTTCCGGCAGATGTACTCGCTGCGATGGCCCGTGACTCATTGGTGACCCATCCGGTTCTTGCCAAACTCGGTGGGGTCATGGTCGTTTCCTTCTTGACTTATGGTGGCGTGCTACTGATCTCAGGTGGCATTAGTTTCTTGTTTTACCTCCGCCATACCCAAGCGCCCCCGCCGGAGGGCCAATGAACTCCCAGATCCGAACCATTGCGGATCTCGACCGGGTGATTCACGAGCCGGGACGGCTTATGGTAGTCGCCCTGCTGTCCGCCGTGGAACGGGCTGATTTCCTTTACTTGCTGCACGAAACTGGCATGAACAAGGGCACGCTTTCCAGCCACATTTCGCGATTGGAGGAGGCTGGGTACGTCGCTGTCACCAAGACCTATCGCGGCAAGGTGCCGCAGACACTACTCTGCCTGACCGGCGCCGGCCGGAAAGCTTTTGAGCAGTATCGGCGAAAGCTCAAAGAAGCACTATAGACGCCGGAAGCTTGGACCGGCCTTCCCGGCACTTATTGATCTTGTCGGGGCACTCAAGCCTCAGTGAATCCGGCCGAAACAAAATAGGGCTATTATGTTTTGGAGAGATGACCCCGGGCAGCGCGCCAAGCGCGCGCGGCGATTAACGCCCCCAGCCCCAGTGGTGGCCGCCGCCGCCCCCGTGGCCGCCATGATGTCCGCCCTTCGTCCCGCTCGATCCGTTGGACCCGCTCTGTCCACCCGAACCACTCGAGCCGCTGCCGGCACCTGGGTCGCTGGTGGCGGTTGTGTCCGCCGACGAGCCGCCGTCCGCGAGCTCCAATTGCGATCCCGCCGTGCCCCAGATCCCCTTTACGCTGTTCCCGCTGGCGACGAACAACCCAGCGGCGGCCAGAACTAGGAAGGCCATCAGCAGAGTGTACTCTACCACGTCCTGACCGACAGTGTCCCTGAATAGCTTGGTGATCTTCGTCACGATCCTCGTCTCCCGCTCGCCCCGGCCGAACCAGGAATCGTCCACCGTGAAACACCTCATGCCGGATAACATCAGAGTAAGCCCCGCCCGACGCCTAATCCTAGGGCCATAACCTTTTCGGGTAATGCCCATATCCAAACACAGCTTGTCCGCGTTGCCAAGGATGGTTACTGCTTCGCATGCTTCGCGCTCGCGGTCATCCGCCGCCACGGTCCCTACAAAGCGGGCCAGAGATGTTGCCGGGTTGGTAATTGCTTCGAATCCTTGCCGCTCGCTGCCAGTTTGCGGCCGTACCACCCGGCCCAGATCGTTCCAAGTGCTTCCCATCGACGCCATCTGCCGGATATCGTACAACCCGGCCAAGCACTCGCCGACGGCTCTCCCTTCCCAACGTCGGCGCTAGGGTCATTGCCGGCAGCGGCCCCGCCATTCGATCCGGAGTTCTTGCCCTTACGGCTTCGCTCGCGGCGCGCGGATGTCTGCCGGCACCAGCCGCAGCTCGAGAGCGGAAGGTTGCCACGAGTAACTACTGCGTCGCCTCGTCGGCGACCCGTAAAATAGAAGGAATGCACGAAAAGTACGACGTCGTTGTCATCGGCGCCGGACACGCCGGGTGTGAAGCCGCCCGCGCTGCCGCCCGGATGGGCCGCCGGACGGCCATGGTCACCATGAATCTCGACCTCATCGCCCAGATGTCCTGCAACCCCGCCATCGGCGGCATCGCCAAGGGACACCTGGTGCGCGAAGTCGATGCCCTCGGTGGCGTGATGGGCGAAGTCGCCGATGCCGTCGGAATCCAGTTCCGTCTGCTCAATACCAGCCGGGGACCGGCGGTGTGGTCCCCGCGCGCCCAGATGGATAAGCGCCTGTACCGCGTGCGTATGCGCGAGGTGCTCGAGCGCGAACCCAATTTACGCATCAAGCAGGCCGAAGTGGCGGCTCTGTGTTTCGCCTCGGATGGAGCGGCCCGCCGCGTCACGGGCGTTCAATTGCGCGATGGCCGTTCGATTTCCTGCGACGCCGTTGTCATCACCACGGGGACTTTTTTGAACGGCCTCGCCCACGTCGGCGAGATGCAGTACAGTTGCGGCCGCAATGGCGAAGCGCCGTCGAATTTGCTCGCCGAACAGTTCCGGGCACTGGGGCTGCGATGGGCACGCCTCAAGACGGGTACGCCCCCACGCCTGGACGCCCGAACGATCGACTTCTCCCAATTCGAGCCCCAGCCCGGCGATGCCGATCCGACGCCCTTCTCTTTTCTCACGGCACGCATCGACCGGACCCAGATTCAGTGCCACATCGGCTATACGACGGATGAGACTCGCCGGATTATGCAGGCGGCGATTCCCCGCTCGCCCCTGTATTCCGGACAGATCGAAGGCATCGGACCGCGCTACTGCCCGTCGATCGAAGACAAGTTCGTTAAGT
>Ga0335085_10013011_pt1 | contig 12212 bp, 7 predicted proteins | sample Lox_Sample_45_FD_206712 | JGI IMG/M metagenome (GOLD analysis project Ga0335085, IMG submission 206712) | Soil microbial communities from Loxahatchee National Wildlife Refuge, Florida, United States - Lox_Sample_4.5 | ecosystem: Environmental > Terrestrial > Soil > Wetlands | place: USA: Florida...
AAGGTCATCCCGAGGAGCAGCCCCGGCACCGTCTCGTAGAAGAAGTTGGAGCGGACGGGAAAGCTCACCTTGCGCCCCAGCCGGGTGATGAGGATCCAGCCGAGGACGAAGAGGTCGAAGAAGGTGCGGTGATTCGCCACCAGGAGGATGGGCGCCTCCTCGGGGATCCCCTGCAGGCGCTCCAGCCCGTGGATGCGCAGGCGGCTGCGCACCAAAAGGCCCACCAGGGGCGTCATCACCCAGCGCTGCCAGACCCAGGCGGCGCGCGACCCGCCTCCCTGGTTGAGGAAGCGCATCACCCGGAAGGCGACGCGCTCCGTCCGGCTGAGGGTGGCGAAGGCGGGATCGCCGGCCATGGGGAATCAGAATCCGGGGACCAGCTTGGCGATGATCTCCTTCATGATCTCGCTGGTGCCCGCGCCGATGGTGATCAGCCGCGCGTCGCGGAAGGCCCGGGCCACCGGCGTCTCCACCACGTAGCCCATTCCCCCGTGGAACTGCTGGCAGTCGTAGACCACCTTCTGCAACAGATCGCCGGCGAAGAGCTTGGACATGCTGATCTCCTTCACCGCCGCCTCCTTGCGGTTGTAGAGATCGCAGGCGCGGTAGGTCAGCCAGCGGGCCGCCTCGATGGAGGTGAGGTGGTCGACGAAGCGGTGCCGCCAGACCTGGAACTTGGTGAGCGGCTTGCCGAAGGCGCTGCGCTCGTTCCCGTAGCGCAGCGCCTCCTCCACCAGTTGCTGCATGCCCGCCACCGCGCCGATGGAGGCCACCAGGCGCTCGCCCTGGAAGTTGGTCATCACGTGGTAGAAGCCATGGTTCTCCTCGCCCAGGAGGTAGCGGACGGGGATGCGGCAGTCCTCGAAGAAGAGCAGCGCCGTGTCCGAGGAGAGGTTGCCCACCTTTTCCAGCTTCTTGGAGACGGAGAAGCCCTTCACGTCGGTGGGGAAGGTGACCAGGGAGATGCCGCCGTAGCCCGGCCCCCCGGTGCGCACCGCCAGGGTGATGAAGTCGGCGCGGGTGCCGTTGGTGATCCACATCTTGGCCCCGTTGATCACGTACTCGTCGCCCACCCGGCGGGCGCTGGTGCGGAGGTTGGCCACGTCGCTGCCCACGTCCGGTTCGGAGATGCCCAGGGCGGCGATCTTCTCCCCCGCCAGGGCGGGGGCGAGGAACTCCTTCTTCTGCTCGTCGGTGCCGATCTCGTCGATGATGGGGGTGGCGATCTGCGACTGCACCAGGATGGCCATGTTCACGCCGCTGTTGCGGCTGTGCACCAGCTCCTCCGCCAGCACCACCACGTGCCAGTAGTCGCCCCCGGCGCCGCCCACGCTCTCCGGGTAGTTGATGCCCAGGGCGCCGATCTCCGCCATCCCCCGGAAGACCTCGGCGGGGAAGATGCCGGCCTCGTCCCACTCCAGGGCGTGGGGGGCCAGCTCCTTCTCCACGTAGTCGCGCAGGGTGCGGCGGAAGAGCTGGTGCTCCGGGGTGAAGGGGGGGTCCATCGAGAACATGCGTTCGCCTCCGCTGGTACTGAATGAATGCTCATTCATAGCACGGCGCCCACGGCCGCGCCTGCGGCGAGGAAGGACCAGGCCAGGGACGAGGCGAGAGGGCGCTCCATCTCTCCCGCTCCCCGGGCCACCGCCGCCGGGAGGGCGGCGAAGAGCGCGCCCAGGGCCAGCAGGCGCAAGTGCGGCCAGAGCAACCCGAGCGCGGCCGCGACCACGGCGGCGCGGGGGAGGATCACCGCGTTGGGCAGGTGGGGATCGGCGCGGGCGGCGATGACCATTCCCAGAAGGGGCAGGAGCAGCGCGGCCCAGGGCGGGAGCGGCGGGGGAAACTTCTGCAGGGCGAAGAAGCCGCCGAAGAAGGCCAGGACGCAGATCTGGGCGCCGAAGGGCGAGCGGAGCACGTGCAGGTACGCGGGTCGCGGCCAGGTGGAACGGGGAGTTCCCCGGTCGCGCAGATCGCGGACGCCGGCGAAAGCGAGCAGCAGCGCCGCGGCGCCCGCAGGCAGCGCCGCGCTCCCGAAGGCGAGGCCCAGGCCGAGGCCGAGGGCGCTCCCCAGGCCCTGCGCCATGTCCAGCCAGGCGAAGGCGGCGCTGCGGCGCTCCACGGTGACGGCGTCGCCAGCCGCGCTGGCGCAGAGATCGCCCAGCGCGGGCAGGGCCGCTGCGAGCAACCCGAAGGCCACGAACCCACGCGGGTCCAGAAGCCCCGCGCAGGTGCCGGCGAGGGCGAGCAGCAGAAGCGCCGAGGCGATGGCCGGCCTGGGCGCGCGCGTGCCGAGCAAGGCCCAGAGGGGCTTGAGGATGCGCAATGCCGCCCAGCCGAGGACGGTGGCCCTTTCCCCGGCGCGGGCGAACCAGACCCAGGCGGCGAATTCCGCGCAGCCTAGAAGAAGCGAGAGGCGGAGCGCGAACCGCGCCTCGTCGGGGAAGAGGCGGGGCCGCAGCGGGGGCGGGGGAAGGATCCGGAACCGCGAGAGCCTGGGGCCGGTGGGGGCGATCTCCTCCGGCAGGCGGGGCGGATCGGACACCGCGCGCACATACCACACTGGGAAACGTTGACGTGGGCGTGATCGTGGACGTGGCCGTGAGCGTGGACGATCACGTCAACGACGACCCCCTGTGCGGCGATGGAGGCGGTTTCGCGACCCCGGCGCACACGATTTCTCTCTGTCGTGGTCCGCCGTTCCTTTGGGGAGCATCGCGCTTGAGCGTTAGAGTCGAGCCATCGTGGAGCGGGAGGCAAAGAGCTTCGCGGCGATGAGCCCGTGCGCCCATTGCGGGGCGCCCTTCGTCCCGCTGGTGGCCGGCCAGACGCAGTGCGATCGCTGCCAGGGGCTGGCCCAGCCGGAGCCCAGCTCGCCCTTGCAGCAGACGGAGGTGGCCGGGATCCGCCTCTTGCACGAGCTGGGCGCCGGCCGCTTCGCCCACTCCTGGCTGGGCGAGGACGCCCGCAGCCACGCGGTGGTGGTGAAGCTCCTGCGCCGGTACGCGCCCGATCCGGAGGCAGTGAAGCGCTTCCTCGCCGAGGCGGAGCGGCTTTCCCGGGCCGCGGAGCTGGACCATCCGCACCTCGCCCGGCCGCTTGCGGCCGGTGTGCACCTGGTGCAGGCCTTCTTCCTCGTCTACGAGAGCGGGGGCGAGCTGACCCTGGCGGACGAGCTGCGCCAGCGCGGCCGGGTGATGGCGGCGCGGGCGCTGGAGTTCTGCGCCCAGGTCTGCGAGGGCCTCTCCGCCGCCCACCGCGCCGGGGTGCTGCACCTCGATCTCAAGCCCGCCAACGTGGGCCTGATCCGCCTCTCCGACGGGACCGAGCAGGCGGTGCTGCTGGACGCGGTCACCTCCCATCTCCTCCAGTACGTGGGCCTGCGCGACGGCGGCCCGCTTCCCCTCTCCACCGCCGCCTACACCGCCCCGGAGCTGGCCAGGGGGCAGCCCGGCGACGAGCGCAGCGACCTGTACTCGGCCGGCGTGCTTCTCTTCCAGCTCCTCTCCGGGCGCCTGCCGGTGAACGGGGCCAGCTCGGCAGAGCTCTTGCGCGCCCACCGCGATCACCCGGCGCTGCGCCTCTGCGACCTCGGCCGCAGGGTGCACCCGGAGCTGGAAGATCTGCTGTCGCGCTTGATGGCGAAGGATCCGGCCCGGCGGCCGGAGAGCGGCGACGAGGCGGCCGTCCTCATGCGCTCGCTCGCCGCGCTGGCGGACGCGGTGCCGGTGGAGGACGACCCGGCGGAGGACGAAGACGATCCCGTGCCCGTGATCACCCCGCGCCCCGAGGCGCTGGAGCCGCCGCAGATGCTTCCGGCGGTCGATCCGGAGCTGGAACAGGCGATGCTGGGACAGCGGGTGCAGCCCTCGCCCCCGGAAAAGCCCCCAGGCATCCCCGCCTGGGCGGTGTTCGTCATGCCCCGCTGGTGGCCGGTGGCGGCGGCCGCGCTGGTGACGGTGGCGATCGGGACCGCGCTGATCGCCCGCGAGCGCCCCCGGCTCCCACCCGCGCTGGCGAAGCCGGCCCCCGCGGTCGCCGAGCAGGCCGCGCCGCAGCCGCCGGTGGTGGTGGCCCAGGCGGCGCCGCCCGCCCCGGAGCCCGCGCGAGCCGCGCCGGCCGATCCGCCGCCCCCGGATCCGGCGGAGGCGGAGCCGCCGCGCCCCAACAAGCTGGCGCAGAACTCGGCCAGCCCCTGGGCGAAGAGCTTCGAGCGGGCCCAGAAGGCCCTCTGGACCAACCGCCCGGCCAGCGCCCAGACCATCCTCAACGACATCCTGCGCAAGCCCGGCCTCTCCCGCCGCGACCGGGCCCGGGCCAGCAAGATGATGGGCGACGCCCTGGCGAAGCAAGGCAACCGCGCGGCGGCCGCCGCCTGGTGGCGAAAGTCCTTCCAGCTCTACGACGACCCGGAAGACCGGGCCAAGGTCGCCCGCCTGCTCGCCGGCAAATGATTTCTACCCGCAGATGCGGGAGAGCACGGCGGCCACCACCCGGTCGCAGCGGGTGGCCTCGAAAGGCAGCGCGCCGGGGCTCGCGGGCTCCAGCCCGGCGAGAAGCTGGCGGCGGAGCAGCGCGCGGGCGCGGTGCAGGCGGGTCTTCACCGTGGCCGGTTCCAGGTCCAGGCAGCGGGCGGTCTCCTCCACCGACAGCTCCTGCACCTGGCGGAGGACGAAGACGGTGCGGAAGTGCTCGGGCAGGGCATCGATGGCCTTGGTGAGCAGCCGGCGATTCTCCACGTCGGCGGCGGCCTCCTCGGGAGACCGGGTGATCGCGGGCACGTCGGCTTCCTCCTCCCCGGCGCCGGCCGAGCGCAGCGCGCGGCGCTTTCGCCCCAGCGCCTCGTGCAGGGCGATGCGGGTCAACCAGGTGGCGAAGGCCGCGCGCCCCTGGAAGTCGGCCAGGTGGGCATAGGCGTGCAGGTAGGCCGCCTGCATCGCGTCCTCGGCCTCGCCCTCGTCGCGGAGGATGGAGCGGACCGCGCGGTAGATGCGCTCGTTGTGGCGGCGCAGGATCAGCTCGAAGAGCCGGGCGTCCCCGGCCAGGACGCGCTCGATCACCTGGTCGTCGGTCCACGGCTCGTGCTGCTTGAGGCGGGCGGAGAGGGGCATCCGGGGATCCGAGTCCGGAGAGGGGAAAAAGGTTCCCGTACTAAGCTGGCTCGCCCGGGTTCACCGCCCGGGGGTCGGTGGGAAATTCCCCGAATTCCTCGATCAGGCCGGCGCAGAACGCCAGCGCCGCCCGCTTGTTGACCGCGAACCGGTACAGCGCGAGGTCGCTCCCCCGCTCGCCCGACAGGCCCCCGACCGACTCCAATACATTGAGAAGATCGATTCCCACCTCGACCAGGAAGGCCTCCGGCCCCCCCTGCAGGCGCAGGCCGATGGCAGGATCGACGCTGGCCTCCAGCGCCGCCTCCCCCACCCGGCCCTCGAGCAGCTCCTCCAGCGCCTGGAGGAACTGGATCAGGTCCATGTCCAGGAGCGTGGCCCGCTCGACGTGGAGCATGGGGACGAAGGCGTGCTCCCCCTCCTCGCGGTGCTGGTAGCGGTCCACTCCCACCGCCATCTCCAGCGAGGCGGGCGCGACGGTCCCGTCCGACAGCCGGCGCCGCAGCGAGAGGCGCAGGCGCAGGTTGCTGGTCTGGTTGAGGAGCACCGCCATCGGCAGCCATGTTACATGAGGGCGCTTCATGCGCCGCCTGCTGCTCCCCACGCTGTCCGGCGTCCTCTACTTCCTCTCCTGGATCGGGTTCGGCGTCTGGCCCCTGGCCTTCCTCTGCTTCGTTCCCCTGCTCTGGGCGCTGCGCGACGCCACTCCCGCGCGCGGGTTCCGGCTGGGGGCCTGGATGGGATTCGTCACCCACCTCGGGGGCTACACCTGGATCCTGCACGTGCTCCAGGTGTTCGCGAACGCGCCCCTTCCCCTGGCCTTCCTCGGCTACCTCCTGCTCTGCGCCCTGCAGGGCCTGCTCTTCGGGGTGATGTCCTTCGTCCTCGTCTGGGTGGGCCGCCGCACCCGCTGGCCGGCGGCCGCCCTGCTCCCCCTCTCGCTGGTGGCCACCGAGCTCGCCTATCCCCTGCTCTTCCAGAGCTACACCGGAGTGGCGCTGATGCCCGTCCTGCCCCTGGCGCAGATCGCCGAGCTGGGCGGCCCGCTCCTGCTCTCCGCGCTCCAGGCGGTGGTGAACGGCGCGGTGTTCGACGCCTTCGAGGCCTGGCGCCTGGGGAAGCCCGCGCCCTCCGGCGCCATGGCCGCCTCGCTGGTGGCCCTGGCGGGGAGCGGCGGGTACGGCTTCATCCGCATCCTCCGGGTGGATGCGGCGCAGAAGCAGGCGCCCAAGGTCGAAACCGGCCTGGCCCAGCCCGACGTGGGCGAGATCGAGCTGCACGAGAACCCCTGGGCCTCGGTGCGCACGCTCCAGGACGAGACGGCGGAGCTGCACGCGCGCGGCGCCGAGCTCGTGATCTGGCCGGAGGTCGGCTACAACGTCCGCCCCCTGCACGCGCACTCCGACGGGCGGGCGGTCACCGGCGGCGTGCCGGTGGCCGCGATCGTGGGCGCCATCCGGGTGGACGAGAAGGACGTGTGGAACAGCGCCCTGATGATCGACGAGCAGGGGCGCATCGGCGACCACTACGACAAGATCCAGCTCCTCGCCTTCGGGGAGTACATCCCTGGCGGCGACTGGTTCCCCCAGCTCTACAAGTGGTCGCCGCTCTCCAATCCACTCTCCCGGGGCCGGAGCACTGCGCCCTTGCGTTGGCGGAAGTGGAGGTTCGCCACCTTCATCTGCTACGAGGACATCCTCCCCGGCATCGTGCGGAAGATCATGGCCGACCACGGCGAGGGCCGCGCCCACGTCATGGTCAACCTCACCAACGACTCCTGGTACGGCGCGGGGCACGAGCAGGAGCAGCACCTCATGCTGGCCGCGGTGCGCAGCATCGAGCACCGCCGCTGGCTCCTCCGCGCCACCAGCACCGGCATCAGCGCCTTCGTCGACGCCACGGGGCGGGTGGTGCAGCGCATCGGCCGCAACCAGCGCGGGGTGGCGATCGCCGACGTTCCCATGCTCCAGGGCACCACCCCTTACGAGGTGCTCGGGGACTGGCCGGGGTGGGTGGCACTGGCGATCATCGCGGGGGTGGCGGTGCGGGAGCGAGCGCGAGCGCGGAGCCGTAGAGGATCGACGGCCAGAGCTGGAAGAGCACCCGGCCGAACGACGACCGGAGGTGGTCCTGCGGATCCCAGGGCGTGACCAGGTAGACGGCGAAGAACCCCAGGATCGCCAGCGCCGCGAACAGCGGCGGCGAATCCCCGTCCGACCACGGCGATCCTCCCCGGGGCCCGGCGGCGGCGTGCCGGCCCTCGCCGGCCAGGATCACCGCCACCAGCAGCAGCATGGCGAGCTTCAGGTCGGCGTACTGGTTCCAGGCGAGGATGAGGAAGTGGGGCGTGCCGATCAGCAGCAGGGCGTAGTAGATCGGGCGGGTGCGCCGCCTCGCTCCCTGGGTCCTGGCCGCAGCCTTCGCCGCCTGGAGCTTCTGGCCGCGCCCCGATTCCATTCCCGGCTGGGGCAAGGACCCGGATTTCAATCTCTGGTCGTTCGAGGTCGTCTGGAACAACCTGCGCGGCGGCAACCCGCCCTTCAAGGCGCCGCTCTTCGGCGGCTCCCCCCTGGGGATCGCCTACTCGGAGAGCCAGATCGTCCCCGCCCTGCTCTTCTGGCCGGTGCGCGCGCTGGCCGGGAACGGGGCGGTCGCGCTCGGCGTCGCCGCGATGGCCCTCTCGCTTCTGGCCGCGGCCTGCTGCGCGGGCTGGTTGCGCGCCCTGGGGATGCGCCGCCTGGCGGCGTGGGGCGGCTTGCTCTTCGCCGGCTGCGGATGGCTGCAGAGCCAGTACGCGCACTACCAGAACCTCTGCGTGTTCGTGCTGCCCCTGGCGCTCTGGTCGTGGGTGGCCTGCGAGCGCGATCCGCGCCCCCTGCGGCTCTGCCTCTGCGGCCTGGCCTTCGGCTGGATCCCGGGCTGGAACCTCTACTTCTGCGTGTTCGCGGACCTCTGCCTGATCGTGCTCGCCGCCCGGGCGCGCAAGCCGCTGCCCCTGGCGCTTTCGCTCGCGGTGCAAGCACCCTTCCTCCTTCCCTACCTCCAGCTGGGCAGCGTGCTGGGAGGGTACGGCGCCGCCCTGACCTACGGGGCGGAGGCGCGCAGCGTGCTGGGCTCGGCCTTCCGCCCGCGGCTGATCGCGCCTTCGTTCCAGCTGAACCTCGAGGCCGCGGGCTTTCTGGGCGCGGCCTGGCTGGTCCTGATGGCGCTCTCGCTGCGCCGCCGGGAGAGCCGCCCCTGGCTGCTCGCGGCCGCCCTCGCCTTCTGGGCGGCGCTGGGCCGCGGCTCTGGGCTGTACGATCTGCTCTCGCTGCTCCCGCCCGTGGCCGCCCTGCGGGCCGCGGGGCGCGCCCAGATCCTCGTCGCGCTCTTCTCCCTTCCCGCCGTGCTGGGCTGGCTGGAGACGCTGCCCCCTTCGCGCGCGGCGGCCGCTCTGGCGCTGGCCATCGCCGACCTCCTGCCCGCCGGCCCGCCGCTGCGCACGCGGGTCGACCCGGCACTCTGGGGAAGGAAGACCCCGCTGGCGGAGGAGCTGTCGCGCTCCGCCGACCCGCTGCTCGTGGTCCCCGACGCCAGCGAGCGCTTCATGCTCGACGCCACGCAGGCCATGGTCCCGTACTTCGGAGGCCACTCGGGCCGGGCGCCTCCCGGGGAAGAGCTGATGGCGTCGCTTCTGCGTCGCGGCCAGCTGGCCGAGGCGCTGGAGCTGACCCGGGCGCGGCGGGTGCTGGCCCTGACCCCGCAGGCGGCGGACGAGGTGCGCCGGCTCCCCGGCCTCGCTCCGCGCGGGTGCTTCCGCCATCTCGACCAGGGCGAGCCCTGCCTTTTCAGCGCCGGGCTCGCCGATCCGCCGCCCCTGCGGCTGGACAAGGACACGCGAAGGCGGCCGGCGGCGGGCGACTGGCCGGGTGCGGACTTCCTGGCGGAAACGGCGGGCGTGCTGGAGGCGCGCCAGCTCGATCGCTGCCACCTCCGGAGGACCACACGCATCCTCGGCGTCCCGCTGCGCAGCAAGCTCCCCCTCCCCGTCCTCGACCGCGCGCGGTGGGGCAAGGGCGAGGTGGTCCTCCACCTGGAGGCGCGGCAGGCCCTCTTCCGCCTCGGCATCGCCACCGCGGAATTCGAGGTGATCTGCAAGTAGCTTGGCCGGTTTGCGGGCAGGCGGGCGGGCCAATGTCGGACCCCCGGAGTAGGACCTTTTCCGGCCTTGAGAAGCCGGACACCGCCGCTTATCCTGCCCGACCCGCAACCCCAGGAGACCATGGAGCCCGACGCCATCCTCGTGAAGGGAGCCCGAGAGCACAACCTCAAGGGCATCACGCTGGAAATCCCCAAGAAGAAGCTGGTGGTGTTCACGGGCGTGTCGGGCAGCGGCAAGAGCTCGCTCGCCTTCGACACCCTCTACGCCGAGGGCCAGCGGCGCTATGTGGAGTCGCTCTCCGCCTACGCCCGCCAGTTCCTCGGGCAGATGGAGAAGCCTCACTACGACGTCATCCGCGGGCTCTCCCCCACCATCTCCATCGAGCAGAAGGCGGCCTCCAACAACCCCCGCTCCACCGTGGGGACCATCACCGAGATCCACGACTACCTGCGCGTGCTCTTCGCCGCCGTGGGCAAGCAGCACTGCACCGTCTGCGGGCGCCGGGTGGGCAAGCAGAGCGCCCAGCAGATCTCCGACGAGCTGGCCCGGCTGCCGGAGGGCACCCGCCTCACCCTGCTGGCCCCGCTGATCGAGCAGCGCAAGGGCGAGCACAAGGAGGTGCTCTCCGACGCGCGCAAGCGCGGCTTCGCCCGGGCCCGGGTGGACGGGGTGATCCGCGACCTGGACGAGGACATCGAGCTGGACAAGAAGCGCAAGCACGACGTGGCGGTGGTGGTGGACCGGCTGGTGGTGAAGAAGGAGGAGGCCTCCCGCCGGCTGATCGACTCGGTGGAGACCGCGCTCAAGGAGGGCAAGGGCATCCTGCACGCCGTCACCCAGCTCCCCAAGGGCGGGGAGACGCAGAGCATCTACAGCGAGCACCTCTCCTGCCCGGTGGACGGCGTCAGCTTCCCCGAGCTGGCCCCGCACAGCTTCTCCTTCAACAACCCGCTGGGGATGTGCCACGAGTGCAACGGCCTGGGCACCCGGCCGGAGATGGACCCCGACCTGATTGTCCCCGACCCCACCCGCAGCATCCGCGGGGGAGCAGTGGAGCCCTGGACCCACGCGCTGGAGAAGCAGGGCGGCTGGACCTTCCGGATGATCGAGTCGCTCTCCAGCTCCTTCAAGGTGCCGCTGGACAAGCCCTGGAAGGACCTGCCCCAGCAGATCCGCGACCTGTTGCTCTACGGCTCGGGCGACCAGACCATGAGCATCCGCTGGAGCGAGGGCGGGCGCACGGGAACCTACCGCACCAGCTTCGAGGGCATCATCCCCATGCTCATGCGCCGCTTCAAGGAGACCATCTCCGAGAGCATGCGCAAGCACTACCTGCGCTACTTCAGCGACAAGCCCTGCAGCGCCTGCAAGGGGGAGCGCCTGCGGCCGGAGAGCCGGGCGGTGACGGTGGGCGACGTGGGGGAGGCGGCGGGCAAGAGCATCGTCCAGGTCTCCCGCATGACCATCGAGCAGGCCATGCAGTTCATCGCCAGCCTGCCCCTGGAGGGCAACGACAAGGTGGTGGCCGCCGAGCTGCTCAAGGAGATCGGCAACCGCCTCCGCTTCCTCCTCGACGTGGGTCTCGGCTATCTCACCCTCGACCGGCCTGGCCCCAGCCTGAGCGGGGGCGAATCGCAGCGCATCCGCCTGGCCTCGCAGATGGGCTCCGAGCTGACCGGGGTGATCTACATCCTCGACGAGCCCTCCATCGGCCTGCACCAGCGCGACAATGCCCGGCTGCTCTCCACCCTCAAGCGGCTGCGCGACCTGGGCAACTCGGTGATCGTGGTGGAGCACGACGAGGAAACCATGGAGGAGGCCGACTGGCTCGTCGACTTCGGCCCGGGCGCGGGCGAGCTGGGCGGGGAGATCGTCGCCTCCGGACCCCCGCGCGAGGTGATGAAGGCCGAGCGCTCGCTCACCGGCGCCTACCTCTCCGGGCGGCGGAGGATCGACATCCCCGCGCAGCGCCGGCGGGGCAGCGGCAAGAGCATCAAGCTGATGGGGGCGGCGGAGAACAACCTCAAGGACCTGGACGTGGAGTTCCCCCTCGGCTGCCTGGTGGCGATCACCGGCGTCTCCGGGGCGGGGAAGTCCACCCTGGTGAACCGCATCCTCTACCCGGCCCTGGCCCGGGCCCTCTACGGCTCGCGCGAGGCGCCCGGGGCGTACAAGGCGCTCTCCGGCATCGAGCACCTGGACAAGGTGATCGAGATCGACCAGAAGCCCATCGGGCGCACGCCCCGGAGCAACCCGGCCACCTACACCAAGGTGTTCGACTGCATCCGCGACGTCTTCGCCCGCACCCCCGAAGCCCGCGCCTACGGCTACGAGCCGGGGCGCTTCTCCTTCAACGTCAAGGGCGGCCGCTGCGAGGCTTGCGAGGGCGACGGGATGAAGGTGGTGGAGATGCACTTCCTCGCCGACGTCTACGTGCCCTGCGAGGTCTGCCACGGCAAGCGCTTCAACGACGCCACCCTGCGGGTGGCCTTCAAGGGGAAGAACGTCGCCGAGGTGCTGGACATGAGCGTGCGGGAAGCGATGGAGCACTTCGCCCTGCACAAGGAGATCATCCGCATCCTCAAGACGCTGGACGACGTGGGGCTGGGGTACATCAAGATCGGCCAGCCCTCCCCCACCCTGAGCGGGGGAGAGGCGCAGCGCATCAAGCTCTCCCGCGAGCTGGCCCGCACCGACACCGGCCGCACCCTCTACGTGCTCGACGAGCCCACCACCGGCCTGCACTTCGAGGACATCAAGCGCCTCTTGAGCGTGCTCAACCGGCTGGTGGACGCGGGAAACACCGTGCTGGTGATCGAGCACAACCTCGACGTGATCAAGTGCGCCGATTCCATCGTCGACGTGGGGCCGGAGGGCGGCGACAAGGGCGGGCGGCTGGTGGCCACCGGCACGCCCGAGCAGGTGGCGCAGGTCAAGGGGAGCTACACCGGCCAGTACCTGGG
>Ga0335085_10013012_pt1 | contig 12212 bp, 10 predicted proteins | sample Lox_Sample_45_FD_206712 | JGI IMG/M metagenome (GOLD analysis project Ga0335085, IMG submission 206712) | Soil microbial communities from Loxahatchee National Wildlife Refuge, Florida, United States - Lox_Sample_4.5 | ecosystem: Environmental > Terrestrial > Soil > Wetlands | place: USA...
CTGACGCCGTGGCCGGCCGAGCCCGAGCCAGCCGCCGACCCCAGTGGCACAATCCGGTAACGCCAGCCCAGCACTCACCGCTCCGTCCTGAAGTTGTGCAGATCAGGGCCTTATGGTGCGGGAGAGGCGCCTGGTGAGAGGCCGCGGCCGTAGGTGGCCCTCGGGTGTCCATGCAGCTATGTCATGGTTGCCACAATGCCTACCATAGGACGTGTGTGTTGTGGCAACCATGCGCAGGCGGTGATGTTCGCCGGGGGCCTATGGTGCACGAGTGACCAGCGATACGTCGATCCCGCTGCCGCCCTCATCCATATGGAGTGCGTGTCCCCCGGCACCCAAAAGAACGTAGGCGGCGGGACACGGAGCGCGGAAAGTGGGGATCGGGCCGGGCGGCACAGCCTAGGCGCGGCGTTCGATGACGGCGAGCCAGGCTTGCGCGGACGTGAAGTCGAACACCGACCGGTTGACCTCGAAGGTCTCCGCCTCGATGCCGGTGACCGCCCACCCGTCGCCGAAGGCGGCGCGCAGTTCGTCCTGGCTCACCCGGCGCGGCCCGGCGTCGCCGGGCTGGCGGTCGCTGAAGCACATCAGGTAGCAGTATCCGCCGGGCCGCAGGGCGGCGGCCAGGCTGGCCACGTAGCGGACGCGGTCCTCGTCGCTGAAGACGTGGAACACGCCGCTGTCGAGGACTGTATCGAAGGTCAGGCCTAGGTCGCCGAGCCGCAGCACGTCGCCGGTCTCGAAGCGGGCCGCCGATCCCCGTTCGGCCGCCTTGGCCCGGGCTAGCTCGATGGCGCGGGCGGACACGTCGATCCCGGTCGCCTCGGCGCCGCGGGCCGCGGCGAGCAGGGTGTGCTCCCCCGTTCCGCAGCCGGAGTCGAGCAACCGCCCGGCCAGCAGGCCGCGGTCCGCGAGGCGGAGGAACGCGGGCTGCGGCCGCCCGATATCCCAGGCCGGCGGCCGGTCCATGGCGTAGGCGTCGTCCCAGCTGCGCGGCATCGTCACGGTGTCCCAAGCTACCGGATTCCGCGGCCATGGTATATAGTCTGTGCATAGATCATCTGCGCATGGAGGAATTATGTGGGAGTACGAGTACCGGCTCGAGACCAGCGCCGCCCCGGAAGCGCTGTGGCGCCACTGGGCCGACATGGCGTCCTGGCCGCAGTGGAACGACGGCATCGAGACGATCACCGTGGACGGCCCGTTCGCGGTCGGCACGGTGTTCACCATGACCCCGCCCGGCGACGAGCCGATCCGGATGCGCCTGACCGAGATCAAGCCGGGCGAGTCGTTCACCGACGAGATGGACGCCGGCGACTTCGTGGTGCGGACCGAGCACCGGCTGGAACCCGCGGCGCTCGGGCAGACCAGGATCGTCTACCGCACGGAGATCACCGGCGCGGCGGCCGGGCAGGTCGGACCGGAGCTCGGCCCGCAGATCACCGCCGACTTTCCCGAGGTCGTGGCCGCGCTGGCCCGCCGCGCGGGAGGCTGACCGTGCCGCCTGACACCGGGCTGGCCAGCACCGGGCCGACCAGCACCGGGCCGACCAGCACCGGGCCGACCAGCACCGGGCCGACCAGCACCGGGCCGACCAGCACCGGGCCGACCGATGCGGGGCTGGCCGGCCCGCGGCCGCTCGACCCGGAGGAGAGCCCGGGGTTCCTGCTGTGGCACGTCACGCTGCGCTGGCAGCGCGCGGTCACCGCGGCGCTGGCTCCGCTCGGCCTCACCCACGTGCAGTTCGTGCTGCTGGCCTCGTCCTGGTGGCTGAACGCGCACGGGGATGAGCCGAACCAGCTCAGCGTGGCCCGGCAGGCGGGCACCGACGTGAAAATGACCTCGGAGGTGCTGCGGAAGCTGGAGGCCAAGGGGCTGATCGTACGGACCGTCGACGCCGCGGATACCCGGGCCAGGCGAATCCATGTGACCGAACGGGGCAGCGATCTTGCCCGGGCCGCGGTGACAGCGGTCGAGGGTGTCGACGCCGCCTTCTTCGCCCCGGTGCCCGATCCCGGCGCGCTGCTGGCCATGCTGCGGCCGCTGGCGTACCGGGAACAGCCTGATATACCGGAGACTTGACATCCTCCCTCGCCTGGAGGCAGGGATTTCAGCTGCTAACATCCGGTCAGGAGGCAAGCAGGTGAGGTTCGCGGTTCGCAGGCCCGGCATCCCGGAAGCCTCCCCGCGCAGTCACGGCATGCCCTGCCGCGATGTTGATGGCCGCGTTCACGTCAGCATGGCAGGCGTATCCGCAGGCAGTGCACCGGAAGACGGCTTGGCTCTCGCGCGACTTCGGATCCACCTGCCCGCACGCCGAGCACCGCTGGCTCGTGAACGCGGCATTGACCTTCTCCACCCGGCCGGGCGCCTTCTGCTCCAGACGGCGTAGCAGCAGGCCCCACCCCGAGCGCAAGATGCCCCGGTTCAGCCCGGCTTTCTGCCGAACGCCGCGGCCTGGCTCCTCCACTGTGCCTTTTGCGGACCGGGTCATGTTCCTGATTCGCAGATCCTCGACCTTGATCACGTCAAACCGGCGCGCGATATCCGTGGACACCTTCTCCGCCCAGTCTTTGCGCCGGTCATTCTCGCGAGCGCGCAGCCGACCGATGGTTAGCTTGACCTCGTTGCGGCGTAGCGAGCCGCGCCGGGCCCGGGCGAGCTTGCGTTCCAGCCGCCGCAGCCTCTTTCGCTCCCGCGCGGTCAGGCCCGGAACATGCGACAGTTCCCCGGTAGACAGGGCCGCGGAAACAGTCACACCGCGGTCGATGCCCACGACCTGGCCGTTGTCCGGTGCCGAGATTGGTTCGGGAACCGTCGCGAACGCGACATGCCAGCGACCCGCCCGGTCCATCGTCACCCTGTACGACTTTACCGACGGCGGCACCTCCCGGGACCAGCGGAACCGCAGCCACCCGGCCTTCGGCACCCATACGCAGCCGACCTTGCGGGACAGGCGGCGCATGTCCCACTGGCTGCCGCGCCCCACGATCCGGAACCCCTCATTTCGCCCAGCCTTGCGCCACGACGGCCTCCCAGCCGGGTTGCACGGGTCGAAGAACGCGGCCATCGCCTGGGCGAAGTCCCTCAGCGCCTGCTGCTGCACTGTCTGGGAACCCGCCCGCAGCCATTCGTACTCGGCGCGGGCGGCGGTGAGTTGCCGACACTGCTCCAGGTAGCCCGGCGCACCTTTGCGGCCCGATCGCCAGTGCGCGTGCTGCTCGACGGCGAGGTTCCACACGTACCGGGCGTGCGCGCAATGGTCACGCAGCACCGCCTCCTGGGTGGGCGACGGGAGCAACCGGTAACGGGACATGCGAACATAATATTGACTATCTCTGACATTTCTGGGGAGATGACGCAGCGTTGCCTCTACCGTCTGAAGGCCGGGATCTCCGAGCCGCGATCCTGATGAGCGCCGATTCGCTGGCCGGGCAGATGCGTACCGCCGCGGTGTCACTGCTCGGCCGCCTAGACGAGGACCAGCGCGCGCTCGCGGCCCGGCCGTTCGCCGACGACGCGGCCCGGCGCTGGCTCGAGTACCGGCCGCGGCACCGCCCCGGCGCGTGCCTGGCCGAGCTGACCCCGGCCGCCGCGAAAGCCGCGCACCGGCTGCTCGCCACCGGCCTCAGCGAGCACGCGTACGCCCAGGCCATGGGCATCGTCGCCCTCGAGGAGGTGCTCGACGCCAAGGAGCGGTGGCAGCGCGGCCGGCACAGCGGCGACTACTGGGTCAGCTTGTACGGCGACCCGGAGAACGGCCAGCCGTGGTCATGGCGGTTCGAGGGGCACCACCTGTCGGTGACGATGACCGTGGCCGGCCAGGAGGTCTCCCCCGCCCCGGTGTTCTTCGGCGCCAACCCGGCCTGCGTCAGCTATGCCGGGCGGCCGGTGTCGCGGCCCCTCGGGCCGGAGGAAGACCTCGTCCGGGCGCTGCTCGACGCGCTGGGCGAGCAGGACCGCCCGGCCGCCGTGGTGGCGCCCCTGGCTCCGGCCGACATCCGCACCGCCACCAGCCCGCAGGCCAGCCAGGGCATCGAGCCGCTCGGGGTGGCCGCGTCCGGCCTCGCCCCGGCCGCGCGGGCCCTGCTGTCCCAGCTGGCCGCGGCTTACCTGGAGCGGCTGCCCGCCGAGCTCGCGGGCCGCGAAGCCGCCCGGCTGGACGGCACGGACCTGTATTTCGCCTGGGAAGGGCCGCTCACGCCGGGGGCGCGGCACTACTACCGCGTGCAGGGCGGCGACCTGCTGATCGAGTACGACACCACCGACGACGGCAACCACGTGCATACCGTGCTGCGGCGCCCGCGCGGTGACTTCGGCGGCGACGTGCTCGCGGCGCACTACGCCCGCGAGCGCCGCTGAGCGTCAGCTCGTGCAGGCCAGGTGGATGACGACCGGCTTGCTGCGGGCGCCTGCCTTGTCGTAGATCCAGGCCTTGACGCTGCTGGTGTATTCCTGGCCGGTGCCGCAGCCCTGGTTCAGCGGGTAGGAGATGATGCCGGCCTCGACGACCCCGGCCCCGGGGCTGGAGAAGGGGAAGACCTGCCTGGGCAGGTCCGATTCGTCGACGCCGACGAAGCCGAAGCCAGCCGCGTCGTGACCGGGATCGGCATAGTAGAGCACGAAGTAGACCATCTCCCCTTGCTGGTAGGTGTAGGCAGCGGTGATCCGCGGCGGCGGCGCGGCGGCGGAACGCGTGCGAGCGCGGCGGCTGGCGCCGGCGGCCCGGGCGTCGATCCGGTCGCCGGCCCGGGGCTTGCCCGCTGCCTCGGCGAAGGATGACGGGCTGGCCTGGTGCCCGGTAGCCGTGTTCAGGCCGTAACCGCCCGCGGCGCCCGCGAGGAGAATGCCCGCGACGGCGGACGCGGTGACCAGCGGCCGCCAGCGCCACCGCAGGAGACCCGCCCCGGCCTCCGGCCGTCGCGGGGCGACAGGGCCGGGCCCGGGCGGCGTGACCGGTCTGGACGGCATGACCGCCTCGGCAGGCGGGAGACCCGCTCCGGCTTCCGGCCGTCGCAGGGCCAGCGTGGCCTGGGCCGCGGTCACCTCGCCGCGCAGGCTGGCGGCGGCGGGCCGCCTGGCTGGATCCTTGGCCAGGCACCGCTCGATCAGCGGCAGCACCTCGGGCGGGGCGCCCCGCAGGTCGGGCGCGCCGCGGACCACTCGCTCGAGCACGGCGACCGCCTGGCCGGAACCGAACGGCCGGCGCCCGGTCGCGGCGAAGGCGAGCACGGCGCCCAGGCTGAACACGTCGCTGCGCGATCCGACGGCCTGGCCCGCGGCCTGCTCGGGAGACATGAAGCTGGGCGTGCCGACGACGAGCCCGGAACGGTCCAGCGGAGCCGCCTCGGCGGCCTGGGAAATCCCGAAGTCGATCACGCGCGGCCCGTCCAGGGCCAGCAGCACGTTGGACGGCTTGAGGTCCCCATGCACCACGCCCGCGGCGTGGATCGCGCTCAGGCTCTTGGCCAGCCCGGCCGCCAGGGCCAGCAGCGGCGCGGCCAACAGCGGCCCGCGGTCCCGCACCGCCTCGGACAGCGACGGGCCGTTCACGTAGGCCGTCGCCAGCCAGGGCACCGGGGCGTCCACGTCCGCGTCGGCAACCAGGGCGGTGAACAGGCCGCTCACTTTCCTGGCGGCGGCGACCTCGATGCTGAACCGGGCCCGGAACTCGGGGTCGGCGGCCAGCTCGGCGTGGATGATTTTCACGGCTACCGGCCGGCCGGCCGCGGACACGCCGAGGAATACCCGGCCCATGCCGCCCGCGCCGAGCCGCCCGATCAGCCGGTACGGGCCGATCAGCCGCGGATCGGACGGCTGTAGCACCCCCACCACGCCAGATCCCACCCCAACACCAGCAATTAAAACGTTACCGCCATATCGGACAGGCCAATAATAAGGTCCGGGCACGGGAATGCATATGGCTGCGGACTTTCCCCGTGCCGAATCCCCGGACGCCATTGCCCGGGGATTCGGCGAAATGGATTCCCGCTCAGGCCGGCAAAGCGGGTCCGGCCTCGGTTTCCATCGCCCTGACCTGCGCCTGGTCGTCCTTGCGGACCAGCGGCCCGCGGCGGAGCAGGGTACCGCCGACGATCGCGCCGACGGCGAAGATACCGGCGATCCACCAGAACGCGGTGTCGTAACCGTGCGCCAGCGCCAGCCCGGCCAGCGCCTCGCGGCCGATGGTCCGGGCCGAGGCGAGGTGCGCGGCCAGGTAGGACGTCACGGCACTGGCGAAGATCGTGTTCAGCAGCGACGTCCCGATCGACGCGCCGAGCTGCTGGCCCACGGTGACGGTGGCCGAGGCCACGCCCGCGTCCCGCGGCTGCACGCCGAAGGTGCCGGTGTTGATACAGGGCGCGATCACCATGCCGAGGCCCATCCCGGTCAGGATGAGCGGGCCGAGCACGCCGTCCGCGTAAGCGGTGTGCGCGCCTAGGTGGGCGAACCAGGTCATCGCGCCCGCGGCGATCAGCATCCCCACCGCCACCAGCGGCTTGGGACCGACCCTCGGCATCAGCACGATCGTGGACAGGTTGGCCGCGACCGCGATGCCGCCGGCGATGGGCAAGATGGCGAAGCCGGTGACGACCGGCGTGTAGCGCAGCGTCTCTTGCAGGTAATAGGTCAGGAACAGGAACACGCCGAACATCCCGCTGGACGCGATGAGGATGGACGCGTACGCACCGCCCCGGTTGCGGTCGAGGACGATCCGCGGCGGGAGCAGCGGGCTGGCCGCCCGGGTCTGCCAGGCCGCGAACAGCACCAGGAGCACCACCCCGGCGGCCAGGAAACCCCAGGTGGACGGCGTGTGCCAGTTGTGCGTGGCCGCGTTGGAGAACCCGTAGACGAGGCAGAACAGGGCTCCGGAGACCAGCAGCACGCCGGGGATGTCCAGCTTGGGCTTGCTCCCCTTGGCCTCGGACGACGGCGGCGCCAGCAGGATCAATCCGCCGACGAACGCCACGCCCGCGAAGATCAGGTTCACGTAGAGCGTCCAGCGCCAGGACAGGTACTCGGTCAGCGCACCGCCGAGCAGCAGGCCGACCGCGCCGCCCGCGGCGGCGATGGCGCCGTAGACGCCGAACGCCTTGCCGCGTTCCTTCGGCTCGGTGAACGTCGTCGTCAGCAGCGACAGCGCCGACGGGACCAGGATCGCGCCGAACGCACCCTGACAGGCCCGGGCGATGATGAGCATAGTGAAATTGACCGAGGCGCCGCCGATGGCCGAGACGCCGGCGAAGCCGAGCAGCCCGGTCAGGAACGTCACCTTCCGGCCGAGCAGGTCGGCCAGCCGCCCGCCCAGCAGGAGCAGGCTGCCGAAGGTCAGGGTGTAGGCGGTCACCACCCACTGCCGCTCCACCGTGGTGAAGTGCAGCGCGTTCTGCGCGGACGGCAGCGCGATGTTCATCACGGTGACGTCGAGGACGACCATGAGCTGCGCGAGGCCGATCACACCGAGGATGAGCCACCGCCGCCGCTCTGCCGGATCGACCGGAGCGGGGCCGTCCCGGCCGGTGGAGTTGACATCAGACATGAGCTTCACCAATCTGGAGGTGTTTTCTCCGCTTAGTCTCACGCTAGCACGAAGCGGAGGAGTTGTCTCCACTTTTTTCCGGGAGGTCTCAGGTGGCGGAGAACGCGACGGGTGCCGAGGACGGGACGCGGCCGCTGCGGCGCGACGCCGAGCGCAACCGGCAGCGGATCCTCGAGGCGGCCGCGGCGGTCTTCAACGAGCGCGGGCTCGACGTCAGCCTGGACGAGATCGCCCGGCACGCCGGGGTCGGGGTCGGCACCGTCTACCGGCGGTTCCGGACCAAGGAAGAACTAGTCGAGGCGCTGTTCATGAGCCGGCTCGCCGCGGTCGCGGCCATCGCCGACCAGGCCCTCAAGGCGGCCGACCCGTGGTCAGGCCTGGTGTCCTTCATGGAGCGGATGACCGAGATCATGGCGGGCGACGTCGGGCTGCGGCAGATCCTGATGTTCGCCACCTACGGCCGGAACCTGGTCGCGATCGCCCGGGAGCACAACGCCCCGCTGGTCGAGCGGCTGGTCGAGCGGGCCCAGGCGGCCGGCCAGCTCCGGAGCGACCTGCGGCAGACGGACATCATCTTCACCGTCTTCATGCTGACCGATGCGACCGAGCTCGCACAGGCGGCCAGTCCCGGCATCTGGCGCCGGTACCTGGCCCTGATCCTCGACGGCATGCGGCCCGCCCGCGAGGGGGTCACGCCGCTGCCGGTGGCCGCGCTGCTGCCGGACGAACTGGAGAAGAGCATGCGCCAGGTCTCCCCGCGGCGCCGGTGACGTACGCGCGGACCGGCCCCAGATCGCCTGTTACGAATTAATTTGCATCTGCATGTGCATGTACGAGGCGTAAACGAATGCATTCGTGCAATCGTTCTCAGTGCCTCTGCGTTATCGTAGTGATATCTCCCGATCGCCTTCCCTGGCACTGCGTCGTCCCAGCTAGACGCCCATCGATTACCCGCCAGTAACATACTGGCAATCGATGTGACCCCGTAAAAAGGAAATCCGCGACGCAGCTTCCGCCGATGCGTGACATACCGGCGGAAACGTCTTAACATAGTGCCCTGCGCGAAATGCGCTGACTCCCGTCGGGAAATCTACCGCCCTTCCCGCCGGACCGCCTTCCCCGCCAGGCAACACCTCAGGAGACACCCCGCATGAACCCCGGCGACAGCGTGCACGATGCCAGCCGTACCAGGCTGGGCGAAGCCAGCGGCCCTGGTGCCGCCGCTGGCGAGGGCAGCCAGACGCCAGAGCGATCGCCGGGAATTCACAAGCCTCTCCAGGACATCCAGGATCTCATCGACAAGCTCGCGGCCGTGTCCCGGCAACTGCGGCATCCGCACGGCGACGTAGCCAGCCGGTCGAACTAGGTCCGCCGCCCGGCGGTTTCCAGGGTACCGAGCAGCCGCGCGCTCTCGGCTGGGCTGAGCGCGGCCGACCGGAGCAGCGCGAACGCCCGGATGTAGCGGGCGACGTCCTCCTGGCTCTCCAGGTAGACCCCGCCCGAGAGCGCCTCGAGGTAGACGACTCCCATGCCGGGCGCGTCCGGGAAGCGCAAGATAGCCAGCGAGGCGCTGCCCGCGGCCGCGTGCGCGCCGGCCGTGAACGGCAGCACCTGGAGGGTGAGGCCGGGAACGTGGCCAGCCATCCAGGTGAGGTGCCTGACCTGCCCGGCCATGACCCCGGGGCCGCCGACAGCCTGGCGCAGCGCGGCCTCGCCGAGGACCACCGACAGGCGCCGCCCGGCCGGTGCGCGGAGGATGGCCCGGCGCCGCGCGCCCTGGGCGGCCATGGCGTCTTCCCGCTGGCTGTCCGCCGCGTACCGGGGCTCGGCGGCGGCGATCGCGCGCGCATAGTCGTCCGTCCGCAGCAGGGCGGGGACGACCTGCGCCTCGTAGGTCATGATCTCGGCGGCGGCCGACTCCATGATCACGTAGTCCAGCAACGGCGCGGGCAGGACGTCCGCGTACGGCTGCCACCAGCCGCCCGGGCCGCCCCGGCTGGCGATGGCCATCAGCGCGGCCTGCTCGCGGTCGGGCACGGCGTACTCGGTGAGCAGCTCGCGGAGTTCCTTGGGCCTGATGCCGCGCTGGCCGGTCTCGATCCTGCTGATCTTCGACCGGTCGCACTCCAGGACGCGGGCCGCGTCCTCCAGCGCGTAGCCCATGTTCTCCCGATGCCGGCGCAGCGCGCCGCCGATGAGGCGGCGCCGCACGGGGGGTTGTCCGGTCACGGTTCCTGCCTTTCCGCGGCTTTCGCCGCGTAAGTGAACTTCGTGGGTGCTTAGAGCGCAACGTAGCATTTGATGTAGTCCAAGATGGGGTAACGACACGCTGGTGACGGCGTGACGGGGAAAGAGCCCTGCGCCGGGGCCCGGTGCAGGGCGCTGGCTACAGCCGGCTGAGCGCGGCCAGGATGCGGTTCTCCGACACGGATGCCTGGGTTCCGAGGGCCTGGGCGAACAGGCTGACCCTGAGCTCCTCGAGCATCCAGCGCACGTCGGCCACGCCGGCGCCTGAGCGCCGGCCGTCCGGGAGGCCGGCCACCGTGTCGCGGTACGCCTGTTCCGCCCGCTGGGCGACGGCCATGCTGGCCGCGTCGCGGCCCGGGTTCTCCGGCAGCTTGTCCAGCCGGTGCTCCATGCCCCGCAGGTAGCGGGTCAGGTGCGGCAGGCGGCGGTACCCGGTGGCGGTCACGAACCCTGGATAGACGAGCCCGGACAGCTGCCCGCGCAGGTCGGCCGCGGCCGCCTGGACCGGCGCCGCCCGCAGGTCCCCGAGGCGGGCCCCGACCGAGTGCGCCAGCCGGAGGGCCGACTCGACCTGGGTCACCACGTCGGCCGTCACCTCGTGCAGGCGGGACCTGACGGCGGCGGACAGCCGCTCGAAGCCGTCGGCGTCCCAGGCCGGGCCGCCCGCCTCGGACATCAGGTAGTCCGCCGCGCAGCTGACGCAGTCGGCGAACATGGCCGCGACCCCGCCGTGCGGGTTGTGGCTGAGCGCGAGCTTGGCCCGGGTGGGCAGGCTGCCCGCGATCGACTTGATCCCCGAAGCCGGCGACGGCGCGCCCAGCAGGATGAGCCGCCTGGTGCCCGCCCACATGGCCGCGCGGGCCGCGTCCTCGGTCTCGAACAGGCGCACGTCGACCGACTCGCCCGCGTCGGCCAGGGCCGGGTAGGCGACCACGGTGCCCTCCCGGAAGACCTTCGGCAGTTCCCCGAAGGTCCACGAGGTCAGGCCCTTGCGGGTGATGCCGGCCGCCGCCCGGGACAGGACGTCCCGCAGCCGCGGCCTCAGCTCGCGCTGGAGCTCGGCCACGTCCTTGCCCTCGGCCAGGACGCGGTCCCCGTCGGTTACCCGGACGGTGATCCGCAGGTGCCGGGGCAGCTTGCCGAGGTCCCAGGCGTCGCGCGGGACGTTCACGCCGCGCAGCGAGCGCAGCTCGCGGGCGACGGCGTCGCGCAGGTCCCCGGCCGGCGGGCCGAGGCGGGCGACGACCTCCCGCGCCACGTCGGGCGCGGGCACCAGGTCGCGGCGCAGCGCCTTGGGCAGCGAGCGGATCATCTCGGTGACGAGCTCGGTGCGCAGCCCGGGCACCTGCCAGGAGAACTCGGCCGCGTTCACCTGGTTGAGCCGACTCAGCGGGATGTCCGCGGTCACGCCGTCGGTATCGCTGCCCGGCTCGAACGCATAGGAAAGCGGCGCGGGCGGCAGGCCGGGGGTCTCCGAGGTCCAGACGTCGGGATAGGCATCGGCGCTGACCCCGGCGGCCTCCTCGCTGAGCAGGTCGCCGGCTGTGAAGGTGAGCAGGCCGGGATCGGCCCGGCGGGCCTGCTTCCACCAGGTGTCGAAGTGCTGGGCCGAGACCACCTCGGCCGGGATCCGCGCGTCGTAGAACGCGAACAGGTCGTCCTCCCCGGCGACCAGGCCGCGGCGGCGGGCCCGGTGCTCGACCTCCTCGGCCTCGGCCAGCAGCTGCCTGTTCTCGGCGAAGAACCGGTGGCTGGTCTGCCAGTCCCCCTCCACCAGCGCGTGCCTGATGAACAGCTCACGCGCGGCCGCCGGGTCGATGCGGCCGTAGGGGACCTTGCGGTCGGTCACCAGCGGGACCCCGTACAGGGTCACCTTCTCCAGGGCGACGGCCCCGCCCCGTTTCTTCTCCCAGTGCGGCTCGCTGTAGCTGCGCCTGACCAGGTGCCCGGCCAGCGGCTCGACCCATTCCGGCTCGATGCGCGCCACCGTCCGTGCCCACAGCCGGGACGTCTCGACCAGCTCGGCGGCCACGATCCAGTCCGGCGGCTTCCTGGTCAAAGCGGAGCCGGGGAAGATGGCGAACCGCGCGCTGCGGGCCCCGAGGTACTCGGCCCGCGGCCGCCGTCCCGGAGACCCAGGCGTTCCCGGGGGCGCCTGGGCCGGGTCGCCCTTCATCCCGATTTGCGACAGCAGGCCGGCCAGCAGGGACTGGTGCAATCTGGGCCGTTCGTCCGATGACGAACTGACGGTCACCCCGAGATCGCCTGCCAGCCTTTGCAACTGCCCCTGCAGGTCCTGCCACTCGCGGACCCGCAGGTAGTTCAGGAAGTCGGCCCGGCACAGGCGGCGGAAGGCCGAGGAGGACAGCTCGCGCTGCTGCTCGGCCAGGTACTCCCACAGCTTCAGGTAGGTGACGAAGTCCGA
>Ga0335085_10013013_pt1 | contig 12212 bp, 9 predicted proteins | sample Lox_Sample_45_FD_206712 | JGI IMG/M metagenome (GOLD analysis project Ga0335085, IMG submission 206712) | Soil microbial communities from Loxahatchee National Wildlife Refuge, Florida, United States - Lox_Sample_4.5 | ecosystem: Environmental > Terrestrial > Soil > Wetlands | place: USA: Florida...
TGGAGAGGATCATGTAGTCGATGTGCGACTTGTGGCAGGGGCAGAGGATGAGCGGCCCCTTCTTGCCCGCCTCCACCAGGCGCTTCATTCGCTCCGCGTCCACGTCCACCCCGTCGTAGATGCGCTGGAAGACGAAGTTGAGCAGGCCCTTGAGCACGTCCACCACGAAGGGCTTGTAGCGGGCGGCGATCTCCCGCAGGTCCTTGCGCGCCTCCCGCTCCACGCTCTGGGCGGCTCGCCCCTTCTCCCGGGCGATCTCCGCCAGCACCCGCCGCAGGGTGACGTCGCGCAGGGTCTCCTCGATCACCCGGGCGCTGGACTTGAGCGGCGGCCCCGTCACCACCCGGGTCTCGCGCGCCAGGTGCTGGTGCAGCCATCCCCGCACCCGGCGGGCCACCCGGGCCGGCTCCGCGCCCGCGTTCATGGCGTTCACGTCCAGCAGCGAGACCGTCTCGCCCACCTTCACGTAGGCGTTGCGGCGGTGCCGGTAGCCGAGCAGGGTGCGGATGGCGCCGGGCTCGTCCGGGTCGCCGAAGAGCGCGTCTCTCCACGAGCCGCCCAGCTTCTTCGGCCGCCGCCGCCAGAGGAAGGTGAGGGGCACGAGCATCAGGGGCCGGGCCTGCTGCCTCTGCAGCTCGATCAGGGCGGGGAAGGGATCGGGCAGGGTGGTGACCGCCGAGGGCAGGGTGCGGGGCGCTCGCAGGAACACCATCGCCGCCTCGCCCCTGCGCACCGCCTCCACCACGTGCGCGATCTCGCCGCCTTCCCCGGAGCGGATCTGCGGGCCCCCGAGGTACCAGCGGGCAAAGGGAGCGAAGATGCGGATCCCCAGCCCCGTGGCCGCCCGGGCCAGCGGCAGCCCCAGCTTCCAGAAGGTCCAGTTGAAGTAGAGCAGGTGCAACAGCGAGCTGGAGCGCAGGACGTAGACCGGCGTGCCCTCGCGGGAAAGCTTCTCCAGCGCCGGGACCGCGTCCCCGGGGAAGGGAACTCCGTCGAAGAGCTTGTGCAGGAGCCAGCGGGCGAAGGGCCCGTAGCGCGGGGGCCGGACCGCGGGGAGCGCCTGCGCCGCGCGGACGAGCTGCGAGCCGGGCGCTGAATCCGCCATGGGGACCACTCTACCCGAGTGGAAGGCGGGCGGCTGCGGTCATCGGGTGGAGCAGCCCGGAGAGCCGCCCAGGCCCCGCAGCTCCGCCACCGCCTTGCCCGGCTCGGCAGCCAGCGCGCGGGCGAGCTGCTCCAGCCGGCCGGCCGCCCCGGGCGTGGCGCGGAGCCAGGCGACGCAGGCCGGTCCCGAGGAGCGCTCCAGGCGCTCGCTGGCCCCCCGGGCCTCCCGCACCTCGCTCAGCCAGAGATCGCCCGCGGCCCGCTCCAGTGCGTCCAGCAGGCCCCGGCGCTCGGCCAGCTGGCCCGCCACGTCCAGCTCCGCCTCTTCCTCGCCCAGGCCGTCGTCCTGGGCGCGGGCGCAAAGCGCGTCGAAGAGCGCCGCCTCTCCCGCCAGCTCGGCCCGGACCCAGGCCACCAGGAACGCCGGATCGAGCTGGGCGGCCATCAGCGCGGATTGTACTGGACGTCGTGGGTGGCCGTCTGGCCGGCCTCGACGGTGATCTCCGCGTCCCGCTCGCCCAGCCGCTCGTGCCAGATCTTCAGCTTGTGCGTGCCGGGAGGGACCCCCTCGATCCTGTAGGTGCCGTCCTCGCCCGTGATCGCCCAGGGGGAGAGGGGCAGGACCGCCAGCCAGGCGCGCATCCAGGGGTGCACGTCGCAGCTCACCTTGAACATCCCCTCCTTCTTCAGCCGGGTGGGGACCACGTGGCCGGGGATGGGCATGGCGTAGTTGAAGAGCTTCTCCTCGCCCGCCTGGGCGCGGACGTTGTGCAGGGCCTTGTCGCTGTTCACCACGTCGACCTGGGACCCGACCGGGGTGGCCAGGACGTGGGGGACGAAGAGGCACTGCTGCTGGTCCAGCTTCTCCTTGGGCGGCTTGAAGTCCGGAGGGAGCTTCACGTCGGGGAGCCAGATGACGGCGTTCTTGATCCCGTTGTCCTTGGAGACGATCAGCGACTCGTCGGGCTTGTTGTTCCCGCACACCTTCATGTCCCGGGTGACCGGCAGGTTGGCGAGCTTGGGGGCGAGCCCGTTGAGGGTGACCTTGCCGGCGACCGTGCCGGCGTCGGCGGCGAGCAAGAGGGCGATCAGGACCATGGGCGCTGGTGAGTAATCGAACCCGATGCCCCTGACAAGGTCGCCCTTGACAGCCGCGCGCGCCTGTCTACATTCGCGCCCCCGTTTCCTACCGGAGGCTCATCCATGGCAGCGAAGGAGATCACGTTCCACCAGGCGGCCCGCGAGCAGATCCTGCGCGGAGTGAAGATCCTCTCCGACGCGGTGGCGGTCACCCTCGGCCCCAAGGGCCGGAACGTGGTGCTGGAGAAGTCCTTCGGCGCGCCCACCGTCACCAAGGACGGCGTCACCGTGGCCAAGGAGATCGACCTGGGCGACCGCTTCCAGAACATGGGGGCGCAGATGGTGCGCGAGGTGGCCACCAAGACCAGCGACGTGGCCGGCGACGGCACCACCACCGCCACGGTCCTGGCGGCCTCCATCTATGCCGAGGGCATGCGCCTGGTGGCCGCGGGCCACAACCCCATGGAGCTGAAGCGGGGCATCGAGCTGGCGGTCGAGGCCATCGTCGGGGAGCTGAAGAAGCTGAGCACCAAGACCCAGGGCAAGACCGGGATCGCCCAGGTGGGGGCCATCTCCGCCAACGGTGACGAGACCATCGGCAACATCATCGCCGACGCCATGGAGAAGGTGGGCAAGGAAGGGGTGATCACGGTCGAGGAGGCCAAGGGCCTGGAGACCACCCTCAAGGTGGTGGAGGGCATGCAGTTCGACCGGGGGTACATCTCCCCGTACTTCGTCACCGACCCGGGCCGGATGATGGTGGAGCTGGAGGAGCCCTACCTGCTCATCACCGAGAAGAAGATCAGCAGCATGGCCGACCTGATCCCGGTGCTGGAGCAGGTGGTGCGCACCGGCAAGCCGGTGCTGATCGTCGCCGAGGAGGTGGAGGGCGAGGCGCTGGCCACCCTGGTGGTGAACAAGCTGCGCGGGACCCTGAAGGTGGCGGCGGTGAAGGCGCCCGGCTTCGGCGATCGGCGCAAGGAGATGCTCAAGGACATCGCCGTGCTCACCGGCGGGCAGGTGATCGCCGAGGAGCTGGGCAAGAAGATGGAGCAGGTGGGCCTGGGCGACCTGGGCCGCTGCAAGCGGATCACCATCGACAAGGACAACACCACCCTGGTGGACGGTGCCGGGCAGAAGAAGGAGATCGAGGGCCGGATCAAGCAGATCCGCGCCCAGGTGGAGGAGACCACCTCCGACTACGACAAGGAGAAACTGCAAGAAAGGCTGGCCAAGCTGGCCGGCGGCGTGGCGGTGGTGCAGGTGGGCGCGGCCACCGAGACGGAGATGAAGGAGAAGAAGGCCCGGGTGGAGGACGCCCTGCACGCCACCCGCGCCGCCGTCGAGGAAGGGATCGTGCCCGGCGGAGGGGTGGCGCTGGTCCGCGCCCGCAAGGCGCTGGACAAGCTGAAGCTCCAGGGCGACGAGGCGGCGGGCGTGCAGATCGTCCGCCGGGCCGCGGAAGAGCCCCTGCGGCGGATCGTGGGCAACGCGGGGATGGAGGGGAGCATCGTCCTGCAGAAGGTAGAGGAGGGGAAGGGCGGGTTCGGCTTCAACGCCCGCACCGATCAGTACGAGGACCTGGTGGCGGCCGGCGTGATCGATCCCACCAAGGTGACCCGCACGGCCCTGCAGAACGCCGCCTCGGTGGCGGCGCTGCTCCTCACCACCGAGGCGATGATCGCCGAGAAGCCGAAGAAGAAGACCAGGTCGGCCGGCGGGGGCGGCGCGGGCATGGGAGGGATGGGCGGAATGGGGGGAATGGGGGGAATGGGCGGAATGGACTACGGCGGCGGGGACGATCTCGACTACTGACGATTCTTCCCCACAGCCTGTGTGAAAACGTGGTGGAAGCACCTCTGGCGCGCCGCGCCGAAAGCTTGCCTCCACCCCTGTAACCTTGTACTCCTTGGAAATTCGCGGTGGAGGCCCCGCGCATGCCCAAGACTTTGCTCCTCGCGGACGACTCGAGGACCATCCAGCAAGCGGTCAGCATGACGTTCGCCGGCGAGGACGTGAAGCTCACCGCCGTCAACGACGGCGAGGCGGCATTGCAGGCCGCGAAGCAATCGAAACCTGACCTGATTCTCGCGGACGTCAGCATGCCCAAGCTGGGCGGCTACGAGCTTTGCCAGCGCGTGCGCGCCGACGCCGCCCTCAAGGACGTGCCCGTGCTGCTCCTGGGCGGCGGCATCCCCGTCGACCCCGCCAAGGCCATCGCGGTGGGCGCCAACGGCCACATGCCCAAGCCGTTCGACAGCGGGAAGCTGATCGAGCAGGTGAAGAACATCCTCGCGAATCCAAAGGCAAAGCCGGCAATCGCCCCCGTTGCCAGCGCGCCGCCGAAGCCGGTTGCCGCTCCGCCCCGACCCTCGGCGCCGCCGGCGCCGCTCAAGCCCGGCATCGCGCCTCCGGGAGTGGGAGCCGGGGGCACGATGGTGATGGCCCGGCCGCCCGTTCCACAGATGTCCGCCTCGCGGCCGCCCGCGCCCGCTGCTCCGCGGCCCTCGGCGCCGCCTCCCGCGCGGCCGCCGGCCGCCGCCCCGATGCCGATGGGGGCCAAGCCCGCGGCCCCGGTGGCGAAGCCGCCGATGTCCGCGCCGCCCGTGGCCTCCCGGCCTCCCGCCCCGGGAATGGCGCGGCCGCCGTCGATGCCCCCCGCCGCCCGCCCGTCCGCTCCGCCGCCGGCCAGGCCGGCCCCGCCCGTGGCGCGCCCGCCGCCGGCCGGCATCGACGACGACGACGACATCCCGCTGGACGACGAGATCGTCGACACCGAGGAGAGCGCGGCTCCCCAGCCCACCCCGCTGCGGCCGCTGCCCTCCTCGCCGCACAAGCCGGCCCTGAGCGTGGTGCCTCCTCCCGGCGACGGCGGGGAAGCGGTGCTGCGCGAGGCGCTCTCCAAGGCGAGCCGCGAGGTGATCGAGAAGATCGCCTGGGAGGTGGTGCCGGAGCTGGCGGAGACCATCATCCGCGAGGAGCTGGAGAGGCTGATGAAGGAGCGGGGGGCGTAGGAGCGCTTTCGTTCACGGCCACGTCGCCGTCGCCGTCGCCGTCCACGTCAACGATCACGTCAACCACCACGTCAACGACCACGTCAACGTCGACGTCGACGTCAACGATCACGTCGACCTTGTGGTATCGGTGCGCTCATGGGCGAGCGGACCGACGGCGACCTCGACAAGGGCTACGAGCCCGCCAAGGTCGAGGAGCATTGGGCCCGCTGGTGGGAGGAGCAGGGGTTCTTCCGCTCGCAGGACGAGAGCGACAAGCCGGCTTTCTCCATCGTGCAGCCCCCGCCCAACGTCACGGGCTCGCTGCACCTCGGGCACGCGCTCACCGCCACCATGGAAGACGTGCTCGCCCGCTACAAGCGGATGAGCGGGTTCAACGTCTGCTGGCTGCCGGGCATCGATCACGCGGGCATCGCCACCCAGATGGTGGTGGAGCGCGAGCTCCTGAAGAAGGAGCGCAAGTCGCGCCACGACCTTGGGCGGGAGGAGTTCCTCCGCCGCGTCTGGGCCTGGAAGGAGGCGCAGGGCGGCCGCATCGCCGTGCAGCACCGCGCCCTGGGCGCCTCGCTGGACTGGGACCGGCTGCGCTTCACCATGGACGAGCACTCCTCGCGCGCGGTGCGCGAGGCCTTCGTCCGCCTCTACCAGGACGGGCTGCTCTACCGGGCGGAGCGGCTGATCAACTGGTGCGTCAAGGACGGCACTGCGCTCAGCGACCTGGAGGTGGACCACGAGGAAGGGGTGAAGAGCGAGCTGTATCGCTTCGCCTACCCGCTGGCCGACGGGTCGGGGGAGATCGTGGTGGCCACCACCCGGCCGGAGACCATGCTGGGCGACACCGCGGTGGCGGTGCACCCCGACGACCCGCGCTACCGCAGGATGATCGGCAAGAACGTCCGCCATCCCATCACCGGGCGGGAGTTCCCCATCGTCGCCGACGCGGAGCTGGTGGACCCGAAGTTCGGCACCGGGGCGGTGAAGGTGACGCCGGCGCACAGCTTCGAGGACTTCGAGTCGGGCAAGCGGCACGGTCTCGCGCTGATCAACATCCTCAACCTGGACGGCACCCTGAACGAGAACGCGGGGCCCTTCCGCGGCCAGGACCGGATCAAGGTCCGCGAGCCGCTCAAGGCCAGGCTGGCGGAGCTGGGGCTCGACCGGGGCACCGAGCCGCACACCATGGCCCTGGGCCGCTGCCAGCGCTGCGGCAACATCGTGGAGCCGCTCCTCTCCAGGCAGTGGTTCGTGAAGACCCGGCCGCTGGCCGACCAGGTGATCGCGCACGTCGACGAGATGCGCTTCGTCCCTGAGAACTGGCGCGCCGAGCTGCTCCGCTGGATGCGCGACATCCACGACTGGTGCGTCTCCCGCCAGCTCTGGTGGGGGCACCAGATCCCCGCCTGGTACTGCGAGAGCGGCCACGTCACCGTGGCCCGGGAGAAGCCGGAAGCCTGCGGCGAGTGCCGCTCCGGGCGCCTGGTCCAGGACCCGGACGTGCTCGACACCTGGTTCTCCTCCGGCCTCTGGCCCTTCTCCACCTTCGGCTGGCCGGATCGGACGGCGGCGCTTTCGACTTTCTACCCGAACTCGGTGATGGAGACCGGCTTCGACATCCTCTTCTTCTGGGTGGCGCGGATGGCGATGCTGGGGATCCACTTCATGGGGCAGGTGCCCTTCAAGGTGGTCTTCCTCCACGCCATGGTGCGCGACGAGAAGGGCGAGAAGATGTCGAAGACGAAGGGCAACGTCATCGACCCGCTCGACGTCACCGCCCGCTACGGCGCCGACGCTCTGCGCTTCACCCTCGCCTCCATGGCCGGGCAGGGGCGCGACATCAAGCTCTCCACCGAGCGCATCGCCGGCTACCGGACGTTCGCCAACAAGATCTGGAACGCGGCCCGCTTCGTGCTCATGAACGCCGAGGGCTTCGACTCGCGCGCTCCCTTGGCCTCGGTCTACGACCGCTGGATCCTCAGCCGCTTCCACGAGTGCGCGGAGGAGACCCGCGCCGCCCTGGAGGATTTCCAGCTCAGCGACGCGGCCAACGGCATCTACCGCTTCATCTGGAACGAGCTCTGCGACTGGGCCATCGAGCTGAGCAAGCCGGCGCTCTACGGGGAAAGGTCCCCCGCCGAGCGGGCCGGGGCGCAGAGCGCGCTGCTCACCGCGCTGGAAGGTGCGCTGCGCCTCTTGCACCCTTTCATGCCCTTCGTCACCGAGGAGATCTGGCAGCGGCTGCCCAACCGCTCGGGGCGGAGCATCATGATCGCTCCCTGGCCCGCGCCCGGGGCGCGGGATCTGGCGGCGGAGAAGGAGATGGACCCGATCTTCCGGGCCATCGACGGGGCGCGCTCGGTGCGCGGCGAGGTGAACCTGCCTCCCAACCAGAAGGTCCCGCTGGTCCTCTTCGCCCGCGACCGCGGGCTCTTCCAGCGCCACGAGCGCGCCTTCCGCCACCTGGCCAACGCCAGCGAAGTGACGGTGCGGGGATTCGACGAGCCGCGGCCCAAGGGGGCGGCCGTGCACGTGGAGGCGGAGGTGGAGGTGCACCTTCCGCTGGCCGGACTGATCGACTTCGGAACGGAGAAGGCGCGGGTGGAGAAGGAGATGGCCCGCGCCGAGGCCGAGCTGCAGGGCTTGCGCAAGCGCCTCCTGAACGAGGGCTTCGTGGCCCGGGCGCCCAGGGAAGTGGTGGAGAAGGATCGGGCGCGGACGGCGGAGCTGGAGGAGAAGCGGGAGAAGCTCCTGCGCCACCTGGCGCGCGTCGCCGGTGCGGAGGAGCGGTGAGCCCGCGCGCGCTCGACCTGGGCCGGCCCGACGACGCGGTGGGACGCCTGATCCGGCTGGCGCTGGAGGAGGACGTGGGCCCGGGCGACCTCACCGCCAACGCCTGCGTTCCGGCCGAGGCGCGGGGGAGCGGGCTGATCGTGGCCCGGCAGGATCTGGTGGTCTCCGGCGTGTCCGCCGCGGCCCGCGTCTTCCTCGCCCTCGAGCCGCGGTGCGAGGTGGAGGGCCTCCTGGAAGAGGGCGACCCGGCCGGCCCGGGCGACGGCGTCCTGCGGGTGCGCGGGCCCCTGCGCGCCATCCTCACCGGCGAGCGCACGGCGCTCAACCTCCTCATGCGGCTGTGCGGGATCGCCACCCTCACCCGGGCCCACGTCCGGGCCCTTTCAGGGACGAAGACCAGGCTGCTCGACACGCGCAAGACCTCCCCGGGGATGCGCGCGCTGGAAAAGGCGGCGGTGCGGGCGGGAGGCGGCGTCAACCACCGGGGCGCCCTCTTCGACGGCATCCTGGTCAAGGACAACCACGCCGCCTGCGCAGGCGGTGTGGGCGAGGCGGTGCGGCGGGCGAAGGGGAGCGCGCATCCCCTGCTCAGGGTCGAGGCCGAGGTGAGCACGCCGGAGCAGATCGAGGGGGCCCTGGCGGCCGGCGCCGACATGCTCCTGCTCGACAACCTCGGCGACGAGGAGCTGCGCCGGGCGGTGCAGCAGGTGCGCGGGCGCGTTCCTCTGGAGGCCAGCGGGGGGATGACCCTGGACCGGCTCCCGCGCGTGGCCGCGGCCGGAGTAGACTACGTTTCCGTGGGCGCCCTGACGCACTCGGCCCCGGCGGCCGACCTCAGCCTGCTGGTGGAGGGAGCTTGATGCCCGAGGCTCCCGTGCCCGCTGGCGAGGGGCACTGGACCGACGTGAAGCAGGACGCGATCGTGCTCGGCCTCTTGCTCGAATGCGCCGACGATTTCGTTCCCGGGAGCGTGCTCTGCGACAAGCTGGACGTGCCCAGGGCCGAGCTGCTCAAGCGCATCGACTCGCTGCGCGCCCGGGGCTACGTGATCCACACCCGGGGCGGGCAGGGCTACCGGCTGGTGGAGGTGCCCGACAAGCTGGGCGAGGCGCAGATCGCGCCCTTGCTGGGCACGGGCGAGCTGGGCCGCCGCATCCACCACTTCGACGAGGTGGAGTCCACCAACGACGAGGCCCACCGGCTGGCGGAGGCCGGGGCCCTGCACGGCGAGGTGGTGGTGGCGGACTTCCAGACCCAGGGGCGGGGGCGCAAGGGAAGGGCCTGGATGGCGCCCCGGGGCAAGGCGCTCACCTTCTCCGTCGTGCTGCGGCCGGCGATCCCCGCCACCCGGGCGCCGGAGATCACCCTGGCGGCGGCGGTGGCGGTGGCGGAGAGCGCCCGCGAGCTGGGCGCGCACAGCGCCCGCATCAAGTGGCCCAACGACGTGGAGTGCAAGGGACGGAAGCTGGCCGGCCTGCTCACCGAGCTGCGGGCGGAGCCGGACCGGGTGCGGCACGCGGTCCTGGGGGTGGGCTTCAACGTCGGGCTGCAGATGCAGGACTTTCCCGAGGAGCTGCGCCCCGTCGCCACCAGCCTCTTGCTGGAAACGGGGGAGCGGGTGGCCCGGCCGGTGGTGTGCGCCAGCCTGCTGGAGCACCTGGAGGAGTGGCTCAGCCTGCACGAGACCGAGGGGTTCGCCCCCGTGGCGGACCGCTGGCGCGAGCTCTCCAGCACCCTGGGGCGCAGGGTGCGCATCAGCGGGAGCGGCGAGACGGTGGAGGGCGACGCCTTCGACCTGGCGGCCGACGGCGCGCTCCTGGTGCGCGAAGCCGACGGGTCGCTTGTGCGCGTCGTGGCCGGCGACGTGGAGCACTGCGCGGTCCTGTAGGTCCGCGTCGGGAAAGGGAAGATTGACGCGGGCTTGCTGCAATCCCGATACTGCAGCGGATGCTGCTCGCGATCGACGTCGGAAACACCAATACGGTGCTTGGCGTTTTCGACGCGGGCAAGCTGCGAGACTCGTTCCGCGTGCAGACGGAGAAGGATCGCACGGGCGACGAGTACGGATTGCAGCTCAAGGCGCTCTTCGACTTCGCCGGGCTGCGCATGGCGGACGTCCACGACGTGATCGTCTCCAGCGTGGTCCCGCCCATGGTCTTTCCCCTCGAGCAGATGTCGAAGCGCTTCTTCGGGCGCAAGCCGCTCTTCGTCGGGCCCGGGGTGAAGACGGGGATGCCGGTGCTCTACGACAATCCCCGCGAGGTGGGCGCGGACCGGATCGTCAACGCCGTGGCCGCCTACGACAAGTGGCCCCAGGGCCTGGTGATCGTCGACTTCGGCACCGCCACCACCTTCGACGCCGTCACCCCCAAGGGCGAGTACCTGGGCGGGGCCATCGCCCCCGGGATCGCCATCTCCATGGAGGCGCTCTTCCACCGCGCTTCCAGGCTGCCCCGGGTGGCCTTCGAGAAGCCGGAGCAGGTGGTGGGCCGCAACACCGTGGCCTCGATGCAGAGCGGCCTGGTGTTCGGCTACGTGGGGATGGTGGACGGGATCTGCGCGCGGATGAAGGAGGAGCTGGGGTTCGCGGCGAAGGTGATCGCCACCGGGGGCCTGGCGCCGCTGATCGGCGGCGTCTCCAAGCAGATCGACGTGGTCGACGACCAGCTCACGCTGGACGGCCTGAGGATCATCTACCAACGGAACCTGGGCGAGCGATGATGCCGGACAACGACGACGACGGCCCGGAACTGCCGCGGGGGGCCACCCCCTCGGAGCTGGATGCCCTGCGCGCCACCGTGCGGGCCACCCCGCGCGCGCAGACGGCCCTGAACGCGCTGGTGCCGAGGGCCAGCGCCCCCGCGCCCCGGCCGCCGCCCACCCTGGTGCCGCGGGACGAGCTGGACCGGATCCTCGACGAGGGCCGGGCCATGCTCGACCTCGATCCCCGGGCGGCGCACGAGGTCTTCGAGAAGGCCTGGCGGCGGAACCTGAACGACGCCCGGGTGCTCTCCAACTACGGGCTCACCCTGGTGCTGGTGGAGGGAGACCGGCAGCGGGGCATCCGCTTCTGCGAGGAGGCCCTGCGCCGCGGGCTGCAGACCACCGAGACGCTGGTGAACCTGGCCCGGGCGCTGGTGGTGACGCGCAACAAGGAGCAGGCGGTGCGGGCGCTGCGCAAGGCCATGGAGCTGGCGCCGGACGATCCCCGGGTGACCGCGGAGTTCGTCGCCCTGGGGCTGCGCCGGCCGCCGCCCATTCCCTGGCTGCCGCGCAACTTCTTCCTCAACAAGTGGATCGGAAAGCTCACCTGGAAGTGGTCGAAGCGCGCGCGGCTCGACCCCCTGCGCCGGCTCGACTGAGCCTGCTAGAATCGCTCCATGAGCGAAGCACAGGCTCCAGCAGCGCCGGCCGCCTCCTGCCCGTTGCCGCTCTCGACGCTTCCCGCCAACTTCCAGAAGCACGTGGACCCCAAGGCGCCGGTGCCCCTGCGGATGATGGGCGCCAAGGCCCTGGTGCCCATGGGCCCCAAGGAGATGTCCACCGCCCTCTTCATGCTCACCTTCGACCCGGAGGGGCCGGTGCGGGAGACGGCGGCGAAGAGCGCCACCGGGCTGCCGGACAAGATCCTCTCGGTGGCCCTGCGGGACGAGACCATGGACCCGCTGGTTCTCGACTACTACGGCGGGATCCTCGCCAGCAAGGACGTGTATCTGGAGATGCTGGTGCTCAACGCCAGCACCCCCGATGGCGCCGTGCAGCGCATCGCCGCCGCGGCGGACGAGAAGATCCTGGAGATCATCGCCCAGAACCAGCTGCGCATGCTCCGCCACCCGGACATCGTCCGGGCCCTGGTGAAGAACAAGGCCGCCCGGCCCAGCACGGTGGACAACGTCTGCGACTTCTGCGTCCGCTCCGGGCTGGCGCTGGACGATCTCCCCGCCTTCCAGGCCGCCCGCCGGCGCATCCACGGCGGCTCGGAGCAGGATGCGGAGCTGGCGAAGAAGGCCGCCGCCGAGCAGAAGAAGGCTGAGGCCCAGGCGGAGGCGGCCCTGGAGCAGATGGGCGCCACCGGCCCCGACGCGGAGGAGAAGCCGCTGGCCCCGGGGAGCGTCGAGGAGCAGGCGGAGGAGCAGAAGAAGCTCTCCATCACCCAGCAGATCATGAAGCTGAGCGTCGCCAAGAAGGTGGAGTGGGCGAACAAGAAGGGCAACCGGGAGGTGCGCA
>Ga0335085_10013014_pt1 | contig 12212 bp, 10 predicted proteins | sample Lox_Sample_45_FD_206712 | JGI IMG/M metagenome (GOLD analysis project Ga0335085, IMG submission 206712) | Soil microbial communities from Loxahatchee National Wildlife Refuge, Florida, United States - Lox_Sample_4.5 | ecosystem: Environmental > Terrestrial > Soil > Wetlands | place: USA...
AGGGCCTCGCGCACGCGAAATTCAGTCTCGGTATCGACGCTTGACGTCGCTTCGTCGAGAATCAAAATCTTCGGATCGTGCGCCAACGCGCGAGCAAATGAGATGAGTTGCTTCTGCCCGGTGGAGAGTGTCGAGCCGCGTTCGCGCACTTCCTCTTTGAATCCGCCGGGCAGCGTACGGATGAAGTCGGCAAGATTCACATCTTCAGCGGCCTGTTCGACATCTTCATCCTGGATCCGCCGCGTGCCCAACCGGATGTTGCCCTCGACCGTCCCGGTAAACAGGAACGGATCCTGCAACACGACGCCGAAGCGGCCTCGCAGATTCTTCAGGTCCATGTTTTTGATATCGACGCCATCGATGCGAATCGCGCCCCGTTGCACATCGTAGAAACGCTGCAGCAAGGAGATGAGCGTGGTCTTGCCTGCTCCGGTGTGGCCGACAACCGCAACCGTCTCGCCCGGTTCGAGCGTGAAGCTCACGTCGCGCAGCACCCAATCAGGTGTGGCGCGGACACACTTGTCCGCTGCCGCTGTGTCGCCGACCGCCGAGTCTTCAGGCCCGCCTTGAGCGTGCGAGGCGCCCGCCGCTCCAGCACCGTCGCTCGCTTCTCCTCGCGTGGTGTAGGCAAACCACACGTGGTCAAACTCAATTCGTCCCGGACCATGCGGCTTCATCGTCAGCGACGGGGAAGCAATCTCAACCTCAGTGTCGAGCAGCTTGAACACGCGCTCTCCGGCCGCCATCGCTGACTGCAGGATGTTGTATTTCTCGCTCAAATCTTGAATAGGCCGGAAGAAGCGCTGCGCGTACTGCATAAAGGCCACCAGCACACCGAGCGTCATCAGGCTTTCGGTAGTGTGAATCGTGATCAGATTCTTCCATGAAAAAGCCACCGTCAGGCTGGTTACATTCGCGTGGCGCAAAATGCCGCTGCCACCGAACCAGATGATGCAGGAAATCGCGATCGCCGAGAGAATTTCGACCACGGGATAGTAAACAGCGTAGGCCATGATGGCATCTTTGAACGCCTCCATGTGCGAAGCGTTGATGGCGGAAAACTGGCGGAAAGCGCGCTTTTCGCGGTTGAAGAGCTGCAGCACGAGCATCCCCGAAACCGCTTCCTGCAGAAACGAGTTAATGCGCGCGATGGCTGTTCGAATGCGCCGGTACGAGTCACGCACCTTATCGCGAAAGATCTTGGTCGCGAAGACGATCAGCGGAAGCACGGCAAACGCAATCAGCGCCACCTTCCAGTTCATGTTCAGCATGATCGCCAGAATGAAGACAAGAACAAAGACATCTTCGAAAATCGAGACCACACCGGCGGTAAACATTTCGTTCAGAGCGTCAACGTCCGTCGTAACGCGCGTGACGAGTCGGCCGACAGGATTCTTATCGAAGAAGGCGACGTGCATGTGCTGCAAGTGACGGAAGATCTGGCTACGCAGATCGAACATCACCTTTTGCCCGGTCCACTGCATCAGGTAGGTTTGTACGAACTCCAGCGAAAACGTCAGCAGCAGCAACGCAACAAAGAGAATGCCAAGCTGAGCAATACCCGTCAGCGCATTCTCGCTGAGCCGGTCGCCCAGCCAGGAATGCGCCGCGGGCGATTTGGCGAGGTACTTGTCGATCGCAATCTTGGTGAGAAAAGGGCCAAGAACGTCCGCCACCGACTTCAGGATGATCGCGGCCAGTGCTACGACGACACGCCACTTGTAGGGACGCAGGTAGGTCAGCAGCCGCCGCATCAACCGGCTGTCATACGCTTTGCCTATTACTTCTTCTTCCTGAGCCATCTGCCGCTGGGGAGTGCGCTAAAGCTAAAGACTACCCTAAATAGATGGCAGGCAGAGCAAGGAGGATGGAAAAGGTTGGGCTCTTGCGACTCGTGGCGATACCCGAGTACGTATTCATGCGTCCCGCAAAGGCGGGCAAAGCCAACGCGCCTCGCGGCACTGATCTTGAGTTCCCCGACTTGCACGACGGTTTGCTAGAGCCGACGCAGCACCAGCACCGAGTTCTTCGATCCGAACCCTACGCAATTGCAGACCGCGTGTTCGATCAGGGCGCGACGTCCCACGTCGGGAACATAGTCGAGGTCGCATTCCGGGTCGGGTGCTTCGAGGTTAATGGTCGGCGGGATGAGTTCGTGTTGCATCGCGACCAGGGTGGCAGCAACTCCAGCCGCTCCCGAGGCTCCCTGCGGGTGCCCGATTTGTGATTTCAAAGCCGATGTGGGAATCTGCCGGGCGCGCTCTCCCAGAGCTAACTTAATCGCTCGCGTCTCTACGCGGTCGTTCAACTCCGTGGAAGTGCCGTGCAGGTTCACATAGTCCACTTGCTCAGCGCCGATGCATGCATCTTCGAGCGCAAGAGTGATTGCGCGTGCCGCTTCTACGCCATCTTCGCCCAGGCGCACGCGATGGAAGGCCTCGCAGTTCGATCCATAGCCGGCTACTTCAGCGTAGATCTTCGCGCCCCGCGCTTTGGCGTGGCCGTAATCCTCGAGGACGAACATCCATGAGCCTTCCGCCAGCACAAAACCGTCGCGGTCGGCAGAAAAAGGGCGCGAACCACGTTCCGGCTCGTCGTTCCAGGAAGGCGTCAGCGCGCGAAGCAGCGTATAGCTCTTGACCGCGGCCGGACTGATCGGTACGTCAACTCCGCCAGTCAGAAACATGGGAACGGTGCCAAAGCGAATCTGGTCGAGGGCGTAACCGAGCGCATCGGTGGATGATGTGCAGTTGGTAGTGACTACGTGGCTGGGTCCGCGAAAACCGAAACGCATGGAGATTTCGCTCGACATGGTTCCCATGGTGCCGGAGGGGATCGCAAAAATGCTGGCCTGCTTTTCGTGTCCGCTGTGCCAGAGCCGGTATTGCTCTTCGGTAAATTCCTGGGCTCCGCCGCCGGTGCCAAGAATGACACCGATCTGACGTTTCTCGTCGGGCGGCATGGTCTGCGGATCGAGGCCCGCGTCCGCGAGCGCCTCCGTCGAGGCTGCCACGGCCAGCGGAACCGCGCGCGAGACGTGTTTCCGTTCGCGAGCCTCCACCCAGGCGAGTTCATTGAATTCCGGAATCTCGCCTGCGATGCGCACCGGCAGGAACGACGGGTCAAAGCGCGTGATCCTTTTCACGCCCGAGCAGCCGGAAAGAATGGCGCGGCAGAAGGCGTCCCGCGCAATCCCGTTCGGACTGACCACTCCCATACCCGTAATCACCACGCGAGGATTCATGCGACTCGGTTCTCGGTCATGCCTGTATTGATCATTGTTGTCTCCATGCTTCGCATTCTGAAGAAAGTGAAGGACGTGAAAGGTTGGGATCTTCACTTCCCAAGCACTCGCCCAAGGCTGCCGGACAAGCGTTCAAACAGCCTACCATCAGATGACGCTACTGGCTCTGGCGTCCCGTAAAATTTTAAAATCAACTAATGCCGCTGGGCGTCTACATCTCGGTACCGTTCTGCCGCACGAAATGCAGCTACTGCAACTTCGCGTCCGACGTGTTCTCTAAGGCTGGTTTCGAGAACTACGTCGTTCGCGTCATCGAAGACGTGGGCAATTCGCCTCGTATGGCCAATGAACTGGGATGCAGGTTCGAGACGGAAGTCGACTCCATTTACCTGGGTGGAGGCACGCCGTCGATTCTCGAAACCTCGCAACTGACGCGGCTTTTCTGCGCCTTGAGGGAACACTTCAAGATCGCTTCGGGTGCTGAGATCACTGTCGAATGTGCTCCGGGTACCCTGAGCGCTGGTCTGATTGAGACTTTGCTGTGCTGCGGCGTCAACCGGGTGAGTCTTGGCGTGCAGTCGTTTGTGGATCAAGAAGCGCGTGCCGTCGGTCGTCTGCACAACCGGACGACAGTGCTAAACGAAATCGAAGGCTTGCGCAAAGCTGGGATCCACAACATTAATATCGACCTGATCGCCGGATTGCCCCACCAGACTCCCGAGAGTTGGATCTACTGCCTGAGCGAAGCCATCGTCACAGGCGCGCCCCACGTCAGCGTTTACATGCTCGAGGTGGACGAGGACTCGCGTTTAGGACGCGAGTTGATAGCCGGGGGCACGCGCTACCACGCGCACTTCGTCCCCGATGAAGATGCGACCGCCGACTTCTACCTGCAAGCCTGCGAGATGCTGAGTGCCGCCGGCGTCGCACAGTATGAAATTTCCAACTTCGCGCGCGCCGGACAGGAGTCAAGCCACAATTTGAAGTACTGGACGCGACAGCCGTACCTGGGTTTTGGCGTGGATGCGCACTCGATGCTGCCGGTTCGCACTGGCGATCCCAGAGCCGCGATGCGATTCTCCACTCCCGATTCGCTCGACGCCTACCTGAATCACGCCGCGCTTGCCGTGAAGGCGGTTCCGGTGGCGGCTGCGCTCGAAGAGAGCTTCTTCCTCGGACTACGTTTGAACCGTGGAGTCGACTTCGAACGGCTTCGATCCGAATTTGGGCAGGAGAATCTGACCGCCCACGCGGCTGCGATCGAAGAATGTGTTGGAGAGGGACTAATCGAACGCGCGGACACGATCATCCGCCTGACACCGCGCGGGCGTCTGCTCTCGAATGAAGTTTTTGCGAGATTTCTTACCGAGGAAGGAGCAGTGGGAGCCAGATCCGCGTGAGTCCGCGTTAGGAGGCCGATAGAGCTGATCTACGGCTTAGGTCGATCCAGCTCCCACCATCTCAAACGTCTTCGCTGCTCCGAGACCCCAGATCGGGGGCTCGAAGGGCAATGCTCTGATTCCGATTTCTCCGTGCCCAATCCAGATCACCCGGAACTGGGCGCGTTGCGTTCCGTTCTGCACATCCAGCAGTTCGTCGGCGTGGATCTTCGAACGCACGCCCGTCAGTTCCGCTCCTCCTGCGCTGACGTTCTTGGCGCGGACGATCTCGGTAAAAGGCCGCGCGTTCCGGTCGACGCCCCAGATCCGTACCGAGAATTCCGCGTTCAATCTGGGCTCTTTCCGCCGGTCCATGCTTTCTCAATCCATCGCGGATCATAGGCCGGACCCTGATCGGTGGGAAGATCACAGCAGTTACCACGCAGGAGTCTCGGAAGTGACCTTGCAGATGCGGAGGGGAAAGGCGGTATCTATAAGCTATAAGTAGACAAAGAGAATATGCGAAAATGTTCCACGCGGAACAGTTTTCAATGCAAACAAAGGACTTAGTCGAGGTCGTTCATCGAGCACGAGCCCGGTCCGTCCGGGTGCCCGCACGAACCGCAAGGCCCCGCTGACCTCGACGGCGCGGCCCCGCTCTTCGCCGACACCGCCGCAAACACCGAGAGCTGCGGTTCCAGCTTCTTGCTCTGGCACTTGGGGCACGACGCCTTGTCCTTGCCAAAGACCAGCGCTTCGAACTCGTGATGGCATTCCTGGCAGATGTACTCAAAAATCGGCATAGACGGCTCCTGCTAACGTGGGTACCGGATCAAAGCGGTACATTCTATTCTCCCATTAAAATTAGAACGTGGGTATCCCGCAGCCCGAACTAGCAGAGCTTTTCGTGCCACGACGTTGGCTCCGTGGAGGTCATGTCCAGACGCTCGCCAGTTTCCTGCTTAAGCGACGAGTTCACTTGCCTCAACCGGAGGAACGGTTTGTCGAGGTCGCTCCCGGCGTCCCCGTGCTCTGCCATTGCCACTGGCAGCCGGATCGAACAAATGCTCTGACTGTCATTGTTGTGCACGGACTTGAGGGATCGAGTGACTCCGGCTACGTCCTCGGAATTACCGAGAAGGCGCTGGCGGCAGGCATGAACGTGGTCCGCTACAACCAGCGTAACTGCGGCGGCACGGACCGGCTGGCGCCGACGTTATATCACTCCGGCCTTTCCGGGGACATCGCCGCCGTGGCGCGCGAGGTCATCACCCGCGATCGCGTCGAGCGACTGGCCCTGGTGGGCTTCTCGATGGGCGGCAATCTGGTCTTAAAGCTAGCGGGAGAATGGGGAGCGGACGGCCCGCGGCAATTCCGGGCAGTGGCGGCGTGCTGTCCTGCGCTGGACCTCTCGGCCTCGGCCGATGCGCTGCACGAGCCGGCGAACCGCCTCTATGAGTTGTACTTTCTCTTCAATCTCCGCCAGCGGCTGCGACGCAAGGTACAATTGTTTCCTGGGCATTTCGACGTGAACCGCGCGCAGGGACTCCGCAGCTTGCGCGATTTCGACGATAAGGTTACGGCTTACTACTGCGGCTTCGCCGGCGCGGACGACTACTACGCTCGCGCCACGGCGGCCAGTGTGGTAGAGCGGATCGCAGTGCCGGGATTTATTGTGCATGCGGCGAATGATCCGTTCGTCCGCATTACGACGGAAACACGACGAAAAATCGGCGCTAACCCGAACCTTACATTCCTTGAAGCTGCCGACGGCGGGCACTGCGCGTTCCTGGGAGCGCGGAACGGCGTGGACGACGGCCGTTGGGTCGAAAATCAGATCGTGAAGTTTCTGCGCAGATTCTGATGGATGCCGACTTCTCAATCGAACTGGGACACGACGACCCGGTGCTCGATTTTCCCTGGAGCGATCCCGCGGGCAAAGTCACTTACTACGACCTGAAGCAAGAGCCTGCGTTACTCGCTCGCCTGCCCGAGACGGCGACGTTTCCAGAACTTGCCGGGTTCTTGCGGACCGTGAATGCTCCGGCCAGTCTTGTGGAAAGCGCCAAGTGCGATGCCTGGATGACGAACGAACTCAGTGCGGAGGAGGAAGTGTTCCATGGATCGCATAAGTTCGCAAGCTATGTCGACGTAGTAGCCTCGGATGTGAATCGGCGGCTGTCATTTGCGTTTCATGAATACTTCGTGAAGCAGTTGATCGGACTGCTGAGGCGGACCCCGGAAACGCAGTCGGGTACGGAGGTGTGCGTCCGGCGCTGCTATTTCCGCAAGGACGATGACGCTACAGAAGGTTTTTATTGCACGATCTACGTAAGCGGATACGGCGCTGACGAGGCTCAGGCGCGCCAGAACTGGGGAATCGCGTTGCGTCTGGTGGCAAATGCTGTGTTGCAGTTGTCGGCGGCGGGGCTTGGGTAGCCGGATAGTCGCAAGGTGCTTGGCCGCAGAGCGCGGCACGGAATCTTAGAAAAAGGTTCTTGCGGCCGCGACGTGCTAGCATTTTTGCAGCGATGTAACAAGCGTCATGGTGCCTCCTGCCAAAATCGGCGCTCTGGGCTGGTTCGCGCTGCTCGGCATCCTTCTCTGGCAGCGTCCTGCTTTTGCCGGGGACGAACCGAAGTGGATTGAGGTTCACTCCACACATTTCTCGGTCCTCACCGATGCGGGCGAAAAACGCGGGCGCGAAGTAGCCCTGCGAATGGAACAGATGCGCACGGTTTTCGGCCAGATCCTGCTGAAGACCAAACTCAAGATGTCCGTACCCGTATCGGTGATCGCCTTCAAGAGCGATTCTCAGTATGGTTCGGTAGTTCCGAAAGGACAGGCTTCCGCAGGAGGATTCTTCATCCCGGGGACGGACCGTGTCTATATCGTCCTGAACCTGTTTGAGGCTGAACCCTGGCGCGCGATTGCTCATCCTCTGGCTCACTACCTGCTCAACTACAACTATCCTCCGGCACAAGGCTGGTTCGACGAGGGGCTGGCGGAGTATTTCGGCTCCATCCGCGTGGACAACAAGCAGGTCGAGATTGGGGCCGATCCTGAGCTCGCTCCGGAATGGCACGAAGACATTTTTGATCAGGTCCGTCGGAATCCAAATGTCCCGCAGCCGCTGACGCAGTTGCTCGGCACGCCGCTGTGGATCTCCATGCCGGAACTGTTCACCATGAAGCACGACGGCTCGGGCGCACGCGAAGGCACTCACCACACCCTGTACTACGCGCAATCCTGGATGGTGATTCACTATCTCGTGAACAAGAACAAGATGCCCGACACGGGCACGTATTTCGATCTGGTGCTGAACCAGAACGTGCCGGTCGATAAGGCGATGGTCCAGGCGTTCGATCTTTCACCGGCACAGATGGAAGAAGCAGTTCGCAGCTATTTCAAGTCGCTGAGCTCCCTGGGTGTCGCGCTGGACCGCTCAAAAATCGCGGCGGAACAACCACAAGTTTCGCAGCCCTATCAGTTTCCAGCGCCATTTGGCCCCGACGAGATCGGAATCAATGTGACCGAGGTAGCAGAGGGGGATGCCCTGGCCGTGATCGGAGACATGATGGCGCGGGTCCCTGAACGCCGCGACCAGGCATTGCGTGATTTGCAGCAATTGACGACAGATCCAAAGGACAATGAGCTCGCACATCGTGCCCTGGCCTGGGATCACATTCAGCAGAAGCAGTGGGACGCTGCGGCCGACGAACTGGAGAAAGCCACGGACCTGAACTCCAAAGATCCGTGGATCTGGTATTACCGTTCCGCGATGAAATACAAAAAGGCGCAGGCCACGCGCAAGCAGGTCGAGAGCCTGGCGAATCTTATGTTGGATTTGCGCGCGGTGACGGATTGGTATCCGGATTTTGCCGATGTCTACAACATGCTGGGCATGGCGCGAGTCGAGGGAGGGGGAATCAATTCGGCACTGGAAGCGCAGCGTCAGGCGATCGCGCTCGCGCCGCGCAATCTGGAATATCAGTTCAATCTCGGGCAAATTTACGTCGCCGGCAAGAAATGGGACCAGGCTCGGGAGTTATTTACACGCCTGAAGAACGGTCCCGACCCACGAGCAGCGGCTGCCGCCAAGCAACAATTAGACGACTTGGCCACACTGCAAAAATACGGGATTCGTCCGCAGAATTCAGGAATCGGCGAGGCGCCCGCCGGGGCGGCGAGTGCACCCGCCGTGACGGAGAAGAAGCTACCGGCCGTTGCCGCAACCCTTGCCGACGACGAACAGGACTCCGATGAGCCTCCCAAACCGCCTCCGCCCAAGCCCGGCACGACTGGACCAATTCAGTTCGTAAAGGGCAGACTCATAGGTAGCGATTGTTCGAGGCCACCGGACGCCGTGCTCACGATAGTCGCCGGCATGAAGACATACAAGCTGCACACGCCGGATTTCAAATCGCTGCTGGTGGTCGGTGAGGATGGTTTCTCGTGCGACTGGAAAAACCGCATGGTGGCGGTGAACTACCGGCCCGTGGGGAAAAACGGGGGAGAAGTGGTTTCGGTTGAAGTGCAGTGAGGAGTACCTTCTGACAGCTGAGACCTGGCAGTTGATGGGCTGAGCGCTGACCGGAAAGCTGCAAGGTTCCGCGACGATGCCTTGGATACAGATCAATGATTACGGAACTGGTGGCTGGGCCGATGCCGGAAACGCTCGAGCCAGAGCGCAGCAGTGTTGTGCGGAATTAGAAGACGGTCACATCCTGTTTTTTCCTGCGCCGCCATTCGAATTGCCGCCCGATGACGTGCAGTTTCTCGTGTCGCTGAAGCCCGCCGATTCCCGGCTGCACAAGAACGTCTCCTACCGTCCCCAGGAAGACCTGCTGCGTGGATTTGACGATGGCGGGCATGAGCACCGCGTACACGGCGTCATGCGTCGCTATGCCGCGGAAGTTGCCCGTTTTGTGTCCCGTTTTCTGGAGCCGTACGCGGGAAGGTTCCAGACCGATTATGCGAGCTTCCGTCCGCTCGAGGAGGAAGGCCGCGACCTGCCGCTGCACAAGCGAAATGACCTGCTGCACGTCGACGCATTCCCGAGCCGGCCAACGCATGGCGGACGCATTCTGCGCGTATTTACGAACGTCAATCCGTCAAACGATCGGGTATGGATGGTTGGGGAGCGCTTTCCGCAATTAGCGGAGCGATTCGCCGAGGCCGCAGGATTGCGCAAATTTGCGCAAGCGAGTCGTGCATTGCGAGGACTGAAGCGCGGTTTGGGAGCATTCCTGCCGATTCCAGACCGCGCCCCCTACGACAGTTTCATGCTGCACTTTCACGATTGGCTCAAAGAGAACGTCGCGTTCCAGACAACCCTGGAAGGGAAAGAACAAATCGCGTTTCCTCCCATGTCCACCTGGCTCGTGCTCACTGACGGCGTGCCGCACGCGGCTTTATCGGGACAGTTTGCCATGGAGCAGACGTTCATCATTCCTGTCGAAGCTTTGGTTGCGCCCGAGGTCGCGCCGATTCGGATTTTGGAGAAGCTCAGTGGTTGCGCGATGAGTTCGTGAAGGTGCCCGAGCCCTGCCGAATTCCCCGTAATAGGCTCCAAAAGAAGTCCGGAAGCCGCCCAAGCATTGGCTGCTTCCGGATGGAATACTCCCATGCGACCAGATTCGTCAGTGCCCAGCAACCGCAGCAACGGCAGCAGGGCGAGGAGAGGTTGCTGGTTTTGCGAAATAAGCTTGATACGAGCGATAAGTCCCGTACATCACCGCGGCGACCAGCAATCCGGCGATCACACCTGGCCGGTCAAGCACGCGAACCATAGACGCGATACCCGTGCTGAGCACGTAGTAGGGGAAAGTGAGTTTCACGATCCCAGCCCAGATCTTGGCCAGCGATCCGCCCTCCGTCAGCGCAATGATGGTCGAGACCGGAACAGTTTGACCGAGGAAGAACACTACCGACATCCCAACCAGCAAGAGGTGGTTAGTCACGCCGGCCCCCAGGGCCCTATGGCGGGCGAGCAAAGATGCGGCTCCGCTGGCAAACGTCATCATGCTGGCGTTGAAGACCATCTGAGCCGGTTTGAGCGATCCGCCTTGGAAGGGAAGAGTCTGAACCGCTGCCGCAATGGCGGCGACCAGAATCGCCTCGAATGAGCTCAGGTACAAGACGGCGATCAGCAGGAACGGCAGATTCACCGACATGCTGCCACTAATCCCGGGGATTTTGACTCTCATTTGCGATGTGAGTGCTGCGATCGCTATCAGAGCCAGAGTCGGATAGGGATGCCACTGAACGCCTTCATGCAACGCGTTGGCGATGGTGGCGAGGGCCGTCACAGCCATTAGTCCGACAAAAATCCGTGTTATCCGCGTGAGATGCAAGGTGCGCCTCCTTTCTCGAGGATTCTCACAGCGGACATCTATTCCTCACCATCGGCATCGACGGACTGTGCCTCGCTCAACTCTGAGGAGGTGCTCCAGACTACGCTCTCGGCGGCACTTTCGGAAGTACTCCAAACTACGCTGAAAGCACTATCGGAACTGGTGGCCCACACCACCGAGGTGCTCCACACCACCGAGTTCGAGGCGACGTTGGTGCCCCATACGACCGAGGTACTCCAGACTACGGAGGTGCCCCAGACCACGGACGTGGCCGGAATCGAGGCGTTACCGTAGGAAAGAGAAACGCTCCCATCGGAAGAGTTGAAGACCGCGGCCGGCGACAACGCGCTGCCGACGGTCGACGGCACGCTATCGGTATTCGCTACCGCTGCTGCGACGTCAAGGTAGCCCGCTCCCACGGTGAACAGGTCGTAGTACGAAGTGTACGTCAGCCCTGTCGTGGCATCGGTCGCGGTAGTGGAGATGGGGAAAGTCTTGTACGCCGTCTTCATCAACCGGGCCTTGACCTGGTCCGGCGTCAGGGCTGGATTCTGCTCCAGTAACAGAGCCGCAGCGCCGCTTACAACCGGCGTTGCCATGCTGGTGCCACTGAGCACGAAATAGTCGTAATAGGCGCGAGTCCCTTTGACCATATTGCCAGGATGCTGCGCGGTGAGTGTGCTCCAGCGGTCGACAGTGGAGCGGATCAGATTGCCCGGAGCGACGATGTCGGGCTTCACGATGTGGTCGAATGTCGAGGGACCCTTGGAGCTGTAACTCGCGATCTGGTCGTCAGAACGGTCGTAGGTGCCCATCGCTTTCATGCCGCCCACGGTAAGAACGTAAGGATCGTTACCAGGGGCGGTGACGGTTCCGTAACCGTTGCTGCCATTTACGCTGAGGCGGCCATAGTTGCCGGCTGCGACCACAACCACAATTCCGGCATTCCATGCCTGTTCTACGGCTTGGCACAGCGGATCGTTGACATAGCTGCCGAAGATCGGCCGTCCCAGGGACAGGTTGATGATGCGAATGTTGTAAGTCGACTTCAGCGCGATGGCGCGCTGGATGGCAGCGATGACGGAGCTATCGTTGCCCGAACCGTTCCCGTCGAGGGCGCGGAGATCGATCAAGTTGACGCCGTACGAGATACCTGCGTACTGGCCGCTGGAGTCTGCGCCGTTACCCGCGAGAATTCCGGCGACGTGGGTTCCGTGGCCATACGTGTCATAC
>Ga0335085_10013015_pt1 | contig 12211 bp, 10 predicted proteins | sample Lox_Sample_45_FD_206712 | JGI IMG/M metagenome (GOLD analysis project Ga0335085, IMG submission 206712) | Soil microbial communities from Loxahatchee National Wildlife Refuge, Florida, United States - Lox_Sample_4.5 | ecosystem: Environmental > Terrestrial > Soil > Wetlands | place: USA...
AACTTCCAGCGCACGTACTCGATCGGGGAGGTCGAGGTCGACGGCGGCGGCATCTACCACACGACCGAGTACCGGGAGCGCCGCGACCACTACACGCTGTTCGGCTGCACGCGCGAGATCGCGGGCTTCGACACCTCGCGGGACGCGTTCGTGGGGGTGCACAACGGGCTGCACGAAGCGGCGGTGCCGCTCTGGGGAGCGGCGCGCGGGAGCATCGCGCACGGCTGGAGCCCGATCGGCTCGCACCAGCTCGACCTGCGGCTCGAGCCGGGCGAGGAGGAGACGTTCGCCTTCCTGCTCGCCTACGTCCAGGCCGACCCGAAGTTCGAGCGGGCGGGCGAGGCGAACAAGGAGCCGGGGCGCGCGCTCCTCGCCCGGTACGCACACAAAGGCGCCGTCGACGAGGCGTTCGAGTCGCTGCGCGCCTTCTGGGCGGGTCTGCTCGCGGGCTTCCAGGTCGACTGCCCCGATCCCGATGCCGCGCGGATGCTGAACACCTGGAACCAGTACCAATGTGTGGCGACGCTCAACCTGTCGCGCTCGGCGAGCCTCTACGAGACGGGGATCGGCCGCGGCATCGGCTTCCGCGACTCCAACCAGGACCTTCTCGGCGTCGTCCACCTCGCTCCGGAGCGCGCACGGCAGCGGATCCTCGACCTCGCCGCCACGCAGCTCTCCGACGGCCGTTGCTTCCACCAGTATCAGCCGCTGACGAAGCAAGGGAACGCGGCGATCGGCAGCGACTTCTACGACGACCATCTCTGGCTAGTCCTGTCGACGTGCGCGTACGTGAAGGAGACGGGCGACGCGTCGATTCTCGACGAGCCGGTCGGCTACTCCGACAGCCCCGGACGCGGCGAGAGCCTGCTGCATCACCTTGAGACGAGCATCGCGTTCACGCTGGGCCACCGGGGCGAGCGGGGCCTGCCGCTGATCGGCCACGCGGACTGGAACGACTGCCTCAACCTGAACTGCTTCTCGACCGATCCCGACGAGTCGTTCCAGACCGCTGGGGACATCGAGGGCTCGCGCGCCGAGTCCGTGATGATCGCCGGCCTCTTCCTCTACGCCTGCCGCGAGCTCGCGGGCCTCTACCGGCACCTCGGATGGCCGGAGGAGGCGGAGCGGGTCGACCATGACCACGCCGAGATGCTCGCGGTCGTCGAGGAGCAGGCGTGGGACGGGGAGTGGTACGTGCGCGCCTTCGACGCGGCCGGCGCACCTGTCGGGTCGCGGGCCTGCGAGGAGGGCCGCATCTTCGTCGAGAGCCAGGCCTGGTGCGTCCTCGGGGGCGCCGGACGAGAGAACGGGCGCGCGCGCCGCGCGCTCGAGAGCGTCCACGAGCACCTCTTCACGGAGCACGGAGTCGTCCTCCACCAGCCCGCCTACACGCGCTACGACCCGGCGCTCGGCGAGATCACGAGCTATCCGCCGGGTTACAAGGAGAACGCGGGCGTCTTCTGCCATGCCGCGACCTGGATCACGCTCGCCTGGTGCCTGCTCGGCGAGGGCGACCGCGCGCTCGAGTACTACCTGTCGACGTGCCCGTCCGCCGAGGCCGAGTGGATCGAGACGTACCGCAGCGAGCCCTACGTCTTCGCACAGATGATCGCGGGGCCCGACGCGCCGACTCCGGGCGAGGCGAAGAACTCGTGGTTGACGGGCACGGCCGCGTGGGCGTTCGTCGCGCTCTCGCAGGGAATGCTGGGCATCCGGCCGGACTACGGCGGCCTCCGGATCGACCCCTGCATCCCGCGCGGATGGCACTCGTATCGCGTCACGCGCCGGTTCCGTGGCGCCGGCTACGAGATCGCCGTGACAAACCCGGATGGCGCGTGCAGCGGGATCCGCTCGCTGAAGGTCGACGGGCAGGAGGTAGAGGGCAACGTCGTGCCCGCGACGAGCACGGGCGAGCGGGTCCGCGTCGAGGTTGTCCTCGGCCGCGCCGGATAGAGCTTTCTCGGCTACCCTGGCCCGCGTCCTGCGACCGCCCCCCGGGAGGTAGGACTGGAATCCGACATCATCAGGAAGCACGTCGCGCAGACGCCTGCGTTCGTCGAGGCGGCGGAGCTGGTGGAGCGGCTCCACGCCAACGTCGAGCACGTCGTGCGCGGGAAGCACGACGAGATCAGCCTCGTCCTCTGCGCGATGCTCTGCCGCGGACACGTCCTGCTCGAGGACGTCCCCGGCACGGCGAAGACAGTGCTCGCGCGCACGATCGCCCAGTCGATCGAGGGCGCCAACGCGTCGCGAATCCAGTGCACACCAGACCTCCAGCCGACGGACCTCACCGGCCTCTCGGTCTACAACCAGAAGGAGCGCGAGTTCGAGTTCCGGCCCGGCCCGGTCTTCGCCAACATCGTGCTCGTCGACGAGATCAACCGCGCCATGCCGCGAACGCAGTCGGCGCTGCTCGAGGCGATGGCCGAGCGTCAGATCACGGTCGACGGCGAGTCGCGCCGGCTGCCCGACCCCTTCTTGATCCTGGCGACGGAGAACCCGCTCGACCACGAGGGGACCTTCCCGCTCCCCGAGGCGCAGCTCGACCGCTTCTTCCTGCAGACGACCCTCGGCTACCCCAGCCTCGAGGACGAGCTGACCGTCGTCCGGGCACAGAGGCACGGGCACCCGCTCGACACCCTCGGGCCCGTGATCGACGTCGCCGGCCTCCGGCGCGTGCAGGCCGCAGTCGAGGAGGTGTACGTCGACGAGATCATCCAGCGCTGGCTGATCGAGCTCGTCCGCGCCACGCGGGAGCTCGAGCTCGTGACGGTCGGCGCCTCGGTGCGAGGCTCGCTCGCGCTGGAGCAGGCGGTCCGCGCCTGGGCGTTGATCCATGGGCGTCCCTTCGTCGAGCCCGAGGACGTGGAGCAACTGTTCGAGCCGGTCCTCGCTCACCGCGTGCTGCTCGATCCCTACCGGCCGGAGCCCGAGAGCGGGGAAGGCGCGCGCGGGCTCGACCTGGCGCGTCGCTGCCTCGAGCTCGTCCCGCGCCCGGGACTGGTGCTCGCGGCCGAGTGAGGCCGTTCCGCCGTGCGCGACCGGACCTTCCCGCTGATCAGCCCCCGCCGTGGAGCCGGGCTCACCGGCGGAACACGGCGGAGCGCGCATCGCGGCATCGGCTTCGAGATCGCCAGCTCGCGCCCGTACCGGCGAGGCGACAGCATCAGGACGATCGACTGGAAGGCCTCTGCGCGACTGGCGAGCGCGCGGGCCTCCGATGACTTCATCGTCCGCGAGCATTTCGCCGACGACCGCGTTCGCACCGTGCTCGTGGTCGACCGCCGGCCGGAGATGAGCCTCTACCCGGCGGAGCTGCCCTGGCTGCACAAGCCCGCAGCCGTGAGCGCTGCCGGCCGGATGATCGCCGAGAGCACGCTGGCGGTTCAGGGCCTGCCCGGCTACCTCGACCTCGCCGATCCAGGCGCGCCGAGGTGGCTGCCGCCGCACCGGCATGTGAACGCCGTCCGGATCGGCGAGGAGGAGCTGCCACGCGCTGCCTTCACCGCACCGACGGACAACCTCACGGCCGCGCTCCGCCACCTCGCCCGCTCGCAAGGCGACCTGCCGCGGGGGACGTTCGTCTTCGTCCTCTCGGACTTCCTGGTCGTGCCGCCCGCCTCCGCGTGGCGGACAGCGGCGTCGCTCGGGTGGGACGTCGTACCGGTGATCGTGCAGGACCCGCGCTGGGAGCAGTCGTTCCCGGACGTCTCGGGAGTTGCGCTGCCCGTGGCCGGGCCAGGCTCCGGCGCGCTCGGGCTCGTCCGCCTGAGCAAGCGTGAGGCGGCGGCGCGGAAGGGGGCGAACGAGCGCCGGCTCGACGGGCTGCTGCGCCGGTTCGCCACGCTCGAGCTCGACGCCGTTCTCCTCTCGAGCGACGAGCCGCGCGAGATCCTGTCGGCCTTCCTGACCTGGCACGAGCGGCGGCTGAGGCGGTTGAGGCGCCGGTGAGCGCGCGCCGGCTGTTCCCGGTTGCGGGGCTCGCGCTGCTCGCCGCACTGGCGGCCGGATTCGTCGTGGCGCTGCTGCACCGGCCCGCCGGGACGACCGTGCGACCGGGGCCGCGGCCCGTCTCGGTGCGGGCGTCGCTCAGCCCGCGTGAGCCGCAGTTCGGGGACGCCGTGACGGCGAGCGCCGACGTGGTGGTTGACCCGCACCGGCTCGACCCCCGCTCGGTCGCGGTGGCGACAGGCTTCGCGCCCTTCCGCGTCGTCTCCACCACCCGCACCCTCGAGAGCGCCGGCGGTCTCTCGGTCATCCACGTCCAGTGGCGTTTGCGTTGCCTGGAGGTCGCATGCGTGCCGCCGGGCGGGAGCAAGACCTTCCGCTTCGCACCGCTGCGCCTCTCCTACGGACGGCGCAGGCTGACGAGCTCCTGGCCCGCTCTGCGCGTGGGCTCCCGCGTGGCGGCGGCCGACCTGCGCCGTCCGGTCCTGGACGTCCCGCAGCCGAAGCCCGTCCTGTCCGACTACCGCCTGCCGCCGCGCGCCACCGGCTGGACGCTGCTCGCGCTGGCGGCGCTGCTCGCGCTCGGGGGCGCTGCGCTGCTGCTTCGCGCGGCGCTGCACGGTGCCGGCCCCGCCCGCCGCCGCGAGGCGCCGCCGTTCGAGACGATCCTGCACGAGCTCGCGGCCGCGTCCTCGAACGGCGACACGGGCCGGCGCCGCCGCGCACTCGAGGAGCTCGCCCGCGAGCTCGAGCCGCTCGATGCGCCTCTGAGCGCCGAGAGCCGCGTCCTGGCCTGGGCGCCGCCAGACCCCGGCGCGGACGCGATCGCCGAGCTGGCGAGCCGGGTGCGAACGGTGGTGGAACGGTGATCGTGCTCGCCTGGGCCGCCGCGGGCGCCTGCCTTGCGGGGGCCGTCGCGCTGCTGGTGCGCCGTCAACGCGACGCCGTCGTCCTGCCGCTCGCCGACGGACGGTCGTTCGCGGCCGCCGCCCGCCGCTCCTGGGCGGTGTGGGTCGGGCTCGCGGCCGTCCTGGTCGTGCTGCTGCTGGTGTTCACAGTCCGAGCCCGCGCCCAGGGCACGGAACGTCGGCTCCTGCAGCCCGGCGTCGACGCCGTCGTCGTCATCGATCTCTCCAGCAGCACCCGCTCGGCCTCGAAGGGGATCGCTCACGCGTTGTCCACGCTGACGAGTGACCCGAAGCGCCGGCTCGGGCTCATCGTCTTTTCGAACGGCGCGTACGAGGCGCTCCCTCCATCGACGCCGGCCGACGGTCTGAAGGGCTGGCTCGACCGCTTCGCAGACGGCGCGCCGAAGACGTATCCGTGGACCTCGTTCAGCAACGGCACCGCGATCTCGAAGGGGCTTGTCCTCGCGCGGCGGATCGTCCGCCGCGACCACGTCATCAGCCCGCACGTGATCCTCGTCAGCGACCTGGCCGACACCGAGTCCGACCTGGAGAAGCTGCAGACGGCGATCGCGCAGTACCAGCGGGAGGCGATCGACCTGAAGATCGTCAAGGTCAACCGCCGGGGGCCCACGGCCCCGTTCGTCCCGGACTCCACGTTCGTCGAGCGCGCCGCCAGCGCGACCGTCGAGGCGACGGGGTCGGCGGGGAGCGGCAGCAGCACGGTAGTCCTGGCCGCGCTCGTCGCGGCGCTCGGGCTGCTCGTGGCCTTGCATGAGCTCGCCTTCCACCCCTTCGCGTGGAGGGCCCGAACGTGAGGCGACCGCTCGGCCTCGCGGGTGCGGGTGCCACGGCTCTCGCGCTGGCGATCGTGCTCGCGCTCGTCGGCCGCGCGGCGCTCGCGACGCCAGCCGCGGTCGCGCGGGAGGGCCGGGCCTGGCCGCAAGGCGCGCGCGTTCACCGCAGCCCCGGGGTGGCGGAGCGCGCGGCGGCGAGCCTGCTCGCAGCCGACCGGGCCGAGCGGCTCTACGCAATCGCGCGGGCCTACCGCCGCGCGGCGGACTCCCCTGCGACGTCGGCGACGACCCTGACGCCCGTGCAGCTCGCCGCCCAGGCGAGGAGGCTCGGCTCGGGGCTGGAGCGCGCGCAGGCGTACGTCCTGGTCGGCGCGGTGCTCGCGCTCCCGGCGGGAAACGGCAGCATCAGCTTCGACGCCGTCCGCCGACTCGGCGGAGGGCGGCTGCTCGACCAGGCCGCCGAGGAGTTCCGCGCCGCCGCGATCCTCGACGGCGGCAACGAGGCGGCGAAGTACGACCTCGAGCTGCTGCTGAAGCGCGCCGCGATGACGCGCGCCTCACGGAACCACAGCCGCCAGCGCTCGACGAAGCAGCAGGGCAAGCAGCGGCAGCGCTCCCGGCGGCACCGGCGCAAGAGCACGCGCGCCTCGCTCAAGCGGCATGCGGGCGCGATCTACTCGAACGGGAGCGGCTACTGATGAGCGTGACCTTCGGCGCGCCGCTCGCCGCGCTCGCCGGGCTCGCGGGCGCGATTCCGATCGCGGTCGCGCTCCTGCGCGAGCGCCGCGCCGGCCGGGTGCGCGCCGAGCTCAGCCTTGCGGCGCCGCCGCTTCGCGCGCGCCTGTCGCGGCCCGTGGCCCTGGCCTGCGCGTTCGCGCTCCTCGGCGTGGCCGCAGCCCAGCCGTCGGTTCACCGCTCGCAGCGGCGGCTCGTCCGCAGCGACGCCCAGCTGCTCGTCGCGCTCGACAATTCGCGCTCGATGCTCGCCGCCGCCGCGCCGGGGGCACAACCCCGCTACCGCCGCGCGGTCGCATTTGCGCGCCGGCTGCACCTCTCGCTGCCGCGACTCGCTGCAGGGGTGGCCTCACTCGACAACCGCCTGCTGCCGTACCTCTTCCCGACTCCGGACGAGCGCGCCTTCGACGCCGTGCTCTCCCAGGCCTACGGCATCCAGCGACCGCCGCCGCGCTTCGATCTCGACCACTGGGTCACGACCTTCGGCGCGCTCGGGCAGGCGGGCACGCGCGCCTTCTTCTCGCCGGGCGTGCGCAAGCGCGTCCTCGTCGTCCTCTCCGACGCAGAGACACGGCCCTTCGCCGCGCGCGCCGTCCTCGACGAGCTACGGCACCGCGGAGTGATCCCGGTGGTCGTCCGCTTCTGGCGCCCCGGCGAGCGGATCTTCCGAGCGGGCGGGGCAGCCGAGAGCTACCGCGCGACGCAGCCGCGCGAGCTGGTCGCCCTCCGCGCCGCGGGCTGGCAGGCGTTTCCGGAGTCGAGCTTCGGCGCGGTCGTCGGAAGCATCCAGCGCGCGGTCGGCGCGGGGCCGGTCGTTGAGGCCGGCTACCTCGGGCGCCAGACGTCGATCGCCCCGGCGCTCGCCCTCGCCGCGCTCGGCCCGCTGCTGCTGGTGCTCGTGCCGCCGGGACGGCTGCCCTCGCTGCGCTACCGCCCGGCTCCGTTCGCGGCGAAGTGATCCTCTTCGACCTGGACGAGGGGCCGCGCCTCGACCTCGACGTGCCCGTCCATCGCGCCGTCACCCGCTGCCGCGACCAGCCCCTCGAGCTCCTCTGCCGCGTCGCTCCACCTCGTGTGGAGCTGAGGTACCGAGGCGAGCAGCATCTTCGTGTAGGGATGCACCGGGTTGTCGAAGACCTTCGTCGTCGCGCCGCGCTCGACGATCGTGCCGCGGCGAAGGATGATCGTCTCGTCGCTGATGTAGTTGCCGAGCGAGAGGTCGTGCGTGATGAAGAGGATCCCCAACCCGTGCGACTTCAGCTCGCCGAGCAGGTTCAGCACGTCGATGCGGGTCGAGGCGTCGAGCATGCTGATGATTTCGTCGGCGATGAGCAGGCGGATGTCGAGGAGCAACGCCCGCGCGATCAGCATCCGCTGCAGCTGGCCGCCGCTGAGCTGATGCGGGTACTGGCCGAGCACCTCGGCCGGCTCGAGGCTGACCGCCTCCATCGCCTTGTCCAGCTTCGTTCTCCACTCCGACGAGCTGAGCCCGGAGAAGTACTCGCTGCGGAGCATGGTGAAGACCCGCGAGGCCTTGAAGATCGGGTTGTACGAGCTGAACGGGTCCTGGAAGACGCCTTGGACGTCGCCGTAGTACTCCTTCAGCTTCCTCCCGCCGAGCGTGGAGATGTCCGTGCCCTCGTAGGTGATCGCCCCGCCGGTCGTGCGCAGGAGCCGCAAGATCATCTTCCCGATCGTCGACTTGCCACTCCCGCTCTCGCCGATCAGCGAGACGACCTCGCCCGGGCGCACATCGAAGCTGACGTCGCGGACGGCGATCAGCTCCTTTGTCCCGAAGGCGCCGACGCGGAACGACTTCGAGCAGGTGTCGAGCTGCAGCATCAGGCCGCCTTCCAGCAGGCCGCGTCGTGCCCCGGCTCGAGCGGGCAGAAGGGCGGCTGCTCGTCGCACTGGTCGGTCGCGAACGGGCAGCGGGCCTTGAACCGGCAGCCGATGGGCGGGTCGATCAGGGACGGCGGCCGCCCCGGAATGCCTTTCAGCCGCCGCTCGGCGTAGCGCACCCCGACCTCCGGCAGTGAGGAAAGCAGGAGCTGCGTGTACGGGTGCCGCGAGTCCTCGACGATCGTGTCCGCCGAAGCTTTCTCGGCGAGCTTCCCCGCGTACATGACCAGGATCGAGTCCGCCACCTGGTAGAGGACCGAGAGGTCGTGCGTGATGACGATCATGCTCTTGACGAACCCCCGGTCGCGGAACTCCACGAGCAGCTCGGCGACGGCCCGCTGCGTCGAGACGTCCAGAGCCGACGTGACCTCGTCCGCGATCAGGAGCGAGGGGTCGAGCAGCGACGAGAGCACCATCACGACGCGCTGCTTCATCCCGCCCGAGAGCTCGATCGGGAACCGCTCGAGGATGTCCTGCGGCAAGCCGACGAGCTTCAGCCGGCGCCTGAGCTCCGGCAGCACGGTGTCGACGTGGACACCTCGCGACTCCAGCAGCTCGCCCGCCATCTTCCCGATGCGCCGTGTCGGGTTGAGGGCGCTGAGCGCGTACTGCGGGATGATCGAAACCTGCTTGAAGCGGAAGGGGTTCATCCGCGCGTCGTCCCAGACCGGCAACTCCTTGCCGTCGAGCTCGACGCCGCCGCGGACGTAGCGCATCCGCGCGTCGAAGCGGATCAGGCTCTTCCCGAGCGTGGACTTGCCGCAGCCGGACTCGCCGGCAAGGCCCATGATCTCGCCGTCGGCGATCTCGAACGTCGCCCCGTCGACGGCTTTCACGTCGCCGCGGAGCGACTGGTAGTAGACGGTGAGGTCGTCGACGCTGAGACTCATCACTTCTCCCTGAGCTTCGGATTGAAGATCTCGTCGAGCCCGACGTTCATCACGTAGAAGCCGCCGACGATCCCGATGATTCCGATCCCGGGCGGCAGGAACCACCACCACGAGCCAAGCAGCAGCGCGCTCGAGAGGTAGGCGCTGTTCATCATCAGCCCGAGCGACACCGACGTGGAGGGGCCGAGGCCGAGGAAGTCGAGCGAGGCTCCGATCAGGATCGCGCCGCCGAAGAGCAGGATGAACATCATCAGCAGGTACGAGCTCATGTTCGGCGCGATCTCCGTGGTGATGATCTGCGTTGTCCTGCGTCCGCTCAGCCGTGCGATGTCGACGAAGTCTCTCGTCTTGAGCGAGAACGTCTGGGCGCGGACGGCTCTCGCCGCCCACGGCCACGACGTGAGGCCGATGAGAATCGCCTCCGTCGTGTAGCTGTGCACGTTGAGGTAGGCCGCGACGATGATCAGGATCGCGAGCGTTGGAATCACCAGCACGACGTTGGTGAGCATGTTCAGCAGGTCATCGATCCAGCCGCTGCGGTAGCCGGCGGTGAACCCGATCGCCGCCCCGAGCAGCCAGGCGATCCCGCCGCCGACGGCTCCGACCAGGAACGCGGCCCGGAGCGCGAAGACGAACTGCGTGAAGACGTCCTGGCCGAACGAGGTCGTCCCGAACCAGTACTCGTGGGAGGGCGATTGGTCCGTCGGCCCGCTGAACTCCAGCGGCTTGTGGTCGGTGACCATCGGGCCGAAGATCGCGAGCCCGACGAAGACGAGGACTACCGAGAGCCCGAGCACGAACTTCCAGTTGCGGAAGGCGAAGTAGACGAACTCGGAGCGGGCCCTCTTGCCCGCGACCGGCTCGCCCTTGGGGGGGAGCGACCCAGGCGCCTCCACCGTGAGCGGCGTCCCAGTGGGCGTCACTTCGAGCTCGTGCTGCGAGGCCGCCATTACTCGCCGCCCTGCATCCCGACCCGCGTTCGCGGGTCTATGAAGACGTAGGCGATGTCGATGATCAGGTTCGCGATCAGCACGCCCATGATCAGGAAGAGGAAGATCCCCTGGATCAGGAAGTAGTCGCGGTTCTGCAGCGCGCTCAGCGTCAGCGTCCCGAGGCCGGGGTAGGAGAAGACGATCTCGACCACGATCGCCCCGGCGACGACCGCTCCGAGCGCCAGAGCGAGGCCGGTGATCTGCGGCAGGAGCGCGTTCCGGTAGGCGTACCTCCGCACGAGCTTCGTCGGGGCGCCGAGCGCTGCGAGGTAGTTCGAGTAGTCCGCCTCGAGCTCGTAGATGATCATGTTCCGCATCCCGATCGCCCAACCGCCGAAGGCAACGAGGAAGAGCGCAGAGAACGGCAGCACCCAGTGGTGGAGGAAGCTACGGGCGAACTCGAGCGTCCAGGCGGGCTGGAGCGAGAGGTCGTAGGCGCCGGACACCGGGAACCAGTGGAGCGTGGTCGCCAAGACCCAGGCGAGCACGATGCCGAGCCACATCTGCGGCGTGGCGGTCAGCACGTACGAGGCGGGCAGCACCGTGTTGTCCAGCACCTTCCGGCGCGCGGCGAGGGCGCCGACCTTGTTACCGGCCCAGAAGCTGAGCAGGATCGCCGGGACGAGCAACGCGAGCGTGTAGGGAACCGCGCCGCGGATCAGCTCCCAGACGGGGGTGGGGTAGTTCGCGATGCTGACTCCGAGGTCACCGTGGAGCAGCGCGGCCCAGAAGTTCAGGTACTGCTTCCAGACCGGGACGTCGAAGCCGAAAGCCTTGGAGTAGTAGCTCGTCAGCGCCTGCTGCGACTCGGGCTGGGCGTGCATGCGCGCGAGGAGCCCTTCGACCGGATCGCCGGGCATGAACCGCGGGATCGCCCAGTCGATCGTCACCGCGACGAAGAACGTGACGAGATAGATGACGAGCTTCCTGGCGAGATAGCGGATCACGGAAGCTCCATCCGAGCGTGAGCACCCCTCCCGGGTCGAGGCTGGGAGGGGTGCTCCAGGGTCACCAACTTGCTCCTACTTGTGCTGCAGATGAGTGAGCATGTCGATGCTCGTCATCTGGAAGTAGTTGCGCCAGCTGGCGGTTGTGAACTGGCGGGTGCTGTTCGCGGACGGCCAGTTCTTCCAGTGCGATGTGTTGAACATCGCCCACATGCCGTTGTACCAGAGCGGAATCACGGGCAGGTTCTGCAGGTAGGTCTTCTCGAGCTTGCTCATCTGGGCCTTGTAGGCCGCGTGGTTGCTCGAGGGGATCTTGTCCAGGCCGATGGTCAGGTTCCAGGCCTTCGTGTCCTTGAACCGCTCGTAGTTCATGCTCGTCTGGTTGGCGAGGATCGGCAGCCGGTAGAGGTACTGGTAGTACGTCCACGGCGTGTTGCTGTACTGCCGGTCGTTGCCGAGAAGCAGGTCGAAGCGGCCGTGGCCGCGATCATCGACCATCGTGTTGTACTCGGGGAAGGCCGGCGTGACCTTGATGCCGACCTGCCGAGCGCTCTGCGAGATGATCTGGATCGCCGTCATCCAGTCGGACCACCCGTTCGGGCAGACGATGGAGAGGTCGATCTTCGACCCGTCCTTGTTCTCGACGTATCCGTCGCCGTTCGTGTCCTTGTACCCGGCGGCGGCGAGGATCGACTTTGCCTTGGCCGGGTTGTACGAGAAGCCGTAGTTGCTGACCACCTTCTTGTCGACCCACTTGCTCCAGATCGGCAGCAGGCCCGTGGGGCTCGCCTTCGTGACGAGACCCTGGTAGGCCTTGTCGATGATCTGGCCCATGTTGATCGAGTACGCGAGCGCCCGCCGGAACTGCTTGTCGTTCAGCGGCTTCTTCGTGGTGTTCGGGAACAGCCACGTGGTGTTCGCGGGAAGGTGATACGGCGCCTTGGCGTAGTAGGTCTTGGCTTTGCCGCTGATGGCCTTCTTCGGAGCGAAGTTGTTGAACAAGTCAATGTTCCCCGCTTGGAAGTTCTCCAGTGCAGCGGCATTGGTGCCGTTCTTGATGTCGACGACGTACTTCGGCGCGACCTTCAGGCCGAG
>Ga0335085_10013016_pt1 | contig 12211 bp, 11 predicted proteins | sample Lox_Sample_45_FD_206712 | JGI IMG/M metagenome (GOLD analysis project Ga0335085, IMG submission 206712) | Soil microbial communities from Loxahatchee National Wildlife Refuge, Florida, United States - Lox_Sample_4.5 | ecosystem: Environmental > Terrestrial > Soil > Wetlands | place: USA...
CGTGGCCTTGGCCCCGGCGTAGCCGCCGGACAGCGGCGAGCCCCGGAGGGCGGCCCCGCTGGACATCGTGATGACCGTGCTGCCCGGCGCGAGCGGGGCGAGCAGCGCCTCGCGCAGCCAGTGGAACACCTGCTTGACGTCGGTGTCCCAGTTGGCGCTGAACGTCTGCCAGGTGTGCTGCTGCAGCGGGCGTGACAGCGGCGCGGCACCGGCGTTGAGCACGAGGATGCCGGGCCGGTAGGCGTCGAGGAGCTGCCCGGCCACGGTGGGATCGGCCGCGTCGGCCCGCACCGGGGTGAAGGACTCGCCCAGCCCGGCGCGCAGCTCTTCCAGCGCGGCGCCGTCGCGGGCGACCCCGACGACCGTCGCGCCGGCCCCGTCGAGCGCGGCGGCGATGCCCCGGCCGAACCCCCGGCTGGCCCCGGTGACCAGCGCGGTCGTGCCCTTGATGTCATTGCTTGGCATAACGATTCTCCCGGTGTGCTGCGGTTCCGGCCGCCGGTCGTTCGGCGGCCTATTGATGTAGACCAGCCGGATCCCTCCGAATCGCCGCGGGCAGGCCTGCAGAGGACCCCGCATCGAATCGGCAGCAGAAACGCCGATCGACGGGCCGCACTGCAGGCTGGAGTGGCTTGGGTCAGGCGCTGCCGTCACGCCGCGGCTGGCGGCCGAGGAAGGCAACGAGCCGGTCGCCTGGGCAGGCCGGTTCGGGCACGGGGACCGGGTCGGCGAACAGCCCTGCCCGGGTCGCACGGGGGATGAGCACCGGAGCCAGCGGCAGCAATTCGGCCGCCAGGCCCGGCGGGACCGGTCGGCGGATGCCGCACGTGGCCGAGATGTCCCAGCCGTGCACCGCGATCTCGATCGCCCCGGCCGCCGTGACCATGCTCGTGGTCAGCTCGCGGTCGGCGATGGCGACGAGGTGCTCTTCCGCTCCGGCCGCGGCGCAGGCCCCGAGGAGGTCCCGCGCCCGGCGGCGCAGAGAGGCGACGGGGTCGGCGCTGGCGGTGGGCTCGTGGGCCGGGGGCGGATCGAGGCGGACCTCACCGGCGCGCATGGCCTCGGCCAGCACGCCGAGCGAATCGCTGACGTGGAGCAGCAGCGTCCGAAGATCCCATCCATCGCAGGGCGTGGCCAGCGGCAGGAGTTGCGGGGTGGCTTGCCCGGCGCTGGCCAGCGCGTAGCTGACCGCGTATGCCAGCAGCCCCGGTGTTGCGGTCAGCGCGGGCATGGCGGGGACGTCAGCGCCCGGCCGGCGCCGTGTCGGCCGCGCCGTGACGCGGTGGCAGGCCGAACGGGCGGAACAGGGCCGGGTCGAGGAAGATGACGAGCCGCGCGACCCCGGTGGCCGTGACCGTCAGCACCTGCAGGGCGTGCGCCTCGTAGGCGCCGTCGCGGCCGCGCCGGTAGGCGGCGAACGCCGGCTGCCCGTTGGCCATCGTGGGAACCATCCGGAACAGCCCCGGGGTGGTGAGCACGTTCGCCGCGAAGAAGCGCGTGACCGCCTCCCGGCCGGCGAGCCAGGCCGGCACCGGCGGCATCTCCAGCGTGACGTCCGCGCGCAGAAGCTCCGCCAGCGCGCTGGCGTCGGCGTTCTCGAAGGCCGCGGCGAACCGGTCGAGCAGCGCCCGCTGGCCCGGCTCGGCGGGCTCGGCTACCTGATCTTCGGCCGGCAGCACCTGGGCCAGCTGGGCCCGCGCCCGCCGCAGCATGCTGTTGACCGCGGTGGCCGTGGTGCCCAGCAGGTCCGCGACCTGCGCGGCCGGCCACTCCAGCACGTCCCGCAGGATCAGCACCGCCCGCTGCCGCGCGGACAGGTACTGCAGCGCCGCGACCAGAGCCAGCCGGATGCCGGCCCGCGAGGCGGCCACCGCCGCCGGGTCATCGCGCGCCGCGGCCAGCAGCGCGTCGGGCAGGGGCTGCAGCCACGGCACCTCGGCCGCCGCCACCAGCGGGGCCGTGGGGTCGCCGCCCGGGCCGCCCAGCCCGGACGGCAGGGGCCGGCGGGCACGGCGCTCGATCGCGGTCAGGCAGGCGTTGGTCGCGATCCGGTACAGCCAGGTGCGCATCGACGAACGGCCCTCGAACCCGCCGAACGAGCGCCACGCCCGCAGGTACGTCTCCTGGACCAGATCCTCGGCCTCCTCGGCCGAGCCCAGCATCCGGTAGCAGTGGGCCAGCAGCTCGCCGCGGAACTGCCCGGTGAGACTGGTGAAGTCCTCGCTGACCGTCATCTCTGCCCCTCGCGTGCCGCCCGGCTGCCAGCGGCGCTGGCCCCTGCACCTTTAGACCCGGGGACCGGCCCAAAATCACCGCGGTTCGCGGGCTGGCCGGCGGCCGGCGAAAGACCTGGCCGCCCGGGCCCTTGTGCCCTGTCCCGGCAGGTTCTCCGGCCCTGGCGATGGGGTCCCGGATTGCCGATCCTGGTGTCGGTGACCGAGGAGACATCTCGGAACAGCCGGGAAAAGAGTGAGCCCCAATGTACGAGCGGATTCTCATGGCGGTGGATCGTTCGGATGCCGCCGAGCGGGTAATCAACGCCGCCCGGGACCTGGCATTGCTGTCCGATGGCGAGGTCTGGGTGCTGCATCTGCGGGAGAGGGAAATCATGTACCGCGGTGGCTACGCCCTGCGCGAGTCGGATGCCGAAGCGCAGTCGGTGGTGGAGCACGCGACACATGTGCTGCACGATTCCGGCGTCAAGGCTCACTATGAGGTGCGGAACACGCTCTACGGGCAGGCGGGGGCCGAGATCGTGGACGCCGCCCGTGCCCACGACGCTGGCGTCATCGTGATGGGCTCGCGCGGGCGCAGTGACCTGGCCGGCCTGGTGCTCGGCAGCACGGCGCACAAGGTGATCCACCTCTCCGACCGGCCCGTCCTGGTCGTTCGCTAACCGTCATCAGGCCGGGCCCGGCCGTCCGCTGTCACCAGGGCGTCGGCGCCCGCCAGGTCAGGCGGCGCCGTCGAGCCAGTGCGCGATGCGCAATTAGACCGGTCGGCCCACCCGTGCCGGGCTGGCCGGGATCGCGCCGGGCATGCCTGCCCCTCCGCGGGGCTGTAGCTCGTAGTGCACCGGCTGCGCTCCCCGGACCCGGTAAGCCAGCGAGGTCAGGCCGCCCGGCCGGCCAGGGTGCTTACGGGCCAGCTTCCTCGCGGCCTGGCGGGCCTCCTCGCCGGTCAGCAGCCGCGCCGTCGCCTCGAGCCACGGCCCGTAGCGGTACAGGCCGAGGGCGGCGCACGGCGCCACCAGGACAGAGCTGTCGTGCCGCAGGCGCTTCCACGTGGCGGACGCGGACCAGGTCTGGAAGTAGGCACGGTCGCCGTGGACCACCACGCGCACGGGGCTGGACATCGGGGTGCGCCCCGGCTTGAACGTGGCCAGCAGCACGTATCTGGCCGGGGCCAGCGGCGAGAAATAGCCGCCCGGGGTCTCCTGCGCGGAACTGTCTTCGGCCGCTGCCGGGGGGAATGCCACCTCTGCTCCTTCGTCTGCGGATACCGCTAGCGAAGACCGCAGGAATGGAGGCCGGGTCCGGATGTGGTGCAGAAGCGATGGAGAGCAGGCTGCCGCCGGGCCACGCTGCGCGTCCCGGCTGGCCGTGATCACCGGACGGGGGGCCGTCACCCGGTACAGGTGCGGGCGGCCGTCAGCGCAGCGGCTTAAACGCCGCCCGGATCTCGGTCGCGAACAGCTCGGGCTCTTCCCAGGCGGCGAAGTGGCCGCCCTTGTCGACCTCGTGGAAGTAGGTGAGGTTGGGGTAGACCTTCTCGGCCCAGCTGCGCGGGGCCCGGAAGATCTCGCCGGGGAACACCGTGAAGCCGACCGGGAGCTTGACCTCCGGGGGGGTGTGCCCGGCCGCCAGGGCGGTGGCTCGTGTGCCCTCCCAGTACGACCGGGCCGCCGAGGCCCCGGTGCCGGTCAGCCAGTAGGTCGAGATGTTGTCGAGGACATGGTCCCGGGTCAGGCCGCCGGCGGGCTGCCCGCCGGTAAAGGCGCGGGAGATCTTGTAGTAGCTGTCGGTGTCGTGGTCGAGCATCCACCCCGCCAGGGCCAGGGGTGAATCCAGCAGGGCGTAGCCGATCGTCTGCGGCCGTGTGTTCTGCTCGATGAGGTAGCCGATGCCGCTGGTCCTGAACGTGGCGAGCTGGCCGGCCGCCGCGCGTTCGGCGTCGGTATCCGTCGACAGGGGACCGCCCAGGGCCGGCACGAGCAGGTTCATGTGGATGCCGGCCAGCCCCGCGGGCGCCTGGCGGCCCAGCTGGTCGGTGATGGCGGCGCCCACGTCGCCGCCCTGGGCGACGTAGCGGGTGTAGCCGAGGCGGCGCATCAGCTCCGCCCAGGCGGGCGCGACGCGGCCGGGGTTCCAGCCGATCTCGGCCGGCTCGCCGGAGAAGCCGTAACCGGGCACGGACGGCAGCACCAGCTCGAACGCGTCCCCGGCGGAGCCGCCGTGCGCGGTCGGGTCGGTGAGCGGGCCGATGACCCCGAGCAGCTCGATGACCGACCCGGGCCAGCCGTGGGTGATGATCAGCGGCAGCGCGTTCTCGTGCGGCGACTTGACGTGGATGAAGTGGATGTCCACCCCGTCGATCTCGGTCTTGAACTGCGGCAGCGCGTTCAGCCTCGCCTCGCACTTGCGCCAGTCGTAATCGCTCGTCCAGTAGCGGGCGAGCTCCTGCAACGTCGCCAGCTGCACGCCCTGCGACCGGTCGTCGACGAGCTCCCGGGAGGGCCAGCGCGCCGTGGCGATGCGCCGCCGCAGGTCGGCGATCGCTTCGTCGGGCATGTCGACCCGGAACGGGCGGATTTCAGTTTCGCCGGACATGAGTCTTCACTTCCCTGGACTGGTTGACGACGGCGGACGCCGGGCCAGCCGGCTGGCCCGGCGTTCCAGGGCAACGACCTGCTTCCCGCCAGCGGGACAGTTGGTACTGTTTCACGATTGCCGGCCGGGCGGACCTGTCGCGCCCGTGACATCCCTGGTTTGCACTCTGGCCAGCGCCGGGCAGCGATGTGTGGCGCCGGCCGGGCGGTCGTCCGCCCGGACGGCAACGTCAACCGACCGGGACCCGCGTCAGAGGGCCAGCGGGCCGCCGGCGAGATAGCGGGCGATCGGGCCGGCGGCGGCGGCGCGAGACGGTGGGTGGAATGCCAGGGCGCGGGTGGCACCCAGCAGGTAGGCGATCTCGGGCGACTCGATGAACGACATGCCGCCGAGGACCGCGGCGGCCGACATGACGACGCGCTCGATGGCGCGCTCAGTCGCGAACCGCGCATAGAGCGCCCGCGCAAGCAGCACATCGTTGTCCTCGATGGCCGCGGCGACGGAGGCCACCTGCTCGAGGGCGGCGGCCATGGTCTCCAGCTCGATCGCCATCCCGGCCCGGTCCTCGTCGGAGCCCCGGCCGCGCGCGATGGCGCGCTCGGCGAGGTTCGTGGCGGCGCCGAGGTAGGACGCCGAGACCAGCAGCTCGAACCAGACGAACCCGCGGGCCTGGATCGGGTCCATCACCTCGCCGTCTTCCGGGTAGAAGATCAGCGCCTCGGGGACGAACACCTCGGTCAGCGTGACCTGGTCGCTTTCCGCGGCGGCGAGCGCGGTGGTCCGCCAGAACGGCGCGCGCTCGATGCCTGCCGACTCGGCCGGGATCAGCACGACCGCCAGCCGGTCGGTCCCGGTGGCGGGGTCGGCGACCGCGACGCTGGCGCTCATCAGGTTCATCGACCAGGTGAGGCTGCACGGCTTTTTCACGCCGCTGACGGTGATGCCCCCGTCGGCCGGAACGCCGCGCATGGTGGGCGTCAGGATGTGCTGGCCCGGCTTTCCCTCGGCGAAGCCGGAGCTGAGCAGCCATGAGTTCTCGGCGATGGCGGTGAGCATGGCCCACTCGAATCCGTTGCGGGCCGCGGCGAGCTCGGCCAGGGAGGCGACGGAGAAGTGGTGCATTGTCGTGGCCACGGCCAGCGATGGTGACCGGCTGCCCACCGCGCGCTGGATGCGCACCGCGTCCAGCAGGGAGCCCCCTTTGCCCTCATACTCGGCGGGCACCAGCAGGGCCGGGCCGCCCAGCTCGCGGAACGTCTGCAGCGCCCCGTTGCCGGGCTTCTCCAGCTCCAGCAGCGGAATCTCGCTGAGGTACTTGTCCAGCCCCGGGATGTAGGCGTCCAGGGTGTCTCGCTCGGTGCGCAGCAGGTTCATGGCGTGCTCCCCACCGGGACCTCCGTGTCGGATGCGACGAGTTCGGCGCTGCCGACCAGTCCGCGCACGATCGAGATGATGTTGGCGATCAGCGTTCGCACCGCGATCGGCTCGAGCGCGTCGGCGAGGCTCGGGATGCCCAGGTCAAGGTCCGCGGAGAACAGCACCTCGCTGCCCTGTGCGGCATCGACGCACTGCCATGAGCCGTCGAAGACGGCGATGTCGCCCTCGAGCTGGTGGAACGTGATGGTCAGGGCGCCGGGGTCGAACGTGTCCTCCTCGGTCCAGCGCAGCAGGCCAGCCCGGAAGGTGACGTCCCATTGCGACACGATTCGGTGCTCGGACACCGTGGTGACGGTGACGTTCTGGACGGCGTCGCAGAGCGTGGGATACCGCTCGAAGTCGGCGAGCGTTGCGTACACGTCGCTCGCTGGCTTGTCCGGCACGTGCAGCCGGAGGCGGATGGTGCGCATTTGATCTCCTTAGGCCGGTAGCGGTGAGGGAACGGTTGCCGGGCGGGCGGCGGGCATGGCGCGGGCGACGTGCCTGGCGGCCGAGATCAGGGCGCGCCCGAGCCAGTCAAGGTCGGGTGCGTCGAGGATCGCCGGCGGCGTCAGGCGCAGCACCTGGGCCGAGTTGAGCGAGTAAGACGGGATGACGCGTGAGTCCAGCAGCCCGATCAGGAACTCGGCGGCGGCGTCGGGCGAGATGAAGTCGATGCCGATGAGCAGGCCCTCACCGCGCACCTCGGTGACCAGGTGCGGGCAGTGGGCCGTGACGGCGTCGGCGGCGAGGGCGCGAACCTGCGGGCCAAGTTCGCGTGCGCGCTGGATCAGGCCTTCTGACTTGATGGCGCCGATGGTCGCGGTGACCGCGGCGGCCGCGAGGGGGCTGCCCGCGAACGTCGAGGAGTGCAGCAGCGGGTCGGCGTTCAGCGGCGCGAACAGCTGCGCGGACGCGACCACGCCGCCGGCCGGCATCACGCCGCCGCCGAGAATCTTGCCCGTCAGCAGCACGTCCGGGGTGACGCCGGCGAGGTCGGCGCCCCACCAGGCGCCGAGCCGGCCCATGCCGGACTGGATCTCGTCGAGAATCATCACGGCGTCGGCCTCGGTGCACGCCTGGCGGACCTGCCGCAGATAGCCGTCGGGCGGCAGCCGGACACCCCCCTCGGCCTGGACGGGCTCCAGCAGCACCGCCGACTGGGCCGTCAGCGCGGCCCGCAGCGCGCCGGGATCGCCGAACGGCAGGAAGTCGACCGTCGGCAGCAGCGGGCCGAACGGGTCGCGGTACTGCGGCTGCCCGGTCACCGACAGCGCGCCAAGCGTCTTGCCGTGGAATCCGTCGTGCATGGCGATCACATGACGCTTGCCGGCCAGGCGCGCCAGCTTCAGCCCGAGCTCGGTCGCCTCGGCTCCCGAGTTCGTCAGGAAGACGTAGTCCAGCCCGGGCGGCGCGATGCCGGCCAGGTCCGTGGCCGCCTGGGCCAGCTCGGGGTTGAGGAACAGCCTCGTGGCCAGGGGGTTGCGCTCCAGCTGCTCGCGGACTGCGGCGACGACGGCCGGGTGGCAGTGGCCGAGCAGGAAGACCCCGAAGCCCCCGCAGTCCAGGTAGGTGTGCCCGTCGCTGCCGAGCACCTTCGACCCGGCCGCGGCCACCTCGACGGGCGCCGCGACCAGCCGCGCCAGGCTGGCGAGTGAGGAGTTCACGTGCTCGGTGTAGCGGGCGAGCACCTGATCCCGGCTGGCCGGCGCGCTCACCTCAGGCCGCCTGCTCGGTCTCGGGCTGGAGGTAGCCCTTCTGAGCAGCCCAGTACTTAACGGTGCTACGCAGCGACTCGCGCTGGTCGGGCAGCGGCCTCATGCCCAGCGAGACGAGCTGGTCCAGGCTGCTGGGCTTGGTCTCGCCGGACTGCAGGTAGGTCGTGAAGAACTCCAGCATCCGCACGACGTTGCGGCGGATCCTGTCCGGCAGCGCGTCGAGGAACACCGGGCCGATCAGCCGGTCGAACATGTCCGGCGGCACGAACCGCGGCGTGTCGATGCTCACGCCCAGGGTGCGCGCGAGCTCGACGACGACCGCGACGCCCTCGTCCAGCCGGAGCGCCTTATCACCGGCGCTGATCCAGAACTCGCCCTCGCTCACGCGGCTCTCGATAACGCAGGCGATGGCGTCGGCGACGACGTCGGCGGGGACGAAGTCGATCGGCCAGCCCGGGTCGAACGGGATCATCGGCACGGTGCCCGCGAACATGCCGGCCACGACCTGGTGCAGTCCCTGGAACGCGGCCATCTCGCCGGTGACCGAGTCGCCGATGACGACCGACGGCCGGAGGATGACGTGCGGGATGCAACTGGACCGTATGGCCTGTTCGGCTGCTGACTTGGACGCGGCGTAGCCGACGGCGGTACGGCCGCGGTCGCCGTCTGCCCTGGTGTGCACGAAAGCGGTGCTGACGTGGTACAGCACGGCATTCGCCGCGGCGGCGAAGGCGGCCACGTTCTCCGTGCCCGCGATGTTCGTCGCCTCGAGGCTGCCGTCGGTACGGCCGAAGTCCGTGACCGCCGCGCAGTGGATGACCGCGTCGACCTTGGCCGCCAGCTCCGCGTAGGCCGGCCCGGCCAGGCCGAGCATTGGCTTGGCGATGTCGCCCAGCACAGTGGTCACATCCGGCCCGGAGACCGGCGAACGGTGCACCAGGCACACGACGTCGAGATCGCGCAGCCGCGGCAGCAGGGCGCACCCGACGACCCCTGACGCGCCGGTCAGCAGAACGGTGCGCCGTACGGCGTCCGGCGCCCGGCCGGTGGTGCGCGGCCTGGCCACCTGAACGGTTTCATCGACAACCCGCATGGTGACTCCAGATCAGGAAGTGTCCGGCAGATACTTCGCTGGCTGAGCAGCTCTTCTGCAAACCGGAGCACGCCAGGCGCGCGTAGATACACGGCATATGCCCGAATCTGAGCGGATTCCGCCGCTAGCTTCCGCCTTAGGTCAAGTCTGGGTGAAGAATGACCAAAGGGCTTCTGCCTCAACCTGCCCGCCGCCGCGCGTGACGCCGCGATCCCCGGGTCAAAGCCGTATCACGCCGGGCCTGTCGCGCCACTGCATAGACATGCCGACACTGCAGGAACTGCGAGCCGTGGGGATGGCGACCCTGCAGCTTCCGCACGCGTTGCGGCAACGCGAGTGCGGGAGCATCCAGTACGTCGCCGAGCGCAACGCCCGCTGCCCCGTGCTGCTCGTACACGGCTACGCCGCAAGTGAGTCCGTGTGGACGCCGCTGCGCCGCGCACTGGCCGAGGGCGGCTTCGGGCACATCGTCAGCTTGACCTACAACTCCTTCGCGACGGATCCCGAGGCAGTGTCCGCCGAGCTGGCGCATCAGGCGCTGCGGGCGCTCGCGGCCAGTGGTGCCCCCCGAGTTCACCTGGTCGGCCACAGCCTCGGCGGGCTCATCGTCCGCTACGCGCTGGAGGGAAGTGTGGCGCTCAGCTCACGGGCCGGGTGCGCGGTGACGATCGCGAGCCCGCACTGTGGCGCCTACCTGGCCCGCATCGCCCCCGGGCGATGCGCACGGATCATGCACCGGGGTCCCCGCTCGCTCCGCCCGGCGGTCAGCGCGCCGCGCCCGATCCGCTGGCTGGCCTACTATTCCGAGAGCGACCGTGTCGTCCCTCCTGCGTCCGCACGGCTCGATGACCCGCGCTATGGCGCCGCCAACCTGCTGATCCCCGGCTGCGGCCATCTCACGATCTGCCGCGACGTGCGGCTGATCCGGTCGCTCGTGCGGGAACTGATCCGCACCGAGACGTTTGCCCATGCCGATGCCATGGCGCCGGCCGGCGCCAGCTGCGAGCCGGTGGCCGCCTGATGCTCTCCGCCGTAACCACGACCCGGGCCGCTGAGGCTGGGCACGCCGTGCCCGTCCCGGCCGTCGATACGGGCGCCTTCCGCCAGGCGATGGGCTCGTTCCCGACTGGAGTCACCGTCGTCACCGTGGCCTCCGACGACGGCAGCATGCATGGCCTAACGGTCAACTCCTTCTCGTCGGTGTCGCTCGACCCGATGCTCGTGCTGGTCTGCCTCAACCAGACCAGCCGTGGCGTCGGCCTGATCGAGCGTGCCGGGGCGTTCGCCGTCAACGTGCTCTCCGCCGGGCAGCGGGACATCTCACGCTGGTTCGCCAGCCAGTACCGCCCGCCCGGCCCGATGATGTTCGACGGGGTGCCCTTCGAGCCGGGTGTGACGGGGTGCCCGGTCCTCGTTGATGCCACGGCGTCGTTCGACTGCTGGCTGCGGCAATCGCACCGCGCCGGCGATCACCTGATCGTGCTGGGCGAGGTCGTCGCGCTGGTGCACCATCCCCAGCTGGAGCCATTGATCTTCCACGACGGGAGCTACAAGTCGCTGGCGCACGAGTCCCGGCCAGCAGGCCGCCCGGCCGTGCATCCTCAGCTGACGTGATGCGGCAGGAGCGGCAGTACGGCCGGGACTGCGGCGGGATTCATTGCCGGCCGCCGGCGCCGCCGGGCGGCCATCACAGACTGCCGGGTAGAGATCCGCCACGGCATGAAACGGGTCGTCATCCCTCGAGGAGTCCCAGTTCGCGGGCCCGGGTGACGGCCTGGCTGCGGGTGGAGGCGCCGAGCTTGCGGTAGATCGAGTTCGCCTGCGTCTTGACGGTGTTGCGGGACAGGAACAGTTCCTGGCCGATCTCGGGGAACGTCAGGTGGGTGGCGAGCAGGGGCAGCAGCCGCAGTTCGGCGTCTGTCAGTGCTGATGCTCCGGGGGCGGCTGAACCGCGTTCCTTCGACAGCTGGGTTCGCAGCGCCTGGGCCTGATCGGCCAGGGTTCCAAGGGTGGGCCGGCGCTGGAGCAGCGCGTCGACCTCCCGCATGAGCGTCCTGGCCCCCGCGACGTCCGCGAGCGCGAGGTGGGCACGGGCGAGTTCGATCCGGGCCTGCGCGGCCAGGTGGGGGACCGCATAGGTCAATACGGGCCGCAGACGCTGAGCCATGACCAGCTGCTGGCGTGCCGCCGGGACGTCTCCCCGGTGCAGGGCGTTGCGGGCTTGGGCCGCGCAGGCCAGCGGGGTCACGTAGCTTTCCTCGACCCCGGCCTGGCGCAACGGGGTGCGCGCCTGGCTGGCGAGGGCCTCGGCCCGGTCCCAGTGGCCATGTGTCATCGCGATCAGCGATCGTTCGCACAGCGCCACCGCGAAGACATCGGCCGCGCCGGTTGCCGCCGCGACGCTGGCCGCATCCTCCAGGGACGCGTCGCCGCCGTCGAGGTCGCCGGAAAGGACCCGCGCGATGCCCTGCAGGAGTGCGGGTGCAGGGTCCGTGATGCCCTGGTCTGCGAACCTGCGGGCGGCCTCGTCGGCGTCGGCGCGCATCTGGTCCACCCCGTGCCGGCACAGCACGGCCCGCTGCAGAGCGGCCCAGGCCTCGGTGACCGGGTCAGCGGGCCGCGCCGGATCGCCGTACTGCCAGTGATCAACAGCGTCCGCCCATCGTTCGGCGTCGGCCGGGTGCCCCGTCAGGGCAGACAGCAGCGCTGCCATTACCGCAGCGATTGGATGTTCCTTGATCCCGCCTTGGTCTTCCAGCCATCCGAACCACCGCTGAACGGTGGTGATCCGGCCACCCCGGTAGGCGGGGACCCCGAGGATAGCCGCCAGGCCAGCGGCGGTATCAACATCCCCGGCCGCCATGGCGTACTCCAGCGCCTCCTCGGGGAAGCCATTCTGCAGGCACCAGCTGGTGGCGCGGCTCTGCAGGACGGGCATCAGGCCGGGCTCCAGGCGGTGCAGCTCGGCCAGCAGCATGTCGCGGAACAGGTGGTGGTAGCGGTACCACTCCCCTCGCCGGTCCAGCGGTACCAGCAGCAAGTTCGACCGCCCCAGGTTCGCCAGCACCGCCGCGGACCCGCTCTGCCCGAGCACCGCATCGCACAGCGGCCCGCACATGCGCTCCAGCACCGCGGTCCGGGTCAGGAACGACCGC
>Ga0335085_10013017_pt1 | contig 12211 bp, 11 predicted proteins | sample Lox_Sample_45_FD_206712 | JGI IMG/M metagenome (GOLD analysis project Ga0335085, IMG submission 206712) | Soil microbial communities from Loxahatchee National Wildlife Refuge, Florida, United States - Lox_Sample_4.5 | ecosystem: Environmental > Terrestrial > Soil > Wetlands | place: USA...
CCTTATCTGCCCGAGGTGCTTTCGGACGTCGTGGTCCGGGCGATTGCATCCACCCAAGAGGCTCGAGTGCTCCTGATCTTATCGGGCAAGTTCCTGACGTTCGTGCCGGACCATGTGGCTGCGCGGTGGGTCGCTGCCGGTCGCATGCGTCGCCTCGGCGGTGACCAGTTCTCCTATACGATTGAGGTGGAGATGATCACTCGGGATCTAAAGAATCCACCCGCGCTCGTCACCGCCTTCATCCAGGACTACTCGGCGGTCTGCCTCGAGGAGGCAATCACCGTTCCGCGGCTCTGGGCCGGCAATCACTGAACCCCCGTCGCTTGCGTGCATCAACGCAATGCGGGCGGGGCCGTGTTAGCGTTGGAAGAAGAACCGCCGCGAGGCCGCGAGCGCCCGATCGAAGCGGTTGAGCGCCTCGTCGACCTCGGCCGCCCCGATGATCAGAGGCGGCTGAAAATTCACTGCATGCGGGTTAAGGGAGGTGCCGCGGACGAAGAGCCCTTGCGCCATGCATGCCGACACGATCCGCTCCCGCTTTGCCGGATCGGTGACGTCGACGGCGTAGATCAATCCACGCCCCCGCAGTGTAGGATTCAGAAGGTCCGAGTAAAGCCGCGTCAAGCGACGTAGGCCGTCAGCCATCCGGCCGCCGACGTCGTTGACGTGAGCGCATAGGGCCGGCTCGGCATATTTGCCTGCCAGCCAGCCGGCGAGGCTCGCGCCGATCTCATTTCCGGCATGGCTTGAGATGTGAACGAGTTTCGGCGACACGAAAGTCTCCGAATGTTTGTTGGCATAGCTCAGGGCCCCGCAGGGATAGATGCCGCCTGTGATGCCTTTGCCAGTGACCAGCAAGTCCGGAACAATGCCGTAGCGGTCGAACGCCCATACGTGCCCGGTGCGGCATAGTCCGCCCTGCACCTCGTCGAGGATCAGCAGTACGCCCCGCTCATCGCAGAGGCGCCGCACCTCTCCGAAGTAGTCGTCCGGCGGGATCGCGACGCCACCCGGAATTTGGATCGTCTCTAGACAGACAGCGGCGGTGTCCTCGTTGACGAGCTCGGAGAGGCTTTCGATTGACCCGTACTGCGCCTTGCTAACGCCGCCGGCCAGCGGCGCATAAGTCTCCGGAAGCATTGAGGCGTCATCCATTGCCAACGAGAAACCGATATGTCCGTGGTAACCATTGATCGCGGAGACCAGGTTCCGGCGTCGAGTGATGCGCTTCGCGAATTTGCAAGCCGCTTCGAATGCTTCGCCGGCGCAGGTAACGAAGAAAGTGCGATCGAGAGGCGCGGGAAGGATCGTGGAGAAATCACGCTCTCCCTTGTTGCGGCGCTCGGACGGCAACGGCCACATGCCCGCGTCGTGATTCCGGATCAACGAGATCGCTTGGGCGCGAATCTCCGCGGCGTCGAAGCCAAAGTTGAATGTTCCGCCGGCGCAGAAGCATGAGAGCAGCTTCTTGCCGTTCTCGTCCGTCAACCACACCCCCGAGCGTTCCCGCTGCGGCCATGATGCAGTGTAGGTCGTTGCGAATTCGCCAACGGACGGCGCGACGTTCGTGTTCACGGTGGAATTCTCCGATTCGACAAGATCAACGATCAATTGGTTCCATGGTTCAATGGCACCGCAGCTTGCTCGGAGTGGCCGAACGCGTGCGATGCCTTTATCGGTGCCTCAATTCCGTGCAGGCACATTCTTACGTCGAGCTGCGGCGTGATGAACCTGCAACAACCGAAGTAAACTCTTGGTCTGGCGAACTCCGATTGGGGGAAACAAAGCGGCTCCTGTCTTCAGGGACTTTAGGTCGCGTTTGTCGCGCCCGAGAAGCGACAATCCCGACATCGCACCCGCGCAAGCCGCCTGCTAGATTGGAACGCTTACCATAGGGAGCCGCGCCGCGATCAACAATCGAGGTCGGACGGAAGGAGCGCTTTTTTGGCTGGCAAGTTCGATATCGAATTCGATGTAGTCGTCGTCGGCGGTGGATCGGCGGGGTGCGTATTGGCAACGCGTCTTACGGAAAATCCGGCGATCAGTTTGTGCCTGATCGAGGCTGGTGGTCGCGACCGCAACCCGTGGATCCATATTCCCTTGGGCTTTGGGAAACTAGTCCCAAATCCCAAAGTCAACTGGGGCTACGAGACAGAGCCCGAAAGCCGACTCAACGGCAGACGGCTAAGCTGGCCTCGCGGTAAGGTGCTCGGTGGTTCCAGCTCGATCAATGGCCTCGTGTTCCTACGCGGCGCTCCAAGCGACTTCGATGGATGGGCGAAATTGGGCGCCAAAGGATGGGGCTACAAGGACGTGCTGCCCTATTTCAAGCGCATGGAACACAACGTGGGTGGCTCCGACGCCTATCGCGGCCAGAATGGACCGATGACGATTTCCGATATCAGGAAACCTTCGACAACATCGCGGGCGTTTGTAGAGGCATGCAAACAGCTGCAATACCCTTTCAATCCAGATTTCAACGGCGAGCGGATCGATGGGGTGGGTATGGTTCAGCTTAACGTGCGCAATGGTTGGCGCTGCTCCACCGCGACCGGTTACCTCAAGCCCAATCTTAGGCGCAAGAATCTGAAGCTGATGACGCGCACCCTTGTGCAGCGGATTCTCTTCGAGGGTCGGCGTGCTGTTGGCATCGAGGTCGAACGTGGCGGCTCCATCAAGCGGATTGGGGCGCGGCGAGAAGTCATCGTCTCCGGCGGTACCATTAACTCGCCATTGCTACTGATGAATTCGGGTGTCGGACCTGCGGTCGAGCTCAAGGACATCGGAATCGAAATCCACCACAATCTGCCAGGGGTGGGCAAGAATTTGCAAGACCACGTGCAAGCACGATTCACGTTCCTCACGCGGCAGCTCGGAACGCTGAATGAAATCATGACGTCGCGCCGTCAACAGGCGCGCATGGCGTTGGAGTGGTTGATGTCGGGCTCGGGTCAGCTTGCGGTGGGGGCGACCGAGGCCACTCTGTTTGCCAAATCTGATCCGACCGAACCTGTGCCCGATTTGCAGTTTCAGGCAATCAATTTCTCGGCCGAGCATCTGACGCTGGGGTTGGATCGCTGGCCCGGCTTCGGATTTACCTTTTGCGTCTGCCGCCCAAAGAGCAGGGGCGAGATAAAGCTTGCTGACGGGACTGGACGCTCAAAGCCGCGGATCTTTGCCAACTATTTCAGCGATCCCGAAGACGATGACATGCGTCGCTCAGTAAAGGCGTTCCATATCGGTCGCCAGGTCATTACCACCGAACCATATCGCTCGCTGATCTTCTCCGAAGTGAGGCCAGGTGCTCACGTTGTTTCCGAGGATGATATCAGGAGGTTCATTCGTCAGATCGCGGGGACGGTTTTCCACCCCTGTGGCACTTGCCGGATGGGACAGGACGAAGGTGCCGTTGTCGACCCTGAACTGCGGGTGCACGGCATCGAGGGACTGCGCGTGGTCGACGCTTCCGTCATGCCGGCGATCCCGTCTCCTAATATTCAGCCCGCTACCATCATGATTGCAGAGAAGGGTTCGGATGTGATCTCAAAGTCTTTGGCGATGTAAACGAGGAGATTCGCGAGATTTAGGTGGGCCAAGGCTAACGAGCACGGCTGTGTCGTGCGCATTGCCTTGGCAGAATTTTGCGACGAGGAGCATTGAAAATCGAAGTGCCAATGATCGGCTGGCGTAGAGCTAGCTTTGCAACGCGACAAAAGAAATGCCCCGCGGGAGCGGGGCAAGGAGGGACGAATGAATGCAACCCGAATTGTAGCCTGAGTCGTCCGCCGCTCCCTTGCGCTCGGTGAAGTAAATTAAGCTTCGGAATAATCGATCGCGGGGATTGGTTTCCAAATTCCATGGCGAGATTTGCGCGCCGGGGGCGGACCATACATTTCCCGAGGCGAGATCCTTCAGCGCCGTGTTGTCCAGCATTGCTTCCGCCAACAGCTTCTTCAGCTTCCGGTTCTTGTCCTCGAGCTGCCGCAGCCGCCGCGCGTCCGAAATCGTCATCCCGCCGTACTTGGCTCTCCAATTGTAGAGCGTCGCCTTGCTGATGCCGTGCTGACGGCAAAGCTCCGACGCCTTGGCTCCAGCCGCGTGCAGCCAAAGCACTTCGATGATCTGCTCCTCCGTGAACCGCTTCCTCTTCATCGTCCGCTCCCTTCCGACGGAGCAGACTCTACCTCACACCGGGGAAGTTTCAGGGGAGCACCTCAACCGCCGCCCGTGTCTTGACCCAGATTGATGGGAGGTCGATTCGGCGCTCCTCATGTGGCGCGCCCCCGTGTTGTGGGAACTCTGGGTCGATGGGTTTCGTTGCCGCGTGCGGACGCACTCTGTCGGCCACGAATCTTCAGACGCGGACGAGAAATTCAGCAGGAACAAGCCCCAAACGGGTTAGGGAACTTCGACCACCTCGAAGACGTCGGGGTCAGTGCTTGTGAACAGGAGTACATTTCCGTCCGGTGTCTTTTCGTAAACACGTTTCTCGTCACCCTCGGTGACCAGCGCGGGTCGATCCGGACTCTTGAGGAACGCCTCCATGTCCTCTCGAGTTTTCCAAGTGGCGATGCTGTATCCCTTGAGTGGATTTTTGACCGAGAAATAGATCGTGCGGGAAATGAACCCCTTCGCCTTGCGCGCGAGCTCGCTGTTCTTCTTGAGAAGACGGATGGCACGCTCACGCTCAGCCGGATTGACCATGTGAAGGTTGATCATCGTGACCATGGATGCTTCTCCGTAAATTGATCTCGCTCAGTCCCGACAGCCGTGCCGCGGCGGCTTACCTCGATGCCCCCCGCTCCTGCACGCGCAGCGCACGCGGCACGACGTCTCGTATAAATGCCGTGAGCACACTCGCCACGTCCTGGCCCGGCGCGGCATGCGGGCGGATCGTCAAATGGGTGATCTCCGGCACGAGCCCCTTGGCGAGTTGCTGGGCGCAGCGCTCCACATTGCCGGCAAGCACCATCGACTCCACCACCTCGCGCGGCATGAGCGTCGCGGCGCCGGGGTTTGACTTGCCGCGGTCGGGGCCCTTGGCGATCTCGACGAAAGCCTCCGGCAGGGTTATGCCGATCGCATCGAGGTATTCCCAATGCGGATACTGAGAGAGCACGCGCGAGGCCACCCGCGCGCGCATCACGGCGAAGGCCTCATCATCGTCATCGGAGATGCAGGCTTCAACGCGCAGCCCGATGTCGACCGCGCTCGGCGGCCGGTCCGCCTTCGTCACGCCCTCGCCAATCTGCTTCACGTAGAAATCGAAGGCGGTGGGGTTGAGCGTGTTGGCGATCAGCACGCCATCGGCGATTTGGCCCGCGAGTTTCGCGATCTGAGCGCCGTGGGTCGCGAAATATATGGGAATGCGTTCCTGCACGGGCCGCACCGACAACTTTGCGCCGGCGAGCGACACCACTTTGCCTTGCACGGTAACTCTCTCGCCCTTGAGAAGGCTGCGGATCATCTCGACGGCTTCGCGCATCGCCGCCACCGGCAGCTTGCGCTCGATGCCGAGCTCGGGCAGTCCTTGGCCTCCGATGCCCAGTCCGAGCATGGCCCGTCCGCCCGTCAGCTCGTCGAGCGTCGCAATGGAACTCGCGATCATCGAGGGGTGGCGCGAATAGGGGTCCACGACCCCCGGCCCCAGTCGGATCCTGCTAGTCTGCCCGGCGATCGCGGCGAGACCGATGAAGCATTCGGTGGCGAAGCGCAGGTCGGTGTACCAAAGGCACCCGTAGCCCAGCTCCTCGCAGAGACGGCCGAGCTCTACGAGCTTCGATATCGGATATTCCGCGTTGAGAATAACGCTGACGGCCGGCCGCGACACTGTCATCGACTCCGATGGTCGCGAGCTAGTCGTCGCCTGCCGATGTCTTCATCTCCGGGGCGCCGCCGATCACCCAATCCTCCTTGGCAACGTTCTCGAAGATCACATGCACGCCTGAGCGGGTCGATCCGCCGATGCGGACGAGCGCATCGGTGACCGCCTCCGCGATGGCGCGCTTCTTCTCCACCGAGCGACCCTGATAGAACGCAATCCGGACGACGGGCATGACGTTTCCCTCCCTTGGTTTTCGACGCGGGCCGGTCGACGCCGCACCACAGCAGCAAGAATTACTCGCGCGTCGTGCTGCATCGGCGGCTCTGAGATTAGCCTGCGCGCCCCTCCGCGCAACAATAGATTTGCTAGGCCCCGCGGGCCCAAGACAGGCTTTTGCGGCGGGGCCCGGCGATCAATGCCGATGGCAGGACACAAAATGACCCGGCTGCAGCTCGCGGAGCGCCGGGAATTCGATCCGGCAACGCTCCATCGCATAGGGGCAGCGCGCGTGAAAATGACACCCCTTTGGCGGGTTGATGGGGCTCGGGACATCGCCGGCGGGGACGGTTCGCGCGCCTCGCCGAGCCTTCGGATCCGGAATCGGCACCGCCGCCAGCAGCGCCTCGGTATAGGGATGCAGTGGCTGGCTGAAGAGCGATCGCTTATCCGCGAGCTCAACGATCCGGCCCAGATACATCACGGCGACGCGGTGGGCGATGTGCTGCACCACTGCAAGGTCATGCGCGATGAAGAGATAGGCGAGCCCGTATTCCTCCTGCAGATCCATCATCAGATTGATGACCTGAGCCTGGATGGAGACGTCGAGTGCGGAAACCGGCTCGTCTCCGACGATGAGCTTCGGCTGCACCGCAAGCGCCCGTGCGATGCCGATGCGCTGACGCTGCCCGCCGGAGAAGGCGTGCGGGAATTCCGTCATCTGATCTGGCCGCAATCCCACGCGCCGAAACAGCGCGGCCACCCGCTCGAGCCGCTGCGGTCCGCGTGCGATGTCGTGCACCGCGAGCGGCTCGGCGACGATCTGCCCCGCTGACATCCGGGGATTGAGCGAGGAAAACGGATCCTGGAAGATCATCTGCATCTCGCGGCGCAGCGGCCGCAACTCGCTGCGCCGCAGCCACGTGATGTCGCGCCCGTCGAGCCTGATCGTCCCGCTCGTGGGCTCCAGCAGCTTCAGTACCGTCTTTCCCACAGTAGATTTGCCGCAGCCGCTTTCGCCCACGAGGCCCAAGGTCTCACCGGGATGGATGTCGAAGGAAATGCCGTCGACCGCGTATACTTTTCCCGACAGGCGCGACACCAGTCCCTGGCGGATCGGAAAGTATTTCTTGAGCTCGCGCACCTCCAGCACGGGCACGAGCTCCGCCGCCGATGTCGCGGTCGCGCTCATGGGCCGGCGCTTCGCACTTGGTCGGAATGCCAGCACGTGGCGAAATGTCCCGGCGACTTCGCCTCTAGCGGCGGATATTCCCTGCGGCAGATGTCGGTGGCGAAGCCGCATCTCGGGGAGAACGCGCAGCCCGCGGGCAGTTGATCGAGCGGCGGTACGGTGCCGGGGATCTCCGAGAGCCGCCGACGCGCGGTATCCTCCGTGCTGGACAAGTCGAGGCGCGGGACCGAGCGCAACAATCCATGCGTATAGGGGTGCAGTGGATTGGCGAAGATCTCTTCCACCGGCGCTTCCTCGACCTTTCGTCCCGCATACATCACCACGACGCGATCGGCATGCTCGGCGATAACGCCCATGTCGTGGGTGATGAGCATGATCGCGGTGCCTAAGCTCTGCTGCAGCTCGGTCATGAGCATGAGGATCTGCGCCTGAATCGTCACGTCGAGGGCCGTCGTCGGCTCGTCCGCGAGAAGCACCTGGGGATTGCAGGAAAGCGCCATCGCGATCATGACCCGTTGCCGCATGCCGCCGGAGAGCTGATGTGGATATTCGCTGAGCCGTCGCTCGGGCTCGGAGATGCGGACCATGTGAAGCATCTCCACGGTCTTCAGCAGCGCATCGCGGGCGCCGACGCCCTGATGCAGCCAGATCGCCTCGCTGATCTGCCGCCCGATGGTCACGACCGGGTTCAGCGAGCTCATGGGCTCCTGGAAGATCATGGAGATGTTGTTGCCGCGTATTTTCCGCATCTCCGTCTCGCTTAGCGCGAGCAGATCGCGACCCTCAAAGCGAATGACTCCACCCACGATCTTGCCCGGCGGGTTCGGTACCAGCCGTAGGATCGACAAGGCCGTCATGCTCTTGCCGCAGCCGGATTCGCCAACGATGCCCAGCGTCTCGCCAGGATTGAGTGAGCAGGAAAATCCGTCAACCGCGCGCAGGATCCCCTTGCGCAGCAGGAAATGCGTCTGCAAGTTCTCGATCTCGAGCACGGGGAGCGCAGCGGCAGTGGCGCTTCCGCGCTCGGCGCGATCGGTTAGCTCGCCTGCTTGCATTGGGTCATCCCGTGCGCCCGACGAAGCGTAATTGCGATGAATGCGCGGTCGTGCGTCGACCGTAACTCCTGATCGTTTGCAGGTCCATCGGAAGCGGCGACCGCCGCATTCGCACACGCCGAAAGCGCCGCTTGGTCGAGCTCCGCCGGCAAAACTTTCATTGAAGCTCTCGGCCGCAGCCCATAAGCTCGGGGCAAGGCGCATTGAGTTGCGGTGGGGAGCCGCGGATAAGCCGGCGAAACCGGAATATTTCGGCGCCAACAAGACGGTCACGTCGGAAGACAAGCGCGGGTGCCGAGACAGCGACATCGTCAGGTACACGCCCTCGGCATCCCATCGGCGATCTGCAGGGAGGCTACGACTATGCTTACGAGAAGACGATTGCTCCATGCCGCAGCGGCCGGCGCATTGCTGGTTCCGCGCCTCGGCTTCGCGCAGAGCGCGCCGGCGGCGATCAAGAGGGGCGGCACGCTGCGAACGGCGATTTTCGCGGACCCGCTTTCCTTCGATCCCCACATCACCGGAAATCTCCAGGGGCGCGCCGCGACGCGCGCGATCCACGACACGCTGTTCCGGGTGGACGCCCAGGGCCGCGTCGCGCCGGGCCTCGTCGAGAGTTGGGAGCAACCGGACGACACGACCTTCATTCTGAAGCTGCGCGCCAATTTGAAATTCCAAGATGGAACCGCGCTCGATGCCGCTGCGGTGAAATACAACATCGACCGCATTCGCGATCCGAAAGTCGCTGCCAACGGCGGCATTCGGCAAGGAGAGATCACGACGCTCGATTCAGTCGCGGTCGTCGACGCGCGCACCGTCAAACTTACGCTCAAATCCGCCTTCGCCGCGTTCCTGTTTCCGTTCACGGATGTCACGGGCTGCATCGGATCGCCGGCGGCTTTCGAGAAATATGGGCTCGATTACGGCCTGCATCCCTCCGGCGCCGGACCCTTCAAGCTCGTGGAATATGCCAAGGACAGCCGCACGGTGCTGGAGCGAAATCCGGATTATTGGGAGAGCGGGAAGCCCTATCTCGATCGCGTGATCCTGCGACCGATCCCGATCGACAGCACGCGGCTGGCGGAGCTGCGCTCCGGCGGCGTCGAAATTGCGGAGGCATTGCCGCTGCAGGACATCACACGGCTGCGCGAGGCGAAGGAGATCGTGGTCTCGGAGAAGGTGGGCTATCGCTGGGAATATTTCGGCTTCAATCTCGCCGACGCCTATCCCGGCCGCAGCAAGAAATTCCGCCAGGCGTTTCAGTGGGCGATCGACCGCGAGGCGCTGCACCAGGTTGCGTATTTCGGCACGGGGTCCATCGGCTACGACGGCATCATGCCTGGCAGCCCGTTCCACGATCCAAACTACAAGCCATACAAGCGCGACATGGACAAGGCGAAACGCCTCATCGACGAATCCGGCGTGGCCCAACCCATCGTGATCCAGGCGCCTCTGCAACCCGATCCCGTCAAGCAGCGCGCGGGCCAGGTATTCCAGGCGAATGCCGCGGAACTCGGCGTCAAGGTGGAGATCGAACAGGTCGATTCCGCCGGGTATCGCAACACGCTCAGCGCCGGCAAGCTGCCGATGGATCTCTTTGGCTGGTGGGGATATCGCCCCGATCCGGACCAATATCTCGGCATTCTCCTACAGTCGACCGGCTCCTATGCGAAATACAATTCCTATGCGAATCCCAAGATGGATCAGCTGATCTTGGCCGAGCGCGGGGCGCGCTCCGAGGCGGACCGGCGAAAGGTGTTCCGGGAAATCTCCGACCTCATGAACGACGACGCGGCCTATGTCCCCTGGCACTATGGCTCCGATTTCAAGGGGCTGCATCCGAAGGTGAAGGGCTTCATGCACGCGCAAGATGCGATTATCGCATTTCAGGACATCTTTCTTGAGGGCTGAGGCGCTGATTCCGGACTCTTCCAAGACGGCGCTACCCGCGCGGTCGACGCGGATTCGAGCGGGCGCGGCCGTCGCGTTGCGGCACTGATGGCGAGATACATCGTCCATCGCCTCCTGGCGGCAGTCCCGGTTCTGCTGCTGACGAGCATCATCGTGTTTCTGCTGATGCGAATGCTGCCGGGAGATCCCGTGCTGATGATCATCAGCCAGGCGCAGACGGATGTGAGCGCCGAGCTCGCCGAGCGCATGCGGCAGGAATACGGCCTCACCCAGCCTCTCTACGCGCAGTACTCCGCGTGGCTGTGGAAGCTTTTGTCCGGCGACCTCGGCCGCTCGATCATCAGCCGCCAGCCGGCTCTCGACATCGTGCTGACACGCATGCTCCCGACCGCTCAAATCAGCGTGACGGCTTGGCTCCTGGCGATGCTGATCAGCGTGCCCATCGGCATCGTTACCGCCGCCTCGCAGGGGTCCTGGAAGGATTGGCTGGGCACTATCCTTTCGCTAGTGGGCGCGGCGATGCCGTATTTCCTGACCGGCGGGGTGCTGATTTATTTCGTGGCGATGCGCTGGCACTGGCTGCCGGCCTCGGGCTACGTGTCGCCTTTTGTGGACCCCGTCCGGAGCATCGCGACGACGATCTTGCCGGCGCTCACGCTCACGCTCTGGCTCGCATCCACCATTACGCGGCAAACCCGCGCCAGCTTCATCGACGTGCTGCAACAGGCATATATAAGGACGGCCCGAGCGAAGGGCCTCAGCCAGACCCGCGTGATCCTCTGGCACGCGCTCAAGAACGCCATGCTGCCGGTCGTGACGGTGCTGGGCATCCAATTGGGGTCGCTGTTCAGCGGCGCCGTCATCACCGAGACGATCTTCGCCGTTCCCGGCGTCGGGCGTCTGATGGTCGACGGAATTCTCAGCCGCGACTATCCGATGGTGCAGGCGGTCGTGCTGTTCCTGACGCTGGTGGTCGTGCTGGCCAATCTGCTGGTCGATGTCGCCTATGGGATCCTCGATCCCCGCAGCCGCAGGGGTTGAGGCGACAATGTATCCCAGCGCGATCGATCCAACCGTGCCGAGGGCGATCAAGCAGCCGCTGCGCGCGCGGCTCGATAGGGCGGCGCGTCACTTTGCGCGGCATCGTCTCGCGATGATCGGGCTGGCCCTCGTGCTGCTGCAGATTCTGGCGGCGGTCTTCGCGCCGCTCTTCGCGCCCTATGCGCCAAGCGCCATCGACTACCGCGCCATGCTCGATGCCCCGACCGCCACCCACCTCCTGGGAACCGACGATCTCGGGCGCGACATCGTGAGCCGCCTCATCTATGGCGCCCGCATCTCCATGGGCGTGAGCGTGGGGGCGGTGCTCGTCGCGATCGCCGCCGGCGTGCCCTTGGGTCTGATCACCGGTTACATCGGCGGCGCCCTCGACGAGGCGTTGATGCGGCTCCTGGACAGCGTGATGGCGCTGCCCGCGCTGGTGCTGGCACTCACCATTGCGACGGTGCTGGGCCATGGCGTCTTCAACGGAATGATCGCGATCGCCGTCGTGCTGGTCCCGATCTTCACCAGGATCGTGCGCGGGCAGGTGCTGTCGGTGAAGCACAACGACTACGTGCAGGCAGCGCATTCCGTCGGGGTGCCGACTTATCTCGTGCTGCTGCGCCACATCCTGCCGAACGTGATCAATCCCGTGATCGTGCAGGGCTCCCTCGCGATCGGCTTCGCCATCATCATCGAATCGAGCCTCAGCTTCATCGGTCTGGGCGCACAGCCGCCGACCCCGACCTGGGGCTCGATGGTGCAGATCGGGTTCCAGTATCTGGAGACCGCGCCCTGGTTCGTGCTGGCCCCTGCCACCATGATTTTCCTGGCGGTGCTCGGCTTCAATATGCTCGGCGACGGGTTGCGCGACCTGCTCGACCCGGTCTCGCGCTCGCGGCACTAGGCCTTCAGCTTCGCCCGCTTGCGCGCGGTCGGTGGGGCGGCGCCGGTCTCGCTCCTCATGTCGAA
>Ga0335085_10013019_pt1 | contig 12210 bp, 10 predicted proteins | sample Lox_Sample_45_FD_206712 | JGI IMG/M metagenome (GOLD analysis project Ga0335085, IMG submission 206712) | Soil microbial communities from Loxahatchee National Wildlife Refuge, Florida, United States - Lox_Sample_4.5 | ecosystem: Environmental > Terrestrial > Soil > Wetlands | place: USA...
AAGAAAAAATCCTCCGCCGGGTATATCTCCATTTAGGGTGGCAGCTCGTCGAGTTTTGCCGGATGACGCGCTATACCCCGGATAACACACGCGATTTAATGCGCACCGAAGGCCTGGAACACTATCTGAATGCGCAGGCGCGCGGCAAAGGCGTTCTTATCATTACCGGCCATCTGGGCGCATGGGAGCTTTCGAGCTTCTACCACTCGCTGATGGGCTATCCCATGGGTATCGTCATCCGGCGGCTCGATAACCGGCGCCTGGATGAGTACGTGAATGGGATCCGATGCCTGCACGGCAACTACGTGGTGCACAAAGACGATTTTGGCCGCGGGCTGCTGACGGCCATGCGCTCGGGTAGCACGGTGGGCATTTTGATGGATACGAATATGACGCCGCCGCAGGGCGAGTTCGTGAAGTTTTTCGGGATCGATGCCTGCACCGGAAGCGGCCTGGCGCACATTGCCCGCAAGACGGGCGCGGCGGTTCTGCCGGGGTTCATGCTGTGGGAGGCGGATGAGCGGCGCTATGTGCTGCGCTTCGGCCCGGAGGTGGAAGTTCCGCGAACGGAGAACGCCGCCGCGGACATACTGGAGGGCACGCAGCGTTACACGAGCGTACTGGAATCGTGGATTCGGCGCTATCCTGACCAGTGGCTGTGGATTCATCGCCGATGGAAGACGCGGCCGCCGGGCGAACCGGGGCTGTATCAGTAATCAGGGGTCAGGGATCAGAAACCAGCGGTTAACGGGCGAGTGACGATGAAGATTGTCGAACTGATTGAACAACTCGGCGGGAACCTGGTGCAAGGCAATCCTGAGCTGGAGATAACCGGGGTGAATTCGCTCGAGAATCCACACTACACGGAGCTGGTCTTTGCCGAGAACGAGGTTTCGGCCACGGAAGCCCTTGCCAGCCCCGCGGCGGCCGTCGTCCTGAAGCCCTTAGCGGCAACGACCTATGCGGCACATCCCTCCATTGCGGTCGTCGAATCGGACCAGCCGAAACTATGGTTTGCCCGCGCGGCCGGGTTGCTGCGTCCCGAGCTGCCCTGCGAAAGGATTCATGCCACGGCGGTGATCGGGAAAGATGCCGCGCTGGGAGGATGGGTGACTGTGGGCGCCTATGCGGTGATTGGGGACGACGTGATTGTGGGCGAGAGAAGCCGCATTGAGGCGGGCGTGGTCATCGGCGAGGGGGTCCGCATCGGCGATCAGTGCCGGATTTATCCGCGTGTCGTCATCTATCCCAACACGTATATTGGCAACCGCGTCACCATTCATGCCGGCGCGGTTCTCGGAGCCGATGGATTTGGCTACGTTCGCGATCCGGTCACGGGCGCCTACACTCAATTTCCGCAGCAGGGCGGGTTGATCGTTGAGGACGACGTGGAGATCGGCGCCAACTGTACCATTGACCGGGGCGCCCTGGGAGCGACGCGGGTGCGACGCGGGGCGAAGTTCGACAACCTGGTCCATGTGGGCCACAATTGCGACATTGGCGAGGACACGATTCTGGTTGCACTCACCGGAATCTCCGGCTCCAGCACCATTGGCAAGGGCGCGATTCTTGCCGGCCAGGTGGGCATTGGCGACCATGTTCACATCGGGCCGGGCGTGATTCTCGGCGGACAGGCCGGCGTGTTTAGCGGCAAGACTGTGACCAACGCGGGACTCAAGCCGGGAACGGTGCATTGGGGAACGCCGGCGCGGCCACTACAGCAGGTTTTGCGCGAGCAGGCCACGTTGGCGAGACTGGCGAAGAGAAAGACAGGGAATAGGGAATAGGGACTGGTGACTATGAGCCGTCGGGCGGGGCTCCGAGGGATTTGCGAGATCTCGTGGCTGTTGGTTGAAAGCTGACGGCAGGTAGATGGTAGCTGATTTCATGGCGATTATTGTTGTTGGCGGGAACGGGCGAGATGCGGGCAAAACAGCCTTGGTCTGCGGGCTGATTCGAGCTTTGCCCGAGATTGCCTGGACCGCGGTGAAGATCACGAGCCACGCACACGGACACTCACAAGTCATGTACGAAGAGACCGTTGCCGGCACAGATACAGTTGCCGGCCAGGAGTCGGACACGGAGCGTTACCTGGCTGCCGGAGCACGGCGCTCTCTGATGGTCACGGCGGACGATGCTGCGCTCGGCGCCATCGTCGAGCAGATTCTCCGCGAGTGTCCGCCGGCGGGTGGCATCATCTTTGAGTCGAACAGGATTTTGCAACATCTGCGCCCCGATCTTTGCCTGGCCGCTGCTTCCAGCCTCAAGGGCGAACGAAAGCCATCCTTCGATCTCGTAGAGGAGCGCATGGACGCAATGGTTGAGCTGGCGGGACACGATCATGTGATCGCAGGCAAGAGGCTCGCCTTTCATCTCGCGTCGTTCGAGCGTATTTCACCGCCGATGCTGGCATGGCTGCGGGAGAGGCTGAGGGGATTCAAGGGATGACATCGTTGCCCTTTTCAATTGGATCGTTCTCGAAATCGGCATATCGCGCGGCGTCAATATTGAGGCTCTATTGATTTCCGAAGGTTGTTTGCGATTGTCCGAACCATGCAAAACCACAGAACATGGATCATTAACAGCATTTTAGCGGTGCAACTTCGCATCGACTTCTTGTCAAAACCGTCAGATAATAGGCGTAGAAGGGGTTTTTATGACGATTCAGGTCGAGCTCACCCCCGAGGCTGAAGCGCGGCTTACTGCTGCGGCACAGGCGCGCGGCATCGCCCTTGAGAAATATGCAGGAACCCTTCTGTATGAAGTGTTGGCTGCGCCTCCGGCAGGATCAGGCAGATTGACCGTGGACGAACTGGATACGATGCTGCGCGAGATAGCCGAAGGCTCTGAAAGGCTGCCGCACGTGCCGACATCGGCATTCACTCGTGAGAGCTTTTACGAGGGCGGCCTCTAAATGGCCGATGAACGGTACCTGGTTGACAGCAATATTCTGCTTCGCTGGGTACAGCCAGCCGATCCAGATTATCCAACCGTTGCATCAGCGGTCAGCGCCTTGGTAAAGTCGGGTGCTGTGCTTTGTTACACCTCCCAAAATCTGGCGGAGTTTTGGAACGCAGCCACGCGACCGGCGTCGCGGAGCGGTTTCGGATTGACGCCGAAAGAAGCGGATCAATGTGCGCGGCGATTTGAATCCCGGTTGCAGTTGCTGGCCGACCGTCTTGCGGTCCATGAGGAATGGCGCAAACTGATTGTTGACTATGACGTTTCAGGGGTTCAAGTGCATGACACTCGCCTAGTCGCGGCCATGCGCGTGCATGGCGTGAAGCGAATCCTGACGTTCAACACCAAGGACTTTGCGCGTTTTAAAGGGATAGAGGCCGTCGCGCCAGAAGAGATGATGCGGCAGAATGGTTGAGCTTGGCGTGGCCTGCTGCTGAGATTTAAAAGGACCGCTGTATTTATGTGATACTTACCTGCAGATGTTTTTTATGCATGATCCTGCGAGTCGGCGCGCCGAGCATATACCGCGTAAGTTGATATACAGAAACAATTTATTCGGTATCATGCAGAGCGGTGCGCTTGCCTGCACAGGCTTGTTTTTCGGGTCTTGACTTCCGGCTTGCGCGGCGGTAACGTGAGCGCACACCCCTTTGATCTGCGGTTTCGTTTCTCGAGACGAAGGCCGGAGTGTGCAAATTTTGGATTCTTTAGAGTTTTCAGACAGTAGTGCGGGTGCGGTAACAGAGCTGAAGCAGAGGGTTGAGCCGGTAAGGACGACACAGTTGGACGAGGATCGCCTGGCGTGGCTGGCGCTGACGCTGGCGCCTGGATTGGGGCCCAAGCGAATTCTGGACGCCGTTCAAGAACTGAAATCGGCAAGCCGCATCTTCACGCTGCCGTTGACGGCGCTCGAAGGGCTGAGGTTTCCCGCCGAGGCGGCGCAGTTCATCTTCGATGGCAAGGCGCGGCACGCGGCTGAAGAGGAGTGGACGCGGGTATCGGCGCAAGGCGCTACGGTGGTGAGCTTTGCGTGCCCTGAGTATCCTGAGCGGCTGCGTGAGATCTACGACCCGCCGCCGGTGCTATGGGTGCGCGGCGATGTGCGCCTGTTGAGCCGGCCATCCATTGCCGTGGTAGGAACGCGTCATCCAACGCCCTATGGGACGGGTATGGCAGAGATGCTGGCGCGGGATCTGGCGGCGCGACGGCTGTTGATTGTGAGCGGAATGGCGCGGGGCATCGACTCCTGCGCGCACAAAGGAGCGCTGGCCGCGCGCATGCCTACGGTGGCGGTTTGGGGTACGGGCATCGACGTTGTGTACCCGAAGGAGAATAAGAAGCTGGCTGGAGAGATTCTGGCGGCAGGCGGGGCGATTGTGAGCGAGGTGCCGATGGGGACCTTTCCCGCGCCGCAGAATTTTCCCCGCCGCAATCGTATCCTGAGCGGGTTAAGCGTCGCTGTGCTGGTGGTGGAGGCGGGTGAGAACTCGGGAACACGCGTAACAGCCCGCTGCGCTGCCGACCAGAACCGTGATCTGTTCGCGGTGCCCGGAAATGTGACGAATAAAGGCTCGTGGACGCCGAACACATTGATAAAACAAGGCGCAAAGCTGGTGGCGACGTGGGAGGACGTGTGGGAGGATCTTCCCTCGCAGGTGCGGATGGAGTTGGAGGCAGAGGCCCCCGCTGCATCCAAACCGGAGGCTGGCGCATCTTTATTGCCTGATCCCGTGTTACGGCCACAGGAGGCGATGGTGCTGGAGGTTCTGCGCACCGACGACAGCCTGCAAATCGACGAGATTCTCGACCTGCTTGAGACACAACTCACTTCCTCTGAGGTGTTTACGGCACTTTTCGAGCTGGAGATGGCGGGCCGCGTCAGGCAGTTGCCACGCAAGAATTATGTAAGGACGCTTTAAGAGGGATAGAGCAGGTTCTGGAGCCAGCCTGGGCCGTAGGCTGGGAGGGCGGTGTTGGCTGTCAATGAGCGAACTCCGAGTTTACCTCGGCTGATCGTAGACGGAATGGCGGAAGAAGCCGTCAGATTTGATGGATCAAGCCGAAGGCGAACGCTGATTTTTCGGATGCTTAGCACTTCATGCGAAGGATAGGATTCGCTGAGGTTTGCGGGGCGCGGAGGTTTTTTCTGCGTGCGCAAATGGGACCATAGACGAAGAAAATGTGACGAGGCTAGTGGAAATGAGAGGGTGTTCCGTGGTAGGGTGCAACACTTGTGGCTGATTTTTCCCTGGGAGGCGCAGCGGAAGACTGGGAACGCAAGAAATACCACGCGAACGCAGATCTGGGACAGAATGCCTGTTTGGCAGTCAAAAAGAACAAGAAGTGATAGAGAGGGAATTGGAATAAAGAATGGCAACAAATAAAGCATTGGTGATCGTGGAATCGCCGGCGAAGGCGAGAACGATCGAAAAATATCTTGGCAAGGGCTACGATGTGAGGGCCTCCGTCGGGCACATTATGGATTTGCCCAAAAACGACCTGGGCGTGGAGCTGAAAAAGCGGACCTTCGAACCGGAGCTCGTGGTTTCTCCGGGCAAAGAGAAGGTCGTGGAGCAACTGAAGAAGCTGGCGGCCAAAGCGGACGAAATTTATCTGGCGCCCGACCCGGACCGCGAGGGCGAGGCGATTGCGTACCATCTGAAATTACAACTTGGGACCAACGCTCAAGAGAGAAAGAAAATTCAGCGCGTCACCTTCAACGAGATCACGAAGAAGGCCGTGCAGGAAGCGTTCCATCACGCGCGGGATATCGATCAAAACTTAGTGGACGCGCAGCAGACGCGGCGGGTGCTGGACCGCCTGGTGGGCTACCAGATTTCGCCGCTCTTGTGGGATAAGGTGCGGCGCGGGCTTTCAGCCGGTCGGGTACAGACCGTGGCGTTGCGGCTGATCGTCGAAAGGGAGCGGGAGATCGGCGCGTTTCAGCCGCTGGAATACTGGACGCTGGACGCGATTCTCCATCCGGAACGGCAGGGTGACAGGAAGTTTAAAGCGCGGCTCATCGGCATCGGCGGCGAACCGGCACGCGTCGCCAACGGTAAAGACAAGGACGGAAAAGATCAGTTCATCGCGAATGCATTGCCCGACAAGAAGACGATGGACGAGGTGCTGGAGGCGCTCAAGAAGGCGAGCTGGACGATTGCATCGGTTCAGTCACGCGAACAGCAGCGCAGGCCTCTGGCCCCATTCATCACCAGCCAACTGCAACGCGATGCCGCAAACAAGCTGGGGTTCAACGTGCGCCGTACCATGGGCGTGGCGCAGCGGCTTTATGAGGGTGTGGACCTCGGCGACGAGGGAACGGCGGGCCTGATTACTTATATGCGTACCGATTCGCCGCGCGTGGCGCCGGAGGCTGTTGACGGGGCGCGCGAGTGGATTCGAAAGCAGCTTGGAGCCGGGTACCTGCCCGATTCGCCGAATATGTACAAGGGCAAGAAGGATGCGCAGGACGCGCACGAGGCCATTCGGCCTACCGACGCTGCGCGGACGCCGGAGTCGATCGCCCGCTTTCTGACCGACGAGCAACTCAAGCTTTACACGCTGATCTGGCAGCGCTTCATCGCATCGCAGATGGTTCCGGCGGTCTATGACGTGACCACGGCCAACATCGCGGCGGTCTCAGCCAAGAGCGACAAGACCTACGATTTCCGCGTGAGCGGTTCGGTGCTTCGCTTCGATGGCTTCCTGAAGGTGTACGAGATGTCGGAGGATAAGAAGGAAGAAGACAGCGAAACAGCGAACAGGCTGCCCAGCCTGGACGGGGTTAAGACGCTGGAGATGGATGAGCTGCTGCCGGAAGATCACTTTACGCAGCCTCCTCCGCGCTACAACGAGGCGTCTCTGGTGAAGGAGCTGGAAGAGCGAGGCATCGGCCGGCCATCGACATACGCTTCGATTATTGCGACTATCCAGGACCGCGAGTACGTGGTGAAACACGGCGGGTCGCGGGGCCGTTTCTATCCCACTGAGATTGGCGTGGTGGTCTGCGATCTGCTGGTGAAGAATTTCCCCTATATCTTCGATACGGCGTACACGGCCAAGCTGGAGACGGAGCTGGACGACATCGAAGACGGCACCGAGAAATGGACCGATCTGCTGAACGGCTTCTACGGCTACTTTGAGCAGGAGTTGAAGGACGCCGGCAAGAAGATGGAAAACATCAAGCGGATGGAGAAGAAGACCCAGGAAAAGTGCGACGTGTGCGGGTCGCCGCTGGTGCTCAAGTGGGGGAAATTCGGCACGTTCTACGCCTGCTCTGCCTATAACAAGAAAGATCCTACAAGCTGCACGTTTACCAAAGAGAACATCGCCGCCAAGCCGGACCTGAACACGCCGGAGGCACAGGAGGCCGGCGATACCGAGGAGTACTGCGAAAACTGCGGCAAGGTGATGGTGATGCGGCGCGGTCTGTTCGGGCCGTTTATGGCGTGCCCAGATTACAACGCCGATCCGCCGTGCAGGACCTTCCGCAAGCTGAGCCAGAAGCAGCAGCAAAAGCCGCCCGAGCCGACCGGCGAAGATTGCCCAGTTTGCGGCAAGCCGCTGGTGGTGCGGCAGGGGGCATACGGGGAGTTCGTTTCGTGCTCGGGCTATCCCAAGTGCAAATACGTGAAGCAGAACCTGATCGAGGGGATGAAGTGCCCCAAGTGCGGCGAGGGCGACGTGGCCGAGCGCAGAGCGCGGCGCGGCAATGTGTTCTGGGGCTGCACGAATTATCCCAAGTGCGACTTTACGTCGAACCTGAAGCCGGTGGCGAAGAAATGCCCGAAATGCGGCAGCCCGTATCTGGTGGAAAAAACCCTCAAGTCGGGGGTTTATCTCGAATGCCCGAACAGGAAGAAGACTGCCGAAGAGGAAGCTACGCCAAAGAAGCGCGGAAGGAAAACGGCGGCCACGCCGGCTGAGGCAGACAAGGTAGTGTGCAGCTACTCCAAGCGCATTGGGGATGCGCCGCCCCCGCCCACGGCAGAGACCCACGGGCCGGTGGTGGAGAAGAAGGAAGAAAAGCGGGAGTTGCAGCCGGCGTGAAGCAAGCGGCAAATTGATGTGTTTTTTTTGGTCAAGCCAGTGAGTCGGAAAATTGATCGGCAGGGCCGGACGTTCCATGACGCGGCGCCGGTGAATCCTGTACTATGAGCGGCGGAGGATTACATGGAACGAATGCTTGCAACTCCGGCCGATGCTGAAATCATTCTGAAGCTTTACCAACTGCGCACAGAGACGGTGATGCGCCAGGCGCGCGCGTGGATTACCGGAGAGTTTTGGCCCAAGACGGCGGAAGAGTTCAATGCGGTTTATGAGAACCCCGCCGAGCCGCACAATCCCTGGCTCAGGCAGGTGGTCACCTACTGGGAAATGGCGGCAGCAATGGTGCTGCACGGGGCCGTTTCGGCGGAGCTGTTTGTAGACACCAACGGCGAAGGGTTTTTCCTTTTGGCCAAGTTTGCGCACATTCTGGATGCCGTTCGCGAAAGAAACCCGACATTCATGGCCAAGACCTCAGAGTTAATCAACCGCTTCTCGGCGGCGGCTCAGCGATATGAAATGACCCTGAAGCGTGTGGAGGCTACGAGGGCCGCTCGGGGGTAACTTGAAGCGGGCAGTGCATTCGCCAGTGCAGATTAGATGCTTTACGGCATTCAGGAGCACAAAAGGACTCGCCACGCAGTGCAAACTCTGGTAGTGTCGTATCGGTTCCCCTTGCCGGGCGGGATTTGAGTCCGTGCTTCGGATGAGCGCTGGCATGAGCGGAATCGACCGGATAACCCATGGCAAGAGCAATCTGGAACGGAAAAGTCATTGCTGAAAGCGATCGGACCGAAGAGGTGGATGGAAACATCTATTTTCCGGAGTCAAGCCTGAAACGCGAGTATTTTCGGTCGAGCACGACCACTTCAACCGATCCTTCGAAGGGCCTGGCTCGCTACATGAGCGTCGTAATTGACGGGCAGGATAACCAGGACGCTGCCTGGTACTACCCCGATCCCAAGCCAGTAGCGCGCAAGCTTAAGGGATACGTGGCCTTTTGGCGCGGCATCGACGTGGTGAAGTGAAAAGCAGCTATCAGCCGTCAGCTCTCAGCTTTTTCATCGGTGGAGTGAACCCCGCAGTTAGCCTCAGCAGGATCAACTTGAAGGCTGATAGCTGAAGGCTTAAAGCTGCTTTCAGTATGCCTGCAACTGGTCCAGCGGCAGCCGTACGCGGAAGCAGGTCGATCCCGGTTCTGACTTTACGCTCAGATGGCCGCGATGCTTACGCACGATGCGCATGGCATTGTCCAGTCCCAGTCCCAAACCGTGGCCCGGGGCCTTGGTAGTGAAAAACGGCTCGAAGATGCGCTCCTGCAAGTTGGGGGGAATGCCGGGGCCGGTGTCCCATATCTCCACCAGCAGCATCTCGGCCTCAAGCCTGCAAGTGACGCGCAGCCGGCCGTGATTGCCGAGCGCGTCGAGCGCGTTTTCGATCAGTGCGGTCCACACCTGGTTCAGTTCGCCGCCGTAAGCGCTGATGCGCGGCAGGTCCGGTTCATAATTGCGTTCGATCTCAACATTCTGCATGCGCGAGCGGAGCATCTGCAGCGTGGCGTCCAGTCCGGCCGGCACATCGACCTCCAAAATCGGTGCACGGTCCATATTGGAGTAGTCCTTGATGGCGCCGATGAGGTCGAAGATGCGCGCGGTCGAGTTGAGAATGGTCTCTGCCGCGCGCGATGAGCGCAGATAGCGAGCGAAATACCGGATCGAGATGCTGACTTCGCCAGCGCTCAGCACGCTGCGGAGTTCGTCGAGGTCGGTAACTTCGACGCCCTGCTCAGCCAGTTGTGCGGCGATCTCCCATGCGTCGGCGCAGCCGATGGCGTTGAGCCAGGCGCGAATCGATTCCTCGCGGGAGATGAGGGCAAGGGCGTCTGGTTCCTGAGCTAAGTCGAGAGAATGGGCTGAGCGGCTGAGAATCTTCTCTTCCCAGGTGTCGATGAAGCGGATCTGCTCATCTGCGAGCCGCAGATTGGCGAGTTTGAGACGGCTGCCGCGGCTGGCGCGCAGAGCCGCGAGCAGGCTGGCAGCGGCGCGCTGCGCGGCGGATGCAGGATTGTTCAGCTCGTGCGCCAGATTGCCGGCCAGTTGCCCCAGCGCGGCAAGTTTTTCCGCCTGCTGCTCGATGCGGGTGACCTCGCGTACGCGGTCGAGCAGAGTGGAAACAACGCGCTGCGTCATGGAAGGGATGGCTGCCAGCATCTCAGAAAAGAGCGAACTGTGAATGAGCAGCGCCCACACGGGAGAGATGGCGAATCCCTGGCCACCGTAGCTCTTCATACGTGAAAAAGGCAGCACGCCGGTGAGTTGCCCGGTGCGGCCCACGAAGAGCGTCATCGGCCCTCCGTGCAGACGACGCACATGAATCTCTCCTTTGAGGATCACAACCATGTGCACGGCCGGAGAACCTTCCTCGAACAAGATGTCGCCGGGATTAGCCATGACCTCCTGCCCGTGGCGGGCGAGCCAGAGGCGTTCCTCGAGGGGCAGGCCGTGCAAAGCGGAGATATGGTCGAGCGCAGCCGCGATCTCTTCCATCGGTGTGGGCGTAACGGGTGCAATTACGGCTGGGGAAAACATCCGCAAGACCTCCGGGGCGCAGATTCAGGATAGCGTGTGAACCCGCGATGATAGCAAGAAACATCCATGCAGTGTTTTGCCGCGGCGTCGAGTGGCGCCCGGAGTCCCAGGTCACCGGAAAAAGAGAAAAACAACTATAATAAGAAGGTCAAATCACGAAAAAACGGCGAAGGACTCAGGGAATGAAGCTTAGGACTATGCGGGCCATCGATTACTGGATGGGCATTCCCCTCTGCTTTTTGTGTACCCAGGTAGTGCGTATGCTGGGAAGGCCCAAGGGTCCGGAAAGACCGCAGCGAGTCCTGTTCATCGAACTCTCTGAGATGGGCAGCACAGTAATCGCCAACCCGGCCCTCGAAAAAGCCAGGGTCGAACTGGGTGCGGAGATCTTCTTTTTGATCTTCGAGCGGAACGCAGACAGCCTGCGCCTGCTTGACACGGTTCCCGAGTCGAATATCGTGACCATTCGCGAAACCGGCGTGGTGCGGTTGGCGCTGGACTCGCTTCGCTTCCTCAGGTGGGCGCGCAAAGCAAAGATCGACACGGTTGTGGACCTGGAACTGTTCTCGCGCTACTCCGCTTTGCTTACCGGCCTCACCGGCGCAAAGCGGCGCGTGGGCTTCCATCGTTTTCACAGTGAAGGTCTGTATCGCGGCGAGATGATGACGCACCGTGTAAACTACAACGGCCACATCCACATGGCCAAGAACTTTGTGTGCATGGTGAATGCGCTTCTGGCAGGGAAGCCGGAGACGCCCTACTCGAAGACCTATGTTTCGGACGAGGAGATCCGCGTACCAGTACAGCGCGTTTCTGAGAGCGACAAGGAGTTTGTGCGCGGCCTGGTGCGCGAGGTTTATCCCGGCTACATGCCGGAGTATCACCGCATCGTGCTCATCAATCCCAATAGCTCAGAGATGTTGCCGCAGCGGCGCTGGCCGCGGACGAACTTTGCGGAACTTGCCGCAATGGTGGTTCGAGAACGGGAGGATGCACTGGTGCTGATTACCGGGGCGCGCAACGAGCGCGAAGAGGCCCTCCGCATGCAAGACGCGATAGGCCATCCGCGAGTTCGCAGCATTGCCGGGATGCACAAGCTGAAGGTGTTGATCCCGCTCTACAACGTTGCCACAGTCCTGGTGACCAACGACAGCGGTCCGGCACACTTCTCGGCCATCACGCCGATCCGGTCGATTGTGTTGTTCGGCCCTGAGACGCCCAAACTCTACGGCAGCCTGGGCAATACGGAATCGATCACAGCCGGGCTCTCCTGTTCGCCGTGCGTGACCGCCGCAAACCAGAAGAACTCGGCTTGCGACGACCCTGTTTGCATGCGCTTGATCACGCCGGAGCGAGTGATGGAGTCAGTGCGCGGTGTGTTGAGCGGCGAAAGCAGCGCGCAGCGAGAGCTGGTTCAAGTTGCGGCCACTGGCGGTCATGAAGCGTAGGACGGCACATCGTGGCAGGTCAGTCATTGATGCCGGCGCCTTGAGGCGAGCGGCCGGACGCATGGTTGATGATTCCCTCCGATGCGAGATGCACATATGCTGACCCCAGCCGCTCCAAACTCTTCAACGGAACTCCGCCGCCCAAGGACGCGACGGCTGCTCGC
>Ga0335085_10013020_pt1 | contig 12209 bp, 10 predicted proteins | sample Lox_Sample_45_FD_206712 | JGI IMG/M metagenome (GOLD analysis project Ga0335085, IMG submission 206712) | Soil microbial communities from Loxahatchee National Wildlife Refuge, Florida, United States - Lox_Sample_4.5 | ecosystem: Environmental > Terrestrial > Soil > Wetlands | place: USA...
TGAATAGGGAGCCGACCCCTGCCCCGGCGAAGCCGCGAGGCGCCGCCGCCGCATCCGCGGAATCTGCGCCTTCCAGGAAATCTCCGGTCTCCTTCTCCCCCGCGTCGCCCGCGTTCGATCCGGTTGCGGCCTTTCCTCCCCATCCCGACAAGCCGTACGTGGAGATCTCCGGCGAGGATGCGGCGCGGCTCCACGCCGCGGGTGTTCCGTTCCTCGACGCGCGCCGGACCTCGGCTTTCGAGGAAGGGCACGTGGCCGGCGCGCGACCCGTCTCGGTCTGGGAATCCGACGTGGACGAGAAGGTGCTGGCGCTGATCGGCGAGCAGGACGGGAAGAAGCCCCTGGTTCTTTACTGCTCCGGGGGCGACTGCGAGGACTCGCACCTCCTCGCCCAGAAGCTCTGGGGCGCCGGCTTCAACAACAACCTCGTCTACCGGGACGGTTTCCCGGACTGGGTCCGGCGGGGCGGCGCCGTCCGGACGGGGACGAACCCGTGACGTCCCTTCGCCGCGGACTCGGAAGCGAATGGCTCACGACGCGCGTCCAGATCGCTCTCGGCCTTCTCTTCATCGGGGCCGCGCTCCCCAAGCTCGCCGATCCGCCCTCCTTCGCCCACATGATCTACAACTACCGCCTGCTGCCCGGCGGCCTCGTCAACCTCCCGGCCCTCGTCCTTCCCTGGTTCGAGCTGCTCTGCGGCGTGGCCCTCGTTCTCGGGATCTGGAACCGGACGGCCGCCGCGCTGCTCGGCCTGCTTCTCGTCCTCTTCGTCGCGGCCCTCGGCGTCAATCTGGCCCGCGGAAACGCCATCGAGTGCGGCTGCTTCGACGTGCGCGACGCGGGAAAGTCCGTCACCGAGAGGCTCCACGACATGCGGATGACCGTGCTCCGCGACGTCGGACTGCTCGCCCTGGTGGCCCAGATCCTCTACGCGACGCAGTATCATGAGCCACCGAGCACCGAACATGGCGTCTGACCGGACCACCGAGCTCGCGCTCCTGAAGGCGTTCGAGGGAGCGCTGAAAGAGGGCCTTCTCCTCGACGAGGCCCTCGGAGGGATCCTCGGCGCGGCCCTTCATTTCTTCGATGCCCCCGTGGTCGCGCTCCTCCCCGGGGCCGGCGTTCCCCCGATGATCCGTTCGGGCCGGTCGGCGGCCGCGCCGGCCGCCGAGACCCGGCTGGCGCAGCACCTCGAGGAGATCCTCTCCCAGGGGCGCGCGAAGAAGGCCGCGGACGGCGGCTTCGTCTACGTCGGCGCCCCGGTGAAGCTCAAGGAGCAGACGCAGGCCGCGTTCGGCGTCTCCCTCGCGGCGAGCGCCGAGGGGACGGACATCGAAGAGGCCGTCCGCCTCTTCGCCCGCACCGTGGGGCACGTCCTCGAGCGGGACCGGACGCTCTCCACGCTCATGAAGCGGCGCGAGGAGGCGGTCGCCCTGTTCGAGCTCGCCTCGGGCGCGTTCCTCTCGCTCAATCCCGAGGAGGTCATCCGCCTCACGGTCTCCTCCCTCTCCCGCGAGCTGGAGTTCGACCGCGTCCAGGCCTTCCGATTTCTCGCCGAAACGCGCGAGGTCGAGGAGCTGACGAGCCAGGGCGTGTCGACGAGCGGCGCCACGCCGATCGCGCAACCCGGGCGCCGGTCGATCGAGAGCGACGACATCCTCCTCCGCTGTCTCTCCGCCCACGGCCCCGTCTTCGAGGACGAGCCGACGCCCCGCGGGATGCCGCCGCGGCGCAAGCGGATGTCCCTCCCGCTCCACGCCGGGGACGCCGTCTTCGGATTCCTGACGATGTCCCGCCGCGGCGGTTTCGCCCTGACGGCGCAGGAACTCCGTCTCGCGCAGGAGCTCTCGAAGCTCGCGGCGGGCGCCCTGGAAAAGGCGCGCCTCCTGGAATCGCAGCGCGTAACCCACGAGCGAAGCGCGTTCGTCTCGCGCGTGCACGGGTCGCTCTCGGGCCTTTCCGACGTGGTCGGCATCGTCCGCCGGACGGTGGAGGACGTCGGGCCGCATTTCGACCTCGACCTGTGCGCCATCCGCATCCTCGCGTCGGGCGAGCTCCCCGGCGCGCAGGCGGTCGCCGTGCGGGGCGGCGGCGGCGACGCGACCGTGGAGATTCCCGACGCTCTTCTCGCCCACCTCGGGACGGAGGGGTCGCGGATCTTCCTGCCCGACGTCGGCGCCGAGTCCGTCGTCGCGGCGCTCCTGCCGCGCGGACCGGCCCTGTCACGCCTGGCGCCGCCCCTCGCCTTCGTGGCCGTGCCGATCGCCTACCGCGGCGCGCCCGTCGGCGTTCTCTGCGGCCTCGCCGCCGGACGCTCCCGGGGCATCTCCCCGTCGGTCCTCGCCGCCTTCGACGACCTCGCGGTCGAGATCTCCCTCGCCGTCGCCTCCGCACGGCTCCTGCAGCAGGAGCGCGACTCGCACCGCTTCCTCGACCGGCTCCGGGAGGCGGGCCGTTCGCTCGCGACGACCTTCGATCTTCCCCGGATCAAGCAGACCCTCTGCGAGCAGACCGTCGCCCTCCTCGGCGTCGACGCGGCGCAGTTCTGGGATGCCGACGCCGCCTCCAAGACGCTGCAGCTCTCCGCGCGGTGGGGCGCCGACGTGGGTGACGCCGCCCTGCCGCCCGTCTCGACGAGCCAGAGCGCGCACCCCGTCGTGCGGGCCCTCCTCGAGCGGACGCCGCGAGGCGCCGCGGGGCGCGAGGCCGCGGCCGTCTTCGCGGGCGCCTCGCGCGTCGCCGTCGTGCCGATGCTCTACCACGAGGAGCCGGTCGGCGTCCTGACCGTGGCCGGGCGCCGCGGCGACGACTTCACGCCGGAGTTCCGGGGCCGCCTCGAGCTGGTGGCCGACGCGGGGACCGTGGCGCTCCACAACGCGCGCCTCATGCGCCTGATCGAGCAGCAGGCCGAACGCGACGGGCAGTCGGGGCTCTGCAACCGCGTCTCCCTCGTCAAGCGGCTGGAGTCGGAGATCCGGCGCGCCGAGCGGAACGGGCAGTCCATCGCCCTGGCGCACATCCGCCTCGACGGCCTCGCCGACGCCATCGCGCGGCTCGAACCGGGCGTGGCCGACGCCCTGATGCCGAAGGTCGCCTCGCGCCTCGTCCGCTCCACGCGCGCCGTGAACCTCGTGGCCCGCGACCAGGCCGACCGCTTCTGGATCCTGATCTTCGAGGCGACGAAGGTGCAGGCGCACCGGGCCATTCGGGCCATCCAGAAAAACTTCGAGGCGCAGCTCGACGCGCGGCTCGAACCGGCGGGGATCCGTTTCGCCCTGACGACCGGCGTGGCCGTTTACCCGGACGACGCGTTCGACACCTCGGCGCTTCTCGCCCGCGGGGAGGACGCGCTGGAGGAGGCCATCCGGACGGGCTCCGGTTCCATCGTCCTCTACCACGCCCCGGCCGAGGCCGACTCGTCCGTCCGGGCCTGAGCGGCTTCGTTCCCTTCCGGCGCGGGCGGTATGCTGCCGGACGTCATGGCGCCGCAGCCCGGAACCCTTCTCGGCCGCTACCGGCTGATCGAAAAGGCGGGCGTGGGAGGGATGTCCGAGGTCTGGAAGGCCGAGGACACGACGCTCCACCGCACCGTCGCCGTCAAGGTGATCCTGACGCCCGTCGCGGAGGATCCGACCTACCGCGAGCGCTTTCTCCGCGAGGCCCGCCTCGTCGCCGGCCTCGAGCATCCGAACGTCCTGCCGGTCTACGACTTCGGCACGCAGACCGTGGAGGGAGCCGAGGTCTCGTATCTCGTCATGCCGCTCGTCCTCGGCGGCTCGCTGAAAGGCCACATCACCGGGCCGATGCCCTACGGCATCGCGGTCGCGTGGCTCCAGGCCGTGAGCGCCGCGCTCGACCACGCGCACGCCAAGGGAATCCTCCACCGCGACGTCAAGCCGGGCAACGTCCTGCTCGACTCGCAGGGGCGGCCTCTGCTGGCCGACTTCGGCCTCGCGCGGAGCTCCGAGAGCATCTCCGGGCTGACGCAGACCGGGACCGTCCTCGGGACGCCGCTCTACATGGCCCCGGAGCAGGCGATGGGGGGCACCCTCGATGGCCGCGCGGACCAGTACGCCCTGGCCGTCATCGCCTTCGAGATCCTGACGGGGCTCGTCCCCTTCCGCGCCGACTCGCCGCTCGCCGTCCTCCACCAGCACGTGTCCGTGCCGCCGCCCCCCGCGTCCTCGATCATCCCGGCGATTCCGCCGGCAGCCGACGCGGTCCTCTCGAAGGCGCTCGCCAAGAAGCCGGCCGACCGCTTCCCCTCGTGCTCGGCCTTCGTCGAGGCGCTCGCGGGCGCGCTGGGCGTCCCCCTCGTCCCGGTCTCCGGAGCGCCGGCGGCCTCGCCGGTCACCCGCCCGACGGTCGTCGGCGCGCCCCTGCCCGCCGACGAGTCGGGCGCGGCGACGGTCGTCTCGGGGGGCGGTCCCGGCGCGAAGGCCCGGCTCGCGGCCCCCGCCTCCGTGCCGCCTCCGCCTCCGGCTCCCGCGCCCGCGGCCGCCACCCCGTCACCGGCGCCGCCGACGGCGATCGCGCCTCCGCGAAAGACGAGCGGCACGCGGGTTCTTCTGCTCGCCGCGGTGGTCCTCGTCGGACTCGGACTCGTCGCGGTCGTCGTCACAAAGCTCCGCGCGCCGAAATCGGCCGAGGAGACCTCCCTCCCGCCGACGCCGCTGCCGACCGCCGTCCCCACCGCGCTGCCCCAGGCGCCCGAGCCCGCGACCGCACAGGCGGAGGCCCCTCCCCCGACGCCGGCCGCGCCGGCGGGACCGCGCGTGGCCGAGGCGCGGCCGTCCGCGCCGCGCGAGAGGGCGCGTCCCGAGACCGCCCCGCGGCTTCCGCGTCCCGCGCCCCTCCTGGGCGGCGCCGGCCTCTCCGGCGACACGCGCCTCGAGGAGGCCTACCGGGCACTCGACAACTCGAAAAAGACGCGCCTGACGCGCGAGGACTTCGTGGACGCCATGGGGGCCGCCCGAACGGCCCTCGCCACCAACCCCTCGCGCGAGGTGAAGGTCCTCGACGCCTTCTCCCGCGCCGGCGTCTCCTTCGCCGACGGGAACAACGCGCAGGCCTGGCAGCTCCTGAACACCGCCTTCAACGAGGCGCCGGGCCTCGCCCGCGGACGGGTCCTCGGCTTCGTCGACCGGCAGATGCGGATGATCGGCCCGAACCCGGGCCTCGATGGGAACTGGGTCCTCGCGCTGGCCTTCTGCGACGTCCGGGGGGACCTCGGCGAGGAGCTGGAGAAGGCGACGCAGCGCGCCCCGGGAAACGCCCGCGTCCGTTATGCGCGGGCGCTCGCCGCCTGGCAGCAGGGGCACGCCGCCGAGGCGGTCCGGGAGGCGCGGACCGCCTGCGACGCCGGGCTCTCCGAAGCCTGCGACCTCCTGAAATAGGGAAGGTCGCCTCTCACCCCTTGATCGCGTCGCCCGCCTTGAATTCCTTCCCGGAGACCGGCCGGGCCGTCGAGAGGCGCGGCCCCATGATCTTGTCGATCTTCACGCGGCCGACCTTCGTCTCGTTCTGCCCGAGCACCTCGCCCGTGTCCGGGTCCTTGATCGGATTCCCCATCCGGACGACGTTGAACTCGTCCCCCTCCTTCACGCCGGCCTCGGAGCCGACGTTCAGGTAGATCACCCCGCCGTCCACGCGCGCGATCTTCCCGGCGACACCCGACGCGTCGCCGGCGCCGCCGACGCCGCTCGTGGAGAGCGTCTTCTTCGAGAGGGAATCGGCGAGCTTGACGACGACCGGGCGGATCAGGTGGTCGAGCTTGCGCTGGTCGTCCACGCCGCCGCCGGCGCCCGCCACGTACACCTTGGTGTCGGAGCTTTCCTCCTTGGCCGAGTCCGCCCAGACGATCTCCCCCGTCGTCGTCGAAAAGGCCCGCGCGTCGATGGCGCAGTCCATCTTCGAGGAGCCGACGTTCACGGAGGGCTGGAAGCGGCCGAGGATGCCGCCGGGGACGTTGACGCCCGACTTCTGGGCCCCGAGCTCGGTCAGCGCGCCCGTGATGATGTACTCGACGCCGAGGAGCTTGCCGACCTTCATCGCCGTTTTCGGGTCGAGATCGCCGGAGAGCGCCAGCCCCTTCTCCTGCATGATGGCCTTCAGCTGCTCGCGCTCGATGACGCGGTAGGACCCGCGCTTGACGAGCTCGGTCACGAACATGTCCTGGGTCTGCTCGCCGGCGTGGTACCAGCCCCAGCTCCAGCCCGAGACTTTGTTCTTGAACTCGATGACCGCCACCCGCGGCTTGGCCTGCGCGGCGGCCGGGCCCGCGGCGGCGATCAGGGCGGCGACGACGGCGAGAGCGGCGATCCGGAACGGTTTCATCTGTCTCCTCCTGGCGTCTTGTTGATGGACATTCTAGCCGTCCTAGACTCCGCGGGATGTCCGAAGACGGCGGACGCGGCCCGGAAGGGCCGCCCGTCCCGATTCCGATCGAGGAGGTTCTCGACCTCCACCCCTTCCGTCCCGGAGAGACGGCGGCCGTCGTGGCCGACTACGTCGAGGCGGCCGCCGCGAAGGGGCTCTCCGAGGTGAAGCTCGTCCACGGACGCGGCACGGGCCTCCAGCGCGCCATCGTCCGCGCGGCCCTGTCGCGGTCGCCGCACGTTCTCTCGTTCGCCGACGCGCCGCCGGACCGGGGCGGCTGGGGGGCTACGGTCGCCGTCCTCGCGCCCGCCGGAGCGGGCGTTGACCCGTCTGGGGAGGGTTAGACTCCGCCCGTGAAAAATCTGACGCCACCGCCGAAGAACCGGACGACCGTCATCCGGGGCTCCGGGATGTACGTCCCGCCGCAGGTCGTCACCAACGAGATGATGTCCCGGATCATGGACACTTCGGACGAGTGGATCGTTCCCCGGACGGGGATCCGTGAGCGTCGCTTCGTCACGCAGGGGACCGGCTCCGCCGACCTCGGTGCCGAGGCCGCGCGAGCCGCCCTCGCCGAGACGGGGCTGGACACCGACGACATCGACTTCATCATCTTCGCCACGATGACCCCCGACTACTACTTTCCGGGGAACGGCGGCCTCCTCGCCGATCGCCTCGGCATGAAGAGGACGCACGCCCTCGACATCCGGATGCAGTGCGCCGGATTCCTGTCGGGGCTCCAGACCGCCGACGCCTTCATCCGGTCGGGGATGTACGACCGGATCCTCCTCGTGGGCGCCGAGGTTCACAGCGCCCTGATGCCGTGGCCCGAGCCGGTCTGGGACGTCATGCTCGGGAAGGCGCCCGGCCCCTGCGATCCCGAGTGGTATCAGGTGGCCACGGGAATGCGCGACCGGGCGGTCCTGTTCGGCGACGGCGCGGGGGCTTTCGTCCTCGAGGCGAACGAGTCGGGGGACGGGCGCGGCTTCCTGTCGTTTGCGATGTATACGGACGGCGCGCACTGGGACAAGCTCCACGTCCCGGGCGTCGGCAGCCGGTTCCGGCCCTACGTCAATCTCGAGATGGTCCGGCACCTCGACGGAATCCCCATCGTCGAGGGACGGCAGGTCTTCCGTCTCGCGACGCAGCTGATGCCGGCGGCCGTACTCGAAGTCCTCTCCTCGCGCGGCCGGACGCTCGCCGACCTCGACCTCCTCCTGATGCACCAGGCCAACCTCCGGATCAACGAGGCGGCTCAGAAGGCCCTCGGCCTTCCGGACGGGAAGGTCTTCAACAACATCGAGAAGTACGGCAACACGACGGCCGCCACCCTGCCGATGGCCTTTCACGAGGCGAAGCAGGCGGGACGGATGAAGCGCGGCGACCTCGTCGGCTTCGCCGCGCTCGGCGCCGGCCTCCACTGGGGGGCCGGGCTTGCGGTGGTCTGAAGGGGCGGCTCCTCTTCAGGCCCCTTCCGGCCGCAGAGCCACCGACGAGCCGACCCAGGTGAAGTCCTTGTTGAAGTCGACCCCGAGCATCTTGCCGCGCGACAGGCGGCAGAGGTTCAGCCCGAGGACGAGCCGGCCCTCCCCCGCGGGCCGGTAGAACATCATCCGGATCTCCACCTTGACGCCGCCGCCATCGCCGGCGGCGAGGCAGGGCGCGTAGGCGATCTTTTCCTGCAGGCACCAGGCGTAGCGCTCGGACGCCGGGATCCGCGCCAGGTCCTCGCGGGTCGGCTCCACGCTCACGCCGCCCCCCGCGAAGGAGAAGAGAGGCTTCAGGACGTAGCGCTCCGCGAGGTCGCCCGGGATCTCCGAGAGGTCCGAGAGGTAGGTCGCTTTCGGAACGTCGGGGTGGGAGAGAAGCGGAAGGCAGGCCTTCGACCAGGCCCAGTACCAGTTCGGGTGGGGCACCCACGCGACGTCGAGGTCGTCGCGGAAGTCGAACGGCAAGGACGCCTTCGTCCGGATCAGCTCGTCGAAGACGATCCGGTTGTAGATCCGCGTCACCGGGATCCGCTTTCCCGAGACGACCCGCAGCAGCCGCCGCCCTTCCACGACGAGGTCGCGCGGGTCGGCCGACACGACGCCGAGGAGCCGCTCCGTCGCCGCGAAGTCGATGTAGGTCTTCTGCTCCTTCGGATGGAGGTCGAGGAGGACGACGTTCTCGGGGTCTTCTCCGGCCACGATCGTCCGCCGGAAGAGGTCGAGGTAGGAGTCGCGCGAGAGCCCCGAGAAGTAAGGGCTCCAGGTCGCCGTCGGGAGCCCCGGGATCCCCTGCAGGCACTCGTTCCAGACGTCGGCCTGGAGCACCTCGAAGGCCGAGAGCGACGGGAAGCCCTGCAATTCGATGAGTCGCGGGACGAGACGGCCGTCCGGACCCGCCACGACGGCGAGGTCCACCTGGGCCATCTCGGGGAGCTCTCCCATCCCGGGCGCGTGCCACGCGGGAGGGATCGCCGCCACCATCCGCGACCGAAGGGCCGGGTCGGAGACCTGCGCCACGATCGCCCGGGCCGTCGACGCGAGCCGCTCTGCGAGGTCTTCAGTCAGGAAGACCGGCGTCTCGGCCAGACGGTACCCCGCGGGGGCTCCCGCGCGTCGCACGAGCTCCTCCCTCTGCCGACGCCAGAGCGCCTCCGTGAAGGCCGCGTTGTACGCCTTCCGGAATTCCGGATGCATGGGGGCGGAGTCTAACCTCCGCGCGGAAGGAATCTGCGCGGCCGCGCCGGACGGCGGCGCCGTTTGCGCTTAAGCTTCCGCCATGACCAAGAGCGGAAAGCCCCTCGTGGGCGTCGTGATGGGAAGCCAGTCCGACTGGGAGACGATGAAATTCGCGGACGAGATCCTGACCCGATTCGGCGTGCCGCACGAGTGCCGGGTCCTCTCCGCCCACCGAAGTCCGAGGCTGACGTCGGCCTGGGCGGCGGCGGCCGAGAGGCGCGGTCTCGCGGTGATCCTCGCGGCGGCGGGGGGCGCGGCGCATCTCGCCGGCGTCCTCGCCGCTCACACGCTGGTGCCGGTCCTCGGCGTCCCGATGGAGAGCCCGTCGCTCAAGGGACTCGATTCGCTCCTCTCGACCGTCCAGATGCCCGGCGGCGTGCCGGTCGGGACGCTCGGCATCGGAAAATCCGGAGCCACGAACGCCGCGCTCCTCGCCGTCGCGATCCTCGCGCGGACGGACGGCTCGCTCCGGGCGAAGCTCCGGCGGTTCCGGGCCCGCCAGGAGAGGGCCATCGGAGCGCTGACGCTCCCCTGAAAGGGAAAGAGGACGACCGATGAAGACCTCCCTTCCGCTCGCGCTGCTCCTCGCCGCCGCTCTCGCGGCAACGGCCGCCGAGATCCCCGCCTCGGTGGATCCGGCCGAGATCCCGAACTACCGGAAGCTCGGCCCCGGCCTCGCCGTGGCGGGCGAGCCGGCGCCCGACGCCCTGAAGAAACTCGGGACGATGGGGTTCAGGACCGTCATCTCGCTGCGGGCTTCCTCGGAAGGGTTCGGAAGGGACCGGGTCGTCGTGGAGGAGCAGGGCCTCCGCTGGGTCAACGTCCCCGTTTCGCCCGCCACCTTCACGGCGAGGGACGCGGAGGCCGTGGCGAAGGTCCTCGACGATCCGGCGGCCGGTCCGACGTTTCTCTACTGCGCCTCGGCCAACCGCGTCGGCGGCGTCTGGGCGGTCTACCAGGCGATGAAGGGAAAGAGCCTCGACGAGGCGCTGGCGGAAGGGAAGAAGGCCGGCCTCAGGAGCCAGCAGATGATCGAGGCCGTCGAGAAGGTGATCCGGACGCCCTGAGCGTCCCGCCTCAGTCGGGGGGAGCCGCGAGCGCCTCGACGACGCGCTCGAGCCTCATGCCGCGGCTTCCCTTCACGAGGACGGTGTCTCCGGGGCGGAGACGCGGCTTCAGCCACGAAAGGAGCGGGTCGACCTCCGTGAAGTGCGCCGCCCGTCCCTCTCCGAGCCCCGTGGCGGCAGCCGTTCCGAAGGCCTCCGCCGACCGGGGTCCGAAGAAGGCGGCGAGGTCCGCGCGGCGGGCCGCCCGTTCGCCGAGGGCACGGTGTTCCCGCGCTTCGGCCTCTCCCAGCTCCAGCATGTCCCCGAGGACGGCCACGCGCCGGCCCGGTCCGGCAAGGGTCCCGAGCGTGTCGAGCGCCGCGGCCATCGAGGAGGGGTTCGCGTTGTAGCAGTCGTCGAGGATCGTGAGGCCGTGCGCCGCGAGGAGGCGCGACCGGTGGGCGAACGGACGCGCCGCCGAGAGACCGGAAGAAATCTCTTCAAATGAGAAAGAGAGAGCCCGTGCGAGAGCGGCCGCAGCGGTCGCATTCATGGCGTTGTGTTCCCCCACGAACGAAAGGCGAATGGAGCGTTGCACCCTGCTGCGCTGTAGGTTCTCACCGAGCCGCGATCGGCCTGTTCCCTCGCCTCCCTCTTCCCCCTCTAAGAGAATCTCCTGCCCTTCCCTCCCGAGCGGCGTCACCCGCAGCAGACGGACATCCACCCCCGGACTCTTCCCAAAAGAGATTCTCCTGACGCCGGGACCCACCCGCTCCGCCTGCGCCACGCAGCGCGGGTCGTCCGCGTTCACGACGGCCGTCGTCCCTTCCGGAAGGCCGCGGTAGAGCTCTCCTTCCGCCTCGGCCACGCCGTCGAGATCCCCGAGGAACTCGAGATGCTCCGCGGCCACGACCGTGACGATCCCCGCCGTCGGCCGGACGATCGCGGTCAGGCGGGCGAGTTCGCCGGGGCCCGACATCCCCACCTCCACGACGCCCGCCCGATGCGACGGCTCGAGCCGGAGGAGCGTCAGCGGCACGCCGATCTCGTTGTTGAGATTCCCCTCCGTGGCGAGCGCGTCGCCGCGCGTCCGGAGGATGGCGGCGACCATCTCCTTCGTCGTCGTCTTTCCGTTCGAGCCGGCCACGGCGCCGAGGGGTATCGCGAAGCGGTCCCGGTGGAACCGGGCGAGCGCCCCGAGCGCGGCTCGCGTCTCCTCCACCTCGAAGAGGGACAGGCGGGGCGCCGCGCCGGGCGGAAGTTCCGTTCCGCGCCGCACGACCGCCCCCGCCGCCCCCCTCTCCGCCGCGTCGGGGAGAAAATCGTGCGCGTCGAAGCGATCGCCCTTGAGGGCGACGAAGAGCGAGCCGGGCCGGATCGACCGCGTGTCGGTCGAGACCCCGTCGAAGACCCCGCCGGCGCCGGCCGCGAGGAGCCGCGCGCCGCAGGCTCCGAGGACTTCGGCGGTCGAGAAGCGGGCCGTCAAGCCGTTGCGAGGCCGAGCGCCCGGGGCCACGAGCCGGTGGGCTCGAACGGCCGCGGGTTCCGGGCTCGCTCCATCAGGTCCTCGGCCATCGCGCGGACGATCCAGCGGAAATTCTCCTCGCCGACCGAATGAACGTCGGCGTCGGGGGCGCAGTTCATGAAGTCGATGGCATAGGGGATCCCGTCCTTGACGGCGAACTCGACCGTGTTCAGGTCGTAACCGAGGGCGTCGCAGAGGGCCAGGGCGTCCCGCGTGACGCGCTCGACCCGAGCCGCCGGCACGGCCTTCCCCTTCGCCGCGGCGTAGCGAAGCTGGTGCGGCTGCTCCGGGGCGTAGCCCATGATCCGCACCCGCTTCCGGCCGACGACGTAGCACCGGTAGTACTCCGTGAAGGCGATGGCTTCCTGCGCCATCATCGTCAGGTCCCGCGTCTGGTCGTAGGCCGCGAAGAACGCTTCCCGGTCGTCGCACTTGTAGACGTCCTTCCAGCCGCCGCCGTACGCCGGTTTCAGGAAGATCGGGAAGCCGAGATGGGCGAAAACGGCGTCCCAGTCGACCATCTCCATGTTGCGG
>Ga0335085_10013021_pt1 | contig 12209 bp, 7 predicted proteins | sample Lox_Sample_45_FD_206712 | JGI IMG/M metagenome (GOLD analysis project Ga0335085, IMG submission 206712) | Soil microbial communities from Loxahatchee National Wildlife Refuge, Florida, United States - Lox_Sample_4.5 | ecosystem: Environmental > Terrestrial > Soil > Wetlands | place: USA: Florida...
CCTTTTTGGGCTTACGGCCGATGAAGTATCGAGAAGCCGGGGTTGGTACAATCCTTACTGGCACTATGAGAACGATCCGGAAATCCGCGCGGCGCTCGATCTCGTTTTTTCCGGGCGCTTCAGCCCAGGCGAGGATGGAGTATTCGAGCCGATCCGCGAAACGCTTCTGCTCAAGGGCGACTTCTACATGCACCTGGCGGACCTACGAGCTTATAGCGATGCGCATGCGAGGCTTGGACAACTCTATCAAACGCCGGATGCGTGGGCTCGCAAGGCCATCATCAATGTGGCCAGTTCCGGGAAATTCTCAAGTGACCGCACCATCGCCGAATATGCGCGAGATATATGGAAGGTTGAGCCGTGTCCGGTGTAGCAATCACTCAGCAGAAGAAGGTAGGGGACCAATCCGACGATTTGCAGACAATTTTGATCGGCACAAGCTCAGAACGATTCACCGAGAGTCCGCAAAACATTTTTTAGCGACTCCAGTTGGTTCGTAATTTGTGCGCGATCAGAATGCGTAAGTCTCGCGGCGGCTGCGGCTTGAGAAAGAACATCGTAGCCTTTGCGGGCGTTCCTGCGATTTCGCGCCGTCATTTCGGGCTCCGATCGCTTGGTCGCCATTTCAGCAAACGCGAAAGCAATCTGTAAATCCGTTCTCAGTGCGCCCGCTCTCAGCGTCGCATTTTCCCCAACTTTTTCAGAGTGATAGAGCATCTGACCCGCAGCCTACAACAAGTTGTCTTGGCTTGGCAAGTTCGGCCTAAGACTCGTTCAATTGTCTCCGCTCCAGTTCCAGTTGTCTCCGCCAATCGTCATTAGAGGATTAGCGACACTGGTGAGGCAAGGTCCCGATTAACGCTGTAATGCTTTCTCCGTGAGCCCATTTATCCACCGATTGGGAAGTCGAACCGGGCGAAAACGACCGCGCTCAACCGTTGAATGCCGCCGATGATTCCTTTCTGAACGCCAGCCATTGATAAAGACCGAATCAAGTCTCTCTCCACGTGGCCGATTTATTCTGTGTCCGTTCGATTGACCCTATGCGCTGTTCATTTCATTTGATTCGCCACCAAGCTATTCGAGCTTAAACGGGGAGGCTAAATGCGATTAAAGCTGGGAACGAAACTGGGGTTGGGATTCGGAGTGATTCTGGCGCTGATGATTCTCAGCGCGGCGCTCTCCTACTGGAAATCCGAGGAGATTACTGGCATTGAAGCGACCATACTGAAGACTGATGTTCCATCGATTCAAGCCTCGCGCAGGCTGCAGGACAACATTGATTACGCCGGGGCCAAAACAAGACAAGCAATCCTAGCGGGATCTGAACCCGCAAGATACCAGGACGCGCAGACTCGATTCGATGATGCTTGGCGCAGAATCGACGGTGCAACGGCGAGCCTCGACAAACTTGCGCCACAGTGGAACAAACAGGAGGACCGGGACCTATTGATTAAAATCAAGGATGGTTTACCCAAGGTGAAATCGGCTCAATGGAGCACGGTTGAAACCGCGAGAAGCGGCGGCCGGGACGCGGTGGTTCAAGGGGGCAACGACTACGCGGACAAGATCACACCGATAAATGACGGGATAACCAAAAGCCTAGGCCAACTTGCTGACGGTTTTGATAAAACGCTCGAAGATGAGCGGGCAGAATTAGCGGCAGCCCACAGCGCAATGAATTGGACGACGAGCGTGGCTGCGCTGACGGGAATCATCACCGGAGCATTCGTGGCGTTCTGGATGGGTCGGTCGATTTCCCGATCGACTCAGACGGTGCTGACACGAGCGGAAGCCATCGCGGCGGGGGACCTGACAAAAGAGGAACTGAAACCGCAGAGCGATGATGAGTTGGGCGATTTGACGCGGGCGATCAACAAGATGCAGTCGAGTTTACGGCAAATGGTTGGCTCCATCGCGAGTAACGCGCAGCACGTGGCCGCATCGAGCGAGGAATTCTCCGCGGTGAGCCAGCAGATCAGCAGCAACTCGCAGGAAACTACGGCACAAGCCAACGTGGTGAGCAACGCCACCGACCTTGTGAACAAGAACCTGCAAACGGTGGCCACCGGCGCCGAGGAAATGCGGGCTACCATCCAGGATATTTCCAAGAACGCCTCCGAAGCGGCACGCGTAGCGGGCGAAGCGGTGAAGACGGCGGAGACCACCAACTCGACCATCAGTCAACTGGGAAATTCCAGCGCGGAGATTGGGCAAGTGATCAAGGTAATCACGTCGATCGCCGGGCAGACCAACCTGCTGGCGCTGAACGCCACCATTGAAGCGGCGCGAGCGGGCGAAGCAGGCAAGGGATTTGCGGTGGTGGCGAACGAAGTGAAAGAGCTGGCGAAGCAGACGGCCAAGGCCACCGAAGATATTGGGAGCAAGATCAAGTCGATTCAGTCCGCCACCACAGATGCGGTGGATGCCATCAAGGCCATTGGCGAAGTGATCCATCGAATCAACGACATTTCCAACACGATTGCGACGGCGGTGACGGAGCAAAGCGCCACCACCGACGAGATGACCCGCAACGTGGAGGAAGCGGCGCGCGGGGCCGGTGAAATCGCGCAGAATATTCGCGGAGTGGCGCAGGCGGCGGAAGGAACGTCGGAGAGCGCCAACGATTCGCTGAAGGCGGCGCAGCAACTGGCGCAGATGTCGACCGAACTGCGAGGACTGGTAGAGCAATTCACCGTGGCGGGAAACCACAATGGAGATGACGGGCACGGCGCGAGCCTGAATTAGGCCGCGAAGTCGCTGGAAGTCTACAAAACAGATTGCTTTACGGGATGGAGCGCAGATTCGACTGCGTCAAATGGAACATCGGGGCGCAAGCGGGCGGCGAAAACAGCGCCGACGATTAAAAGAGCCACTGATCCGATGAAAGGAACGACCCAGCTTCCGGTGCGATCAACCAAGTAGCCAAAGCTCGAAGGCGAAACCAGTCCGGCGACGCCAAAACCGAAATTCATGAGGCCGCTCGCGGAGCCGGCGTAGTTGGGAGCGATGTCCATGGGCACGGACCAGAGCGGCGCAACGATGAGCTCGGCGCAAAAGAAAGCGACGGACAGGCAGATGGCGGCTACGTTCAAGCGATGAACCAGGATCACCGGAATTAAAAAGATAAAAGCGCCAACGAAGCCGAAGGCCATCACGTAGCTGCGCGCGACCACCAAGCTGCCGGTTTTGCGAAACAGGCGATCGCTGGCGATTCCCCCCACGGTATCTCCGATCACCCCAGCAAACAGCACTCCGGCTGAAAAAATCGCGGTGGACTGCAGATTGAGATGGTAGTTCTCGTAGAAAAAACCGGGAATCCAGCTCAGGAACAGCCAAAGCGTCCAGCTATAGCAGAAGTCGACGACAGTGACCGGGAAGATGCGGCGGGTGAGCCGGATCCACGGCACGGGTGCGCGCTCACGGGAACTGCGCGGAGGCAATTCGGCGAGATCGGCTTGCGTAATTCCGCGATGATCGCGCGGATCGTTGCGGAAATAACAGGCCCAGATGCACAGCCACACCAGGCTAAGAAATCCGGTGATGACGAACGACGCGCGCCAGGAAGCGAGCACAACGAGCCACGCAACCAGCGGCGGAGTGAGCGCGTTTCCGCCGCGCGCGAAGGTGTGCGTGATGCCCTGGGCGAATCCGCGGCGCTCTTTGGGGAACCACATGGTCATGGCGCGGGTAGCGGTGGGAAATGCCGCACCTTCGCCAAGACCAAGCACGAGGCGCGCGGCAAAGAGCGAAGCGAAACCACTCACCGCGCCGGTGATGACGGTTGCTACGGCGACGACCGCGCAGCAAAGGGTCAGCGTAAGGCGAGCGCCAAGCTGATCGCCGATCCAACCGCCGACGATCTGGAAAACAGCGTAGAAAATGGCGAAGGAAGAAAAGATGAGGCCAAGCTGAGTGTTGCTGAGGTGAAGATCCGCTTTTATAAGGGGCGCGGCGGTGGCGATGTTGACCCGATCGATGTAGAGGATCAGGTACATGGCGCACAGCAGCGCGAGCACGACGGTGGGTACGCTTAGCGCGCGCTTCGATTGCAGGAATGACCTCCCAAGGTAGCTCGCTTTCCCGCTCTACTGGTCCCGGCCCTAATTCGGCGGGGCCAGGTTTCCCTGGTTTTGCGGGCCGGATTCATGACCGAGGGCGACGGATCCGCTAGATGCTTGGACGTGTTTCGCCCTTGATCTGCGTGCGGTGCATGACGCGGCGCGAGCTCGCGTCGAATGGATCGCGACGGTGCATGGTGCAGCGGTTGTCCCACATGACCAGGTCGCCGACGCGCCATTCGTTGTACCAGGAAATTTCGTCGCGGGTGGCGTAGGACCAAAGCTCATCGAGCAGCGCTTCAGAATCAGCCAGAGAAAGGCCTTTGATATAGGCATTGCGGCGGCGGCCGAGATAGAGGAGGCGTCGCTTCGTTTCCGGGTGACGGCACACAAGCGGATGGTAGGTGCCGGGAGAAGTGACCGGATCATCGACGGCAGTAATGCCCTGACGAACGTATCCGCCGCTGTTGTACGTGCCATCATGCTTGAGCTCCAAGCCTTCGATGCGGCGCTTCAATTCATCGGGCAAGGATTCGTAGGCGGCATACATGCTGCTGAAATAGGTGTTGCCGCCTGACGGAGGCACTTCGAGAGCGTAGAGCATGCTGGCCTTGGGCGGATCGACGAGATAAGACATGTCGGTGTGCCAGGTAGCCTCGCCAGCGCCCAAGCTGCCGATAGGCACGCCGTTATCCAGGACGTTTGAGACAACGTAGATTTCGGGATGGCCTTCCACGAAGCGGCGGCCGGTTTCCTGAACGGGAGCGTAATCCAAACCGCCAAAACGCTGACTGAAGGCGATAAGGTCCGCGTCGGTGAGCTGCTGGCCGCGGAAAAGCAGTGCGAGATGATCGAGCCAGGCCTGATGGATGGCGGCGAAATCGTCATTGGTGATTTTTCGCAGATCGACTCCGCGAATCTCAGCGCCCAAAGCTTTGCCGCTTGGTATTACTTCGATCGCCGAAACCGAGCGGGCACGCAAGGATTCAATGGCCATGGGACACTCCTGTTTAACCTGTGCTGCTCCACGATAATTGCTGGAGGTATTTTATCCTCAAACACACCTGAATCCACTACAAGCTATCTCATAAACGCATGAACTCCACAGGAAACTTCCTTCAGGCGCTGCGCAATGTAAATGAAGAGGTAAACATTCTTTGTGGCTGAAGCCGTGCCCTGACGAGTGGAGAACTTCGAGAACGGAAAAAGCCAAGAGGGATTCTTCGCGCAAAAACGGCGCTCAGAATGAAGGCGCAAATCAACAGAAAGTGCCGATCCCTCGACACGGCGCGATGGAAGGCACACAGTTCTGCATGGCGGGCACAGGAGTTTGACAAAAAGAGAAATCCGGGTCCGGCTAAGGACAGGACAGAAGCCGGACCCGGATCTTGTGTGGACTTCTATGAGGCGAAAGAGAAGTTCACAGTGACGGTCATCTCGACCGGAAAAGGCACGCCATTGAGATACGTGGGTTCGTACTTCCACTGCATGACGGCTTTGAGCGCTTCGGGAATCAGCAATAGATGGCCCTGCACGGCGCGGGCGTTCACCACGTCGCCCTTCTCGTTGATGACAGCTTCAATGAGTACCTCACCATGAACATGACCCGAGACCGCAAGGGCCGGATACTTGGGGGCTGGCGCAAAGAGTTTGCGCGGCGGCTTAACGTCGCCACCGACTTGCAGGATTTGCTTTTCCTTCTTCTCCGCCACCGGAGCAACGGGAGGGGGCGCCACGTTGGCTGTCCCCCCGATGATCCCTCCAAGCACGCCGCCGGTAACACCGCCCGGTATGCCTCCCACAACGCCCAGGCCGACCTCCGGGGCCGGCTGCGGCTCGTGCACGATCACGACTTTCTGTGGAATTGCCACGGGAGCCACAAGTTTCGCGGGGTTCAGCGGAACGAGTTTGCGGGCGGGCACAACTTTTTGCACGGCTACCGGAGCCGGAGGCGGCGCGGCGGCCGGCGGCGCGGGAGCGACCAGATAGGTCAACTGCAGCGCATGCAAATCAATGACCTGGGTGACGAGCAAAGGAGCAATCACCAGCGCTGCGAGAACTACGGCATGGACCGCGAGCGAGGCCATAAAGTCGAGCGGATTCCGATGCTGTTCGTGCAAGGGACTATCGAGCAGCGCCTTGAGCACCGTTTCCTGGGCTTCAGTGGGGCTGGGGACACGAATTTCGGCTTTTGCCTTGGTGTCCCAAACAGCTCCGGGAAATAGATCTACCCTCGCGTTTGACATGACATTTAACATGGCGAGCCTCCTGCCGCCTCGCCATCATGCGGCGCAACCAAATTCGCATGAGTGGCCGTAACAGGCTGTAGCGGCGGTCACGGCAGAGGGTGATGGAGGTCACCTGACTGGAGAGAACAATACGGATGGCACGAGACGAGGCAGAAGAGCTTTTAGAATCAATGGCATCGGCTCGATGTGGCACATTGAAACACGGTTGGAAGTTGAGCAATGCGACGGGACGCCTGGAAGAAATACGCGTATCTATTTGGGCACGTACTTAATGCGAATACAGCAACCACGGTAGAGAGCGGTGAGCGCAAACACCTGAGAATGTAATAACAAAAGCTTACCCGGCTGCTAGGAGTGTGCCGTGAATACCGCGTCGCGATTTGAAATCTTCCAGAAGTTGCCCGACAAACAGGCGACCTGAGTCGAAACAGGAAGCACCCTGGAAGAAGCCAAGATGCGGTTGAAGGAATTGGCGGTGATGTTTCCGGCCGACTACTTCATTTTCGACACGGAGAATGCCTGTTTCGTTGTCCCCTGCGATTCAGCAAAATTTGAGGCCTTGGGCAAGCAAGTTGGGTGAAGCGGTCCGGATCGCCGGCGACTGCGCCGTAATTCCATTCTGTGGACAAACAAAAAGGGCGGCCTAAAAAGCCGCCCTTTTTGTTTTCGAGATTGATGGTGCGATTTACGCCCAGCTATAGCCGTGCTTGGCCAAAGGCAGCGAGCGGATGCGCTCACCATTGACGGCGAAGATGGCATTGGCGACGGCGGGAATCATGGGCGGCAAGGCAGGCTCACCGAGCCCCGTGGGCAGATTGTCCGTGGTAAGGAAATGCACGTCGATTTCAGGCGGCATGTTACGCATGCGCGTGGGCTCATAATCGTTGAAATTGTTCTGCACCGCACGGCCCTTGTCGATGGTGATTTCCCAATTCATCAGATGACTCATGGCTTCCACCACAGCGCCCTGGGCCATGTTGTAGGCATTGCTGGTGTTTATGATCTGGCGGCCAATGTCGGCAGAAACCCAGACCTTGTTTATCTTCACCTTTTTGTTGGCGTCGACGCTGACCTCGGCCACTTCGGCGAAATAGCCGCGATGCGCGAACTGAAAGGCGACGCCCATCGCAGTACCTTTCGGCAATGTACGCTTGCCCCAATTGGATCTCTCAGCGACGTCTTTCAAGACGCCGATCATGCGCTCGGCGACGACATCCGGCTCGTTGGGGATGGGAGGATTGGCCGGATTTTTCACGCGCGGAAGCGAGAGAAGATCCAGGCGGAACTGCACCGGATCCTTTCCGGCAGCGATGGCCAACTCGTCGATGAAAGACTGGAACACAAACGAGAAAGCGTTGCTGCGCGGCGCGCGCATGGCGTAAGTCGGCACGCCTGTGGGAATGAGCGAGGCCTGGAAATCGAAATTCGGCAGGAACGTTCCCGGAAATTCGTTGGAGGGAATGTTCGCCGAATTCATGAAGACGCCGTTCTCACCGAAGCTGACGAAGTGATTGCGCCAGGCGGTGAGATTTCCAGAGCCGTCGATGGCGCCCTTGAGGTAATGGAAACCCGCCGGGCGGTAGTGATCGTGATGGAAATCGTCCTCGCGGGTCCAGAGGAGTTTTACGGGCACGCCCGCGACTTTCGAAATCGAGGCGGATTCGAGCATGTAGTCGTTGGTGAGCCGGCGCCCGAAGCCACCACCCACTCGCAGCATGTGCACCGTGATTTTTTCTTCGGGGATGCCCAGCAGCTTGGCTACTTGCTGGCGGCCCGATTCGGGAGTCTGGCTGGGCGACCAGAAAACCAGGCTGCCGTCGGACTGGTAGTGCGCGATGCAATTTTCCGGCTCCATCGGCGCATGCGAAAGGAATGGGTAGGCGTAGGCTGCTTCGACGATTTTCGAAGCGGAGCCGAAAGCGCCATCGGAATTACCGTCCACGCGGAGCGAAATTTCCGGCTTCTGCTTGGAAAGCTCGTCGGCGCGGCGCTGATAGCCTTCGCTGCTCTGCTGCGCGGTGGTACCTTCGTCCCACGTAATTTTGAGACTCTGGCGGGCGACGCGCGCTTGCCACCAACTATCGGCTACGATGGCGACGCCGCTGTGGAGCCCGGTGTATTCCTTGGTGCCTTCGAGGATGAAAGCATGGCGCACGCCGGGCATGGCCTTAATCTCGTCGAGGTTGGCGCTGAGGGCTTTTCCCGCGAACACCGGACACTTTTCGTAGACGGCCCAGAGCATGTTCGGGACGGTAAAGTCGATGGAGTAGATGGGCTTGCCGCGGACGATCGAAGGAACGTCGACGCCGTGGATCGGTTGGCCAATGATTTTGTAGTTCTTAGGATCCTTCAGCTTAACAGCGCGCAGCTCGGGCGGAGTCATGACGGCCACTCTGGCAGCAAGTTCGCCGTAAGAAGCGGAACGATTGGTGCGTTGATGAATCACGCGGCCGGATTCGGTGGAAAGCTCGGCTTCTTCGACGTTCCACTCCTGTGCTCCTGCGGCAAGGAACATGGAACGCATGGCCGCGCCGACCTGGCGCAGCGGGTCCCAGTTGATAGGCGTGGCAGTGCTGCCGCCAGCGCGCTGCGGGCCGTACTTGGTTTCGTCGAGGTCGGCTTGCTCGATCTTGACGTTCTTCCAATCAACGTCGAGCTCTTCGGCAATGATCATGGGGAGCTCGGTCTTCACGCCCTGACCGATCTCCGGATTCTTGGCGATGATGGTGACGGTGCCGTCGGTTGCGAACTTCACGAAGGCGGAAGGCACGAAGTTCGGCGTGGGGCCAGCAGGCGCCTGCGCGAGCACCTTGCTCACAGGATCAAGATATGCAGCGACGAGCAGGCCGCCACCGGCGATGGCGGAGACGCGCAAGAACGAACGGCGATTGAGCTTCTTGCTGACGATGGGGCCGAGAACGGTGGCGCTCATAGGGCCTCCTTGCTCTTCTGGTGGTTTGCAGCAACGTGCAGCGGGTGCGAGTGCCGCGCCGAGGCGCTGGCGTGACCCGCGGCTTTATGAATGGCCTCACGGATGCGCATGTAGGTGCCGCAGCGGCAGATATTGCCGGTCATAGCGGCGTCAATTTCCTGATCGGTAGGATTGGGCGTGCGCGCAAGCAGGGCGGAAGCGGACATCATCTGACCGGCCTGGCAATAGCCGCACTGCGGAACGTCGACATCCTGCCAAGCGACTTGCACCGGATGAGTACCATCGGCGGAAAGACCTTCGATCGTTGTGATCGGCGAATCGCCGACAACTGAAACCATGGTCTGGCAGGAGCGCACCGCGCGTCCGCGCAGATGCACGGTGCAAGCGCCGCATTGTCCGATGCCGCAGCCGAATTTCGTTCCCTTCATGCTCAGCACGTCGCGGAGCACCCAAAGCAGGGGCATGTCCGCCGGGACGTCGACCGTGGTCGTGTGCCCGTTGATGTTCAATTTGTATGCCATCGTGTTCACTCCAGGAGAAGAAGGTTGCTGCGTTGGTCTTGACAATACGTTGCCGGATGCAAATTTGCGTTACACACGCAACAAATAGATTGTGCCGAAGCCGTTGATCGGCAAAGCGTAGCACCGGGGAGGGCCATGGTCAATGAATTCGGGGCGGGCCGGTTCGGCTGGCTGGACGGCCCGGAACGGCGGGGACTAGAATGAAGGCTACGCGGAATTCGGTTGATCCGGGGACTCGCGATGGCCGTCAAGTTACCTATATATTTCGACAATCACGCCACCACGCCGGTGGATCCGCGCGTGCTCGAAACGATGCTGCCGTATTTCACGGAGAAATTCGGCAATGCCGCGAGCCGGAATCACGAATTCGGCTGGCGCGCGGAAGAAGCGGTGGAAAACGCGCGGGGCCAAGTGGCGCGGCTGATCGGCGCGAATCCCAAAGAGATCATCTTTACCAGCGGCGCCACGGAATCGGACAATCTGGCGATTAAAGGCGTCGCGGAGGCGTACCGGGAAAAGGGCAACCACATTGTGACGCAGGTGACCGAGCACAAAGCGGTGCTCGATAGCTGCAAGCGGCTGGAAAAAAATGGCTACGAAGTGACCTTTTTACCGGTGGAGAAGGACGGGCGCGTGCGACTGGACGATGTGCGCGCAGCGATCACGCCGAAGACGATTCTGATTTCGGTGATGTACGCGAACAACGAGATCGGCGTGGTGCAGCCGGTGGCGGAAATCGGAAAGATCGCCAAGGAAAAAGGCGTGCTGTTTCACGTGGACGCGGTGCAGGCCGTTGGAAAAATTCCGGTGAATGTGGAGAAAGATGGTATCGACCTGCTGTCGATTTCCGCGCACAAAATGTATGGTCCGAAAGGCGTTGGCGCGCTGTACGTGCGGCGGAAGAATCCGCGGGTGCATCTAGCGGCGATGATCGACGGCGGAGGGCACGAGCGCGGGATGCGCTCGGGGACACTGAACGTGCCGGGGATTGTGGGACTGGGAAAAGCTTGCGCCTTGTGCCAGACGGAAATGGACGCAGAGAGCAAACGGCTGGCCCGGCTGCGAGACAAGTTGCAGAGCGCGCTGACGAGCGGGCTGGACGGAACTTCGATTAATGGATCGGCGGAATGGCGGCTGCCGAATAATTTGAACATCAGCTTCGCGGGGGTGGAAGGCGAGTCGCTGTTGATGGGGATTAACGATATTGCCGTGTCGAGTGGATCGGCGTGCACGTCTGCGCACATCGAGCCGAGCTACGTGCTGAAAGCGCTGGGCGTGAATGAAGATTTGGCGCACAGCTCGATCCGATTCGGGCTGGGACGTTTCAATACCGAGGAAGAAGTGGATTATGTGGCGGCGCGCGTGATTGAAACGGTGAAGCGGCTGCGCGAGCTTTCGCCACTGTTCGAGGCGGCGAAGAGCGTTCCTTCCAGTTTGCAGAAAAGCTGAATTCCATTAAATTTGGTGGCACAGATTTCCCGAGGTGACGCGATGCGTCTCAGCAAGCGTTCCGTAGGTGCGATGATCTGCGCGATGACGATTGCGCTGGCGGCCAATGGTTTTTCGAAAAGCAAAGCCGCGCAGGAGCACGCGGCTGCGGGCGGCACGAAATTAGTTACGCTGGGCACTGCAGGGGGGCCGCTGCCACAGAAGAAACGCACGCAGTCGTCGAACCTGCTGGTGGTGAATGGGCGCTTGTACCTGATCGATGCGGGCGATGACGTGACGCGACGGATCGTGCAGGCGGGCTACGATTTTCTTCAGGTCGACAAGATCTTCATCACGCACGCGCACAGCGACCACACCATGGGGCTGGCGACGCTGCTCGTGTCCGAGTGGGAATACCAGCGGCGGACCCCGATCGACATTTATGGGGGGGGCACGGAAGCGCTGGTTCGCGGAGCAATTCAGTATCTGACGCCGAATGCGGAGATTCGCTGGAGCGAAGGCAAGCGGACACCGATGGCCAGCGTTTTTCACGGGCACGATGTAGCGCCGGGGCTTGTTTTTCAGGACGAGAACGTGAAGGTTACCGCGGTGGAGAATACCCATTTTCATTTCACGCCGGATAGTCCGGGATATGGCAAATACAAATCGTATTCGTACCGGTTCGAGACGCCGGGCAGAGTGGTGGTTTTTACGGGCGACACGGGACCGTCGGATGCGCTGACGGAATTAGCCAAGGGCGCCGACGTTCTGGTGAGCGAAGTTGGAGTTCCGGACGAAATCATAGACCTGTACAAGAAGAACGGCACGTGGCAGAAGCGGCCACCCGAAGAGCAGGAAGCGTTTCTTCGGCACATGCACGAAGAGCACGTGACGCCCGAGGATGTAGGCAAAATGGCGAGCAAGGCGGGCGTGAAGATGGTGGTTCTGACGCATCTGCTGCCGTCGGCAAACCCGGATGACGATTACCAGCGCTATGTGGATGCGACGAAGAAATTCT
>Ga0335085_10013022_pt1 | contig 12208 bp, 10 predicted proteins | sample Lox_Sample_45_FD_206712 | JGI IMG/M metagenome (GOLD analysis project Ga0335085, IMG submission 206712) | Soil microbial communities from Loxahatchee National Wildlife Refuge, Florida, United States - Lox_Sample_4.5 | ecosystem: Environmental > Terrestrial > Soil > Wetlands | place: USA...
GCAGTTCGAAGTGAAGATGTGCCTGCTGGTGCTGGCCGCGATCAACATGGGCATTTTCCACCTGGGGGTGTTCCGCTCGGTGGCGCAATGGAACGAAGCGCCGGCGCGGCCGCCGCTGGCGGCGCGGGTGGCCGGCGGGGTGTCGCTGATCATCTGGGTGATCATCGTGGCGCTGGGCCGGTGGGTCGGCTTCGAATGAGCCGCGACCGCACCGGGCTTGCCACGGCCGGTCCGGGTGCGATTACATGCCCCACCTGAGAAGGAGGGTCCGGTGCGAAAGTCCGTCGCCTGCATGGCCGTGCTGCTGGGTGCGCCGCTCCTCGGGCTCGCCCGGGCCGCAACGGCCGACACCCCCGCCGCCCATCCCGACCTGAGCGGGGTGTGGGAAGTCACCCTGGGGGTGCGCACCCGCCCCGGTCCCCGGCGGCCCGAAGCCCCGGTGCTGACTCCGGAGTATGCGCAGAAGCTGGCGGACTTTCAGGCCGCACAGGCGCGCGGCGAGGATCAGGAGACGCCGCAGGCCAACTGCGTGCCGCCGGGGATGCCGGGCATCATGAACCAACCCTATCCCATGGAACTGCTGTTCACGCCCGGCAAGATCACCATCGTGATCGAGGCGTACAGCCAGACGCGCCGCATCTTCATGGACGGGCGCAAGCATCCGGACGATCCGGATCTGACCTACAACGGCCACTCGATCGGACACTGGGACGGGGACACGCTGGTGGTGGATTCGGTCGGCTTCAGCCCCGACACCGCGCTCGGGCCCAGCCAGGGTTACCGGCACAGCGATCAGATGCACATCGTCGAGCGCTTCCGCTTGACGGCCCCCGACACCATGGAGGTCGTCACCACCATCGATGATGCCAAGGCGCTCGCCAAGCCCCTGACCGCGACCAAGGTGCTCAAGCGTCACCCGGACTGGGACATCGCCGAATATATCTGCGAGCAGAACAACCGCAACCGGTCCGACTCCCAGGGCAAGGCCGGCATCATCCTCACCCACTGATTTCGAACCTTAAGAGGCGGCCCATCCATGACTTCCCTCGCGACTCGTCTTGGCAGCGGTGTGCTGTGGCTGGGCCTGGCCGCCGCACCGCCCGCGGTGCTGGCCCATCACTCCTATGCGATGTTCGACATGTCGCAGACGCTCACCCTGCAGGGCACCATCCGCGACTTCCAGTGGACCAATCCGCACAGCTGGATCTGGATCGACGTGGCCGGCGCCAAGGGCCCGGAGCAATGGGGCATCGAGGGCATGAGCCCCAACTACCTGGCGCGTCGTGGCTGGACCAAGCACACGCTCAAGCCCGGCGACAAGGTGAGCGTGCTCATCCATCCGCTCAAGGGTGCCGAGCACGGCGGCAGTTTTCTGTCGGTGACGCTCGCCGATGGCAGCGTGATGCGCCAGAGCGGCGGCCCGCCGCCGGCTTCCTCGGCCCCCTGACATGCCGCTGAAGGCCATGGAGCACTATCTGGTGCTCACCGCGGACCTGGAGGCCACGCGCGATTTCTACCGCGATGCGCTCGGCATGACGCAGGGTTTCCGGCCGCCGCTGGGCTTCCCCGGCTACTGGATGTACCTGGGCACGACGCCCGTGATCCACATCGCCGAGTGGGCCACCTACACCGCGCATTCGAAGCGCAAGGAGATTCCGGTGACGGCTCCGGCCGCAAGCACCGGGGCCTTCGATCACGTGGCCTTCAATGCCGAGGATTTCGATGAAGTGGTGGCGCGGCTGGCGCGCCACGGTGTGACGCCGGCGCGCAACCTGGTGTCATCTTCCGGATTGCGCCAGCTGTTCGTGTTCGACCCGAACGGCGTCAAGCTGGAACTGAATTTCCGCAACTAAGACGGACTATGGGGGACGTTATGAAGAGCCTGTACAGGATTCTGTGCCTGACCGTCGTGCTGCTCGCCGGCGCGGACTGCGCGTACGCGGCGCCGCAGTGCGACCGCGCGTGCCTGGAAGGTTTCGTGGACCGCTACTTGGATGCGCTGCTGGCACACGATCCCTCCAAGGTGCCCCTGGCCCCGAACGTGCGCTACACCGAGGATGGACAGCGGCTGGCGATCGGCGATGGACTGTGGCGCACCATGCACGCCAAGGGCCATTACCGGCTGTTCGTGACCGACCCGCGCGCCGGGCAGGTGGCCTTCTTCGGCACCATCCAGGAGGACAACCGCGATCCGGCCAAGGGCACCGAGGTGCTGATGGCGCTGCGGCTGCGGGTGCAGGGCGGTGCGATCACCGAAATCGAGGAACTGATGGTGCGCGATGAGAAGCCGGCGCTCGCCATGGACGGCAAGGCGGTGGATCCGATCTACCTCGCGAGCGTCCCGCCGAAGGAGCGCATGTCCCGCGCGCAGATGATCGCCACGGCCGACAAGTACTTCAGCGGCATGCAGAAGAACGACGGCAAGGGGGACTATCCCTTCGCCGATGACTGCAACCGCCTGGAGAACGGCACGCAGGCCACCAACGTGCCGACTCCGCCGGGACAGACGCGGCCGGATCCGAAGACCGCCACCAACTACTCGGCCCAGTGGAGCTGCATGGAGCAGTTCAAGTCCGGACTGCTGCACTTCGTCAGCCGCATCCGTGACCGCCGCTACGTCGCGGTGGACGAGGAGCGCGGCATCGTCTTCGCCTTCGGCTTCTTCGATCACGAGGGCGGGGACACGCGTCATTTCACCACCCCGGACGGGCGGCAGGTCGTGGCCGGGCCGGTGCAGCCGTGGACCTGGGAGATCGCCGAGCTCTTCAAGGTGCAGGGCGGTCAGATCCACCGCATCCAGGCGGTCCTGCAGCGCTGCCCCTACGGCATGCTCTCCGGCTGGAGCACCTGGCAGCAGGGCATGTCGGATCAGGCCCGCGACGTGACCATGCAGTAAGGGCGGGAACTACAGCTGCAGGGTGCGCAGCTGCCGGTTGGTGGACTCCTCGGCCGGCTGGTTGCCGAGGGATTGCTGCACGAAGGCCACGGTGTCGGGGGCCGACAGCGGCCGGCTGATGAGATAGCCCTGCACCAGATCGCACCCCAGGCGCCGCAGCAGGTTCCAGGACTCCTGGGTCTCCACGCCCTCGGCCACCACCTTCAGGCCCATGTTGTGGGCCAGTTCGATGGTGGACATGATGATGGTCACATCATCGCGGCGCTCGGGCGCGCGGGTGATGAAGGACCGGTCGATCTTGAGTTCATCCAGCGGCAGGCGGCTCAGCTGCGAGAGCGAGGAGTAGCCGGTGCCGAAGTCATCCAGCGAGAAGCGCACGCCGGCGATGCGCAGCAGCTGCATGTTGCGCACCGCGAGGGCCGGATCGCGGATCACCGCCCCTTCGGTGATTTCCAGGATCAGCCGTGTCGGCGGCACGGCATGCTGGCCCAGGGTCTCCAGGATTTCATCGCCCAGCTGCGGATCCAGCAGGTCCGGCGCCGAGAGGTTCACCGCGACCTCGATGTCGAGGCCCTCGCGGCGCCAGGCCGCCATTTGCGCAATCGCCGCCCGCAACGCCCAGCTGGTCAGGCGCCGGGCGCCGCCGGTCTGCTCGGCGATGGGCACGAACTCCCCGGGTGAGACCGGGCCGAGCTGCGCATGGGTCCAGCGGGCCAGCGCCTCGAGGCTGCGCACCCGGCCGCTGGCGAGGTCGACCTTGGGCTGATACACGAGGGTGAGTTCGTTGCGTTCGATGCCGCCGGCCAGATCTCCGGCCAGCGCCAGTCGGCGGCGCAGCTCCGCCTCGCGTCCGGGCCGGTACACGGCGATGCGGCCGCGGGCCTCGCCCGCATCCTCCAGCGCCGTGTGCACATGGCGCAGCAGTCCCTCGGCAGTGTCGTCATGCTCCGGCGCGCAGCACACGCCGCCGTTCACGTGCAGGTCCAGGCTGACCGCGAGCAGGCTGAAGCCGGCGCGCAGGATGGCGATGAGCTGTTCGGTGAGCATGCTGGCGCGCGCCAGCGAGCAGCCGCGCGCCACCACCAGAAACTGCGCCGAACCGACCCGCGCGGTGATGTCGTGCTCGCCGCAGTTGTGGCGCAGGCGGCGCGCCGTCTCGCGCAGCGCCGCATCACCGACGTGATGGCCGAGCGAGGCATTGATCTCGCCCAGGTTCACCACCTCGAGCAGGATCAGCGCCAGCTGGGGCGGCGGCACGGCGCGCAGCAGCTCCTCCAGGTGCCGCTCCACGTAGGCGCGGTTGGGCAATCCGGTGAGCGCATCGTGGTGCGCGTCATGGCTGATGCGCGCCTCGCGCTCGGCGATGTTCTGCTGCATGGCGTTGAAGGTGGCCGCGAGGCTGCGGAATTCATCACCGCCGCCCACGTCCACGGTCTTGCCGTAGCTGCCGGCCTGGATGCGGCGTGCGGCGCGCACCAGCTCGCGGATCGGGCGCGTGGCGCCGCGGCTGAGCAGCAACGCGATCGCCAGTCCCGCCCCCAGGGCAATGCCGCCGATGGCGGCCAGCGCATTGCGCTGTGAGCGGTAGGCCGCCATCACCTCGTCCAGGGGCTGCTGCAGCACCACCGCCACCGTCTCGGTGGAGTCCCCCAGCCGCGACACGTACGTCAGGTATTCCTGCTTGGCCAAGGACTCCGAGCCGGTGGCATCGCGCTGCACCGACAGGTCGTGCCGGGCGGCCAGCGCGGCGCGCTCCTCGGCCGGCAGCGTCGAGGCCACGAGATTCAAATGCCCGCGCTCTCCGGCCAGCACGCTCACCTGGGTACCCACCAGGTCGCGCACGTGCGAGGCGAGCTCATCATCCACTGCGAACCCCATCGCCACCCAGGCGATGGTCTCCGGGGCGCGCACCGGTGCCACGAAGAACTGATACAGGTGATCGCCCAGAACCTCCAGGCGCGCGTCATCCTGGGCGCCGGTCACCGCACCGATGAGTTTTTGAACCGTCGGCGCATGAGCGGCGACATACGGGGAATTGGATGCGAGGAGTCTGCCATCGGTATCCAGGAACACGATGACGTCGAAGCCGATGCGCTGGGCGTGATTGGTTGCCGCGGACAGCATGGTCGCCGGATCACGGCTGGCGACCGCCTCCTTGAAGCCGATGTCGGTCGCCATCACGGCCACGGTGCTGGAGAGCTGCCCGGCGCGCAGCCGCATGTACTGCTGCATCACCTGGGAACCGGAACGCAGCCGCTCATCGGCCCGCACCCGCGCCTCGTGCGAGGTGCTCGCCAGAACTGCGACCAGGGTCACACTCTGGGTGGCGATAACCAGGCCGACGATGAGTGCGAGAAGTCGGTTGCGGAAACTGTCCATGTCATCGGTTCAAATGGCCTTGACAGAGCCTAATCCAGCGCATTGCAGCGAGCCGTGCGGTGGCACACAGGAGCGAGATTTGCGCCTACGGTGACCGGTCGATGTGCGAGGCAGGTGGCAGTGGCGGAGCGGGTCGGACGCGGGCAGCGCGGGTTGCGGGCCTGCTGCTGGCGCTGGGTTTTTGCCCGCTGCTGTGGGCCACGGACCTGCAGGTGCGGGTGCTGCAGCACAACGGCCAGCCGCTGCGCGGTGCCGTGATCACCGTTCATGCACTGGGTCCCGCGGTGGCCCCCGCCGCGGCCGTCCAGGCGGTCATGGACCAGGTGGATCTGGCCTTCACGCCCGATGTGCTGGTGGTGCCGGTGGGCTCGACGGTGAGCTTCCCCAACACCGACAAGGTCAGCCACGAAGTCTATTCATTCTCCTCCGCGCATCCCTTCAAGCTCGGCCTGTATCGCGGTTCGGCGCATCCGCCGGAGCATTTCGACCGCGTTGGCGTGGTGACCCTGGGCTGCAACATCCATGACGCCATGCTCGCCTACATCGTGGTGACCGATGCCGCCTATTACGGCCGCAGCGGCGCCGATGGCAGCTGGACGCAGCCGGATGTGGCACGCGGCCGCTACCGCGTGGAGGTGTGGAGTCCGCGGCTGCAGGAAGCCGGTCAGCTGCTCACGCGGGAGATTGCGGTGAATGCGGGCGATCATGCGATGGCGGAGATTCGCGCCACCAAGGCATTGCGCCCGGCACAGCTGCAGCAGCGGCCCCACTCCTGGGACGCGTACTGATGCGCCGCTGCACGAGCCTGCTGCGGGTGGCCCTCGCCGTGCTGGGGGTGCTGGCGGCCGCACTGGCGCGCGCCACCGACTGGGACGCCTCGCTCGACCTGCGCCTGCTCGCGGCGGATGCGCCCACGGCCTTCCCGGATGGTGGCCTCGGCATCCTGCGCTACGGGGACGACCGCGACGGGCTGCAGCTCGGGCGCGCGCGGGTGGCGCTGGCGCAGAACCTCAGCGAGCTCATCAGTCTCAAAGTGGACGCCTCGGCCTGGGGACAGCACGACCGCAACGTATTCGATATCACCGAAGCCTACCTGCAGCTGCATCCCTATCCCTTCGGGCTGTGGCGTACGCGGCTGAAACTCGGCGCCTTCTACGCGCCGCTGTCGCTGGAGAATCGTGACGACGGCTGGGAGAGTCCCTACACGCTGTCCTTCTCCGCCCTGGACAGCTGGGTGGCGCAGGAGCTGCGCACCCTCGGCGCCGAATTCAAGCTCGAGTGGCTGGGCACGCATGCGGGCCACGACTTCGACGGCAGTGCGGTGCTGGGCGTGTATGGCTGGAACCAGGGGGCGGGCACCGCACTGGCGGATTCCGGATTCACCCTCAGCGACTGGCAAGGCACGCTGTTCGGGCGGGTGGGGCGCGGCAACGGGCTGTACGGTCCGATCCAGGAATACCGCCAGTACGACAACCACGCGGGCCTGTACGAGGGGCTGGAGCTGCACTACCTGGACCGCGTGACGCTCGAGGCGCTGCACTATGACAACCACGCCAACCCCACCGCCGACAGCGCAGCGAACGACGAGTACGCCTGGCAGACCCGCTTCGACACCGTCGGCGTACGCGCCGAGACCGAAGGGGGCTGGACCGCGATCCTGCAATGGATGGCCGGCGCGACCTATGTCGAACCGGATGAGGTCGGCCTGCTGGGCTGGGACTTCGTGACCCGCTATGCGCTGCTCTCCCGGCGCGCCGGCCGCCACACCCTCTCGGTCCGCTACGATGACTTCAAGGTCCAGGCCGAGCAGCCCTTTGCGCTGGGCGCGCAGGCCGGCCACGCGCTCACCCTGGCGTACCGCTTCGAGCCCGACCGCCACTGGCGCTTCACGCTCGAGGGGGTGCGCAGCCGGGGATTCCAGCAGAACCGGACGATCTTCTACGGCGAGGCGCCGTTTGCCACCCAGAGCCTGCTGCAGCTGGCCATCCGCTACGCGCTGAGCAGCCACTGAGGCGCCAGGCTGTGCGGGGCCGGAATGGCCGCTTTGCCCAGCCGCTGTGGCACGGGCCACCTGGATGCCGCAAAATCGGCGCCTGCCGGCCGGTGCGGCCTTTTGGGGATTGATTCGTCAACCTGAAGGGGCGCCCGCCATCACTGGGGCGATCGATGAAAGAGCTACGCAACATCGCGCTGTGCGCCATCCTGCTCAGCGCCGTGCTGGGCCTCGGGGCGCCGGCGTGGGCCGAGGCACCCGGCGCCAGCGGTCCGCAGGGCGACACCTGGGCCTCGATTGCGAAGCTGCCCGACTGGCAGGGAATCTGGGAGCTGGACTGGCGCCACGGCGGGGGCCTGGCGGCCGCGCGCCCCGCCCCGCCCAAACTCACGCCCGCTGCCCAAGCGAAGCTGGATGCCTACCGCAAGGCGCAGCAGTCCGGGAAGGACCTGGCGCCGGAACAGGCCAACTGCCTGCCCCCCGGCATGCCCGGGATCATGACCCAGCCCTATCCGATCGAGTTCCTGTACTCACCCGGCAAGGTCGCGATCGCGGTCGAGGCCTACATGCAGCTGCGCCAGGTGTTCACCGACGGCCGGGCGCATCCGAAGGATCCCGACCCGCTCTTCAACGGACACTCCATCGGCCACTGGGAAGGTGACACGCTGGTGGTGGACACCGTGGGCTTCGTGCCCTGGAGCCAGATCTCCCCGGGCATCGGGCACAGCGACCAGATGCATATCGTCGAGCGCATCCGCCGCACCGGACCGGACCACATCGAGATCGAGCAGACCATCACCGACCCGAAGGTGCTGGAGTCGCCCTGGACGGTGGTGCACTCCTACCGGCTGGTGAAGGATGACCTGCGCGAATACGAATGCGAGCAGAACAACCACGACAGCGCGGATGATGAGGGTCGCCCGGGCTTCAGGGACACCAAGTGAAATTCAGGAGATCGGCAATGAGCATTGTGCGCACCGCGGCCCTGGCGATCGCCGCCGCGGCCGCCGTGAGCGCGGCGGGCAGCGCCAGCGCGCATCACTCCACGGCGATGTTCGACATGACCAAGAACGTGGTCCTGCAGGGCACGATCAAGGAATTCCAGTGGACCAACCCCCACACCTTCATCTACATCGACGTGCCCAATGCCTCAGGCGGCTCGGACACCTATGGCATCGAGGGCATGAGCCCCAATTACCTGGCACGCGAGGGCTGGGACAAGCACACGCTGAGCACCGGTGACAAGGTCGAGCTCACCATCCATCCGCTCAAGGACGGGCGCAAGGGCGGCTTCGATGTCAGCGTAAAGAAGCCCGACGGCACCGTGATGTACAACCTGCCGCACGGTCCTTAAGACTACCGATCGCCCAGGGACTCCTGCCTTAAGGCGGGAGCGAAAAAAAGGCCCGGAAGTGCGGCAACTTCCGGGCCTTTTCATGGGTGGTGCGGGCGCGTTCAGTCATCCATCAGGAAGCTGCGCAGCTGCTCGCTGCGGCTGGGGTGGCGCAGCTTGCGCAGCGCCTTGGCCTCGATCTGACGGATACGCTCGCGGGTCACGTCGAACTGCTTGCCGACCTCCTCCAGGGTGTGGTCGGTGTTCATGTCGATGCCGAAGCGCATGCGCAGCACCTTGGCCTCGCGCGGCGTGAGCTGTGCCAGCACCGAGTGGGTGGTCTCGCGCAAGGATTCGGAGGTCGCCTGATCGATGGGCGAGGCCACCGAGGTGTCCTCGATGAAATCCCCGAGGTGGGAGTCCTCGTCATCACCGATCGGAGTCTCCATCGAGATGGGCTCCTTGGCGATCTTGAGCACCTTGCGGACCTTGTCCTCGGGCATCTCCATGCGCACCGCCAGCTCCTCCGGCGTCGGCTCCCGGCCCATCTCCTGCAGCATCTGCCGCGAGATGCGGTTGAGCTTGTTGATGGTCTCGATCATGTGCACCGGGATGCGGATGGTGCGTGCCTGGTCGGCGATCGAGCGGGTGATGGCCTGGCGGATCCACCAGGTCGCATAGGTGGAGAACTTGTAGCCGCGGCGGTATTCGAACTTGTCCACGGCCTTCATCAATCCGATGTTGCCTTCCTGGATCAGGTCCAGGAACTGCAGGCCGCGGTTGGTGTACTTCTTGGCGATCGAGATCACCAGGCGCAGGTTGGCCTCGACCATTTCCTTCTTGGCGCGACGCGCCTTGGCCTCGCCGATCGACACGTCGCGGTTGATCTCCTTCAGATCATTGATCGAGAGGTGATACAGCACCTCAAGCGTCGCCAGGCGGCTCTGGCGCCGCTCCACCTCTTCCTTGAACTTGGTGAGCGGGGCCGAGTACTTCTTGCCCGCCTTCATGTGCTTCTGCAGCCAGCGCGCGCTGGTCTCGTTCTTGGGGAAGGTGGCGATGAAGTCCTTGCGCGGCATGCCGGCGTCGCGCACCGCGATGATCATGATCTCCTTCTCCAGCTGGCGGATCTCGGAGATGTGGCCGCGCAGGTTGAGAATGAGCGCATCGAACATGCGCGGCGAGAGCTTCAGCTCCATGAACTCGCCGGAGAGCTTCTTGCGCAGCTTCAGGGTCTTGGGATCCTTGGCGCCGAGCTTCTCCACCGCCGAGAGCACCTGGGTGAAGGTCTTGTGGATGGAGGCGAAGCGGCGCGCCGCCTCTTCCGGATCCGGGCCGGTGTCGACGGCCTCCTCGCTGTCCTCGCCCTCCTCGCCTTCCTCCTGCTCGCCCTCGGAGGGCTCCTCGGCGACCAGTTCCATCTTGGTGGGATTCTGCGGCTGGGCGATCACATCCGGCGCATTCGGATCGATGAAGCCGACGATCACGTCCACCAGGCGCGACTGACCGGCCTTGACCGGCTCATAGGCCTTGAGCAGGAAATCAAAGGTGGCCGGATACATCGACAGGGCGCCGCGCACCGCATCCAGGCCCTCTTCGATGCGCTTGGCGATGCGGATCTCGCCCTCGCGCGTGAGCAGTTCCACCGTGCCCATCTCGCGCATGTACATGCGCACCGGGTCGGTGGTGCGGCCGAGTTCGGCATCCAGCGCCGCCAGCGCCGCGGCGGCCTCCTCGATGGCCTCCTCATCGGCCGGCTGCGAGGGCTCGGTCGCCAGCAGCGACTCGGTATCCGGTGCCTTTTCGTACACCGGGATGCCCATGTCGTTGATGGTGTTGACGATGTCCTCGATCTGCTCCGGATCGACGATCTCGGAGGGCAGGTGATCGTTCACCTGGGCGTAGGTCAGGTAGCCCTGTTCCTTGCCGCGGGCGATCAGCAGCTTCAGCTGCGACTGGCGATCCTCGGGGACGCCGGCCGGGCGGCTCGGGAGCGCCTTGCGGTCCTTCTCCGCCAGGAGCTTGGCCGCGGTCTTGGCATCCAGCGCCGGAGCCGGGTGGGCTGCGGGGCCATGGGCCTTGGCGGTGGCCGGGGGCGCGGCTTTCTTGGGCACGGGCGCGGCGACCCGGCGCTCCTTCTCCGGAGCGGGCGCGGCCTTCTTGGCGAGCACCTTGGCCGGCTTCTTGTCCGGTTGCGGGCGCTTCTTGCTGGAGGCAGTGGGCTTCTGCTTGCTGGTCATGGTGAAGCTGGTGCAACCCCGTAATAATTATGCGGTGAGGCCCTGAATGTGAGTCCCCGAGAAGGCAACTCAAGGGGCACTCGGGCAAACCGCCAATTGTATTTCACAACCCGGACGCTGCCAAATTCGAGGCCCGAAACGGCGCTAGGGCGGGCGCGCCAGATCCTGCATAAGTTGCTGAAGTTCAAGCTTTTCTTCCCTCGACAGGCCCAGGTTACGCTCTTTCTCCAACAACTCGTCCAACCGCCGCCGCAGGGTCTCCTGATGTAGACGCCCCAGCGCCTGATCCAGTTCCCGCGCCGCCGCGGCGGCATCCTTGACCATCGACTCCATCGCCGCCAGGCGCCCCAGGTGCGCCTCGGCGGGTCGGCCCCGCCAGCGTTCCAGCACCTGCGCCGTGGAGTGCGCCGGAGTGATGCGCAACTCCGTGATCAGCGCGGACAGCACATCGATGCCCGGCTCGTCCAAACTGGCGATGCGTTGCAGCCGCTGTTCCGGGATATCGGCCGCGAGGTCGGGAAAATGAAGCAGCAGCCGCACCGCCTGGCGCACCAGGCTGCCGCGGCCGGCCGCGCCGCCCTGACGCCCATCGGCGCCGCTGCTGCCCTCGCCGATGCGGATGCCCAGCAGTTCCGCGATGCCCTCGGGCGTGCGCTGGAAGCCGAAGGCCTGCGCCAGGCGCTCGGTGAGCAGCCGCCGGTACACCCCCTCGGGCACCTGCAGCAGCAGCGGGCGGGCGGCCTGCGCCACCTTCGCGCGCCCGTCGGCGCCGCGGGTCATGACCCGCTCACCCAGCTCGCGCACGAAGTACTCCGACAACGGCAGCGCCTCGGCGGCGATGCGCCGCTCGAAGGCCTCGCGGCCCTCCTTGCCGACCAGGGTGTCCGGATCCTCGCCCTCGGGCAGGAACAGGAAGCGTAGCTCCCGGCCCTCCACCGCCTCCGGCAGGGCGTTCTGCAGCGCGCGCCAGGCCGCGGCCCGGCCGGCGCGATCGCCATCGAAGGAGAACACCACCTCGCTCACCAGCTGGAACACGCGCTTGAGATGCTCGGCGGTGGTGGCCGTGCCGAGCGTCGCCACGGCGTAGTGCACGCCGGCCTGGTGCAGCCGCACCACATCCATGTAGCCCTCGACCACCAGCAGGCGCTGCAGCGGCGCGCGGCTCTGGCGTGTCTCGTACAGGCCGTAGAGTTCGCGGCCCTTGTGAAACAGGACCGTCTCGGGGGAGTTCAGGTACTTCGGCTCCCCCTTGTCCAGCACCCGCCCGCCGAAGGCGATGACCCGGCCGCGGGCATCGCGGATCGGGAACATGATGCGGTCCCGGAAGCGGTCGTAGTGGCGCTCGCCGCTGCGCGGCGCGGGGGCGG
>Ga0335085_10013023_pt1 | contig 12208 bp, 9 predicted proteins | sample Lox_Sample_45_FD_206712 | JGI IMG/M metagenome (GOLD analysis project Ga0335085, IMG submission 206712) | Soil microbial communities from Loxahatchee National Wildlife Refuge, Florida, United States - Lox_Sample_4.5 | ecosystem: Environmental > Terrestrial > Soil > Wetlands | place: USA: Florida...
CAATCTGCCGCAGGGAAAAACCATGAGCAACCTTCAAATACTCAGGAAACCAAAAGGTGTAGAAATACCAGACAGGGTCGCTGAGAATTTTAGAAAAAGTAAACTGCCACAGGAATCTTGATCGGAACAAGTTTTTCAAGGGAACGACTTCGGTCTTTAGCGGCTTGGTTTGCCTTTCACGATAAAAAGCAATCCATACAGCGAGCCAGACAAATCCAAGAAGACCGATGAGAACAAAAGCTGCTCTCCATCCCGTGCTCAAGACAATCCATGCCAGCAGCGGAGGAGCGAGGATGGCCCCGATGGAGGCTCCGCTGTTGAAGATGCCGGAGGCCATCGAGCGCTCCTCTGGCGGGAACCACTCGGTGATGAGCTTCACTCCAGCGGGATAGTTGCCGGCTTCGCCTGCGCCCAATAGAAATCGGAAGGCGCCCAGGCTGAGAGCTCCTGCTGAAAGAGCATGCAGAACTTCAGCGGCCGACCACCAGGCGATGGTCAAGGCATAGCCAAGCTTGGTTCCCAGGCGGTCCAGCAACCGGCCCGAGACCCCATTCATCACCGTATAGGCCAGCATGAAGGCGAAAATGATTTGCGAATAGGTCTCCGCCGACATACGAAATTTCTCCATCAATACCGGCGCCATCACGGAGAGGGTCTGGCGATCGAGATAATTGATGACTGTGGCCAGAAAAGCCAGGGCTAGCGCCGTCCATTTTTGCTGTGGCAGCCATGGTTTCTGTCCTTTTCGCTCGGCCTCGGCGGGGATCACGGCGGTAGCATATCCGGTTTCTTCTGATATATCACTACGGAAGTTGCGCTCGTCTTCAAACTCCCTGCGATGTGAGCGCCGGTGCGAGCCGTGGCAGAAGCTATCGTGGTCGTTCAACAAAAGTTTGCTTGATTCTCAGAGAGCAGTGGAAAGTCTGTCGGCTATACTGCCGCTGATTTGTTCGCCTCAAACGCTCGCGGCACCAAGAGCAGATGGATGGAAAGAACTCATGCGACTTTCAGGGAAAGTAGCAATCGTCACCGGAGCGGCCGTTGGTCTTGGACGTGCTGTGGCCACCCGTTTTGCGCGGGAGGGGGCGGCGGTGGTGGCGGTGGACACGAACGAGAAAGAGGGACGAGCCGTGGCGGCGCAGATTCACAAGGAGGGTGGCTGCGGAATCTTCGTCCGTGCCGATGTCGCGGAAGAATCGGAAGTGATATCCGCTCTAAAGCTGGCGTCCACAGAGTTCAAGCGTATCGATGTCCTCTACAACAATGCTGCCGTACTTATCTATGAATGCGATGGCCGAGCCCATGAACTCAGTCTCGAAACCTGGGACCGGACCCTTAACGTCAATCTGCGCGGCGCCTTTCTGTGCGCCAAGCATACGATTCCGTTCATGCTGAATCAGGGCGGTGGCTCCATTATCAACCTTTGCTCTCCCACCGGTATTATGGGATGCGCGCCTAAACTGACAGCCTACAGCACCAGCAAGGCGGGCCTCTATGGACTGACCCGCGTGATGGCGGCGGGCTACGCTCGCGACGGAATTCGCGTGAACGCGATCATCCCTGGAACCATGGACACGCCGATGAACGACTACGTCTTGACAGATGACAAGCAGCGCGATGAGTTTCGCGAAGCTGTTCCGTTGGGCCGTTTAGGCCTGCCCGCCGACGTGGAGGGTCTTGCCGTGTTCCTTGCCTCCGAGGAGTCGTCCTACTGCACCGGGGGAGTTTATACCTGCGATGGGGGACTCACCGCTGTCTAGAGTTTTCAGCCTGGGCTATCGCGGCCACTCCCCTCGCAGCGGGCGCTTCCGGTCCGCCGTCTCTCGTCTCGTCATTCACTCAAGAAATCTTCCTCTTCCACCAATCGAGTGAGTTATGCTCGGTTAGAATTGCCGCTCCCATGAAAGCGCTCCTGCTGAAAGGCCCAAAACGACTCGAAGCGGTTGAAATAACACCACCGCAACTGGGTAATCGCCAAGCACGCATTAAAGTAAGAAACGTAGGGGTCTGCGGTTCCGATTATTCCAGCATTGCGGGAAAGCTTCCGTTTACCCGATATCCCATCGTTCCTGGCCACGAGGCCAGCGGAGAAATCACCGAAATCGGTGCACTCCCCGATTGGAAACCAGGGGACCGGGTGCTTATCCATCCGATTCTAGGGGATCGAAGCGATCCGATTTTCCAACGCGGAGAGGTACACCATAGCGACTCGACGGAAGTTCTAGGAGTGGTCTCGCGCAACGGAGCCTATGCCGAGGAAGTCGTCGTGGAAGACTACATGCTCCGGCGGATTCCGGACGGTATGGATTATGAGACTGCTGCCATGGTGGAACCGGTGGCCGTGGCTGTCCGGGCGGTGCAGCGCGGAGGGATGGTACCGGGTGGTCGCGTGCTCGTACTCGGCGCCGGCAATATTGGATTGCTGGTTGTACAGGCGGCTCGAGCGCTAGGTGCGGGAAAAGTCGTCACAACCGATCTTGTCCCCCAGCGGCTCGCGTTGGCGGTAAAACTCGGCGCAGATGAGGCGCTTGACGTTCGACAGGGATTCCCCAAGAACAGATTCGAAAAGCAGTTTGACATTGTTGTCGACGGAATCGGGACGGAAGCCAGCGTTCAGGATGCTGTGGCTGCCTGCGTGCGCGGCGGGCGCATCGTGGTTTACGGTGTTCCCACAGGCGATATCGGTTTTCCGCTGAAGGCTGCGTTTACTAAAGACATCAGCCTGATGACGAGCCGTCTATACGATGCCAATTTTGAGTTGGCCATCCGGCTGCTTCAGGAAGGGAAGGTTGTGGCCCGTGAAACGATTACTCATCGTGTAGGCCTGAAAGAAGCACCTGGTCTCATTCTCCGAGTGCTCGCGGGACAAGAAGCAGCAATCAAGATAATGATTTCACCCTAAGGGTCGCTTTGGCTCGCATTCGGGGCACGACTGTCGGAAGTACGTGAGCAGGTCTAAAATCCATTCCATGACTGATGAATTGTTTTCGGTGAAGGACAGGGTTGTCCTCGTTAGTGGGGGCTCACGTGGCATCGGTCTCGCGATCGCCGAGGCGTTACACAAAGCCGACGCAAGAGTGATCGTCAGCGCCCGTACGGAACGATCGCTCAAGGCCACGGGGCTTGATTATCAGGTTTGCGATATTGCGGACGCGCAACAAATTCAAACATGCGTTGACGATGTTGTGAGGAAATCGGGGCGTGTCGATGTCCTATTTAATGTGGCGGGCATTAACTTCCGTCATGCGGCCGAAACGTTTCCGGTGGAGAAGCTCGACGAGATTCTTTCCATAAACGTGCGCGGTAATTTTCTGATGGCGCGCGCCTGTGGAGGCGTCATGATCGCAAGAGGTGAAGGAAAAATCATTAATATTGCCAGCCTCCACACTCATCTGAGCCTGAATGGAGTGAGTGCGTATGGGGCCAGTAAGGGCGCTATTGGCTCGATGACGCGAGCGCTTGCGGTCGAATGGGCGGCCAAAAATGTTCAGGTCAATGCCATCGCCCCTGGCTTCATTCGCACCGATCTGAACGCCAAACTTTGGGAAGATCCGGCGATGCTTCAATGGGCAAACGACAGAACGCCCGCTCGCCGTCTGGGGGAGCCATCCGACCTCGTGGGCGCGGCGATCTTCCTGGCCAGCTCTGCCAGTGATTTCATCACCGGCCAGGTGCTTTATGTAGACGGAGGCTTTACCGCTGGCCAGACCTGGCCCTTGAATGTTCCGGCGTGATCCCGGGTTCGTTGGTTTGCGGATCCACGACTACTCGTAGTTTGCAGGATCCGGCAGAACAACTCCTTCCCGGAATCCACGCGTGTGCCAAGCCAGAACAACAAACCCAATTGCGAACCAGATAGCGCCCGCAATCTTGGCGGGCGTGCCTAAACCAAGCCAGATCGCTGTGCAGAAGACCAGCCCCAAACCGGGCAGGACAATATCCTCGAAGAACTCGCGATGATGCTTCTCCTCCCGCCGCACCCAGAATTGCCAAACCACGGCGAGGTTCACTCCCATAAATCCCAGAAAGGCTCCGAAATTCAGGATCTCGGCGGTTAACTCGTAACTCATCACCAACGCGCCCACATAGGCGAAAATGCCGATCAGCCAGATATTCCGGTTGGGTGTGTTGCGCACCGGGTGCAAGTGTGCGAAGAATCTTCGCGGGATAACGTCATCGCGCCCCATGCCGTACAAGAGCCGGGCAGCGCTTACCTGCGTGGTGATACCGGACCCGATGTTGGCGATCACCAGTAGCAAAGCTACTGCCTGAAAAAGAAAAACCCCTCCTACCCTGCCGGTCACTTCAATGAAGGCGGTGGCCACATTCTGATAGGTCTGGTAATCGGGCCAAACCAATTGGCCGAGATAGACCATGAGCCCGCCGAACACACCGGTAAAGACGATGACGAGAACGGCGGCGAGCATGACATTGCGCCGCGGATTTTTCACGTCCTCGGCCAGCGTGGTGACAGCGTCGAAGCCCAGATACGTCAGCGCCGAGAATGAAGTGGCCCGTGCAATATCACCCACGTTAAAGCTGGCTGGCTGGTAAAACGGCCGAATTGAAAAAAGGCCGCCAACTCCATGACGGGCGCTGATGTAGTGAATGGCGAGCCCGATGTAGGCCAGGAGCACGACGAACATGAAGGCGCATAGCACATCGTTGGCATGGGCTGTGCTGCGAATACCTCGCAAATTGAGAAACGTGATGCCAATGGCAAACAGAGCGGCGCAGACGGGGTAGGGCAACGCCGGGACGGCGCGCTGCAGGGCCATGCTGCCGTACATGACGCAAAAGAGCGGACACACGACATAACACAGGAGCATGGCCCAGCCCGCAACAAAGCCAAAATAAGGATGGAGGCTTCGCCCGACATAGGTGTATGCCGACCCTGCCGAGGGATATAAAGATGCCATGCGGCCATAGCTGATCGCCGTCAGTACCATGGCGACCATTCCAGCCAGAATTGTGACAACCGCGTGGCCGTGCGACTGCACCTCGGCCACTCCATATACCGTTGCAGGCGCACTCGGAGTGACGGCAACAATCCCGTAAATAATCAAATCCCAAAGGGAAAGGACCCGCTTGAGGTGCTGTACGCCTTCGGTCTGCGATTGCGCTGTAACAATGGTCGTCAAACGCTTACACCGCTTGCGGACCCGGCCCAGCAATCTAGTTTGTACGTCATACCTTGCTCAAAACTCTTGTCGCAACCCACGCCGCGAGGATCGCGGTTTGCAAGCGATTGAGGTAAATCCAGCAGGGGAGTTCTTGCCAAATAGAGTACTACCTTCGCCAAGCGGTCGTATGCGCAGCCGGAGTCCCCTTCATGAAGGCTCTTATGAGGGCTGTCCGTAGGGATATAAGAGAACCCCGAAAAAATCTTGGAATTCCATGCAGCGCGCTTTCGCTCGGAGGCAATCGAGACTCTAGCGAAAGAGCAACGGGGCGAAATTTGCCAGATTCCGGCGCCACACCATCCAGGTATGCTCGCCCGGCGTTTCGGTATAGGTGTGCTTAACGCCTTTTGCGTCCAGCCATTTGTTGAAATCCCGGTTAAGCTTGATCCACACGTCATTGTCGCCGCACGCGATCCACAGAAGGTGCAGCCTTGTATTCGTAGACGCACCCACCCGCGGGAACTCTTCACTGAAATTCTGCAACATGCCGCCGGAGCTGAATGCACCTATCCAGCCGAATTCATCCAGATGATTTAGTCCCGTGTGTAATGCTTCGGCTCCGCCCATCGAGAGCCCCGCGATCGCTCGTGCATTGCGGTCTCTCTTCACGCGGTAGCCGCGTTCCACTCGGGGAATCACTTCGGCGAACAAGTCCCCGGTAAACTTGTCGAAGTTTTTCATCCGCAGGGTGTCATTCATGAAGGCCGCGTGGCCACCGTTAATGATGTCCGCTCCTCCATTTGCCAAGGGAATCACCACAACCATTGGTTTGGCTTTGCCTTCATCGATCAAGTGATCAAGGATGACATTCGCGAATCCAGTTTGCGTCCAACTGCTGGTCAGCTGACCGTAGCCGTGGAGAAGGTAGAGCACGGGATATTCAGTCTTGCCGCGCGCATCGTATCCAGGCGGCGTATAGACATAGAAATCGCGCTGATCGCCAACTACCGGCGATTTGTAAAAGTGGTGATGCAAGACCCCGTGCGGCTCGTCCGTCAACTCCCAGGGCAAGGAGACTGGGCCGGGCACGTGCACCACGCTTTCGTTTTGCAGCAAATTCGGCAGCAGCTCGGCATTGGACGGGTCAACCAGGCCTACGCTGCCAAGCTGGAAATGATAGCCGTAGTAGTCCGGGACCAACGGCGCCGTAGTAACACTCCAGACGCCGCGATCATCCTTTTGCATCGGGACCGGTTTTGTTCCATCCATCTCCAGCAGAACTTCCAGCGCCGACGGGTCCAGGAAGCGGAACGTCACGCTGCCATCCGCATGCACTTCGGGAGAAACCGGGGGCGCAGGGGTTTGCGAAAACGCTGGCACGCAAAGGAGAAAGGAACAAGCTGTCAAAACGACAATAATTCTCATGGTCAATAGCTCGCGGCCAGCTTTCATCAAAATCGTTTTCACGTTTCTCAATAGTTTGGTACCGGCGGCGGATTGCGCTCGAACAGCAACTGGTGCCAATAAGGGTATGTCCGCGTCTGCTGGCTGGCGCGATCGAGCTTTTCCATCTGAGCAGGCGACAACTTCCAGTTGGCCGTCAGCAGATTCTGGCTAAGCTGTTCCTCGTTGCGCGCACCAACGATCACAGAAGAGACCGTGGGACGCTGCAAAAGCCAGTTGAGAGCAATCTGCGGGACGGTTTTGCCCGTCTCTTTGGCCACCTCGTCGAGCGCGTCCACCACCTTATAAAGGTGCTCTTCGGGGACCGGAGGGCCGGCGTCGGCGGTAGCGGGCAGCCTGCTCACCTCTGGTTTGGGTTGTCCGCGGCGCAGCTTGCCTGTCAAACGTCCCCAGCCAAGCGGGCTCCAGATGATCGCCCCGACTTTTTGGTCCAGTCCGAGTGGCATCAACTCCCATTCATAATCGCGCCCTACCAGAGAGTAATAGACTTGGTGGGCAACGTACCGCGCCCAGCCGTAGCGTTCGGACACCGCCAGAGACTTCATCAAGTGCCATCCGGAAAAATTGGAGCACGCGATGTAGCGGACCTTGCCTTCGTGCACGAAGGCGTTCAGGGTATCGAGCACCTCCTCGACCGGCGTCATCGCGTCAAACCCGTGCATGTGATAAATATCCACGTAGTCGGTGCCGAGGCGGCGAAGACTTCCTTCGATAGATTGGCGCAGGTGGTAACGCGACGAGCCAGCGTCATTGGGGCCGGAACCTAAGCGGAACGACGCCTTAGTGGAGAGCAGCAGACGATCCCGTTTGCCCTCTACCGCTTTTCCCAGGATTTCTTCCGAGCGGCCGCTGGAATAAACGTCGCCGGTGTCGAAGAGATTAACCCCTGCATCGACGCAAAGGTCAATCATTCGTCGGGCTTCGTCTTCCTGGGTGGAACCCCAGGCTTTGAACAGCGCGCCCATGCCCCCGAAGGTGGATGTGCCGAAGCTGAGTGCCGAGACTTTAAGGCCGGAGCCGCCCAGTATTCTGTATTCCATTTGCCGTTCGTCCTCGCGAGATGGGAGATATCGTTAGGTGTGAAGCGCGAACAATCCTACGATAGCCCGAGAATCTCAATTTGTCTTTCCATACCCTCAACCCCTACCTGGGCGGACTTGATGGCGCAGCATTTCGACACTGGTACAGCAACTCGGCGGCCCGAACCCGGGTTAAGGGCGCATCGGCCTGATCTGCATTTCCCTCTTTTGCGCTATCCGATGAGCCCGCGGATTTGTGTTGCAAGGCGTCTATAGAAGAGGTGAAATCTCCAACCGTTTCAACATCGTCTGGGCAGAAAAGATCGGAGCCTTTCGCGCAGGACCGGACGGCGTGGGCTGCCACCAGAACCTCGACATCTGCCGAATTTTTTGCATACAGCGGAACGTCTTTAAAAGTAGCATTCGGGGACGGTTGATATCCCCAGCGGCGCTGCAGTTCATTCGGCGGAGGGAACAGTTGAAAAGCGGCAGCGAGCGCCGCGGCCGCTTCCGACCGGGTGAGCGTCTGCTGCGCTGCGAAGCCTTGTGGCGCCGGCGGCAGCCAGTTATGAACCAGCGCGTACTCCGCCGCTCGCCATTCGTCCACATTGCGCGGCAGGTCAGTAAGGTCCTGCTTGGACACTGCACTGTTGAACTGCAGCACGGCACGCTGCACCAATCCAGGATCTACGTGGCGCGGCTGAGTATTTTCCGAAACGGCAATCGCAGCCAGGGCGCCCGCTGCCTGTCCGACCAGCATAGTGATCGGCTGCATGCGAGTTACGCTGCTCGCAATGCGCGACTCGGAAATGTTCTTCTCGGCGGCCAGCAATCCGTCCACCTTCGCAGGAATGAGAACTTCAACTGGAACCTGGAATGGGCCGGGGCGGAATTCAGCCGGCATATCGCTTACATGGTCAAACTCGGGTTCCAAATCGGCCTGCAGCTTGCAATCATGCAGATATACGTTGTAGTCGCCCACTGCGATGGAATCGTTAAACACGCTCCTCACGGGGAAAAGGTCGCTGAACCGCTGGGAAGTTGGCCACGGCGCTTCGCGACGGACATCCTCGCCGATCAGGGTATATTCGCCGATTAAGCGCTGGCTCTCGCGAATGTACGGCAGCGGAGGGAAATTCACTTCGAGCGGCTTGAACTCCTGGGGAATGTTGGGACAGGAGTTTTCTTCACGATTGTAGGGAGTGTCGTATCCCTGGTCATTGGCTACCGACCATAGTTTCCCGTTGAGGTCATGCTGGATGTAGTAGATCACGTCGAGCGTGTGCAGTTTGGCTGCACACATGATGCTCTTTCGTTTTGACCGGTCAAACAGGTCAGTATCGGCAGGATAGTCATTGAACCAATTCAGCGCGGTGCGGCTCACGTTGACGGGGTCGGAGGCAGTGTAGTTATCCGGATTGGATAGGTCCGGGAGAGCTCTGAGCCGGTTATGGATGTCAAGGTTCACGGGAATTTGGCCGCCGACAGGATTCCCGTCAGCCCGAATGAACCGCCGCATGTAGGCCACAAATGCGGCGTCGTAGCCGGGCGGCGGATGCTGCATCCACAACTCCGGCGGCATTCCTTTTAGATATTTTTTCAGGATCGGCATGTAGGAAATATCCTGGATGCAGGATTTCCCGGGAGCAGCGCTGGTGAAATGTCCGATGCGGTATTCCGCCGGCGTGAGCGGCAGCACATCGCCCAGTTCCGTTGCGTCAATTACTACCTTGCTGTGAAAAGTATGATGGTTTTGTGTCACCACTCCGGTGACGACCTGGCCGGTTCCCAAAACCTTGACGACTCTTTCCCTAAGGTAAACGCCCACATGGCCTTTGGAATGATCGTTGGCATCGTGAATCATCTCGAACAGAATCTTCTGAATGACAGCAGGTTCATAACAATGATTCGTGTCTTTCCCGTAACAAGTGCCAACCGATTTGCCCCGGGCAAGGTAAAAAGCATTCATGCGCGCGACAAACTCCGCATAGAGGCCGGAATTCAGCGTAATGTTGCTGTTGCCCTCGTCCATGGTGGCATCGGCGGAGGCCGTCATCTGGCCTCCGATCCAGTCGGTTTCTTCGAGCAGCGCCACTTGTGCACCGAGCCGCGCGGCTTGAATTGCGGCCGATATGCCCCCCGTTCCAGCACCGACGACGACGACGTCTGCGGTTTGTTCCGTGCGAGCCTGGTCGGCTGCCCCCCAGCCAGGGTTCATCAGGAGCAAAAGCAGGCTCACCAGCCAGCCAACAGTACGAGCACGGCCAAGCGCACGCGGGTAGCATCGGGGGGACGTCTTATTGCATTTCCCATTTATCATCGAAATTCTGTTGAAACCTCCAGTCTGTTGCAGAACGAATCTCGGCGGAACCTCGGGGTCTAGCCTCACTAGGCCAGACAGCATAGAGAGCGCAGGCATGGCTTGATAAGCGTGGGGCATCGTACCAGGTCAAAATGGTTTGCTTGATGATCCAATGCATCTGGATTATTTCAAGTGGTCGAAGTGGGAAACTATAAGAGACCTATGAATCCATCTTAGAAAACTCCGGAATCTTTCATCTCTCCCACGCTTTGGCACATTGATAGAATCTGGCAGCGCCGCTACCGCTGGCTGAGATGAGTTGGCAATCGTTTCCCCGCACCAGGCTGTCGCTCTGCGTTGCGCTGGCCGTGTGCCTGCCCCTGTTAGGAACAACAGCCGATCAGGCGCCGCTTGAAAAGCATGCCCACCGTGCATTCGAGCTTCTGAACAGCCATACGTATGATGCCGCAATTGCGGAATTTCAGCAGGCGCTTAGGCTTGACGAAAATAATGCAAGTCTGCACGCCGGCTTACGGGGCGCAATGCAGAAATTCCAAATGGCACTGCGTATTGATCCGAATTTCGCGCGTGCCCACTACAACGAAGGGCTAATAATGTGGTTATTGGGAAAACCGGCGGAGGCACGGCGGGAATTTGAACGTGCGGCAGCTATCCGCGGCAATAGCCTTTTCCTCGTTCTTGCTCATAGCGCTCTGTCGAAGCGCATCGAGAAGCGAATCGTCAGCGGACATCGCCTCGGGATAGGACCCTGCTTTCATCCGCAATTCGGCCAAGCGAAGCAGAATCATGGGATTGTTGGGAGCGAGGTAATGTGCCGCCTCCAGCGTTTTCCGTGCCTTTACCGGCTCACCGGATCTGTCCTGTACCCCTGCCAGTTCGTAGAGCACGGAGGCATCATTGGGGGCAGACTTCTGGGCGCGCTCGAAGGCAGAAATTGCCTCCACGAACAACCCCTGCCGGGCACGAATAATGCCGGTGTTGTAGTTCGCAGTGAGATCGTCAGGCGCCAATTTCGGGGTCTGCTCGAATTCGCTTAGAGCCTGGGCCTTTCCAAAGCGTTTCTGTATTGCGCCTTGAGCGAAAATAGACAAACGCGAGGCGAGGCTCCGGCCAGCGCCGCCGCAAAGTCAGACCCGGCAGGGACGAGCGCCGTTCTACCGAGGCAGGCTAAGCTGGCAGAAAAAAGAATTCCCCGAGCTCATCCGCGTCATCCAACGAACATGGCGATGAGAAAAGTAAAGCTTGGTTCACAAGGCGCGATCGTCTCCCGCATGGGACTCGGCTGCATGGGAATGAGTGAGTTCTATGGCGACCGCAATGATGAAGAGTCGGCCGCGACCATTTTGCGGGCGCTCGATCTCGGGGTGAGTTTTCTCGATACGGCGGACACCTATGGCATCGGCGACAATGAAGAACTCGTCGGCAAGACCATTCGCGGACGCCGCGATGAAGTGTTTCTCGCTACCAAGTTCGCCAATGTCCGCACCAAGGCGGATCCCACGAAGTGGTCGATCAGCGGCAAGCCGGAGTATGTAAGGTCGGCCTGCGATGCCTCGCTGAAGCGGTTAGGGGTGGATCACATTGATCTCTATTATCAGCACAGAGTCGATCCAACGACCCCAATTGAAGATACGGTGGGCGCCATGGCCGAACTGGTGAAGGCGGGCAAAGTGAAGTATCTGGGATTGTCGGAGGCCTCGCCGGCGACCATTCGGCGGGCGCACAAGGTGCATCCCATTACCGCGCTGCAAACCGAGTACTCGCTCTGGGAGAGGCACGTGGAGGACGAGATTTTGCCGGTCGTGCGCGAGTTGGGGATTGGATTCGTACCGTACAGTCCTTTGGGCCGCGGATTCCTGACTGGTAGATTCAGCAAGCCGAGCGATCTGCCGGACAACGATTCCCGTTCGCAGCGCTATCCGCGATTCACAGGCGCGAATTTCGCCAGGAACCAGGTGCTGGTGGATCGAGTGAGGGCCATCGCTGACCGGCTTGGCGTGAAACCTGGGCAACTCGCGCTGGCATGGGTGCTGGCCAAAGGAGAAGACGTGGTGCCAATTCCGGGAACCAAGCGGAGGACATATTTAGAGGAAAACGCCGCGGCGGCGGACATCCGATTGACGGCTGCTGAAGTGGCTGAGTTGGAATCCGCGGTGCCCGAAGATGAAGTTGCCGGGGATCGCTACCCCGAAGCAGCTATGAAATCCATTGACCGCTAGATCGAGGGCCATCCTCCAGAGCGATGCTTCACATCTTGGACGAAGACGCCATAGCTTCCA
>Ga0335085_10013025_pt1 | contig 12207 bp, 8 predicted proteins | sample Lox_Sample_45_FD_206712 | JGI IMG/M metagenome (GOLD analysis project Ga0335085, IMG submission 206712) | Soil microbial communities from Loxahatchee National Wildlife Refuge, Florida, United States - Lox_Sample_4.5 | ecosystem: Environmental > Terrestrial > Soil > Wetlands | place: USA: Florida...
AGGGCCTCGGCCTCGCTCAGGCGCGGCGCTTCCTCCGCCTTCAGGATGCCGCGCTCGACGGCCTGGGCCACCACCTTGCGCCGGTCGATGCCGCGGCCGTCGTCGGAGACCTCGATGACCACCTGGTTGCCCTGGTGGTAGGCATTGAGGCGCACCGTGCCCGCGGCGGGCTTGCCCGCCGCCACCCGCTCCGCCGGCGTCTCCAGGCCGTGGTCGACGGCATTGCGCACCAGGTGGGTCATGGGTTCGGCCAGCATGTCGACGATGCTCTTGTCCAGGTCGGTATCCTGCCCGCTCACCTGCAGCGCCACTTCCTTGCCCTCTTCCTTGGCCAGGTCGCGGATGACGCGGGGCAGGCGGCGGAACAGTTGCTCCACCGGCACCATGCGGATCTTCATCACCGACTTCTGCAGGTCCTGCAGCACGCGCGCCTGGAACGCCATGGCGTCGGCGAACTTGCCGCGCAGCCCATCCTTGGGGAAGCGCTTGTCGAATTCGCCCACCGTCTGGTGGAGCATGGATTTGCCGATGATCAGCTCGCCCACCAGGTTCAGGACCGCGTCGATGCGCTCGGCGTCCACGCGCAACGTGGTCTCCGGGGTGGTGGTGAAGGCGGCGGGGGCGGCGCCGGCTTCAGCGCCGGCGGCCTCGCCGGCGGGGGCAGCGGCTTCGCCGGCCGGCTCGGCGGGAGTCTCGGTGGGAGTCGCCGCCGCGCTGGCCACGGTGATCACCGGCGGCTCGGGGGTGAGCCCCAGCAGATCGTGTTCGGGCCGGGTGATGGGTTCGGTGCGGCAGCGCTGCACCAGGACCTCGGCGATCACCGCCGGGATGCGGCAGCGGCCGGCGACCCACTCCTCGTTCTGCGCGCTGGAGACGGCGGCCTCGATGACCTCGACGCCGGCCGCCGGCGCCTCGCCTTCGGGACGCATCGCCAGCAGCGTGCCCGTCTGCCGCAGCACGTTGCGCACCAGTTGGATGGCCGCCGCCTGCAGGCCGCATTGCGGATCGACCCGTAGGGCGATGTTATAGACGGTGAGACCGCGGCTGGCCGCGTCCGCGATCATCATCTGCTCGTACTCGCTCCAGGCGAACTTGGGCGCCAGCACCGCCGGCTTGGCTTCCGCCGGATGCATGAGTTTCTCGATGTGGGAGCGCAGTTCCGCTCCCGAGGGCGGCTGCAGGTTGCCGCGATAGGCCGCCAGCATGGCCTGGAAGGTGTCGGCGGCCGCCAGCACCACCTCGCCCAGCGAACCCTTGCCCGCGGCCAGCTCCGGGGTCAGCACGTCCTCGAGCTGGTGGGCCAGCTCGCTGAGCTCGCGGAAGCCGCAGGCGGCGGAGTCGCCTTTCAGGGTGTGCACGGTGCGGCGCACGCTGCGCACGATCTCCGTGTCCCCGGGGCGCTTCTCCAGCATCAGCCCTTCCTCGTTGAGCGCCTGCAGCAGCTCCTGCGCGCTCTCGAAAAAGAGCTCCTTCAGTTCCGCTCCGTGTTCTTCCGAGAAGAAACTCACGGCGTGACCTCGATCCGCTGGTAGGCGGTGCCGTTGTCCTTGTGCAACATCTTGAATTTGTCGGTCAATCCGAAGAGGCTCTCCGCGTGCCCCACGAACAGGTAACCGTCGGGATTGAGGCAGCGGTAGAACTTCTCCACCAGGCGCTTCTGCTCGGCCTCGTCGAAGTAGATCATCACGTTGCGGCAGAAGATGACGTCGTTGCGCTGCGGCAAGAATTCCGTCTTCAGATTGTGGAAGTCGAAGTGGACCAGCTCCTTGACCGCCTTCTTGACGGCGTAGCGGTCGCCCACCTTGTCGAAGTAGCGCAGGCGGTAGGTGTAGTCCACCGGCTCCATCTGGTTCTCGTTATAGACGGCCTCCTGGCCGGCGCGCAGCACCGAGTAGTTGATGTCGGAGGCCAGGATCTCCACCCGCCAGGGCGGCGGGATCAGCGGCTTGGGGGAGGGCATCTCGAAGGGCAGCGGGTTGCGCAGGTAGTAGTAGGCCAGGGCATCGCACACCATCATGGCCATGGTGTAGGCTTCCTGCCCGGTGGAGCAGCCCGCGCTCCACAGCCGCAGCGACCAGTCGCGCCGCTCCTGCTTGCGGTGCAGCATCTCCTCCAGCGTGGTCTTCTGGAAGAGTTCCAGTTGCGGCTTGTTGCGGAAGAAGCTGGTCTCGTTGACGGTGAGGTTCTCCAGCAGGGCGGCCAGTTCCGCCTTGCCCTCCCGGCTGGTGAGCAGGCGGTAGTAGTTGTAGAAGGTGTCCAGGCGGGTGGCCTTGAGGCGGCGCTGCAGCCGGTCCTGGAGGAAGTGGACGCGGCGCTCGTCGAAGTACATCCCGCATTCCTGGTAGACCAGCGTCTGCAGCAGCTTGAGTTCGGCCTCGGTGAGCTGGACCTGGACGGACGATGGTGTGACCATGATCGGGTTCTTCTTCTCTTCCTGGCGCGCCAGTCGCGCCCGTTCCCTGAAGTCGGTCCCGGCGGTCGCGCATCCGCCCTGGCCGGCGGGCCGGCTAGGCCGTCGCCGCGTCCGTCTCGCCCGGGGCTTGCGTCTCGGCGAAGTCGGCCAGCCGCTTCAACTCGCCGCGCTGCAGGATCTTGCTCAAGTCGATGAGGATGACCAGCCGCCCTCCCAGCTTGCCCACTCCGGTGACGTAGTTCAGTTCGCCTTCCTCGAAGACGTTGGGAGGCGCGTCGATCTCGGAGGGCGGGATCTTCAGCACCTCCGAGGCCGCGTCCACCACCAGCCCCACCATCTTGCCCTCGACCTCCACCACCAGGATGCGGTTCTTCTTGTGGCTGGTGATCTCGCGCTCGCCGAAGCGCTTGCGCAGGTCCACGATGGAGATGATCTTGCCGCGCAGGTTGATGACGCCTTCGATGTACTCGGGAGCGTCGGGGACGGCGGTGATCTCGGGGACGCGCACGATCTCATGCACCAGGGCGATGGGGACGCCGAAGGTCTCGCGCCCGATGCGGAAGCCGACGATGTGAAGGTCCTTGGCCATGCGCGTGGTGGCGGCTCAGGAGCGGGCGCCGACGGCGTAACGGCCGGCCGCCGATCGCCCCGCCTCGCCCTCCGCCCGGCGGTGGCCGGAGCGGTCTCCGTTGCCGCTCTCCAGCACGAAGCGGTCCATGGCCTCCAGCAGCGAGCGCGACATCTTCGACATCTGCTCCGCCGAGGCTGCCAACTGGGTCGAGCCCGAGGTGGATTGCTGCACCAGCTCGCGCATCTTCTCCATGGCCTTGACCACGGCCTGCGCGCCGGAGGCCTGCTCCTCCACCGAGGAGTTGATCTCGTGGGTGATCTCGTTGAGCCGGGTGGTGGCCTTGGCGATCTGCGAGGAGCCGTGGGACTGCTCGTTGGTGGCCGCACCGATCTCCTGCGCGAACTTGTAGACCTCGGTGACCACGTTGGAGATCTTCTTGAGCGCGGTGCTCAGGTCGGAGCCCAGCGAAAGCCCTTCGTTCACGATGTTGGTGCTGCGGTCCATGTTCTCCACGGCCTTGCGCGCTTCCTTCTGGATGCTCTGGATGAGGTCGGAGATCTCCTTGGTGGAGGCCGCGGACTTTTCCGCCAGCTTGCGTACTTCGTCGGCCACCACCGCGAAGCCCAGGCCGTGCTCGCCGGCGCGCGCCGCTTCGATGGCGGCATTGAGCGCCAGCAGGTTGGTCTGCTCCGCCAGGTCGTCGATGACCTCGATGATCTTGCCGATGTCGTCGGCGCGCTGCCCCAGCACGGCGATGATCTCCGCCGACTGGTGGATGGCGGTGTTGATGCGCCCCAGACCATCGGTCGCCTTCTCCATGGTGGCGATGCCGCTGTGCACCTCTTCCCGCGAGCGCTGGGAGATGTCGAGCAGCACCTTGGCGGTATCGGCCACGCGCTGGATGGAGGCCACCATCTGGTCGATGGAGGCGGAGGTCTCCGACACGCTCGAAGCCTGCGTCTGCGTGTTCTTCACCATGTTCTGCACGTTGATGCTCATCTCGTGCATGGTGCTGGTGACTTCGTCGATGGCGCTGGAGGCGGTGACGCTGATCTTGGCGGACTCGTCGGAGGCGTCGGCCACCTGGTTGGAGCCGCTGGCCACCTGGGCGGCGCTGTCGCGCACGCTCTTGACCAGAGCGCGCAGCCCTTCCGTCATGCGGGTGAAGGCGTGGGCCAGCGTGTCGCGCTTGGAGCGCGGCTCCACCGAGACCGTGAGGTCGCCGCCGGCGATGGCCTCGGAGACTGCGGCCATCTCCCGCAGGTAGCCGACCATGTTGTTGAAGGTCTTGGCCAGTTCGCCGATCTCGTCCGCCCGGTCAATGTCCACCTTCTGGTCCAGATCGCCGGAGTCGCCGATGTCGCGCGCCACCGAGATCAGGTGGCCCAGGGGACCGGTGATGGCCTGGTTGGTGACCCGGGCGATGACCATGGCCGCCCCCGCTGCCAGCAGCAGGGCGATCAACGAGCCCACCAGAGACCACGTGCTGTTGCTGTCGTCTCGTGTCCCGGCTTCTTCGGCGGCACGCGAGATGTTCGTCAGTGCCTCTTCCAGGGGTTTCTGCGACTTCTCCAGCCAGGCGTTGGGGTCCTGCTGCAGGTAGAAGATCTGCAATTCGGCGACGGTGGCGTTGCCGGCGTCCACTTGCTTGCGCTTGTCGATGAGAGGGTCGGCGAAGCTGTTCTTCCAGTTGGCCTCGAGATCTCGAACCAGGGCAATCGTATTGCGCACCTGATCGGTGGTGGCTTGGTCGCTGGCCTCCTTCAGCTTCTCGTTGAGTTGAGTGAGGCCCGCGTTCATCTTGTCCACTTCCCGGGTGTCGCCGCTGAGGAGGTAGTTGCCCAGGGCCAGGCGGTTCTGCACCATCTGCGTCCTTACCTTCTCAATCGCCCGGACCTCGTCCAGCGTGTTCCTGGCCATTGCCTTACTCTGGCGTTGCCGGTTCCAGCCGAAGAAAGAGACCAGGAACAGCACCACCAACAGGACCAACACGGCCCCGAAGCCGTAATACAGTCGCTTGCCGATCGTCATTGCTGATGCCTCCAGCAGAACCCGTGCCTGGGCCTCAATCGAGGGTGAAGTTGAAGGGGATCACCTCGGTGGTCTCCCCCGAAGCTGGCTCGAACTTCCACTTCTTGACTGCCTCCTCGGCGGCGGCCGCCAGCAGGGGATGTCCGCCCAGGACCTTGGTGCTCTTCACCGTGCCTGCGGGCGTGATCACCACCTCGATCTTGACTGCCCCGGTGATGTGCATCTGCTTGGCCAGGTCGGGATAAACAGGATTCACTTTCGTCTTGATCTTGCGCGCACCTTCCTGGGCGTAGGCCCTGGGTGCCGACGCCACCAAGCCCACCAGCAGTGCCAGCAGGCTCGTGACCACCAACCACCTTACTCTTCCTCCTGATAACACAACTCCTCCTCAAGAAAGCGGGCGGACGAAAGCCGCCGGGTTCCTTGGAGCACGACCGATGCCACCTGGGGAGGACCTGGGGTAGACTGGCAGTCGAGATTCTAACACGCTACATTTCATAGGGTTACGCAAAATTTACCACAGGCCGACCGGGGCGTTTGTGGGCTTTCGTCAGGCTGAGTGTCTCATTTGGTTCGCGCCTACCCAGCGGGCGTGTCTCACTATGAGACCAAAAAAATGGCGCCCAAGACGGTTGGCAGGGCAGGCGCGGCCCCGGCAATCTCCTTGACTCAAATTGAGATTGGAGGGTATGGTGAGCCGTCTTCGCCACTTACGCCAGGCGCAGCCAGCAACCCAAGCCATGTCGGCCATCAATGACGCGACCGCTCCACTCCCCGCTCCGCCGCGGCTGGAAGGCCCTTTTCAGAAATTGGTGGAGTGCGCCCAGGCCCTGCACGCCAGCCTGGATCTGGCGGCCGTCACCCAGACCCTGGCCGGCCAGATTCAAGGACTCTTCCGCGCTCCCTTGGTGGCGGTGTTCCTGCTGGAGGGAGAGCGTGCGGAGCTGCGCTCCGTGGCTGCCGATCCAGCCGCCCTGGGCGAGAGCTTCCGCGCCCGCCTGGCCGCCGGCAGGGGCCCTTCCGCGGAAAAGCTGGCCGCCCGCGCCGCCTCCGGCTCTCATCCGGTGGTTCTGGCGCTCTCGCCGGAGGTGAACGATTTTCACGACCTGGCTCCGGCCAGCCAGGTCATGGCGGCCCCGCTGCACACCGCCCGCACCACCGGCTCGCTGCTGGTGTACGCGGGCGCCGAGCCCCGCTTCTCCGAGTCCGACCGCTGCCTGCTGGAGGCGGTCGCCAACCTGGGCGGCCTGGCTCTGGCCAACGCCGAGCTTTACGCCACCGCCAACGCCCAGGCCAACGAACTGCAGGCCCTGCTCGATATCTCCTCCGAGCTGGCCTCCATCGCCGACTTCGACGGCTTCCTGGAGAAGTTCGTGGTCCGGGCGGCGCAGTTTCTGGGCTTTCAACGCTCCTACATCGCTCTGCGGGAAGGCGAAGGCTACGAGGTGCGCTGGAGCGCGGCCGGCGGCCAGGCCCGGCCCCTGCGCGAGCCTCTCGGGCCGAAGATCTCGGAAGCCATCCTCAGCCGCAAGCAGCCCTACTGGAGCGACGATGTCAGCCAGGACCCGGCGCGCGACCCGGCGGCGGTCGACCGGTTCCAGATCAAGCAGTACCTGGCGGTGCCGCTGCTGAGCTCGGAGGGGCACGTGCTGGGAGTGCTGGGAGTCCTCGACCGCTGCGACGGCGCCCCCATCTCGGGGGAAGACGTGCGCCGCGCCCAGGCTTTGGCCTCCGAGGTAGCGGTGGCGCTGGAGGCGGCCCACACCGTGGACCTCTCCCAGCAGCACCGCCGCCGCGCCGAGAACCTGATGCAACTGGCGGTAGAACTGAGCACCTCCATCCGCCTGCCTGACTTTGTGCGCAGCTTCACGTTGCGGGCCACGGAGATGCTGGGAGCGCGCGCCGGGGCCCTGGCTCTGGCCCAGGGCAACCAGATCGAGACCGTGATCCTTCTGGACCCGGCGGTGGGCTCGGAGCGCGCCCTGCTGCGCCGCCTGAACCTGGCCCTGGCCGATTTTCTGGCGGTCAGCGGCGAGCCGCTGCGGGCGGGCTCCGCCACCGAACTCCTGGGTCCGTCGCTGGCGGCTTCGCTGGGCTGGCAGGACGTGGTGCTGACCCGCCTGAGCGGGGCCGACGGCGAGCTGGTCGGCGTTCTCTGCCTGGCCAATCGCGGCGCCGAGCTGCGCGAGGAGGACCGTAACCTGCTGCAGGCGCTGGCCGGACACGCCTCGGTGGCGCTGGAGAACTCGCGCCTCTTCTCCCGCATCGTCCAAGCCAGCCACCAGTGGGCGGAGATCTTCGACGCCATCACCGACTTCATCGTGGTGCACGACGAGAGCCATCGCGTGCTGCGCGTGAACCGTTCCCTGGCCGAGTTCATCGGAGTGCCTCCGGCGGACCTGATCGGGGTGAACATGCGGGCGCTGGTCTCGCTGGCCGCCGACAGCGGCCGCCAGCCCTGTCCCTTCTGCCGCGCCGGCGCCGACTCCGCCGATGAGTACATCCATCCCGTGCTGGAGCGCACCTACCTGATCTCCACCTCGCGCATCCACGGGGCGCTGCACGAGGGCCGGCAGACCATTCACGTGCTCAAGGACATCACCGACCGGCGCGAGGCCGAGCGCCGCTACCGCGAGCTCTTCGACAACGTGCAGGAGGGCATCTTCTTCTCCTCGCCGGAGGGCCGCTTCATCGAGGTCAACGACGCCCTGGTGCGCATGCTGGGCTACGCCAGCCGCGAAGAGCTACTCCAGGTCGACATCCCCAGCCAGATCTATCTCGCTCCCGAGACGCGCCGGCGCTACCAGCAGGCGGTGGAGAAGAGCGGGGTGCTGCGGAACCACGAAGAAGTGCTGCGCCGCAAGGACGGCTCCCTCATCCACACCCTGCAGAACGCCTTCGCGGTGCGCGACGTGCACGGGCGCGTGACTCAGTACCGCGGCGTCATGCTCGACGTCACCGAGCAGAAGGAGTTCCAGGCGCAGTTGCAGCGCGAGCGCGACTTCAACAGCAAGATCCTCAACCACACCCAGAGCATGATCCTGGTGCTGGACACGGCGGGCCTGGTGAGCTACGCCAACCGCCGCTGCTTCGAGGCCGGGGTCTACCGCCAGGAGCAGTTGCTGGGACACCCCCTGGCCGACTTCGTCGCCGCCTCGCGCCGCCAGGCCCTGGCCCAGGCCTTCGAGTCCACGCTGCGCGGCGAGCAGGTCGACAACCTGGAACTCATCCTCACCCGCGGCAACGGCCAGGCCGGACACTTCTCCGTGAACCTCAGCCCCATGCGCGACGAGCTGGGCCAAGTGGCCAGCATCGTGGTGGTGATGACCGACATCACCGAGGCCGCCATGCTGCAGGCCAAGCTGATGCACGCCGAGAAGATGGCGGCGGTCGGACAACTGGTCTCGGGGGTGGCCCACGAGGTCAACAACCCGCTCACCGCCATCCTGGGCTTCGCGGATCTGCTGATAGAAAACCCGGAGGTGCCGGCGGGCGCGCGCCACGATCTGGGCGTGATCGTGCAGGAGGCGCAGCGGACCCGCGCCATCGTGCAGAACCTGCTCAGCTTTGCCCGCCAGAGCCCGCCCCAGCGCGAGTGGGTGCAGCTCAACCAGGTCCTGCGCCGCACCCTGCAGCTCCGCTCCTACGACTTTTCCAGCCACGGGGTGGAGGTGGTGGAGCGCCTGCAGGAGCCCATGCCCGAGATCGTGGGCGACTCCCACCAGTTGCAGCAGGTCTTCCTCAACATCCTCAACAACGCCTATGACGCGGTGCGCGCCTGCGGCCGGCCCGGCAGGATCGAGATCGAGAGCTCGGCGCACAGCGAGTTCGCCGCGATCCTTTTCCGCGACAACGGCGACGGCGTCCAGTACCCCGACCGCATCTTCGATCCTTTCTTCACCACCAAGGAGGTGGGCAAGGGGACGGGGTTGGGTCTGAGCATCTGCTACGGCATCGTCCACGAGCACGGCGGCGAGATCAGTTGCCACAACAACGCGGACGGCCCGGGGGCCATCTTCTCGGTGCGCCTCCCCATCGTCCCCGCCACCCTGCCGGTGGCCACGCAGCAGAAGGAGGGAGCATGAGTGCCGCCGCCGCCCTGCCCTTGCTGGTGATCGAAGACGAACCCTCGGTGATGGCCTTCCTGAGCGCCGCCTTGGAGCGCTACGGCTACCGCATGGTGCCCGCCCGCTCCGGGGCCGAAGGCGTGCAACTGCTGGCCCACGGCGACTACCTGGGAGTGATCTCCGACATGCGCACGCCCGGCGGCATCAGCGGCGCCGACGTGCATGCCTGGATCGCGAAGAACCGCCCCCAGTTGGCCTCCCGCGTGGTCTTCATCACCGGCGACACGGTCAACGAAGAGACCCTGGCCATCCTGCGCCGGACCGGCGCGCCCTGCGTGGAGAAGCCCTTCCGCGTGCAGCAGTTGATGGCGGTGGTGGAGAAGATCTTCGGGAAGGCACCATGAGCGACGACTTTCGCATCACCTTCCTCATCGTCGACGACGAGCAGTCCATCCGGCGGCTGTGCATGACCATCGGCGCCTCCCTGGGCTTCCAGTGCGCCGAGGCGGAGAGCGCCGAGGCGGCCCTGGCCTATGTGGAGAACAACGCCCCCGACCTCATCGTCGCCGACCTCATGTTGCCCAAGATGTCGGGGGTGGAGCTGCTGCGCCAGGTCAAGGCCCTGCTGCCCAAGTCCGAGATCGCCATCATGACCGGGCACGGCTCGGTGGAGACCGCGGTCCAGGCCATGAAGCTGGGCGCCTACGATTACATCTCCAAGCCCTTCCGCGTGGAGGAACTCAAGCTGGTGCTGCAGCGCATGGCGGAGAAGGTCCGCCTGGTGGCCAAGAACGAGTACCTGGAAGATTGGGTGCGGACGGAGATGGAGCTCAACGAGATCACCGGTTCCTCGCCCAAGATCCAGGAGGTGCTGCGGCTGGTGGCGCGGCTCAAGGACACGCGCACGCCCGTGCTCATCAGCGGGGAGAGCGGCACCGGCAAGGAGCTGGTGGCGCGCGCCATCCACTTCCGCGGCTCCTTCGCCAAGCGCCCCTTCGTGGCCGTGGACTGCGGTTCCCTGGTGCCCACCCTGATCGAGAGCGAGCTCTTCGGCTACACCAAGGGCGCTTTCACCGGCGCGCTGAAGTCCAAGGCCGGGCTTTTCCAGGCCGCCAACGGCGGAGCCATCTTCCTCGATGAGGTGGGCGAGCTGCCCCTGGAGATGCAAGCCAAGCTGCTGCGCACCCTGCAGGAGAAGGAGATCCGCCCGGTGGGCTCCAACGACCGCATCAAGGTGGACGTGCGCGTGATCGCCGCCACCAACCGCGACCTGGAACTGGCCTACCGTGCCGGCACCTTCCGCAAGGACCTCTTCTTCCGGCTCAACGTGGTGAGCGTGCACGTGCCCGCGCTGCGGGAGCGCAAAGCCGACATCCCCGCCCTGGTGCGCTGCTTCCTGGAACAGTACGCTCCCGGGCAGTCCATGCCGGTGACCCCTGCGGCCATGAACTGCCTGCTCAATTACGACTGGCCGGGCAACGTGCGGGAACTGCAGAACTGCGTGGAGCGGGCGGTGGCCCTGGGCAACCGCCGCAGCGTCGATGTCCACGACCTGCCTCCCGCCCTGCGCTCCGCCGCGGCCCTGGCTCCCCTGGAGGCCCCCGGCAACGGCCCCTCCGCTACCGACCTGGAGGACCTGGAGCGAGCCACCATCCAGCGCGTCTTCGAGCAGGTGAACGGCGACAAGACCCTCGCCGGCAAGATGCTCGGCATCAGCCGCGCTACCCTCTATCGCAAGCTGAAGCGCTATAACATCAAGTTCCCCGAAGTCACCAGCCTGCGTTAAGCGCTTGAGACGGTGTTTCAGAATGAGACACAAGACCTTAAACCAAGCCCCGCCGCGCTCCGCGGCTATAGACGTAACATATTGAAAAATAAGATTGTTAATGTCTGGCTGCGCGAGGTCTAGGTTTGGCCGCGTTCGTGCACCAACCTCCCCGCACCCGGTGTCCGCGGAAGCGTAGCGGAGCCTGAGGCGCAGTGGCAGAAGCGGGGAACAGTTTGGCCCACGAGAGCGTGCTCACATCCCGGCTGGCGGGGGAATCGTCGGTGGAACGGCTGGCGCAGTTCTTTCCGGAAGCCATGGCGGTCCGCATCCCGGTGCACGTGACGGGAGGTGACGCCCAAGGCCGCCAGTTCAGCGAGTTCACCCTCATCGAGTTCGGCACTCCCGCCGAGGTGCTGTTCGCCTCCTCGCTGCCCCTGGAATTCGACGATCGGGTGCGCCTGCAGAATTCCGACGGCTCGTTGTCGGCGGAGGCCGTGGTGGTGGCGGTGCAGTACCACAACGGCAAGATGGCGGTGGCGGCGCGCTTCCTGGGCGAAATCTCCAATTGGATCATCAAGCGATGAGTTCGGCGACGCTGCAACTCGGCGAGGCCGCCGCCCAGTGGCGGATGGCACGCCGCATCTATGCCGTCTACCAGCCCCTGGCCCGGGCCGCGCATCTGGCCTCCTGCCCTCCCCTGGATTCTCCCGTGGACCAGCCCCAGCCGGAAGCGCTGGAGCAAGCCAACCGCTGGCTGGAGGAGATGGACGCGCGCGTCCAGGTGGCGCCCTTGCGCTCGCTGCTGCAGACCACCCAACTGGCCACCGAGGAGAATCTCCACGATCTCATCGTCCGCTACTTGGCGCACCAGCCCAAGGACGATTCCCTGCGAGACCGCCTCGATTTTCTGCTGGTGCAGTTCTTCTCGCACTGCGCTTCGCCCTCCCTCCACCAGGGCGACGTCTCCCTGGAGGACGTGGCCCGGGTGATGGAGCCGGTACTGGGCGAGTGCTCCACCGATCTCCCCGCCTGGCTGCTGCCGCTGGAAGAGGTCTTGCAGGCCCTGCATCGCTGCGGCAACCTGCGCGAGCTGCTGGACCAGGGGGTGCTGGAGCGCGGGCGCCAGGTGAAGGTCTCGGCCGGACCCATGTTCTTCGGCTCGGCCCCGCTGCTGGCTCTCGTGCGCTTCAATTTTCTGGTGCGCCGCGCTTTCTTTCGCCTGCTGCAAGGTGATCTGCACGCCATCCGCCATGGCCTGGACGAGCTGGAGCGGCTCGGGATCGAGACCGTGGATTGCACGCGCGCCCAGCTGGGCGCCCAGGAACCGCTGCGCCGCTTGCGGGAGATCTGCCGCGAC
>Ga0335085_10013026_pt1 | contig 12207 bp, 15 predicted proteins | sample Lox_Sample_45_FD_206712 | JGI IMG/M metagenome (GOLD analysis project Ga0335085, IMG submission 206712) | Soil microbial communities from Loxahatchee National Wildlife Refuge, Florida, United States - Lox_Sample_4.5 | ecosystem: Environmental > Terrestrial > Soil > Wetlands | place: USA...
AGCGGAGCTTGGCGGCGAGCTTGTTGATCTGGCTGGCCTGGGCGGCGGCCCCGTACCCGTTGTCGATGTTGACGACCGACACGCCGGGCGCGCACGAGTTCAGCATGGCGAGTAGCGCGGCCACGCCGCCGAACGAGGCGCCGTAGCCCACGCTGGTCGGCACCGCGATCACCGGCCGGTCCACCAGGCCGCCCAGCACACTCGGCAGCGCGCCTTCCATTCCCGCGACCGCGATGATCGCGTTGGCCTCGTTGAGGCGGTCGAGGTGCGGCACCAGCCGGTGCAGCCCGGCCACGCCGCAATCGAAGAGCCGCTCGACGGCGTTGCCCATCGCCTCCGCGGTCACCGCCGCCTCCTCGGCCACTGCCTGATCGGCGGTTCCTGCGCTCACCACCGCGATGAGGCCTACCCCGTCCATCCGGACCGGGTTGATCACGACCAGGCGGGCCTCCTCGTGGACGCGGCACGGCAGCCCGCTCTCGAGCAGCGCCGCCACCGCCTCGGGTGCGGCGCGGGTGGCCAGCACGTTGTCGTGGCCTTCGGCGAGCCGGCGGACGATCGCCACCACCTGCTCCGGGGTCTTGCCCGGGCAGAAGACCGCCTCGGGCACGCCGTGGCGCAGCGAGCGATGCAGGTCCACCCGCGCGAAGCGCAGATCGTCGACCGGGAGGGCGCGGAGGCGGGCCAGCGCCTGCTCCGGGGTCATGGCGCCGCTCGCGACGGCCTCGAGCAGCGCCGCTACTTTTTCCCGATCCACTTGAGCGCCTCGTTGGCGCTGCCGCTGCGAAAGCCCTGCAGGTCGAGCGTCACGTAGAGGTAGCCCAGCTCGCGGAAGCGCCGGACCACCGCGGTGTGCCGGTCGTCCTGCCAGAGGCGCGCCATCTCGTCGGCCGGCAGCTCGATGCGGGCGAGCCGGTCGTGGTGGCGCACCCGGAACTGGCGGAAGCCGAGGCTCCGGAGGAACACCTCCGCCTCGTCGATCTGCCGAAGCTTTGCGGCGGTGATCACGTCGCCGTACTGGAAGCGCGACGAGAGGCACGCGAAGGAGGGCTTGTCCCAGGTAGGCAGGCCGAGCGCGCGGGACAGCGCGCGGATCTCCTCCTTCCACAGGTCGGCCTCGATCAGCGGGGCGCGCACGCCCCTGGCGTCGGCCGCCTTCATCCCCGGCCGGTGATCGCCGAGGTCGTCCATGTTGGCGCCGTAGATGACCTGCGCGGATCCGGCCTGGCGGGCGATGGGCTCGAGGCGCGTGAACAGCTCTTCCTTGCAGTGGAAGCACCGGTCGGGGGAGTTGCGCGCGTACTCGGGCCGGTCGAGCTCGTGGCTGCGCACGACCTCGTGGCGCATCCCGAGCAGCCCGGCGAGCCGGCGGGTCTCCTCCAGCTCGGCGGCCGGGTAGGTCTCGGAGTCCGCGGTGACGAGCAAGGCCCCGTCGCCCAGCGCATCCTTGGCGGCTCGGGCCAGGAAGGTCGAGTCCACGCCGCCCGAGAAAGCGACGACGACGCGGGTCATCGTGCGCACGAGCCCCACCAGCCGGTCGTACTTGGCTTGGAGCGCGGGCGGCTGGTCCATGCGCCTATCCGAGCAGCGGCCGGGCCAGCTCGGCCAGCGGGACGCTCGGCCGCGCCCCCACGTGCGCGATGACCTCGGCCGCGGCCAGCGATCCGAGTCGCCCGCAGGTGGGCAGGTCGAGGCCTCGACTCATCCCGTAGAGGACGCCCGCCGCGTAGAGATCGCCCGCCCCGGTCGTGTCCACCACCGCGCTCACCGGGTGGGCCGTCACCGTGTGCACGGTGCCGTTGGCGACCAGGACCGAGCCCTTGGCGCTCCGGGTCAGCGCGGCGACCTCGCAGTGCCCTCGCACGTGCCGCAGCACCGAGTCGAAGTCTCCGACCTGGTAGAGGGCGCAGATCTCGGCCTCGTTCGCGAAGAGGATGTCGACGTGGTGCTCCACGAGATCGAGGAAGGCGGCGCGATGACGGTCGACACAGAAGGGGTCGGACAGGGTCAGGGCCACCTTGCGCCTGGCCGCGTGCGCGATGGCGGCCGCGGTGCGGAAGGCCTCCTGAGCCTCGGGAGGATCGAAGAGATAGCCCTCGAGGTAGAGGATCTTGCCGCGAGCGATCAGGGCCCCGTCCACGTCGCCGGGCCCGAGCCGCACCGAGGCGCCGAGGAACGTGCTCATGGTCCGCTGCGCGTCGGGCGTCACCAGGATGAGGCAGCGTCCGGTGGGCGGGCCGGTGGTGGCGCGGGGAGTGTCGTAGCCGACTCCGGTCGCGCGCAGGTCGTGCCCGAAGACCTCGCCGAGCTGGTCGTCGCGCACCTTGCCGACGTAGTGGGCGCGCCCGCCGAACGACGCCACGCCCACCACCGTGTTGGCCGCGGAGCCGCCGGACATCTCGATACCGGGACCCATCGCCTCGTACAGCTCGCGGGCGCGGGCCTCGTCCACCAGGTGCATGGTCCCCTTCACCAGGCCCTGCCGGCCGAGGAGCGCCTCGTCCGCGTGGGTCAGCACGTCCACCAGCGCGTTCCCGATGCCGACCACATCGAGCTCCCCCAGGCTAGCCACGGTCACGCCCCTTCCCTCTCGGCGGAAAGTAGCGATCGAGCAGCAGCGCGAGACGCTTCCGCGTGCGTGGCGGGAACGCCTTGGGATTGGTGATCACCGCGGAGGACAGGGCGTCCCCGCAGCCGGCCCCGCAGGTCTTCCCCACCCGCGGGACGAGCCGCTTCAGCACGACCTTCGCGGTAGCCACGTTCTTGAGCAGGTTGGCCACCACCGCCTCCACCGTCACGGCGGCGTGGCTCTCGTGCCAGACGTCGTAATCCGTGGCCAGCGCGAGCGTGGCGTAGCAGAGCTCGGCCTCCCGCGCCAGCTTGGCCTCCGGCATGTTGGTCATGCCGATGACGGAGACGCCCCAGCGGCGGAAGATCTGCGACTCGCCCTTCGTCGAGAACTGCGGGCCCTCGATGCAGATGTAGGTGCCGCCGCGGTGCACGCGCGCTCCCGTTTCGCGGCTGGCCGTCTCGAGGAGGTCGCCGAGAACCGGGCACACCGGATCCGCGAGCCCCACGTGGCCCACGATCCCCTCGCCGAAGAAGGTCGAGATGCGCCGCCTCGTGTAATCGAAGAACTGATCGGGGATCACGAGGTCCAGCGGGTGGATGTCCTCCTTCATGCTGCCGACCGCGCTCACCGAGACCACCCACCGTGCGCCCAGCGCCTTCAGCCCGTAGATGTTCGCGCGGTAGTTGATCTCGGTCGGGGAGATCCGATGTCCGCGGCCGTGCCGCGGTAAGAAGATGACCCGCCGGTCACCGAGCCGGCCGGTGCAGTAGGCGTCCGAGGGATCGCCGAAGGGTGTCCTCACCCGGGTCCAGCGAACGTCCTCCACGCCCTCGATCTCGTAGAGCCCGCTTCCGCCGATGATGCCGAGCGCGGGCTCGACCGTTTTGGCCCCGCGCGCCGCTCTCACGCCGGGACCCCGACGAGACGCCCGTGGGTGCGGTCGCCGCAGGTCTCCCCGATGTCGAGCGTGACCAGGTGCCGGCCCAGCGAGCCCGGTCCTTCGAACAGCACCTCCACGTAGTTGGACGTGAGGCCGGCCAGCAGGCCGGTGCGGCGGTCGCGCGCTTCGAGCACCACCGCCTCGCGCCGCGTCCCGGCGAGCCCGCGTCGGAACGCGAGGCTCTTCTCGCGACCGAGCCGGCGCAGGCGCCGACTCCGCTCCTGGATCAGGGCCGGCGGCACGTGATCCGGGCGTGCCGTCGCTTCCGTGCCCCGGCGGTCCGAGTAGGCGAAGACGTGCAGGTAGGAGAACGGCAGCGCGGCCACGAGGGCGAGCGTCGCCTCGAAGTCGGCGTCGGTCTCGCCGGGATGCCCCACGATGACGTCGGTCCCCAGCCCGAGCGCAGGGATGGCGGCGGCGAGCCGGTCCACCAGATCGCGGTACATCCGGGTGTGGTACGGCCGGCGCATCAGGCGAAGCACGCGATCGCTGCCGCTCTGCAGCGGCAGGTGCAGGTGCGGGGCGACCACCGGCAGCGTGGTCACCGCGTCGACCAGGTCCGGGGTGAAGTAGGACGGCAGCACCGAGGACAGCCGCAGCCACCGCAGGCCGTCGATCTCGGCCAGACTCCGGACGAGCGCGGCCAGCGATGCACGCGGGTAGAGATCCCAGCCGTAGTGACCGATGTCCACTCCGGTCAGCGTGATGTCGAGATGGCCCGCTTCGACCAGCGCACGCACCTGATCGAGCACGACCTTCGGCTCCTGGCTGCGGCTGCCTCCGCGCGCGGTCGGGACGATGCAGAACGCGCAGCGGTGCTGGCAGCCGTCCTGGACCTTCACGAAGGCCCGGGAGCGGCCGGCCACCCGCGCGAACGGGGCCACCGGGACCGCACGGGCGGCGGCGATCTCACCCACCACCACGGCCGGGCGCACACGCTTCACGAGTGAATCGAGCAGCTCGGGGAGCCGGTACTTCTCCTGGTTGCCCACGATCAGGTCCACGCCCGGGATGGCTGCCACCGCGGCCGGATCGGTCTGAGCGAAGCAGCCGGTGACCACCAGAAAGGCCTCGGGGTTCTCGCGGCCGACCCGGCGGATGAGCTGACGATCCGAGAAATCGGCCCGGCCGGTCACCGTGCAGGTGTTGACCACGTAGACCTGCGCGGCCTCGCCCGGCGAGACCACTCGGAAGCCTCGGCGCTCCAGGAGCGCGCCCATCTCCTGGGACTCCACCTGGTTGAGCCGGCAGCCCAGGGTGCTGAGCGCGACCGTCACCGGGCCGCTCACGCGGGGACTTCCTCGCGGAGCTGACCACAGGCCGCGCCGATGTCCTCCCCCTTGCTCCAGCGGATCGTGGCCGTGATGCCGTGCTCGAGCAGGACGGCCTGGAAGGCGAGGATGCGCGGCAGGGGCGGACGGGAGAAGCCCGAGCCGTCCCAGTCGTTGAACGGGATCAGGTTGATCTTGCCCCGGATGCCCTTGAGCAGTCGCACGAGCCGGCGGGCGTCCTCGACCGAGTCGTTGATGCCGTCGAGGAGCACGTACTCGAAGGTCATGCGCTGGCGGAACGGCAGCGGGAAGCGCCGGCACGCGGCCAGCAGCTCCTCGATGGCGAAGCCGCGGTTGACCGGCATGATCCGGTCGCGGATCTCGTTGCTGGTGGCGTGCAGCGAGATCGCGAGGTTGACCTTGAGGCCCTCCTTGGCCAGCCGCTCGATGCCGCTCACGAGCCCGACGGTGGAGACCGTGATGCGCCGGGGCGAGAAGGCGAAGGCTCGCGGATCGGTGAGCAGGCGCAGCGACTTCACGGTCGCCGCGTAGTTCGCCAGCGGCTCCCCCATGCCCATGTAGACGATGTGGGTGATTCGCTCCCCGGCGGGCAGCCCGCGGCGGGCCACCATCACCTGCGCGACGATCTCCCCGGCGCTCAGGTTGCGCTCGAGCCCCATGGTACCGGTGAAGCAGAAGGCACAGCCGAAGCCGCAGCCGACCTGCGTCGAGACGCAGAGCGTGAGCCGGTCACCGTCCGGCATCAGGACCGCTTGCACCCGCGCGCCGTCGCCGTAGCGGAGGACGAGCTTCTGGCTACCGTCCTGCGAGGGAGTGCGCCGCTCGATCTCGGGCAGCTCCACCCGCATCGAGTCCGCGAGGGCGACCCGGAAGTCCCTGGGGAGGTCGGACATGGCCTCGAAGTCGGCCACCCCCTTGGTGAAGATCCAGCCCGCGAGCTGGCGGCCGCGGTAGCGGGGGGCACCCAGCGATTCGGCCAGGTCCTCCATCTCGGAGGGAGACAGATCGAGTAGATTCGTCGATGACATACGCACCGACGGATATTAGCATACGTGCGCGGAGCCTACCCGGCCCGCCGCGCCGCCTCGGAGCATCCGGGACCGCGGAGCGGCTAGTCGTCCCCGACCGCGAACGCCGACGCGCAGAGAAATCCAAACGCGAAGACGATCACGACCACCAGGTACGTCCACACGAAGCGCATGAGGCAGGGTCCTCCTCTACCGGGACCATTTTCGTGCGACGTTGGCGCGGAGGCGGCAGAAAAAGCCACGTCGCTGCTCTCGCGGGCGACGCGGACCCTCTCGCGTCGCTAGAGTATGCCTCGATTCGTCATGTGGATCGATGTCTTACAAAGCGCTGGCTGAGGCGTGACATTTACCTGAGACGATGCCGGTGATGGTTGGCCGGGCACGCGCGGCGTCAGCGCTCAGCGCCTCCAGCTCCACAGCAGCCGCCAGGCGAGCCGGACCGCCTTGTCCCCCGTGCTCATCCACCAGCGCTCGCGCATGGCTCAGTTTCTCACGATCTCCGATTGCCGAGGAGGGCTGCTCCTCTTGCCCTTGCCCGAGCGTTGCGCCTATACTGGCGCCCCGCTGAGGAGAGGCAGACGGGTCCCTGGAGGCACCTGATGCGGCCCCTGATGCTCCTCCTCCTGACTGTTCCGCTGCTCGTCGGCGCTCTGGTCCTGGTCAACGGCCAGACAGCCACGCCTGAGTTGTTCCTCCCCCCGCAAGAGCAGTGGACGTGGATTCACAGGCTGCAGGCCGCCGGATTTGCGAGCGACTGCAGGCACCCCCTCAGGGGGGCGTCGGCGCAGGCCACCACGGATGTTCTCTCCGATGGCCGTGTTCGTATGAGCTGCTCCATCTCCGGCGCGCACCACCTGCCCGGAATCGGTTGATACAACGACCACGCGCCGCTTGCGCTAGACGTCAGCGTCGGTCCTTCGGCCGCCGCGGGTCCACGGTGGAGTTCTCGCCCTGCCCGTAGCGGGTTCGGTGACGAATCATGCGCCTCCGCCGCGGACACAGCCACCAGCAACAAACGAACCTCCCGCCCGGCGACACTCACGCGCGCGCTCCGCGTCTCTCTCCTCCCATGCCTGGCGGATAGCCTCCCGCTGGGCCGGCGATACCGAGCAGCCCTGGAGGATTCCGGCCAAGAGCAGTCCGACCAGGATTCCTGGAAGGCTCCCCCTCACCATTCGATCACCTGATCCGCCCGCTGAAGGAGCGACGGTGGGATCGTCAGGCCGAGGGCTTTGGCGGTCTTGAGGTTGATGACGAGCTCGAATTTCTCGGGCTGCTGGACCGGGAGGTCGGCAGGCTTGGCACCCTTGAGGATCTTGTCCACGTAGGTCCCGGCGCGCCGATAGAGATCAGACAAGCTCGGGCCGTAGGACATGAGGCCCCCGGCCTCCGCATCCTCCCTTTGCGTGAAGATCGACGGCAGCCGGTTCCTTGTCGCGAGATCTACGAGCCGTGCTCGTTGGGGAATGAACGCCGGGTCTTGCACGACGAGCAGGGCCCCCACGCGCTCCTTGGCCATCGTAGCGAAGGCGCCTTCGAACCCTTCGGGCCCGCGTGCCTCCAGAAGCCGAAGCTGCAAGCCCAACGCCCGCGCCGCGTCCTCGACGTTTCTTATGGTGAGCGGTCGGGCCGGACTGTCCGGGTTGGAGAGGACGGCCACACGGCGGACCCTGGGGACGACTTCCTTGAGCAGCTCCAGGTCCTTGCCGAAAATATCCGCGCCGACGCTGTAGGACACCCCGGTGACGTTTCCGCCCGGGCGCGCCAGGCTCGCGACGAGCCCGAGCTCAACGGGATGGGTAAGACTTATTCCGACGATGGAGACTGTCCCCGTGGCGTGCTTCGCTGCGAGGGCTGCGGGCGTCGGCGCCGCTACGATGACGTCCACCTTGAGGCGGATCAGATCGGCTGCAAGATCAGGCAGCCGGTCGAATCGACTCTCCGCCCATCGATACTCGATAGCGATATTCTGGCCCTCGACCCATCCGAGCTCGCGCAATCCTTGTCGAAACGCCTCGAGAATTCGGGGATTGGACGTGCCCGAGCCGGCGGAGAGATAGCCTATCCGGTAGACCGTGCCCGCCGGCTGCGCCTCGGCGGCGAGCGGCGCGACGAGCAGGCTGCAAGCTACCGTCCCGAGGAAGGTGCGTCGGTGCACGTGGAACCCCCGCCTGGCCGTTTGTCTGGGAGGGATCGGGGCGATGGACGGCCAAACGGGTTGAATCTATACCAGCAGTCCGGAGCCGGCTACATCTTCTTGTCGGCCTTGAGGCACTCGCTCATGAACGTCTTGCGCTCGTCACCCTTGAGGGCCTTGGTCGAGGCGTCAGCGTTGCACTTCTTCATCTTGTCCTGCTGAGTCATCGGCATCGCCGCGCCGCCCTTCAAGCACTCCGACATGAAGGCCTTGCGCTCATCGCCCTTCTTGTCCCCCGCCTGGGTGTTGCACGCCTTCATGCGCTCCTGCTGCGGGTTCGGCTTCTTCTCGTCAGCAGCGGAGACCATCGAAAGCGACCCGAAGACGAGTGCGATAGAAACCGCCGTGGCCAGAAATGCTCGCATGGACCCCTCCTTGCTGAGTGTGGAGCCTCTCGTAGGGCGATCCTAGGAGCCCGCTCGGCGCGGGTCAAGTACACGTGTCTACACTCGGGTACATCACGCTGCCGCCGGGAAGTGCCCGCACGGTCCAGAGGGTTCCGCGCCCGCCGACGTAGGGTGACGCCGGGTCGTTGGTCGAGCGGGGTGAGCGTCTTCACCGACGGGCAGGAGTCGGCCCGGGCTACCGGACCACCACCCGGTCCTTCTCCTGGACCTGCGCCCCGGCGGCGGCCTTCTGGATCTCGACCATCGAGTACTTGTCGCGGACCTCGATCACGCGGCCGGCCGCCACTTCCTCTTCCAGCTCACCGAGCGACTCCCCGCTGATCGGATGGACAATCGCGATCTTGTCGCGCCGCACGCTCACGTTCGTGCCGACCTTGACGCCATCCGGCGCCGCCAGATCGATCACCACCCGAGAGGTGTCGACGAACACCACGTACCCGCGGGTCGACGGCCGCGTTCCGACTCCGCCCGCCGCGTCGGTGCGCGTGCCGCTTGGCACGGCGGCCACCGGCGCCGTGCTCTCCACCTTGAAGGCCCCGGCTTGCTGCGCACTGACACGCCCGCCACCCGGCGGCTTGCCGTACTTCGAGATCTTGTCGGGCGGGGCCAGCAGGCTGGACTTGCCGAGCACCAGCGATTTCATGGTTGTGGGGACCTTGCCCTCCTCGACCCAGACATATTCGGGCTCGCTCGGGACGTCCGGAAATTGCGGATTCTCGATCAGGAGCCACGTGGCATCGGCGGCCCGGACCGTCGGCTCGGGCGCGAGCAACTCGCGAACGCCCGGGATAGAGCTACAGCCCGTCCCGATGACCGCGACGACGGCGGCCAACAGGACGAAGCCCGCACGTGAATGGGTCGTCATGGCGACCACAGCATACCGGAAGCCAAGCTTCCAGCCGTCGTACTTCTTCTCGTAGACCCAGCCGGCGTGGTGGACAGGCTGGCCACGAGCGTGGGGTGCATCACCCCCGACGCGCTATGACGCGGAGTTAGCGGGCCGGCCGCGGGCGTCGGTTGGGCCGGGCTTGCGGGCCGTTGCATGACGGCCTTCTTCCCCTTCGGGGTCCACGTGCGGGCAGCGACGGCGGCGCTCACGGCTCGAGCTCGTTCTCAAGCACGTCCTGCTGCGCGCGCGTAAGCCTGCCGGGCTTGTCGCTCCGCGGGAACTCGCACGCCACGAGCGCCCACTTCACGCTGAGACCTCCGCGCTTGGTGACGCGCTGGCCTCTCCAGACGTGGCCCTCGGAATCGAGCGCGACGTAGTGCTTCGAGGTCTCGACCGCGATGCTGATGAGGTTGGGCATTGCTCTGTCCTCCTCCTGTGCCGACTCGGTGCTCGTGCGGGCGACGAGGGCAACGAGGCTGCTCGACGAGCATCCGGCCCCGGGCGGCGGCTCAAAGATCGTCTCCCGCCTTGCCCAGCGGCAGCCGGACAGGGTGCTCTTCCCCGGTGCCAGCGCCAGCACGGCGGACGGGTACGACCAGCGTGGCCGTCGCCAACGTGACGGGGAGGTCACCCTCGACGGCGAAGTACAAGACACCTCCGACGGCCTCGCCTCTGGCAAGGTACACGGGCTCGAGTCGCTCAAAGGCCGCATTCCGAAGCCGTTGTTCCCGCGACTGCCGCATCACATGCCGTGTGATCAGGACGGGTGGTCCCCAGAGGGGCATCGTGCCTACCGCCACCGTGAGGATGACGAAGGAGAGAGGGTCCCGCCCGGCGGCGAGATCTTTGATCAGCTCAAAGGGCCCGTCTGTCGAGTCTTCCCTTTCGACGGTTGGCACTATCGCTCTCTGCATGCCCGCGGCCATCGGAAAGACACGACCATCGCCCCCCTGCAAGCTGATGGCTGCGCTTCCGACGATCACGCCTTGGGCGCCGACATTCCTGGTGACCACGCTCACGGGGATGACACGAGGGTCCCGGAGCCCAGCGATTTCCTCGGCATTTGGGAGATGGCTGGCGGTCTCGGGATCGGCTTTGAGTTCGATCGCGTCCTCGACCACACTCCGGCTCAGAACGGCCCCCGGAGGTATCGGGCTGGCCGTCGTGCATGCCTGGAGGCACAGGAGCGGACAGAGGACGAAGGTCACGGGCATTCGGAGACTCTGAACCTTGATCATCGCCGTACCCTTCCCATCCGTAACTGCACGTCCTTGACCTCCTCCGGGCGGGGGCGATCATCCTGCGCTACACCGGGACTTACAGGCAGAGCCACATGGGCTTGCCGCTGTGCATGCATGCTTCCACTCCGGCCTTCTCTCTGGCCCTCAGATCGACCAGCCACTCTTCCGGCCATCCCTGGCCGAGCATGCATGCCTCGGTCTGGTGCCGCGCTGCTGCCATCTCGCCCCGCTTGCTGTCGTCTATCCCGGCCCGCTTGCGGAGTGGGTTCTTCAAGCCCAGTTCTGCCCGGACCGACTTCTGCCTCATGCGCTCCTCGACGCTGCCCTTGGGTCACGTCCACGCGAGCAGTTCCCGAGCTTCCTCTCGCCTGGTGCGAACTGGAAGCAGTCCATCGAGTCCTGCCGGTACATCTGCATCCGCCTGGTCTCATGGTCCGGAGGGATGGAGTGGTTGTAGTACAGTCCGCCAAGAGCGACCAGGATGATAGCCGAGACGATCGTCGCCGGCTTCCGGAACGCATCGCGCCTATCGGCTTGGTAGCCCGCCTGAAAGCTCGCGGTGTCCTTCTCGGCCCGCCCGGGCAGAGCCATCGCCTCGGGGTCCTTGTTCCGGGCCTCCCACGCGGTGGCCGGGAGCCTACCATAGTCGGCGGGCGAGAGGTGGGGCCGTAGTGTGCTTGCTGTGAGCCAAGGAGCGCCTCTCAGCGGCTACTCGATCACCTGATCCGCCCGCGCCAGCACCGACTGGGGGATCGTCAGGCCAAGGGCCTTGGCGGTCTTCAGGTTGATGACCAGCTCGAATTTGGTGGGCTGCTCGAACGGCAGGTCCGCCGGTCTGGTGCCTCTGAGGACCTTGTCCACGAACGTCGAGGCACGCCGCCACATCTCTTCCACACTTGGCCCGTAGGCCAGAAGGCCCCCCGCCTCCGCGTACTGCCCCCAATTGAACGCCGTTGGTAGCCGGTTCTTGACCGCGAGCTCCGCGATCCGCGCTCGATGGCTGAGAAACATCGGGTCGGCGAGCACCGTCATGGCGCCGACCTTCTCTTTGGTCGTGGCTGAGAATGCGGTCTCGAGCTCGTCGGGACCGCGCACGTCGATCACGTGGAGTTGGATCTGCAATGACCGGGCGGCGATGGTCGTCCATTTCATCTGGGGTGCCGAAACTGGATTGGTCGGGTTGCGAAACACGGCCACATCAGTCAGATGCGGAAGCAGCTCCTTGAGGAGATTGAGCTGTTTCGCACCCAGCTCGGCGCTCATGTTCGACAATTCTGTGATGTTACCGCCTGGCCTTGTCAGACTGGAAATGAGCCCGGTTTCGACCGGGTCGCCTACGGCTACCGCGATGATGGGAATGGCGCGGGTCGCCTGCTGGGCACCCGTGGCCGCCGAGGTGCCCCATGCGACGATGACGTCGACCTGGGCGCGGACGAACTCATAAGCTCTGGCCGCCGAAGGAGCGCCGACCATCAGCACCCCGACCCGCACAATCTTGCGCTCTGACTGCGCCCTATACTCCTGCGCGTGGGCCGCGGCGCCGATCGGTGCCAATCCGATGGCGACGCCCGTGAGAAAGCGGCGACGTGAGATCACGGGGTGTCCTGCGCCGCGCAGGCGAGGGCCTGCGACGGGAACCAT
>Ga0335085_10013027_pt1 | contig 12207 bp, 11 predicted proteins | sample Lox_Sample_45_FD_206712 | JGI IMG/M metagenome (GOLD analysis project Ga0335085, IMG submission 206712) | Soil microbial communities from Loxahatchee National Wildlife Refuge, Florida, United States - Lox_Sample_4.5 | ecosystem: Environmental > Terrestrial > Soil > Wetlands | place: USA...
GGGAAAGCATTTCACCGCAGAGACGCAGAGGACGCAGAGAAAACCATTCTTTGCATTTCCTCTGCGGTCTCTGCGTCTCTGCGGTGAAAATTTGGTTGGTCATTTCTTTACCCCCTCACATCGCACCGCAGGCAGCGGCAGGCTTCGTCGTGGGCTTGCTGGTGCGTCAGGCCGAGGACTACCTCTTCGCTGTTCCTGGCGCGGACCAGGGCGGGGAGCTCGGCGGAATGGTGGCGGCTCGTGGGGCCTGGGCTTTCGGGCGGGGTGTGAGCGTAGTCGAAGCCGCCGAATAATTGGGCAAAGCGTTTGCCTCCCATGAGTTTTTCGTCGATTTTGCGGGCGGCGCGCTTGCCGTAGCCCATGGCGTTGGAGACGTTGGAGGCGCCGGTGATGACGTCGCCGCCGGCGTAGAACTTGGGGCGGCTGGTTTCGAGCGAGTAATCCACTACGAAAGTTCCGGCCTCGGCCAGCGTCAGACCGGAGGCGCGGCAGAAGTCGAGATCGACGGTTTCGCCGACGGCCAGCACCACGGCGTCGCACTCGATGCGAACGACTTCGCCGGTGGGCACGGGCTTGCGGCGGCCGGAGTGATCGTAGTCGCCGAGCCGGGTCTTCTCGATCTCGAGGGCGCGGACATGGCCATGGGTGTCGCCGAGAATGCGGTGGGGCGTGGAGAGGAAGAGCAGCTTGACGCCTTCCCTCTCCGCGGCATCGACTTCCTCTTTAATGGCGGGCATGTCCTTGCGCTCGCGTCGGTAGACGATGGTGGCCTGGGCGCCCATGCGGACGGCGGAGCGGGCGGAATCGACCGCGGCGTTGCCGCCGCCAATGACGGCGACGCGTTTGCCGGCTTCCGTCAAATCGCCCTTAGCCACGCGCTCCAGGAACGGCAGTGCGGGCAGGACGCCTTTGAGCTCGGTGCCGGCGAGATAGACCCAGGATTCTTTCCAGGTGCCGATGGAGAGGAAGACGATGTCGTACTGATCGTCGAGCTCGTTGAGGGTGATGTCGCGGCCGACGGCAACGTTGAACTGGAAGCGGACGCCGAGGCGCTCGATCAGCTCGACTTCGCGGGCCAGGACGTTCTTAGGCAGCCGGTATTCGGGGATGGCATAGCGGAGCATGCCGCCGGCTTCGGGCTGGCTTTCGAAGACTGTGACTTCATGTCCCAGTAAAGCCGAGTAGAAGGCGAAGGTGAGGCCCGCGGGTCCGGCGCCGACGACCGCGATGCGTTTGCCGGTAGAAGCCATTTTGCGCGAGGCGAAGCGCAGGGCTACGTTGTCGAACTGATCAGAGAGCAAGATGGAATCGGCGATGAAGCGGTGGACCTCGCGCATGTTCACGGCGTCGTCGAGGGTCTGGCGGCGGCACCGGTTATCGCAAGGATGCTGGCAGACGCGGCCGGTGGAGGCGGGCAGCGGGTTATCCAGGATGACGGCCTCGAAGGCGTCCTCCATGCGGCCCTGCTTCAGAAGATCGAGGAACTGCGGGATGTTCATGTGCAGCGGGCAACTGTTCTCGCAAGGCGAAAGAGCGAGCGAATCGCAAACGCCGGCGCGGCACCGCTTGGCGACGATGTGGTCGTCGAACTCGTGGCGGAAGTGCCGCATGGTGGTGAGCACGGGATTGGGCGCGCTCTGGCCGAGGCCACAGAGGGAAGTGTCGCGGATCATGCGGCCGAGCACGTCGAGCATGTCGAGCTGGGCGGCGGTGCCGTTGCCGTGGGTGAGGCCGTTCAAGACCCGCAAGGCCTGGTCGAGGCCGGCGCGGCAGGGGACGCACTTGCCGCACGATTCGGAGTGCGTGAACTCGATGAAGTAGCGCGCCAGGTCGACCATGCAGTTGTCTTCATCGAGGACCACCATGCCGCCGGAACCCATGATGGAGCCGAGCTGCGAGAGGGTTTCGTAATCTACCGGCGTATCGAAGAGCTCGTGGGGGATGCAGCCCCCGGAGGGTCCGCCGGTCTGCACGGCTTTGATGCTGCGGCCTTTCAGCGCGCCGCCGCCGACATCGTAGACGAAGCGGGCGAGCGGCGTGCCGAGGGGCATTTCGACGAGGCCGGTGTTGGCGATCTTGCCCACCAGCGAGAATACCTTGGTGCCGGCGCTCTTGGTGCTGCCGGTTTCGGTGAACCACGCGGGACCTTTGATGACGATCGGCGCGACGTTGTACCAGGTTTCGACGTTGTTGATGTTGGTGGGCTTTCCGTTGAGGCCTTTGTTGGCGGGGAAGGGCGGGCGGGGACGCGGACGGCCGCCTTCGCCTTCGAGGGAGGCAATGAGAGCGGTCTCCTCACCGCAGACGAAGGCGCCGGCGCCTTCGACGAGATCGATATGGAAATTGAAGGGGCGGCCGAGAATGTTGAAGCCGAGGATGCCGTAGTCCTCGGCTTGTTCGAGCGCGGTCTTGAGGCGGTGCACGGCGAGCGGGTATTCAGCGCGTACATAAATGATGCCGCGGCTGGCGCCGGTGACGTAGCCGGCGATGATCATGCCCTCGAGCAGAGAGTGTGGATCGCTTTCGATTTCGTTGCGGTTCATGAAGGCGCCGGGGTCGCCCTCGTCGGCGTTACAGATGATGTACTTGGGATTGCCGTTGGCGCGCGCGAGGAACTCCCACTTGAGGCCGGTGGAATAGCCGGCGCCGCCGCGCCCGCGGAGCTTGGCGGCCTTGATTTGCTCGATGACCTGGTCGGGCTTGCCATCGATCAGGACTTTATATAAAGCCTGGTAGCCGCCGACGCCGATGTACTCGTCGATGTCGTCGGGGGAGATGAGGCCGCAGTTGCGGAGGACGATGCGCTTCTGCCCGGCGAAGAACGGGATTTCATTCCAGGAGGGCAGCTCGGGGAAGCCCGCGCCGTAGCGGATGTGTGCCGTGAGGTGGTCCCACTCGTCGATGCGGCACCAGGCTAGATCGGGCGGGACGGTGCCCTGGCTTACGGCGGCGAGGATGCGCTCGGCGTCGGAAGCCTGGACATGACGGAGGAGGAGGAGCGGGCGGCCGGGGATCCAGACGTTGACCATTGCCTCCTGAGAGCAGGCGCCGAAGCAGCCGGTGGAGACCAGCTGGATGTCCATGCCGTCACGCTCGATGGCATCGGAGAGGGCGTGGTGGACGGCCTCGGCACCGTTGCCTCGGCCGCAAGTTCCCATGCCGACGGCGATTCGAGGCGAGACGGGAAGGATTTTGGCGAGGCCGGCTTCGCGGACGGCACTGAAGGTGCCGATGTCTTCGATGCGGGTCATTGGTGGGCCTCCTCGGCGAGCGCGGTGACTTCACGGGCGAGCGCACCTTCATTCATGTGGCCGCAGATGCGGTGGTCGAGCTCGACCACTGGCGCCAAGGCGCATTGGCCGAAGCAGGCGACGGTGCGGATGGTGAACTTGCCGTCGGGGGTATTGACGCTGAGCTTGTCGGCACCGTTCTCGCCGTCAGTGGTTTCCAGGCCAAGCTCGAGGCGGACACTTTCGAGGAGGCTGCGGGAGCCACGGGCGTGGCAGGCGGTGCCACGGCAGATGCAGATAGTGTGGTCTCCTTGGGGAGTCCTATTGAACAACGCGTAGAAAGTCACCACACTGAAGATTTGTGCGACAGGAATATTCGTCTTCGCTGCGATATAACGCAACTCATCGGCACAGAGATATTTGCGGGGGTTATGTTCCTGAACAGATTCCAGGATGCCGAGCAGCGCGCCTGGCCGGCCGCGGTGGCTGGCGATCACGTCGTCGATGAACGGGAAGTTCGGTGCGTGGTCCACAGGACATATTAGGACTTTTGAGTCTGAAATGGAAGGGGTGGGAAAATCAGGCGGGTTCAGAATTCACCGCCGAGGCGCAGAGACGCGGAGGAAAACATTTTGTTCGACCAGAGCGAATTTGAGGTGCGGTGCGAGTGGGGACCGGCTGGCCTGCGGGAGGTGGCGGCGCGGGCGGAAGTGGTGGTCATCGTGGACGTGCTGACGTTCACGACGGCGGTGGATGTGGCGGTGGCGCGTGGGGCCGCGGTGTTTCCGTTTCCGTGGATGCGGCCGGCAGCGGCGAACTATGCGGCGGCGATCGGGGCGGTGGTGGCTGCAAGGCGTGGACATGGATACTCGCTTTCGCCGGTGTCGCTGCGCGAGATTCCGACGGGAACGAAGCTGGTGCTGCCTTCGCCGAACGGGTCGGCGCTGGCCTTCGGGATTGAACATGACAAGGTGCTGGCAGGGTGTTTGCGCAACGCGTCGGTGGTGGCGGCCGCGGCGGCGCGGATGGGGCGGACGATTGCGGTGATTCCGGCGGGGGAGATCTGGGAGAACGAAGGGGGGTTGCGGCCGTCATTTGAGGACTGGGTGGGAGCGGGGGCGATCATCGCGAGGCTGGAGGGACGGAAGTCACCGGAGGCGCGGATGGCGCAGGCGGCATTCGAGGCGGCACGAGGGAACCCGGCGCGGCTGATGCGGGAGTGCGGGTCGGGGAAGGAGTTGATCGGGCGTGGGTACCCGGAGGACGTGGAGATGGCGGCGGAATTGGACGTGAGCGCGTGCGCGCCGCGGTTGGTGGATGGGGCGTTCCACGGATTGACGATAGAAACGTCTTAATTTAGTGTTGGACCGAGGTGCCGTCATGAAGGAACTGGCGTACGCCTGGCGGACGCTGCGGAAGTCGGCGGGGTTTGCGGGGCTGGGCGTGTTGACGTTGGCGTTAGGGGTCGGGGCGTCGATCGCCGTGTATGCGCTGGCGGAGGGGCTGCTGTTGCGGTCCCTGCCGTATCCGGCGCCGGAGCGGCTGGTGACGATTACGGACGTGCATGTGCGCCGCGGCGAGTCGGGCGTGGGGCAGGAGAACTTCCGGGACGGGCGGCGGTGGGGGCGCGGGTGCGGCTGGGCGGCAGCGACACCTGGGTGCGGATCGTGGGCGTAGTCGCGGATTCGCGGTACAACGGGCCGGCCGTCGAGGTGGGGCCGGAGGCGTACCGGCCGCACATGCAGAATCCATACTTGCAATTGGTAGCGCTGCACACGGCGGTGCCGGAACAGGCGGTGATGGCGAGCGTGCGTAAAGTGGTGAGGCGCCTGGATCCGGAACTGGCGATCACGCAGGTGCGCACGGGCGGTGGCGGCGATCGCGGCATGCGCGTTGCCGGCCAAGCGCGCGGCGGCGGTGGAGCCGATGGCGGCGTTGCGGGAAGAGTAGGTTACAGCGATTGGCGGAGACGGATTTTGACCGCTTGCTCGCGCGGGGTTTTGCCGGAGGAATCGAGCCAGGACTGGAGCTTCCCGACGCTGATTTCGTGGGAGGTCGTAGGGGCTTCGACGTCGATGCGGAGGCGCGTCGCGGGGCCGACGGCAGCGAGGGCGAAACCGGAGCGTTTGAATTCGGCGAGGGCGAGGGCAGCGGCTTCGTAGAGGGAGGAGGCTGCGAGGGAAACCGTGTGGGTGATCCCGGCGCCGTCCTGGAAGGAAACGTGGCAGGTGCTCGACACGGTCCCAGCATAGGCGAAGATAAGGCGAAAATCAAGTGACGGCGCGAACCCTGGCAAGGCATCTGCGCCCGCCAGGGCGGTGGAGCCCACAGTCACGAGCGATGTGCCCTTCCGGCTGGACCGGCTGCCCTGGAGCCGCTGGCACTGGATGGTGGTGATCGCGCTGGGGATCACGTGGCTGCTGGACGGGCTGGAGGTCACGATTTCCGGGTCGCTGGTGGGCATCTTAAAGGACCCGCGGGCGTTAGGGCTCACGGACACCGAGATCGGGTTCAGCGGCACGGCGTACCTGTTGGGCGCGGTGATCGGGGCGCTCGGGTTCGGGTATGCGACGGACCGCCTGGGGCGGCGGAAGCTCTTTTTCCTGACGCTGGTGTTGTATCTGTCGGCAACGGCGGCGACGGCATTTTCGTGGGGGTTCGGGAGCTTCGCGGTTTTTCGCGCGCTGACCGGGTGCGGGATCGGGGGCGAGTACGCGGCGATCAATTCGGCGGTGGACGAACTGATTCCGGCGCGGGTGCGCGGGCATGTCGACCTGGTGATCAACTCCACATTCTGGATCGGCGCAGCGCTGGGATCGGGTGCGGCGATTCTGCTGACGCACCTGCCGATTCCGCCGACATTGAGCTGGAGGTTCGCATTCGGAATCGGGGCGACGCTTGGGCTGGGAGTGCTCTTCATGCGGCGGCACGTGCCGGAGAGTCCGCGATGGCTGCTGACGCATGGCTGCAAAGATGAGGCGGAACGGGTGGTCTCGGAAATCGAGCAGCGGGTGGAGAAGGAGTGCGGGCCGCTGCCGCCGGCGAAGGGCATGATCCGTATGCGCGTGCGGCATTCCACGCCGTGGCGGGAGATTCGCGACGCGATGCTGCGGAAGTACCGGAAGCGGTCGGCGCTGGGGTTCTCGCTGATGGTGGCGCAGGCGTTCTTCTACAACGCCGTCCTGTTCACCTATGGGCTGGTTCTACTGCGATTTTACGGAGTGAGGGCGACTGCCCTGGGATTCTATCTGCTGCCGCTGGCGCTGGGGAATTTTCTGGGGCCGCTGGTAATCGGGCGGCTGTTCGATTCGGTAGGGCGGCGGCCGATGATCGCGCTGACGTACGGCGTTTCCGGCGTGTTGCTGGCGATGACGAGTTGGCTGTTTGCGCGGGGCATGCTGACGGCGACGACGCAGGCTGTGGCGTGGAGCGTGATCTTCTTCATTGCCTCGTCGGCGGCGAGCTCGGCGTACCTGACGGTGAGCGAGATCTTTCCACTGGAAATCCGGGCGCTGGCGATTGCGGTGTTTTACGCGTGCGGAACGCTGGCGGGCGGAGTAGGCGGTCCGGCGTTGTTCGGCTACCTGACGCAGACGGGGGTGCGGATGAATCTGTTCTGGGGGTATCTCGCGGCATCGGCGCTGATGGTGGCGGCGGCTGGGGTGGAGTGGAAGTGGGGAGTGGCGGCGGAGAGAAAACCGCTGGAGACGATTTCAGCACCGCTTACGAGCGTGCCGGTGGAATCCGGGGACTGACGCGGGCGGGCCGAACTACGGCGTGAGGTTTCACCGGCTTGCCTTCGGGGCGCTCGGCTTGAGCGATGGCGTCCCGGAGCAGGTCCCGAACGCCGGGAGCGTCGAGGTCCGCTGGCTTCGTGATGCGGATGTGGCGGATCACTTTGCCTTCACCCTGCAGGAGGCCGTCCGGATCGGGCAGTAGGGCTCCGAAATTGAAGCCGAGGTTGACCCAGTTGGCGTGGGTGGTGGTGAAGACGAAGGCGTCGCCGGCGCGAGCGGTGAAGGTGAAGTGGTCGGCGATGGTGTAGACCTCGTAGATGAGCTCGCTCGCTTCGGGGGCTTCGGTGAGGATCAGGCGGCGGGTGGAGAGGGCGAGGGTTTGGATGGCTGGGGAGTAGCGCTGGAGGAGTTTGCGGTAGGCGGGATCGGGAGGGCGCGCGGGCATGGGGAGATTCTAGCGCGGCTGCGGCCACGCTGGCGCTGAAAGCTTGCTCCACGGGGCTAGCCGAGGACTTTGCGGGTATAGGCGAGGGAGGCTTCGAGGTCTTCGCGCTCGCGGCGGCGGGAGGTTTCGGGGTCGACGCGCGCGGGAGCTTCCATGGGCTTGCCGCGGTCGGCGATTTCCAGGAAACGTTCGAATTCCCAGGCTGGAATATCGCGGTAGGCCTCCCAGAAGGATGGAGTGCGGACGGGAAAGAGGCGCGGGCCGGTGACGATGGTCTCCATCGAAAGCGCGCGGCCGGGGCAGCCGGCGGCGTATTTCTTTACGTAGGAGGCGATGTCGACATTCCCTTCGCCCATGCGGGTCCAGGCGACCGCCAGGCCTTCGGAGACGCGCCAGACGGCGGAGTCGCGGACGTGGCTGGTAAGGACGTAGGGCTGGAGGATTTCGAAGGCGACGTGGGGATCTTCGAGGACCCAGCAGGGGTTGCCGGAATCGAGGCAGGCGCCGACGAAATCCTTGCCGGCTTCTTCGATCACGGTTTTCAATTCGTGGGACTGCATGTCGCCGGCGTGGTTTTCTACGGCGATCTTGATGCCGGCGTCCGTGGCCTTGGCGCGGGTGTTGCGGAGGACCTTGATGAAGGCCTCCATGTGCTGCTGGATGGGGGCCGTCTTGCGGTCGTCCATGGTGCCGAGGACCGTGCGTACGATTTTGGAGCCGACGATTTTGGCGGAGTCGATCATGCGGGAGAGCTGCTCTTCGGCGGTGCCGAGCTTGGCATTGAAGGCGCGGCTGGTGGGGCAGGAGGAGGTCATGCCGAGCTCGAGCTCGAGGCCAAGCTCTTCGGCGCGGCGGCGGACGGCGCGGAGATTGTCGGGTTCGAGAGAACCGATGAAGCGGATTTCGGAGAAGTGGACGACCTGGACTTTCTGTTGGGCGCAGTAGTCGAGGTATTGGAAGGGGGTCCAGTTCTGGGAGCGGATGCTGAAGAGATCGATGCCGAGCTTGACTCTTGGAGGTTGGGAGGGGGCGTTCTGCGGCATGGCGAGGGCTGCGGTGGTCGCTAGGAAATGACGGCGGTGCATGAAGGCATTTTATTTCACCACAGAGGACACAGAGAACACAGAGAAAAGCTTAAGGGGGTACAATTTCGGGCATGCGTGTATCTGTTTTGATTTTGGCGGCGGCGTGCTGTGCATGCGCGGCGGATCGTATGGATGTGGAGTTCGGGCATCCGGGGAAGGATCCGCTGTTGGTGGATATTCATGTGCCGGAGGGGAACGGGCCGTTTCCGGCAGCGATTCTGGTGCATGGAGGAGGGTTCGACGCGGGGACGCGGAAGACGAACGTCAAGCCGCTGTTCGAGCCGCTGGCGAATGCGGGGTTTGCGTGGTTCAGTATCGATTACCGGCTGGCGCCGGAAGCGCATTACCAGGAGGCGGTGGCGGACGTGAACGCGGCCATCCGGTGGGTCAAGTCGCATGCGAAGGAGTATCACGTGGATCCGGCGAAGGTGGCGATCATCGGGGAATCGGCGGGCGGGTTCCTGGTGAATTATGTGGGGACGCACCAGGAGGCAGACGCGCGGGTGGCGGCGGTGGTCGATTTTTATGGACCGACGGATTACGGGAAGCAGGCGCTGGAGAGGAAGGCGCATCCGGAGCGGTTCAACATGAAGAGCATCGACGGTCACGCGGCGCATGGGGGCGGGATTCATTACTTCGGCGTGGAGGAGTTGAATGAGGCGGGGTTGGCGAAGCTGCGTGCGGTGGCGCCGCTGTATGCGGTGCGTGCGGGGATGCCGCCATTCTTGATTATTCATGGGACGAAGGATGACCAGGTGTCGTGGGAGCAGTCGACGGCGTTTCAGGAGACGATGAAGAAGGCGGGGGTGCCGTGCGAGTTCATTACGATCGAGGGCGGCGGACACGGGATGGGGGGATGGCGAGACGAGGGAATGCAACATTATAAGGCGGAGATGGTGGCGTGGCTGAAGAAGACCCTGCGGTGAAAGTTGTGCCATGACCAGACGAATCACCAAAGCCCTGTGGGTGGACGGGCACATGTTGCTCGAGATTGATCCGGCGCAGCTGGGAAAGTTCTATACCGGCGGTAAGGCTTTACGTTTCTTAACAGGGGGACGGTAGCCTCGGAGATTTGCTGGACGTAAGGTTAATTAGGATGAAAAATCCGGCCAAAAATCGGGCGGCGATGGCTCCCTGGCTGTTCATGGGGGCGTTGTTGCTGCTATGCGGCGTGTTGGGGGCGCTGCAGTACCGGTGGATCGGGGAGGCGAGCGAGGCGGCGCGGCAGCGTCTACGGGCGGGGCTCGACGCCAACCTGTTCCGGCTGAGCCGCGATTTCAACGGCGAGATTGCGGCAGGGTGGCACGAGGTGATGCCGGGCGAGCCGCCGGAGTCGGTGGCGCAGGTGGAGCGCGAAATTGCGGAACGGTATGCGGCCGCGAGGAAGAGCGGGCGGGGGCTGATTTTCCGGAGGATCGCGCTGGCGGAGCCGCAAGATGGGCGGCTGGTGCTGCGGAGTCTGGATCCGGAGAACGGTGTCTTCGAAAATGCGGAATGGCCGCCGGAGTGGGCGGGGCTCGAGCAGCGGTTCGAGTTCCGGATGAGCGGGCCGGGCGGAAGGCCTGGAGGGCGCGGGAACGGCGACGACGCGGTAACGGCTCCGCAGGTCTTCGAGCTGCCGGTGTTCGCTCCGGGCGGGATGGGGCACGGGCCGTTCGGAAGACATGAAGTCGCCTGGACGATTTTCGAGGTGAATCTGCCGTACCTGCGGGAGGTCCTGCTGCCCGAGTTGCTCCAGCGGCATCTGGAGGCGGGGCGCGGCATGGAATACCAGGTGGCAGTGGTGACGCGAACCGATCCGCCGGAGGTCCTTTATGAATCGGACCGAGGGGCCGCTCGGATCGCAGAGAGCCCAGATGCGCAGGTCGCGCTCTTCGATACGCAGTATGACGCTATGTTCCGGCGCGGTCGGGGTCCGGGGCCAGGGCCGGGACCCGGTGGAGCGCCGCCGGACGTGGGGCGTTGGGAAATGGTCGTGCGGCACCGGGCGGGGTCGCTCGAAGCGGTGGTCGCGATGGCGCGGTGGCGGAGCCTGGCGGTGACGGCGGGAGTTCTGCTGCTGCTGGTGGTGACGATCGGGGCGCTGGTGCGGTTCACGCGCAGCGCGCAGCGGCTGGCGGACCTGCAGATGAATTTCGTGGCAGGGGTCTCGCACGAGCTGAAGACGCCGCTGACGGCGATCCATACGGCGGCGTACAACCTGCGCGGCAAGCTGGCTCAGAACCCGGCACAGGTGGAGCGGTACGGCGAGCTGATCCAGAAGGAGAGCGGGCGGCTGAAAGAACTGGTGGAACAGGTGCTGCAGTTCGCCAGCGCAAACGCGGGGCGGGTGATCCACGAGCGCGAGCCTGTATCGGTGGAGCAGGTGATCGAGGAGACGGTGGAGATGAGCCGGCCGGTCATCCAGGCGGCGCACTGCACGGTGGAGAAGACGGTGGATGAAGGCCTGCCGGAAGTGCTGGCGGATCCGCTGGCGCTGAAGAGCGCGCTGCAGAACCTGGTGGCGAATGCGGTGAAGTATGGAGCGAAGGAGGAAAGCTGGGTGGGGATCTCGGCTTCACAGGCGGACGGCGCGGTGGAGATCCGGGTGGCGGATCGCGGGCCGGGGATTCCGGAGGAGGAACAGAAACACATCTTCGATCCGTTCTTCCGCGGGAAGAAAGCGCTCCAGGACCAGGTGCATGGGACGGGGCTGGGGCTGAACCTGGCGAAGCGGGTGGTGGAGGCTCACGGCGGGACGATTCGCGTGGAGAGCGAGGAAGGGCGTGGTGCGGAGTTCATCGTGCGGATTCCGGCAATCTCGACGGAGGCGACGGCATGAGCTCGCGGATTCTGCTGGTGGAGGATGAGCCAGCGGTGTCGCTCACGCTTTCGGATCTGCTGGCGGGGGAAGGCTACGAGGTGGAGACGGCGGGCGACGGGCCGTCGGGTCTGGCGCGGGCGCTGGGCGAAACGTGGGATCTGATCATTCTGGATCTGATGCTGCCGGGAAAGAACGGCCTGGAGGTGTGCCGGGAGTTGCGGCAGCGCGGCAAGGATGTGGCGGTGCTGATGCTGACGGCGAAGAGCCAGTTGACGGACCGGGTGGTGGGGTTGAAGCTGGGGGCGGACGACTACGTGACGAAGCCATTCGAGCCTCCGGAATTGCTGGCTCGGGTGGAAGCGCTGCTGCGGCGCATCAAGAAGGATAAGCGCCAGCCGGTGGTGCGGTTCGAGTTCGGGGACGTAACCGTGGACTTCGAGCAAGGGGACGTGAAGAGGGGAGGCGCCGCGGTTGCACTGGCGGCGAAGGAACTGGATCTGCTGCGATACCTGGTGAATCATCGGGGGAAGGTGGTGTCGCGGGAGGAACTGCTGGAGGGTGTGTGGGAGTACCAGCCGGGAGTTTCCTCGCGAACGATCGACGTGCATGTGGCGTGGCTGCGGCAGAAGCTGGAAGAGAATCCGGCGAACCCGAAGTACATACACACGGTAAGGGGCGTAGGGTATCGGTTCTCGGGGTGACCGAGAAGGCTATTTCCCACCACAGAGACACATGGATAAGACAAAGGTTTTCTCTGTGATCTCTGTGTCTCTGTGGTGAATCGTTCGGGTTCATCGAGCGTTCATTTTGGTTGGCGGAAAATAGGGGTTAGTGCGCATTCTTTTAGTTGAGGATGAGGCCCGGGTTGCGGGGTTCATCGCGCGGGGGCTGCGGGAGCAGGCATATG
>Ga0335085_10013028_pt1 | contig 12207 bp, 13 predicted proteins | sample Lox_Sample_45_FD_206712 | JGI IMG/M metagenome (GOLD analysis project Ga0335085, IMG submission 206712) | Soil microbial communities from Loxahatchee National Wildlife Refuge, Florida, United States - Lox_Sample_4.5 | ecosystem: Environmental > Terrestrial > Soil > Wetlands | place: USA...
CCGCGGGCGCGGCTCGCTATCTGGAAATCGCCGAAAGCATCGCCCCGAAAACTCCCAAGAACACGCAGCGCGGGCTAAAAGCAATCGCAGCGCATCTCGCGCGCCACCCGCGCGATGCTGCAAAAGCCCGCGCCGCCATTGAACATCTCGCCGGCTCAAGCGAAAGCGGCAGCCTCCGCACCCTACTCGACGCTGCCGCCGCGTCGCTCTAGCCGTTCACGCGGCTCGCTTCAGTGATACGCGTTCTGAAGGTCCTTCGGCTCTTGGGCGATCGCTTTTTTCACCGCAGCCCACTCGGAAGCGGGCAACGGAGCAGACGGCGAGCAAGCGCTGCCGACGGCTAGCCATTCGCCATTGCGCTTCACGAACGTGTCCAGGCAGCCGAAATGGTCCGTCGTATTCAGCGCCGCGTCCTTATGCCCTGTATCCGTCTCCGCCATTTTGTAGGACACAAGCGCAGTGTCCCCGTAGACATCGACGTGAAAGTCAGAGACCGTCACCGAAACCTTCGCCTTCGGATCGTTCGGATCGGGCTTCGACGAAAGCTCCACAACTCTGGCCTTTGGCAATGTTCCAACTCGCCCCAGAGGTGTCAGTTGGTTGAGCGAGCCTTCGTAGAGATGTTGCTTCGCAACTGCTGCGGCCTCAGGGCCCGGAGTTGCTTGCGCCGCAAACGCCTTTTCAATCTCAATCAGCTTCTGCTCGTCGGCATTCTGCGCTTTGGCCTGAAAGCACAGCACGAATAACCCAATCGCCAAAATGGATAGAACGACTCGCATCATCTTCATTTCGCTGCTCCTTCCATACTTTGAGGTGAAATAGAATTGGCCGGGTCGCGCGGGCATGAACCGCACGATATAGCGCGCATTATAGCCCTTTCGCTGCGGTTGGCTATAACAATGTGGTAAACAGCCGCGCCATGATTGCGACGATCGCCCCGCGTTGAAAGTAACATGCTTGACATATGAGTCGGACTCCGATATAACGGACTCCGATTATGAAACTCAAGGACCCCGTCGCATCTCTCCTTCCGCTTTCTCCCGCGGTTCTTCATATCCTCACCGCGGTGGCAGGCGAAGAGCGCCACGGCTACGCCATCATGCAGGAAATCGCGCGCCAGTCCGACGGCCGCTATAAGCTCGGCCCCGGAACGCTCTACGACAATATTGAAAAGCTCATAGATCGCGGCCTCATCAAAGAAGTCGCTCGCTCCTCCGCAGGTGACGACCCACGCCGCCGCTACTATCAACTCACGATTTTTGGCCGCCGCGTTCTTTCAGCCGAAGTAGCCCGCTTGGGAAGCGTCCTCCGCGCCGCCAAAATGCGTCTCGCAACCAACGGTTCCGCCGAGGCCTGATGAGCCGTTTCATCTATCGCTGCTTGATCCGCCTGCATCCGCGCGACTTCCGCGAGCGTTTCGGCGAGCAAATGCTCTGTGCTTTTGACGAAGCGGAGCGCACGGGCGGAGCGGCCTTTCTTGCCGATGGTCTCGGTTCCATCGGACGGCAATGGATTCTTCGCTCGGGCCTGTGGCGATGGGCGGTCGGTGCCGCAATCACCGCCTTGATCTTGGTTGGCTATGCCAATTCGGAAGCGAAATTTGAGAGAAAGCTGATCATTTCTGAGCAGTTGATTCAAGCGAAACGAGTCCATCCGCTCGATAAGGCTGAATTTAATGGCGAAGCCGCGGAGGCGGTAGCAATGCTCGCCCGTTTCCGTGCAGCCGATAAGAAAAAATCTCATCAGTCGCATTCCCGGCAGCCCGCCCCACCCGAAGAAACCGGCCTGACTTCCCGCCGCTGATAAGGGCGCCTGCCTGCAGCGCGTGACGGCAGTCACAGCCTGTCCTTCTCATAAATCCTATGCTGCGGAAAGGTTCGTGCGGGTTCGAAGTCCGCACTACAGCTCCGGCATGGTTGGGCGCTTCCCAAGGCGGCGCCCAGCCCATTCGCCGTTGCGGAGATCACGATGATTGGCAGACTTTCAGGCAGAGTCGCTCTTATTACGGGCGCCGCCCGAGGCATGGGGGCGGCGGATACGCGTCTGTTCGTCGCGGAAGGCGCTCACGTCGTGTTGGCTGACGTGCTCGATGTGGAAGGCCAGCAACTTGCACGCGATCTCGATTGCCGAAAAGGCAGGGCGCTTTACGTTCATTTGGATGTCACGCAAGCTGCCGATTGGGAAAAGGCCGTAGCTGCCGCCGAGGATACCTTTGGCCATCTCGACATTCTCATCAATAACGCGGGCATCCTTAACATGGCTGGCGTGGAGGCCACAACCGAGCCGGAATGGCAGCGTATCATTGATGTGAATCAGAAAGGCGTTTGGCTTGGCATGAAAGCGGCGCTGCCCGCGATGCGCCGCGCAGGCGGCGGTTCCATCGTCAACATCTCTTCAATCTATGGCCTGATCGGGTCCGGAGGTGCAGCCGCCTACCATAGCACCAAGGGCGCGATCCGAATCCTCACCAAAACTGCCGCAGCGGAATTTGCGCCGTCGAATATCCGTGTGAATTCCATTCACCCCGGCTTGATCACCACGCCGATGGTCGCGCCGATTCCGACGGATTTCCACAAGCAGATTATCTCGATGGGCTGTATCAAACGTGAAGGGCGCCCCGAGGAAGTCGCTTACGGCGTCCTGTTTCTTGCTTCTGACGAATCTTCTTACATCACGGGCTCGGAATTAGTCATCGACGGCGGCTACACCGCCCTCTGACCACTGCTGACATTGAGATTCTGTGCGGACCGATCAGTTGACCGAAATGCTGGTCAGCCGCCACTAACTATTAGCCATTCTCCTCCGGTCACCAAAACTCCTGCTTCGTTCGAACTCCTTCACCGCGCCGCTCCTTCGCATCAATCCCCATCCTTCCCGAAGCTCAACATCTGCACTTCCGGCTCCGGTAGTGCGCCTTTCGTCATCTGGTCCAGGCTGGCATTCGCCCGATTCAGCTTATTGGTAGCCTCGTCGAATCGCTGTTGCGCATTGCGCAGATGCGTGCCCACTTTTTCGTAGGCGCCGCCGAAGTCGACAAACTGCTTTTGCAGCCCCGCAAGATTCGCAATCAGCTGCCGCGCATTTTCCTCAATTTTCTGGCTCTGCAGGCTCATCGCGACAGCGCTCAAATAGGCGTAAAGCGTGTTCGGGGAAACGGGGAAGATCTTTTTCCCGCGGCAGTATTCATCGAGCTGTCCGTACTTCGTGTCCTCGGTGCTTAGCAGTTCGTAATACACGCCCTCCGAAGGCACAAACATCAGCGCATAGTCGAGCGTGTGCTCGCTCGGCAGGATGTATTTCTTCGCGATGGAATCGGCATGGGAGCGGACAGCCTGGCAAAAATCGCGCCGGGCGTCGTCACCGCCATCCGCCATTCGCCGATACGCCTCAAGCGGAAATTTTGAGTCGACGCATAGCAAGCGTTCGCCGCTACGCACAATCGCATCCACAATCGCACCGGTCGATACAAATTTGTACTGCGTCGCATACGCAGAGCGCGGCAATGCGTCCTCAAGCAAGCGCTCCAGTGTCACTTCCCCTAAAATTCCGCGCGTCTTCGCCCCGCCAAGCACGGTTTGTAGTGCCTGCGTCGCCTTGGAGAGATCCTGGCTCGCTTGATGTACCTCGCCGATGCGCTGTGTCATCTGCACCAGCGCGTCAGTCGATGATTTGAGCCGCTCTGCCACATCGCGCTGGGCATCCGCTGCAAGCTGCCCGGTCGAAGCGACGCTGGATTGCAATTCTTGGCGGACCTGCCCAAGCTGCTGCGTCACGGTCTGCATCAGATGGTTCACCTGTGACGTGACGAGCTGGTTCTGCGCCGCAAGCGACCCCTGCATCTCCCGGCGCACCTCCGAAAGCTGCGTCTCCGCCCGCCGACCCGACCACCACACGAGCATCGCCATCGCCGCCACGGCCATCGCTCCCGCGGCAAACCACAAAACCGGGTTCATTCCCCCTCGCTCAGATCGATTAGCAAAATAAACCCATCTTATGGCGCCAAATGCGCCAAAACAGGCCCAAATTCGTGATTTTATGGCGCCATTTCCGCCAGTTTTGGCACAAAATGCTTCAAGTATCTCTTGAATTGTCGGCCCGCCGACCACCGCGTACTGCGGCTAACTCGTTAATTGCACAAGACTTTCCGGAGGCCGCGAAGGTCCGGACTCAATCGTCTGTGGCGCACGCCACCGGTCCACCACTGAAATCTGATGCACACACGACACCGTGCACCTCGGCGCGCATCCTTTTTTCGTTAGAAATTCCCGATGGCGTTGTTTATCCGTGTATTGCGCAAGCGGAATGCCTGGATAGCCGCGCTGCTGCGAACAATAATGAACAAGCCCGTCTTCGCAAATATAGAGATAACGTGAGCCGGCGCGGCAGCGCCAATGATTTTCGCGCCCGGCGGCGATATTGTGCTGGAATCCATTCACGCGCGTGAACGACCGCTTGCCGAGTGACATGATCTCTTCGAAAATTTCGCGCTCACGTTGCCCCAGCGGCTGAAGCTGTCCGTTTCCGTCGTGCAAAATGCCTACGGTTGACGTGAAGCCCAGCGCTACCGCACGGCGCGCCACGGCGAGCGCATCTTCAGGGTTTTTGATTCCACTCCCCAACACGGAATTGATGTTCACCTGAAATTCCGCGTGCTCGGCAAGCAATTTCAATTTTTGATCGAGCACCTTTAGGCTCTTCTTCGAAACATCGTCGGGCATCGCATTGTCGATGCTAATCTGCAGGTACTCGAGTCCTGCGCGATTGAGCTTCTCAATACGATCCGTCGTGAGCAAATAGCCGTTGGTAATCATTCCGGCCATGATTCCGTTCTTGCGTATGCGGCTGATCACCGCATCGAGCTCGGGGTGGAGCAGCGGTTCGCCGCCGCTAATCGTGATGATCGCAGTGCCCATCTTGCCGAGGCGGTCGATACGGCGAAACATCTCGTCGGTCGCCACTGGCTTCGAAAAATCGTCAAATTCATTGCAGTACGTGCAGGCAAGATTGCAGCGGCGAATCGGAATAATATGGACGAGCAGCGGGTGGTGCGTGGAGACAAGCCCCCTCGCGATCATGCGGAACTCGCGCAGTTTGCGATGCACCGCGAGAAATCTCTTCCGAATTTTCTTCTGAATCTTCAACGCCCGACGCGCAAAGAGGCAAATAAAGGCTGTTTCTTTGCCGAGACAATTATGCCACAAGCCTACGACCGAACATGGCGAGGCAGCGAATTAATGCGGCAGAAGTGCTCACACGCAACCCAATAGCTTCTCGTCGCGCCGCAGGCAGGATAGAATGCGGCGATGCGAGTCCGGGTGCTCTTTTTCGGACAATTGAAGGAAATCATTGGCGTGCCGGAGGAAAGCGCCGAGCTTTCCGAAGGGGCAAAGCTTGAGGACTTGTTCGAACGCTACGGCCGCCGATTCCCTAAATTCGCCGAATTCCGCCCTTCCGTCGCCGCTTCGGTCAATCAGGAATATGCCGGTCCGAGGACCGCGCTCGCAAATGGGGACGAAGTCGCATTTCTGCCGCCCGTGAGCGGTGGAGAGAATGACAATGCGGACATCTTTCGGCTGATCCGCAAGCCCATTGACGCGCAGGAAATCGTCGATGCCTTAAAGGCTCCCGAAGATGGCGCGCTCGTAGTCTTCGACGGGTTCGTCCGAGACAATTTTAGAGGCCAGAAGACTCTGTATCTGGAGTATGAAGCATACGAGGCTATGGCTTGGGCGAAAATCCGCGAAGTCGGCGCCCAGATCCGGCAAAAGTTCCCGATCCGCCGCCTTGCCATTGTGCATCGTCTCGGACGCCTCGAAATCGGTGAAACCAGCGTATTCATTGCAGTTAGTTCAGCGCATCGCGCTGCAGCTTTTGACGCCTGCCGCTACGCGATAGACACGCTGAAACGCACCGTTCCCATCTGGAAAAAGGAATTCTTCACCGGGGGTGCTGTTTGGGCAGAGGGCGAGGCGTTAGGTCAGGAAGCCATTTCCGGCCAAAATGAATCTGAAACCTAGATGATAAACCATCGGCGGCTGGGGGAAAGCAGCAGCGTGCGGGCCAGTTTGTCCGGTGGCGCGAGTATGGGCTCCACTGCCATCAAGACGCGCCCTGCATGGCGCCTGACCATAATATGCGCCGCTCTGGTCTGCATGTTCGCCGTGACTTCGCGGGGCAAGGGGCTCGGCCGTCGCTTCCGGTTCCGCACAGCAGCCCAAAGCGCGCAGGCAGACGGCAAATGGCACCCGTTCCAGCCAAGCGCTGGCACCGCGTCCCCGGCCCCGGATCAAGGCCCCGTAATCGAGTCGCAGACCAATCTCGTAAGCATCCTTGCAAGCGTTATGGACAAGAGCGGCAAGCCGGTTGCGGATTTGCCGGAAAGCGCCTTTTCTCTTTTCGAAGAGGGCGTGCCGCAAAAGATCGAGCGTTTTGAAGCGCAAACAACTCGCCCTGTTGATCTCGCGCTGATGATCGATTCCAGCGCCAGCGCCTATCTGGATTTGAAATTCGAACTGGAAGCCGCCGCTCGCTTCATCCGTCAAGTCGTCCGTCCGGGCGATTCCCTGTCCGTTTTCGAAGTATCGGACGCCGTTACCGAAATCGGCAGTTTTTCGGACAGCGTCCCCAGGCTCGAAAGCGACGTCCGGCGGATACAACCGGGCAGCGGGACATCCATTTACGATGCGCTGGTACTTGGCTCTGACGCCCTCACACATCGGCCGCAGGATCGCCGGCGCGCAATCGTGATGGTAACCGACGCCGGCGAGACGACCAGCGGCGCGGATTTCGAGGAGGCGCGGAAAGCGGCAATCGCGTCAGGCGAGATGTTATATACGATAGTGGTTCGGCCGGTCAAAAACGAGAATGGCCGAAACACCGCCGGGGAGCATGCGCTGATCACGATCACCGACAGCACGGGCGGGAACATGTTTACGCTGGACGATGTCAGCCAGATCCAGTCGATGTTCGACGAGATCGACCGCGAGCTCCGGACGCAATATCTGCTCGCATACTATCCGCAACCCACGCCCCCGCCGGGCAGTGACCGCCATGTGGAATTGCGAGTTGCCGGGCCGTACATGCTGAGTTATCGCAAGGAATATTTCACCGCGAGATAGCCGCCTGGGGTACCGTTCGCGCCGCAAATCAGTGTGAAAGATTTTCCTAAATCTAACAGATTCCGCTGACAAACCTTCCGCAGCATTGGTAATCTCTTTTGGCGTATGGTCCCAACAAACGTGAACGAATATCTCGAATTTGCTTTGGAGGCGGCGGCTGAAGCGGCCACAATCATTCGCGAGGGCGCTCAACGGCCTAAGAGGATCGAATACAAAGGTGACGTCGATCTCGTGACCGAAACGGATCGCCGATCGGAGGCGGCCATCGTGCGGCGCATCCGAAAAGAGTTTCCCGATCACGCGATTGTCGCCGAAGAGGGCAGCGGAGGCGCGCCGATAGGGGCGAAATTCTGCTGGTACATCGATCCTCTCGACGGAACCACGAATTTCGCGCATGGCTATCCGTGCTTCGCGTCGTCTATCGCGCTGTACGAAGGGGGAACACCCGTCGTTGGCGTCGTCGTCAATCCGATGCTGAATGAGACGTTTAGCGCCGTTCGTGGAGAAGGCGCTAGGTTGAACGGCAACCCGATTCAGACATCGGCTGTGCCGAAGCTCGGCGCTAGTCTTGTGGCAACGGGATTTCCCACGCACATGCGCCACAACAGCGCAAACATGGATTTCTACTGGGGCTTCACGCTTCGGTCGCACGGAGTTCGGCGAGACGGCTCCGCGGCGCTCGATTTGTGCACTGTAGCTTGCGGACGCTTCGAAGGCTTCTGGGAATTCGGGCTGAATTCATGGGACACCGCCGCTGGTAGCCTGATCGTGAGCGAGGCGGGCGGTAAAGTAACGGCGCTCGACGGCAGCGAATATCGTCTTGGCGGCCCGACAATACTCGCCTCAAATGGCCTCGTTCACGACGAGATGCGCGAATTGTCTGCGGAAATCCTACAGAAAGTCGCCGCGAGGAAAGATTCAGAGCAGGTCACGCACTGACCTGCAAATTTACTCGCCTGACCCGCCCATCTTGCGCTTGCGATGTAGTTTGACGGCGGAGCTCCGGAGCGTGTCCGGCACATTTTTATTCGTAGTGAGCTTCATCAGATCCGTTGCGTTCAAACGCTTCATCGAATTCAGTGAAACATCGAGAGGAGTCTTTGGGTTAAAAACGAGATTTTTGACTGTCACATAATTCTTCATGAACAGGCGGGAGAGCGAGATCGTGCGCAGTACTTCGACGGAAAGGTTCGTCTGCGCTGCGAAGAGCTCTACTTCGGAGTCCGTGAGTCGCGGCGATTGCAGCACGCAGCGCTGCACGAGCTTATTCGGATCGCGGATCAGGAACAGCCGCTCTTCGCGCCCGCCCTTCAGTGCGAGCGTAAGCCGCTGCACCACGTTCATCTTTGCAATTTTCTGCGTAAGCGTCATCCTGCGTCCGGGGTCGGGTTCAGCGTCCGCTACCTCCTGAATTTCCGCTTCAGAAAGCGTTCCCTTCTGCATTTCGTCGAGCGTAGCGCGTTGCTCTGCCGTCACCGCGGCACTTCGCGAAACCGCCGCCAGTAGGTGTGGGTCCGAGCAAAATCGCTCAAGGTCGTCAAGCAGCGCCTGAATTCCAGCGGTCGTAAGATGCGCGGCGACAGCCGTCACTTTGCCCGGCGGGCAAGCAGCATTTTTAGCCAGCGCATCAGCGACTCCGGCCTTATCGCCACAATTTTTAGCGCAATAGTCAAACAGCCGCGGATCGGCATCAGGCCGATTCGCGGCGGCGAGCATCGACTCCGGGGGCTGCGTTAAGAGCGCGCTCAGCGCGCGCTCCACGATTGAGGGTTCTGGGTCGCCCGTCAGAATCGCCAAGCATTCGGCGCGGTCTTCAGGCGCCAATGGCAGCGTTCCCGTGCAGAGTGCCAGTTTCTGTTCCGACCGCACGCGTCCCGCACGGAATGCTTCTCGCAACTCGGCGCTAATGGGAGCCTCCAGGAGACGGCAGTGTACTCGGATTGGCCGGCTGGTTTACAGCAGGAGATTGGCGCACGGGCGGCGCCTGCCTTTGCGATTGGGTCGCACGCGCACGAGCCGCGGCGCGATAGTGGTGGATCGCAAAAATCATCCCAAGAATGATCAGAACTAGGATTACCACGGCCGCAATGACTGGCCGCAAATCTCGTGGCATTCCTTGTGCATTGGCATCGGGCCCAGCGGCGGACTGGTTCAGGCTCTTCGTCTCAAGCGCGTATTCAGCCACCATGCTTTCTTCATCGAGACCAAGATAGCGCGCAACGGAGCGAATAAATCCGCGGTTGAATGCGCCGCCGGGAAGACGGTCCCACTGCTCGTTTTCGAGAGCTTCCAAAAATCGTGGGCTGATGCGCGTTGCGGCGGCGACTTCTTCGATGGTCACGCCGCGCATTTCGCGCTCGCGCCTCAGGTGGTCGCCAAAAGGTGTCGAAGGCATTCGGGAGTTCTCAGACTGATAATCTTCGAGGGAGGTCTGAAAAAAAGCAAGACTGATGCGAAGGGGCCCGCACGGCTGGCTGCGAGCCGCCTAGATCTGAGACTCTAGGCTGCCATCGAAGCGACCCAGTGGCAATTCCTCCTTAGAGCTAAACGCTAGTTTTACTTTCGCAATCGGCCGGGGAATCGTCATTGCAGCGGGGGAAAACCGCGCCCTATAATGCGGGTGGTTTGGCGTCCCTAGGCGGGCGGCACGACCTTGTGAAAATCCCCTCCTTCGAAACGATGCGGAAAGTGACAGAAGAGAAACCATTTGAGGGCGTGGAACGACGTCGGCAAACGGGGACCACCTTCCCATTTCCCACAAACGACGGCGCCGAAGTCACTGTTTTCCACGAATTAGGCAAAGCGCTAACCTCTTCGTTGCAGCTCGACCAGGTTCTCCGCACCATAATGGAGAAGATCAACGAAGTCCTCCGTCCGGACACGTGGTCCCTCCTCCTGATGGACCAGGACAAGCAAGAACTTTACTTCGAAATCGCGACCGGCAAGGGCGCGGACAGGTTGAAGGACCTCCGCATCAAGGTGGGTCAGGGCTTGGCCGGATGGGTCGCCGAGAGCGGCAAGGCCGTCGTCGTCCCGGACACGAGCCAGGACTCGCGTTTCTTCGCGCAGGTCGATTCGCGGACGAAAATGGAGACCCGCTCGATCGTGGCCGTCCCGGTCAGGTTTCGCGACCAGTGCCTCGGCGTCATTGAGTTGATCAATTGCATCGGCCCGGAAGGTTTTTCGGCTCGCGATATGGCATTACTTGAAGCGCTCGCTGATTACGCCGCGATTGCCATCGAAAATGCCCGTCACGTGCAGCGAATCCACGAGCTGACGATCACCGACGATTGCACGTCGCTCTATAACGCGCGGCACATGAATTTCATGCTCGATACGGAAATCTACCGTTCGCACCGGTACGCCTTCGAGTTTTCGCTGATCTTCATCGATCTCGACCACTTCAAGCAGATCAACGACACGCATGGCCACCTGATGGGTTCGAAGCTGCTCGCCGAAATCGGCGCCGCAATTAAGGAGAATTGCCGATTAATCGATCTTGCCTTTCGCTACGGCGGCGATGAATTCGTGATTCTGCTGCCGCAGACTTCGAAGGAAAACGCGATGGGCGTGGCGCGCCGCATTCATAAGCTGATCCGCGAAACGAAATGGCTCACCGAGCCCGGCTTGAATGTAAATATCACGGCGAGCGTCGGTGTTGCGTCATATCCCACCGATTCCCGCACGAAAGCCGAATTACTGCACCTTGCCGACGATGCGATGTATCTGGTGAAAAACACGACCCGCGACTGCGTTGCCGTTGCCGGAATGGGCCTGCTCGAGAAAGAGGAATAGCCCGGCTCACGCTTGGGGTCTGCCGCTATGCCAGACAGGACCTAACGTAGTCGTAACACTTCTTCACTTCATCCACGGAAGTTCCCGTACCGGGATAGTCGCAGTCGACCATCGCTCGCACTTGCGTCTTCTTGCTCGCCAGGAATTGCAGCACTTCCTTCATGTGCGAATCGCCTGTGCCGAAGGGAACACTCGCGCCCTGGAATTTGCAGTCCTTCAGATGCACATCTAATAGGTGTTGGTAGTTGTCTTTCACCAACTGTAGCGCGTCGTGGCCGGCCCGCGTTAAATCGCCGATGTCGATGTCGAGCCGCAACCAAGGCGAGATCGCGGGAATCTGCGCCAGCAGATCGGGATTCGTCGACGAAACAGCCACCGTTATCTTGTGCTTCTCCGCAAAGGGCGCGATGCGCCTCGCCATGTCGATCGAAAGCCCGGAGCTGATGTTTTTCGCGCCGAGCGCCTTCGTGAATTCGAAGATGCGGTCGATTTGCGCGTCCGTTATCGGCGGCGGAGCGGCGGGCGGCGTCGCGGCAGGCGCGCTCGCCGCTCCGGGCGCTCCAGCGGGAGGGCCTCCGCTCGGGCCGCGGCCGCGCGCGCCTCGGCCTCCTCCTGCGCCGAAACGCGGGTTGTAGGTATAGATCGCGATGCCAGCCTGGTTGAACTTTTTGCGGATGTCCTTGAAATAGTCGAGCGAGACCGTGTCACGCCATTTCAGGATGTCCGGCGCGTCGGCGGCCGTCGGTTCCACCTGCACCGAGAAGAGCTCGCATTCGCCGATCCCGACCTCTTGAACGGCCGAAACGATCTCCGGATAGCGCAAGCCGCGCAGGCTGAACGTCTGGATGCCGATGTGAAGGCCGTCCACGACGGAGTGGAGCTTCGCCGCCATTGCAGCGGATGCCATTCCGGCGAACCCGAATTGAACGAACTGACGCCTGGAAACCGTGTTTGAAAAGTTCATGCAATATCCCCCTCGCTTGGGATTTGCGCGCGCCTATGAAAACGAGGCGCATGAGCGATGGGAGCTTACTCTTTCCGCGGATTCCGGACAACCTGAATCGAAGTAGCGGGCGATTCCGAGCCCTGAAAACACCTCCTTGCGCCTCGTCTAAAAAAGAGGGCCTGAATTTGTATCGATTAGAAATCCGGATCTGGTGTAAATGCGAGACTTAAGGAGGTTTTCTAATCGGGGGAGTATCGATTAGGTTTTGGGTTTCAGATGCCAGGCGCCGACTTTCAGGGTCAATTCGCCGGAACTGCTCTCGGAGCCCGTGTCTTCCTTCGCCTTTCG
>Ga0335085_10013029_pt1 | contig 12207 bp, 10 predicted proteins | sample Lox_Sample_45_FD_206712 | JGI IMG/M metagenome (GOLD analysis project Ga0335085, IMG submission 206712) | Soil microbial communities from Loxahatchee National Wildlife Refuge, Florida, United States - Lox_Sample_4.5 | ecosystem: Environmental > Terrestrial > Soil > Wetlands | place: USA...
GCCCGTGCAGTTCGCCTATTCACCGGGTGAGGTGTTCCCGTTCACGGAGATCGGTGGGCCGATCGACGAAGCGCAGATGCCGTTCCCGACAAACTGCTACGAACCCACCACCGAAAACTTCTACTGCGGGTCGCCGCTGCCGATGACCCCCTACATCGCCGCGGAGATGACCGGGAGCTATCGCTTCCTGGTGGGCCTCGGGGAAGACATGATCGGCTACATGTTCCCTCCCGGGAACTTCGTCGGCAGCGAAGGCGAGGTCACCAAGCAGCCCTGGGCCTCCTATGAGGACACCAAGACAACGGGGCACGACCGCTTCGGCCACGGCCACTCCGACGACGCCGAGAGCGTGGGCCCGTACGCGGGACTGGCGGTGACCGAAGCGCTGCAGGGCCTGCTGAAGAGCGACGGCAAGGGACTGACGGTGCTCCCCGGGCTGTTCGTCGATGCGGCCGGCCACCTCTCCGACACCCCCTTCGCGAACGGCGCCTTCACCGGTGCGGTCGGCATCGAGGTGCTGGAAGGCGGCAGCTCCACGCCGACGAAGCTGCTCGTAGGGAGCAGGCAGGTCCGCGGCTGGGCCACCTTCGACGGGCGCCCGGACCCGGGCACCGCCGGCACCTCGCTTCCCTACTCCGTGCTGACCCGCGGCGTGATCCTCAAGAGGAAAAGGGCGCCGCTGCTGATCGAAACCTTCGCAGGGGCGAAGGACCTGGGGCTCGACTAGCTACCTCGCGGGCGTCGCTTTTGCGACCACGGCCTGACCGTCCCAGGTTCGAAGGAACACCTCGACCGCGTCGGCGTCGAGCGGGCGCGCGAACAGGAAGCCCTGGCCGCTGTCGCACTGCTCGTCGCGCAGCAGGGAGAGCTCCTGCTCCTGCTCGATCCCCTCCGCCAGCGTTTCGATGGACAGTGCCTTCCCCAGCTGTACGAGTGTGTGCACCAGGGTCTCGCCCTCGGAGTTCTCGGTGAGCCTCGATATGAAGGACCTGTCGATCTTCAGCGCGTCGACGGGGAAGCGCTGAAGGTGTGCGAGCGAGGAGTAGCCGGTGCCGAAGTCGTCGATCGCGATGCGTACGCCGAGCTCCTTGATCGCAGCCAGTCGGCGTGCGGTCGCGTCGGTGTTACGCATCAACGTGGTCTCGGTGATCTCGAGTGTCAGCGCGCACGGATCGATGCGATGCCGTTCGAGCGTGGTCTTGACCTGACCCACGAATTCGTCGGTGTCCAGCTGGCGGGCAGAGACATTCACGGCGATCGCGACGCGATGGCCCGCCTCCCACCACGCGGCCGCTTGGCGGCACGCATGGTCGAGCACCCAGCCCCCCACCTTGACGACCAGGCCCGTTTCCTCGAGCAGGGGGATGAACTCGTTGGGTAGGACGACTCCACGTTGGGGGTGGTTCCACCGCAGCAGCGCCTCGACGCCCGTCGGGCGCATGTCGCGCAGGTCGAGGGTCGGCTGGTAGACGAGGAAGAACTCCTCGTTCCGTAGGGCTTCCTGGAGGTCGATCTCCAGCGACATGCGGTTCCTGACGGCGTCCTGCATGTCGGTCTCGAACACCACAAAGCGGTCCTTCCCCTCCCGCTTGGCCTGATACATGGCGATATCGGCGTCGCGGAGCAGATCCTGGGCCGAAGCCCTCACTCCCATCGCGATCCCGATGCTCGCGGTGACGGTCAGCTGCGTTGCCGGCGATGCCGAGAGCTTGACGGGCTGTTTGAGGGCTTCCAGCAGTCTTTCGGCGATCAGCTCGGGACCGGCCCGCAACGAGAGGTCCTCGGCGATAACGACGAACTCGTCGCCGCCGAGGCGGCCGAGGGCGTCGGTCGCACGAAGGACGCCGTCCAGTCTCTCGGTCAGGTGGCGCAGGAGCTCGTCCCCGGCGTCGTGCCCGAGCGTGTCGTTGATCGTCTTGAAACCGTCCACGTCGATGAACAGCGCCGCGACCGGGGTCTGGTGACGGCGGGCACGTACCAGCGCCTGCTCGGCACGATCGAGGATCAACGTCCGGTTCGGCAGGCCCGTGAGCGTGTCATGGGTCGCCATGAAGGCGAGTTCGTCGTCCGTCTTGCGCCGCTCGATCTCGAAGCACTCGCACATCCGAACGAGCGTCACGTCGATCGTCCGCTGCACCATCGCGAGCGCTCGGTCCAGCGCCCCGCTGGAGACGCCGAGCTCGGCGGCGATCTCAGTGAGCACCTCTCCGACCGAGTCGCGCCACCGCAGGGAGCGCTTGCTGACCTCGTTGAGAGGCGCGATCCTCTGGGCCGCCAGCTGGCCATAGGTCTCGAAGGCGTTGCGGCTCGTGTTCCGCCCCTCCTCGGGACGACCACCCGCCATCCACAGTGCAACCGCCGCCGTCGAGGCAAGTGAGATTTCTTCGAAGCGCTCCCTGGCCTCGTCGGGAAGCTGTGCGCCCGCCTCGCGTGAGCGGGCGGCCGCCCTGTCGCGGACGTCATCCTTGCGGGCGGCGAGCGCTTCTCCCAGGCGCCGAACCTCGACCTCGAGGGGCTCCGCGCCGGGTCCGTCTTGTTTTGCTCTCGCGCCCTTTCCGTCCATCGCTTCTCACCGAAGGCGGTACGTCAGCTCAATTTCGGCAAAAGCCACGCGTGCCTTGAAAGTCGAAATCCGACGCGCGTTCGGCTTCAAGGACCGAGCCGCGGGTGTCGATAGCCACGTGTGTTCAGGCGCACGGTCCTCGCACGCCATCCGACCCCACGGAGGGTCCTGCTCGCCGGTTTCCTGGGGGCCGCTGTGGTGCTATTCGCGAGCACCGGCGCCCACGCCGCCAGACACCGGGGCAGGCACACTCCCCCGCGCGAACCCGGCCTCACGCCGCAGCAGTTTCACGCGGCCTATGAGCTTCCCGTGGCGACGGCATCCTCCTCCTCGCAGACGATCGCGTTGATCGAGGTCGGGGGAGACCCGAGGATCGAAGGCGACCTCGCGACCTACGACAGGCGCTACGGGTTGCCTGCGTGCGCAAAGTGGAACGGCTGCCTTCGTGTCATCAACCAGAGCGGGGCAGCGGGCCCGCTGCCGTCGAACTCGTTCCGCTCGGGTGAGACCGCGATCGACGTCGAGCTCGCACACGCGATCTGTCAGAACTGCCACATCCTGGTCGTGGAGGCAGACCCCGAAGCCGCCGACCGGATCGAAGTGACCGGCATCGCGGTCAACACCGCCATCCGTGAAGGTGCCACCGAGGTCACCATCTGCATCGAGCTGTACGGCTCGTGGAGTGAAGCCGAAGAAGCCCGCTACCTCCCGGAAGCAAACGAAAAGTACTTCAACCACCCTGGCACCGTGATCACTGTGGCCTCCGGCGACTGCGGCTACGACGAAACCAACGACCCCGAACGCTGGCAGTTCTGCGAAACCATGCATTGGCACTACCCGAGCTTCCCAGCGAAGTCCCCCACCGTGGTCGCCGTGGGCGGAACCAGCCTCACAGAGCACGCAGGTGAATGGGGGAGCACGATCTGGAGACAGGGAGGCTCGGGCTGCTCCTCGATCTTCTCCGCCCCACCCTGGCAGCGGTCTGTCGCCAACTGGGCGGCCACCGGTTGTGGAAGCCAGCGCCTCAGCGTCGATGTCTCCGCGGACGCAAACCCGAACACCGGACCGGCGATCTACGACAGCACGGCCGCCCCCGACTGGTCTCCGGCAGGGTGGGGGCACGCGGGAGGCACCTCGGTGGCCGCGCCGATAGTCGCGGCCGAGTTTGCGTTGGCAGGCGGGGCCCGGGGGGTCGCCTACCCGGCCCAGACTCTGTACTCCCACGCCGGCGACGGCACCGCGTTCGAAGACGTCAGCGAAGGCTCAAATGGGACCTGCGGCGGTGGCACCACCTTGTGCGCGGGGGCGATCGGCTACGACGGTCCGAGCGGCCTCGGCACGCCCGTCGGGCTGTCGTCGTTTGCGCTGCCGGGTGTGCCCGTCCTGCAGCGGCTGCCCAGCGTCGCCGGTGCAGCGGTCCAGGGAGCGAGGCTCACCGTCCACGCGGGCAGTTGGGCGAACGGTCCCACCTCGTCTGGCCATCAGTGGGAGGACTGCAGCCACGGGGAAGCCGGCTGCCTACCGATAGAGGGGGCCACGGCTTCGAGCTACACCCTCGGGGCGCGAGATGTGAACAGGACGGTCCGCGTGATGGAAACCGTCGGCAACTCAGCCGGCTTCGCCGCGCCCGCGTTCTCGGCGGCGACATCCACGGTGCGGCAGCGCCTCGGGGCCCCGAGGCGGCCCCACCACCACGCGCGCCGATAGACGCGCTCAGCGCGGCTGCACGACCAGCGTCTGAAAGGCCCTCCCGATCGGCCCGTTCTCGTCGTGGAGCACGCTCTCGGCGAGAGCCGGGGAGCCGACCGAGAGCAGCGTGCGGGCGTCGATCCCGATCCAGTCTCCCTCGGGCGTCCGGTGCAGGTGAAGGGTGAGGTCGGCGTTGATGAACAGGAAGCGGTCGAACGGCAGCTCTGCGCCGACGCCGTTGCCGAAGTCGGCGGCCGCGGTGGCCCGCGCGACCGCAGACATCGGCTCGCCTGGGAGCAGATCCATCCTCGGTCTCATCCAGACTCTCGCCGGACCGGCCGACCAGGGCTCATCGAGCCACCTCATCTCCATGCCCGTCGAGCCGAAGAAGCCGGGGCTGTCGCGCATCGGGCCGGCCGAGGGGAGGGCCTCGGGGGGCACCTCCCGTCCCTCCTCCCTGGGGGCCATCCGGCGCAGGTCGTCGTCCGCCGCCGGGACACCATCTCCGACGGGGCGCACGAGCAGAGCATCCGCCCGCCCGATCAGCTCATCACCGCTCACCAGCTCCGCGTGGAGCTCGTTCACGCGCCGGCCCGGCCTTACGACCGTGATCGAAACCTCCAGCGGGGCCATCGGGATCGGGCGCAGGAACTCGAAGCCGAGCCGGCCGAACTCGAGGTCGGCGCCCTCGACGTGCCGCTCGAAGCACCTCGTCAGCAGCGCCGCGGGCGCACCCCCGTGGAGCGCGTTCGGGTCCCACGGCCCGCGCGTGTGCTCGCTGGGCACGTAGAGGTCGCCCTCCCTGGTGAAGAGGGAGGGACTTGCCGGGTCGCCCGCCATCGCTCTCGATCCTTACCAAACGGCGCGCGCGGCGGAGCGCCGGCGCGCGAGCGAAGCGCCATCGCCCGCCCAGTTCCGTAAAAACTGCGCCACGAAGCCGGATTCAGGCGGCGGCCCCGTCCACGAGCGTGGTGTGATCGATACACCCGAACGCCTCCACGATCTCCGGATCGAACTGCGTCCCCTTGCAGCGCTCGACCTCAGCGACCGCACCCACGATCGTGGTCGCCGCCCTGTACGGCCGCGGGTGGGTCATCGCGTCGAAGGCGTCCGCCACCGCGACGATGCGCCCCACGATCGGGATCTGCTGCCCGGCCAGGCCGGCGGGATAGCCGGTGCCGTCCCAGCGCTCGTGGTGGGTGGCGGCGATGTCGGCGGCCATGCGCAGGATCGGCGCGTGGCTTTTTCCGAGGATCCTGTGCCCGATCGTGGTGTGGGTCTTGATCACGTCGAACTCCTCCGGAGTGAGGGCCGCCGGCTTGAGCAGGATCGCGTCGGGGATGCCGATCTTGCCGACGTCGTGCAGCGGAGCGGCCCTGCGGATTTTCCAGGCGATCTCGTCATCGACGCCGAAGGCGCGCGCGATCTGCTCGGCCGAGTACCCCACCCGTTCGGTGTGCCTGAAGGTGTCGTCGTCGCGGTACTCACACACCAGCGCAAGGCGTTCGAGGTCCTCGAGTCTCGCCGTCTGCAGCTCCGCGACCACCCGCCGGTGGGGGGTCACGTCGGTGAACGACGCCACCACGGCCTGCGGCTCCGCCCGTCCCGGCGCCGGGATCGGGGTGCTGTTCACCGCCAGCCAGCGGCGGACCTCGCCGTCGACCTTCACCCCCACGACGACGCCGTATCGACACTGTCCGGTGCGCAGACAGGTGGCGCTCGGATACTGCTCGGCGGAGAGGCGACGACCGTCTTCGTCCACCAGCGACCAGCTGTTGCGGGTCGGGAAGTAGTCCTGGAGGCTGCCCGCCGGGAGTTCCAGGAGCCGCTCCGCGTTCCGGTTGCTGGCCAGCACGCGTCCGTTCCGATCGAGCATCACCACGCCCTCGCTGAGCGCCTCCACGACCGTCTCGTAGCGCCGTTCGCTCGCCCGCCAGGCGGCTTCTGCGTCGCGCTGGCGGGTGATGTCGCGATAGACCCCGAGGATTTCGGCCGTCCGTCCGTCGCCGTCGGTGACGGCCGAGAGCGACACCAGCACCCTCAGCCTGCGCCCGTCCTTGGTGATCCTGTCGGTCTCCACGCGATCCACGTCCGTCCCGGTGAGGAACTCGTGAATCAGCTCCGTCGGCCTGCGCAGGTCGTCGCCCGGAGCAGGCGAGCGCCCCCCGCAGGAGCGCACCTGCCATGCGGGGGGACGGCTCACGGACATGTCACCGGTGAGTCGAAGCACACGTGCGGGAGTGGCTACCCGGCGTGTCAGCGCCGACCTGCAAATCTGGACGAACGACCGACCCGAGGATCCCGATAGAGCCGCCCGCGCGTCGGTGGTCCGCTGCGGCGGGACAAGGATGCGGCGCCGGCCTCCGACGAACGGGTGTCCACGTCCGTGGCCGGCCGGCAACGCGCGGGTAGAGCAGCGTCGTGAGGAACGCCAGTGACGGCGCCCCGAACGTCGAATGGGTACGCCCCGAGGAGGCGAAATACGTCCTCCCGCCGATGCCGGAGCCCGACGAGCAGCACGAGAAGGGGCACACGTTCGTCGTGAGGGCGCTGACCGTCGCCTGCGCGCTCCTGGCCCTGTTCGACGTGTTCCTGCTCGTGTGGGGCTTCTGAGCTAGCCCGTCTCCCGCGCGAGTCCGTCGAGCACCTTCTTCGCGCCCGTGTCTTCGGCGGTGCTCGGCACGAGCGCCACGTGCTCGGCCCCGGAGTCGTGAAACGCGGTGATCTGCGCTCCGATCTCCCCGGCCGAGCCGATCGCGCCGATCCTCGCCACCAGCTCATGCGGGATCCTCGCCGCCAGCTCGCCCCGTGCCTCGCCCGCGCGGGCCCGCTGCACCAGCTCCCCGAAGCCGAGCTTCGTGAACAGCTCGCCGTAGCCGGGTGCACCGAGGTACACGGCCAGCTGCCCGCGGAGCTGGGCCAGCGCCCCCGGGCCGGGGTCGAGCGCGGTCGGGACCCACACCGCCAGCCGCGGTGCCGGCCTGCCGGCCGCGGAGGCCTCCTGGTCGAGCACAGTGCGGACCTCGGCAACGTGCTCGGGGCTCACGAGGTTCAGGACCACCTCGTCGGCGTGCCGGGCCGCGACCCGGGTCAGCGCGGGCCCGAAGGCGGCGATCGTGAGCGAGGCCCGAGGCTGCGCCCGTCGCAGCCGGAAGCCGTGAGCGTGCACGTGCTCCCCGTCGAAGTCGGCCCGCTCGCCGTCGAGCAGGCTCCTCAGCTCGAGCGCCGTCTCACGCATCCGTCCCGCGACGCCGCTCCAGGGACGATCGTGCCAGCCGCTGACGATCATCGGACTGGACGCCCCGAGGCCGACGTCGACGTGCCGACCGGTCAGCGTCGCCACCGAGGCGACCCCGAGCGCGATCGAGACGGGTCCGCGGACCCCCACCGGCAGCGGGCCGACCTTTAGGCCGATGCGCTCCGTCTGAAGCCCGATCGCCGTCGCCAGGGCGAACGCGTCGAAGGCGTGCATCTCGCCCACCCAAACGGTGTCGAGCCCCGCGCGGTCGGCGGTCATCGCGATCTCGACCGCCTCCTCGTCGGGGCGGTCCAGCCAGAAAGGGATCGCGACGCCGAGCCCGGTGCTCATCGGGCTCCTATTAGTACAGGTCGTGAGCGCAGGCGAAGGGGTACGTGAGTTCCGCGCCTCCGTCGGAGCCCAGTGGCCGTTCCTGTCCGATCCCGGCCGCACGGTGCAGAAGGACCTCGACATCCAGGAGTACACCGACCCCGAGCACGACCCGATGATCCCCTACACGCTCGTTCTGAAGCCCGGCCTGGTGGTCCACAGCATCTATAACGGCTACTGGTTCTGGGGGCGGCCGTCGTTCGCCGAGCTGTGGCGCGACCTGCGTGCCGCCGGCGCCGAGATCCGTCCCGACTGGGATCTCGCCGCTCCAGGCCTTCGGGATAGATGGGACGCCGGCGAGCGCGCCCCCTTCCATGGCTTCGATGACCAGGAGGTATGAGATGAGCGACCCGATCCAACTCGCGGAGAACCTGGTTCTCACCCACTTCATCGTCTCCGAGGACATCGAGCGATCGAGTCGCTTCTACACCGAGGTCCTCGGCGGGGAAACGATCCGCGCGGGCGAACCGACGTATGTGGCCCTCGCCAACAGCTGGATCATCATCAACTCCGGCGGCGGGCCCACCGACGACAAGCCGCAGGTGATCCTCGAAACGCCCCCGGACCCGGACCGCGTCAGCGCCTTTCTCAACATCCGGGTCGCCGACATCCAGACCGTCTACGAGGAGTGGACCAGGCGGGGAGCCGAGTTCATCACCCCACCCACCCGGCGCCCCACCGAGCTTCGCTGTTACCTGCGCGACCCCGACGGCCATCTGATCGAGGTCGGGCAGACGACCACCGAGAGCGGTTGGCGACCGGCCTCCGCTCAGCTAGCAGCGTCTGCCCGCGCCGCACAGCAGTAGGACCACCGACGCGGGTCAGTCGAGATACGTGACGTAGCTGCCCGGATCACCGCGTTCGGGCGCCGCGCTCTGCTGGCGCAGCGGCCCGAGGTGCAGCAGGCCGAGGACGTGCTCGTCGGACCCCAGCGCGACCGCGGACCGGCCCTCCGGCGTCCGCAGCACGGCGGGCGTGCGCCAGTAGCCGGCGTAGCCACGGGCGTGGGCGGCGAGCAGCACGATGTAGGCGGCGATCCCCGTGGCGAGCAGGTCCTCCTCGTCCTGGACCGGGTCGCCGCCGAGTACGGCGCTCACGACGATCAAGGTGGGTGCGCGGTCCAGCTTCGCCTCCTGCTCGGGCCCCGCGGCCCGCTTCAGGCGGGTGAGGGTCTCGGGTCCGATCACCCGGAAGCGCCACGGGTCCGTCCCGTGGTGGTTGGGCGCCCAGCGGGCCAGCTCCAACAGCTCGTCGAGCACCTCGCGAGCGACCGGCTCGGGGCCGAAGACCTTGTGGGTGCGACGCGTTCGTATCGCCTGTTCGGTGTCCATCGTGGTGCCTTTCTGCATAGTGCCGTGCATGGGCGGCCCGCCGGCTGCTCCCGCCCGTCGGCGCGCAGTAGGCTTGCAGACGCGCAAGCGACCGGGGAGGACGCAGCGAGCAGCGATGAGGCAGGTTGCACCACTAGACGCCGTTTGGCTGGAGCTCGAGTCCCGCGACACGCCCATGCACGTCGGGGGCCTGCTCGAATTCACGCTCCCGAAGGACGCTCCTGCGGACTACCTGAAGCAGGTCTTCGAGCAGATGCGCTCGGTTCGCACGATCCCGCCCCCGTGGAACCTGCGCCTGGTCGAGCCGCCGGTGATCGGTCCCCGGCTGCCGCTGATGCGCGAGATCCACGACGTCGATCTCGACTACCACGTCCGCCACTCCGCCCTGCCCCACCCGGGCGGCCAGCGCGAGCTCGGGATCCTCGTCTCCCGCCTGCACAGCCACGAGCTGGACCCGCACCGCCCGCTGTGGGAGGCCCACCTGATCGAGGGCCTCGAAGGCAACCGCTTCGCCCTGTACACGAAGACGCACCACTCGCTGGTCGACGGTGTCAGCAGCATGCGCCTGATCATGCGCGCCCTCTCCAGTGACCCGGACCGGCGCGACATGGCTCCCTTCTGGGGGGTCGGCGCCGGCTCACGGCCCGTCCGCACGGCCGAGGAGAACGGCTCGCCGGGCGTTGTCGGCGCCTCGCTCGGCGTGCTCCGCGAGGGTGCCGCCTCGGTCGGCGGCATCTCACGTGCCGCGTTCGATCTCGCGCGCGCGGCAGTCGACAGCAGTCCCCTGCAGGCGCCCTACCGTGCCCCCCAATCCGCGCTGAACGGCCCCATCGAGGGACAGCGCCGCTTTGCGACCCAGCAGTACAGCCTCGGGCGCCTCAGGTCGATGGCCCGCCAGGCCGACTGCACACTGAACGAGATCGTCCTGTATCTCTGCGGCAGCGCTCTGCGCAGCTACCTGGCCGAGCACGCCCGCGTGCCGACCCGCCCGTTGACCGCTGGCATACCCGTCAACCTGCGCGAGGCCGGGGACCAATCGATGGGGACCGTCGTGGGCATGATCGTCGCCGAGCTCGGGACCAACATCGCCGATCCCCTCGAGCGACTGCAGGCGATCAAGCGCTCCAGCGGGGAGGCCAAGCGCCACCTTCGCACGCTCCCGTCGGCGGCCCGCACCTCCTACACGCTGCTGATCAACGGCCCCTACATCGCCGGGCTGATCTTCGGCCTCGGCTCCCACGCTCCGATCCCCTTCAACCTCGGAATCTCCAACGTCCCCGGCCCCACCGAGCCGCTGTACTTCAACGGCTCACGGCTGGAGTCGCTGTTCCCGCTGTCGCTGCTGCTGCAGGGCAACGCGCTCAACATCACCTGCGTCAGCTACGCCGGCACGCTCAACTTCGGCTTCACCGGCGCTCGCGACACGCTCCCCCACCTCCAGCACCTGGCGATCTTCATGGGCGAGGCGTTCGAGGAGCTCGACGGGCTCCTCGGCGAGCACAAGAAGGCCACAGCGGGAGCGGCGGCCAAGCCGAAAGCGGCGGCCAGGCCGAAAGCGGGGGTCAACGCGAAAGCGGCGGCCAGGCCGAAAGCAGGGGCCAGGCCGAAAGCGGGGGTCAACGCGAAAGCGGCGGCCAGGCCGAAAGCAGGGGCCAGGCCGAAAGCGGGGGTCAACGCGAAAGCGGCGGCCAAACCCAAGGCGAAAGCCAAACCGGTGGCGAAAGCCAAACCGCGTCGGACCGCACGCGCCTCCGGCGCCTCCGCCGCCCGCTGAGGGAGGCTCAGGTCCAGGAGCCGCGGGCGGGTCCGCGGCCGTGCTTCCAGCTCGAGCAGGCACAGCGCCATTCCCGCGCGCCGGCCCGGCGCGCCTGCCGGCGTGTGATCCGGAGCGGGTTGCCGGCCATAGTGGGGGGGTGGACGGCGAGCCTGGCGCCGCCGCGACGTCTATTCGGAGTAGGACGCCGCCCACGCGGGCAGGCCGCCGGCGGCCTCAGGCCGCCGGCCGCAGCCACTCGTGCAGCTGCTCATACACCTGGGGATGGTTCAGCAGCGCCAGGTGATGGGTCGGGCCGACGTGGTGGCCGTTGCGGGCGTCGAACGGGATCCGGCGGGCGCGGCCCCGCCCGCTGGCGCTCGGGACGAGTACCAGGCTGTCTCCGACGAGCCGCCCTACGGGGTGACGGGGGTCCTGCGTGAGGCTTGCCGAGACGAAGCAGTGGGTTGCCCCGGCGAGCAACGGCACCTCCTTGCAGGCGGCCGTGCGCAGGGCCTCGGGGTCCCGACCCTGCCAGTCCTCGTCCACCAGCGAGCCGTGCCGCAGGTCGCGGATCCCCGCGGAGCGGCGCCGCAGCAGGTCCGCGAGCATCCGCGTCTCGGGCAGCTTGTGTAGCGCCACCGCCGCGCGGTGGGCGCCCTGCTCGAGCGGTGCTCCGAGATGCGGTGTGCCGAGTGAGATCACGTGGGTCACGTGCCGGGTCCAGGTACGTCCGTCGGCGGAGGCCCGGTGGGCGGCGCTGCGCGCGACGAGCCCTCCCATCGAGTGACCCACGAGGGCGATCTGCTCCACCTCGACGGGCCACGCATTGATCAGCTGCTCGAGCAGCGTGGCGATCGAGCGCCCGTTCTCGGAGATGTGCCGGCCGGTGTTGTAGCGGACGTACACCGGCGTCCAGCCGAGGTCCGCCTCGAGCCGTGAGCCATAGGTGACCTCCTCCTCGGAACCCCACCGCCAGTAGAACTCCGTCCCCATCAGGCCGTGTAGGAACACGGCCAGGTTCGGTCCGGCCGCGGGAAAGGCTGCCTGCACCGAGTGGCGCTCGACCGCCACCCGCTCGCCTGCGACGCGAATCGATGCCTGTTGATGCAGCGGGCTGCGCGAGCGCTCGAGGTGATCCCCGATCAGGCCGTTGAGAGCCGCGATCACGGCGCTTCCCTCGCGTGTGCTGGAGAGCGGGAGGTCCTCGCCCACGCCCCTGGTCTCCAGGGCGAGATCGGCC
>Ga0335085_10013030_pt1 | contig 12205 bp, 15 predicted proteins | sample Lox_Sample_45_FD_206712 | JGI IMG/M metagenome (GOLD analysis project Ga0335085, IMG submission 206712) | Soil microbial communities from Loxahatchee National Wildlife Refuge, Florida, United States - Lox_Sample_4.5 | ecosystem: Environmental > Terrestrial > Soil > Wetlands | place: USA...
CCGAAACGGATCGGCGTTCACGCCGGACGGGCCGCTCAACATCCGCAACGCCGAGTACCGCGAGGATCCCCGGCCGCTCGATGACACGTGTGACTGCGAGACGTGCACCACCTTCTCGCGCGGGTACCTGCGGCACTTGTTCGTCGCCGAAGAGCTGCTGGGGCTGCGGCTGCTCTCGCTGCACAATGTGCGCTTCCTGGTGCGGCTCGCGGCGGCCATGCGGACGGCGATCCGCGCCGGGGACTTCCCGCGGTGGGCCGCCGAATGGCGCCGCCGCTATCCTCTGACACCGGAAACGGCTCGACCATGATCCCGATGCACGCCCTGCTGTTCACCCCCGCCGGCCAGCCCGGCGGAGGCGGCGTCGCGATGTTTGCGCTTCAAATCGGCGCCATCATCGCCATTTTCTATTTCCTGCTGATCCGCCCCCAGCGCCGCCAGCAGGATGAGCACAGGAAGCTGCTCGCGTCGCTCCAGAAGGGGGACCAGATCGTGACCTCGGGAGGTATCATCGGCGAGGTGATCCACCTGAAGGACACCGAGGTGACGATCAAATCGGGAGAGTCCCGGCTCGTCGTGATGCGGAGCAACGTGGCCAGCATCGTGAGACGGCCCCAGGCCGCCGAGGCCAAGCCGGCGTGACGGTCCGCTCGCTGCACCTGCTCGGTTCCCCGGTCCTGCGCCAGCGGGCGGCGCCCGTGCCGCGCGTGGACGATGCGGTCCGCCACCTCGTAGACGACCTGTTCGAGACCATGTACGCGGCACGCGGCGTCGGGCTGGCGGCCAACCAGATAGGGATCGCCCAGCGCGTCGCGGTCGTGGACGTCGGCGAAGAAGCGCCGCCTCCGATCGTGCTGATCAACCCCAAGATCGTCGAGGCCGGCGCCGAGACTGCGGTCGCCGAGGAAGGTTGCCTCTCGATCCCCGAGATCTTCTCGGAGGTGGAGCGCCCGGACAGCATCATCCTGGACGCGCTCGATCGCGATGGGAAGCCGTATCGCCTCAGCCTCTCGGGCTTCAAGGCCCGCGCGGTGCAACACGAGATCGATCACCTCGACGGCATTCTCTTCCTCGACCGGCTCAGCGCAGTGAAACGCGGTCTTCTGCTCGCCAAGTGGAAGCACCTGCGGAAGGGCAAGACCGGCTACCTGAAGGAGGTCACGCCCGAGCCGGCGGGCGAGCTCTAGGTGCGCGTCGTTTTCTTCGGCACACCGGAGTTCGCCGTCCCGTCCCTCGAAGCCCTGCTCGGCGAGGGGTTCGACGTCGCAGCGGTCGTGACCCAACCCGACCGGCCGCAGGGGCGCTCCCGATCGCGCACCGTTCCGTCTCCCGTGAAGGAAGCGGCGCAGGAAGACGAGATCCCCGTCCTCCAGCCGGAGCGCCCGCGCGAGCCAGGGTTCATCGCCCAGCTCAAGGCGCTGGCACCCGACGTCGGTGTGGTCGTCGCCTACGGACACATTCTGACGGCCGAGCTCCTGGCTGTTCCCGCGCGCGGCATGGTGAACGTGCATCCCTCGCTGCTTCCTGAGCTGCGGGGCGCGGCGCCCATCGAATGGACGATCATCAATGGCCTAGAGCGCACCGGTGTGACCATCATGCAGATGGACGCCGGCATGGACTCGGGGCCGATCCTCCACCAGCTCCCGCACCACATGCCCCCCGACGTCACCGGGGGCGAGTTGTCCGCGCATCTGGCCGAGATGGGCGCGCAGGCCCTGGTCGAAGCGCTCGCGCTGCTCGAGCAGGACGGCCTGAAGCCGGTGCCGCAGGATCACACGCGCGCGACGTACGCACCCAAGCTGACGCGGGAGACGGCGCGGATCCCGTGGAACGAGCCGGCCCGGCGGGTGGAGCGGCTGATACGGGCGCTCGACCCCAGGCCCGGCGCGTGGTCGGAAATCGGCGGGCGCTCGGTCAAACTGTACGGTGCGCGCCTGACCGCGGGCACGGGCACGCCCGGTGACGTGCTGGCGACCGCGCCGCACCTCGTCATCGCGACCGGTGATGGGGCCGTCGAGGTCGACGAGATCCAGGTGGAAGGAAAGTCCCGCATCACCGCCGCCGAATGGCACCGCGGCCGCGGCACTAGCGCGGGCGCGCGGTTCGTTTGAAAGCGCCGCTCGACCGGCTCCACGCCATTACGGACGAGCGTGTTGCGGGACGGGCGGATCTGTCCCAGCGCGCCACGGCGCTCGCGGCGGGAGCGAGAGATCGGCTGACCCTCCACGCCCGGGGGCCCGCGCTCACCGGCCGCGAGCTGTACACCCTCGCCCGCCGCATGATGGACCTCTGCCCACGGGCGCATCTCTTCGTCAACGACCGCGTGGACGTCGCGCTCGCCGTCCGGGCGCACGGCGTTCAGCTGCGCCGCACGAGCCTCGCCCCCGCCGAGGCGCGGGCCCTCGGCCCCGACTGGTGGATCGGGCGCTCGGTGCACGACGCCGACGAGGCACGTGCCGCGCAGGCCGCGGGAGCCGACTATCTTGTAGTGGGACCCGTGTTCGCTACGGCGACGCACCCGGACCGACCGCCGCTCGGCGCCCGCGCGCTCGAGCAAATCACCCGTATCGGCCTCCCCGTGATCGCCATCGGCGGGGTGACACCCGAACGGATCGCGTCCCTGCGGGCGGCCGGGGCGTACGGCGTCGCCGCGATCACCGGCCTGTGGGATGCCACGGACCCGGCGGCGGCGGCACGCCAGATGATCGGAGAGCTGGAGCGATGAGCGAGACGGTCGAGATCCGCGTCAACGGCGAGAGCCGCAGCATCGCGCGCGGCGCGACCCTGCTCGGCGTGCTGGCCGCGCTCGACCTCGATCCCCGCACGGTGGTGGTCGAGCACAACCGCGCGATCGTGCGCAGGCCGCATCTCGGCGAGGTCACGGTCGCTCCCGGTGACGCCATCGAGCTGGTGCATTTCGTCGGAGGCGGGTAAGCGATCATGGCAACAGCCCTCGAGACCCTTCGCGATACGCCCTTCACGATCGGTGCGCGCACGTTCCACTCGCGCCTCATGGTCGGGACGGGCAAGTACCGCGATAACGCCACCATGGTGCGAGCGATCGAGGCCTCCGGAGCCGAGATCGTCACGGTGGCCGTGCGCCGGGTGAACCTCGACCGGTCGAAAGAGGAAGGCGTCCTCCATCACCTGGATCCCGCGAAGCTCTTCCTGCTCGCCAACACGGCTGGGTGCTACACTGCGGCGGACGCCGTCCGCTACGCCCGGCTCGGCCGCGAGGCCGGGTTCAATGATTTCGTCAAGCTCGAGGTCATCGGCGACCAGGAGACGCTGCTGCCCGACGTGCAGGGCCTGCTCGAGGCGGCGCGGATTCTGGTCAGCGAGGGATTCAAGGTCCTCGCCTACACGAACGAGGACCTCGTGACCGCGCTCCGCCTCGAGGACGCCGGAGTGGCCGCCGTCATGCCGCTGGCATCGCCGATCGGCAGCGGACTCGGCCTCGTGAACCCGTACGGCGTGCGGCTCATCAAGCGCAGACTCCACGTGCCCGTAGTAGTGGATGCCGGAGTCGGAACGGCATCCGATGCGTGTCTGACGATGGAGCAAGGGGTGGACGGCATCCTGATGAATACGGCGCTCGCGGCGGCGCAGGACCCCACGGCCATGGCGCACGCCATGCGACTCGCCGTGGAGGCCGGGCGCGCCGCGTTCCTCGCCGGCCGGATGCCGCGCCGCGAAGTGGCCACGCCTTCGTCTCCCGTCACCGGCATGTTGGACTAGCGGGGCATGCAATTCCGTCGCCACACGCCGCCGCTCCACGAGTGGCGCTGGCGGCTGCCTGCGATCCAGGGGCGGACCGCGCAGCGGTGGGGCCTGTACCTGCTGGCCGCCATCGTCGCGGGGTATCTGACGGCCTATCTCGTCCTCTTCCCCACACCGCTGCTGCACGGCCGCGATGTGGTGCCGCGCGTCGTCGGCCTGACGGTGACGGAGGCCTCGACCGCCGTCCAGAAAGCCGGCCTGCAGGTGCAGGACGGGGGCTCCGAGCCCGACCCCACCGCGCCCAAGGGCGTCGTGACGTGGCAGGACCCCCCCGGCGGCGTGAGCGCCCCCGCCGGCCTGCGGGTGACCCTGGTGTCGAGCGACGGACCGTCCAAGATTCCCGTACCGGACGTGTCGGGGCTGGCGGGCGCGCTGGCGCAGCGGCTGGTCGAGGCGGCGGGACTGTCCGCCACCCCCGCAGAATCGGTGCAGGCAGCGTCGCCCCCCGGCATCACGATGCTGACCCACCCGCCGGCGGGGAGCCTGCTGGCGGCGCATGCGCCCGTGACGATCGTGGTGAGCCGTGGCGCTCCGACGATTCCCGTCCCGGACCTGCTCGGCATGTCGCAGGCCGACGCGCGCACGCGGGTCGAAATCGAGGGACTGCAGCTCGGCACGGTGACGCGCCGGCGGACCGCCGGAGCGAACCCCGGTACCGTCGTCGCCCAGCAGCCGGTCGCGGGAACGCTCGCCGCCGCCGGCACCGTCGTGGACATCGTTGTCGCCCGGAGCCCGCAATGACGAATGGCATTCGTATCGCCCCGAGTGTGTTGAGCGCCGACCTCACCAGACTCAAGGAACAGGTGCAGATCGTGCTTACCGCCGGCGCCGACTGGCTGCACGTGGACGTGATGGATGGGCGCTTTGTCCCGAACCTCACGTTCGGCGCGAACATGATCGAGGCGCTCCGCAAGATCACCGACAAGCCGATCGACGTGCATCTGATGGTCGTCGAGCCGGAGCGCTACATCGACCGCTACGCCGACGCCGGCGCCAACGTGTTCACGTTCCACCCCGAGGCGACGGTGCACGTGCAGCGCCACCTGACCAGCGTGCGGGCCCGCGGGATGCTGGCAGGCCTGGCGCTGAACCCGAGCTCGCCGCTCTCCCTCGTGGAAGAGGTCACGGCCGACTTCGACCTGCTCCTGATCATGACCGTCAACCCCGGGTTCGGCGGGCAGTCCTACATTCCCGCGTCCACCGACAAGATCCGCCGGGCGCGCGAGCTGCTCACGGCGCGAGGCTCGCGGGCGTTCCTCGAGGTGGACGGCGGGATCAGCCGCCAGACCATCGCCGCGGCGCACGGGGCCGGGGCCGACACGTTCGTCGCGGGTAACGCCGTCTTCGCGGCCGCAGACCCTGGGCGGGAGATCGAAGAGCTGCGCCGGCGCTGCCTCGTCACGGTATGACCACGCAGCAGCAGTGGAGTATCGTCGTCGCCACGGTGATGACCGTCGCGTTCGGCGTGGTACTCGCCGTCAAGATCCGTCCGCAGATCGACCTGATCGGCGCCGGCTCGAAGGCGCCCGATTTCCACGCCGTGGACATCCGCGCGAATCGCCCCACCTCGCTTGCCGATTACGCCGGGAAGGTCGTGCTCGTCAACGTGTGGGCTACCTGGTGCGATCCGTGCCGGCTCGAGATGCCCTCGATGGAACGTCTGAGCCAGCGGCTCGCCGGAACGGATTTCCGCGTGGTGGCCATCAGCGTGGACAAGGACGGACCCGACGTCGTGATGAAGTTCGTGAACGCCCTCGGGTTGCACTTCGATATCCTGCAGGATCGCGCGGGGCTGGTGCAGGGCGTGTTGCAGACGACCGGGGTTCCCGAGAGCTTCGTCATCGACCGCAACGGCGTGATCATCAAGAAGGTGATCGGCGCGGCGGAGTGGGACGCGCCTGTGAACGAGACCTTGATCCGGCGCCTGCTCGATGCCCGCTAATATCACGCAGCTCGTCGTCCGCAACTGGCCCATCAAGCTCGCGGCGCTGTTCTTCGCGCTGATGCTGTACGTCGTCGTCGCCGCCCAGCAGCCGATCACCCAGATGTTCACGTTGCGTCTCGCCGTCGACGGCCCTCCCGGTCGCACCATCAAGGAGCGGCCCATGGACGTCGTGGTGCTGCTGACGGGCAAGGGCTCGGAGCTGCTCAAGCTCCGCAGCCTCCCCCGGGTGATCACGAAGACGGTCCCCGACACGTTCGCCGGCTCGCTCTGGCACCTGCAGCTTCAGGCCGCCGACGTCCCGATCCCGAAAGGCGTGGACGTCCAGGTCGCCGACCTCTCGCCCCGCGAGGTGGATGTCGCACTCGACTCCGCCGCGAGGCGGGAGGTGCGCGTGGTGCCGAATGTCACGCTCAGCGGCGACTCCGCCCTGACGATCATGGACCTCGCCGTGCGCCCCGGCACGGCGCGGCTCGTGGGGCCGGCGCACAGCGTCCGCGCGATCGACTCCGTGAGCACGCACCCCGTGACGATCGCCGGGACCGCAGGCCCGTTCTTTCGGACCGTCGCGCTCGACACGGCCGGCTTCGGCGACGCGCGCGTCGTGCCGGCGGAGGTGCAAATCTCGGGAGAGGTGAGCGCGGTGATCAGGCGCAGCTTCCCCGGCGTGGCGGTCACCACCGCCGCCTCGGGTTTCGCCGGATTCACACTCGCTACCGAGCGCGTGACGGTCGAGGTTACGGGACCCGAGGCCCGCGTGCGGGCCTTGACCCGCGACAGCCTGCGCGTGGTGGCCCATTTGGTGGGGCACGCCGCGCCGGACGCGTACGCGCGACTCACCGTCGCGGCGCCGGGGGGCGTCACGGCGCGCGCGACCCCCGACTCGGTCCCCTTGAAGCCCCCACCGGTCAAGCGGAAGGGCAGCCATGGCTGAGGTCGTCCTCGGCATCGAGACCTCCTGCGACGAGACCTCGGCAGCGCTGCTCGTCGGCGAGCGCTCCCGGCCGGAGCTCGCGAGCCTCGTGATTCTGTCCCAGGACATCCACCGGGTGTTCGGCGGCGTCGTGCCCGAGCTGGCGAGCCGGGCGCATCTCACGGCTCTCCCGGCAGTCGTGGAGCGCGCCCTGGTCGAAGCGGGTATCGGGTGGCACGCGGTGGACGCCGTCGCTGTCACCGCCGGTCCCGGCCTGGTCGGCGCCCTGCTCGTCGGGGTCGTGTACGCCAAAGCGCTCGCATACGCAGGGGACCGCGCCTTGATCGGCGTCAACCACCTCGAGGGCCACCTGTTCGCGCCGCTCGTCGAGGATCCCGCACTCGAGCCGCCGTTCGTCGCGTTGCTCGTTTCCGGTGGGCACACCCTGCTGCTCGATGTCCCGGCGTGGGGCCGCTATCGCCTGCTCGGCGCCACGCGCGATGACGCTGCGGGCGAGGCGTTCGACAAGGTGGCGACGCTGCTCGGACTGGGGTATCCCGGCGGCCCCGAGATCGAGCGCCTCGCGAAGACCGGCGACCCCACACGCTTCCATTTCCCGCGTCCCATGCGCGATGACGGGTTCGAGTTCTCCTTCTCGGGACTCAAGACGGCCGTGCTGCACGCCGTTCGTGCGAGCACCGACCTCGAGAGGGATCGCCCCCATCTGGCCCGGGGATTTCAGGACGCCGTGATCGATGTGCTGGTCACCAAGCTCGAGCGGGCGGTGCGGCTCACCGGGCGCACCACGGCCGTGCTCGGCGGCGGAGTCGCGTGCAGCCGGGCGCTCGCCGAGGCCGCGGCGCAGCGTCTGGCCGGCCTCGCCCGGGTGGCGGTGGCGAGCCCCCGGCTGAACGTCGACAACGCGGCGATGATCGCCCGAGCCGGCTGGCACCGCCTGGCTCACGGAGAGCGCAGCGATTGGACCCTCGAGGCGCGCGCCGATCTCCCCCTGCCCGGCCTCGAGCCGTTCCCTGTGCTCTCGGCCCTCGAGCCGCGCCCATGACCATCTATCCGCTCGTGCTCCGGCTGGGCCCCTTCACGCTGACGGGATACGGGCTCATGATGATGGCCGCCTTCCTGATGGCCGGGTGGGTGATGCAGCTCGACCTGCGCCAGCGCGGGCTCAACGAGGACTATTCGGCGGACATCGTGGTCGCCGGCGTGATCGGCGGTCTCGTCGGCGCCAAGCTGTGGTACGTGCTCGCGGGCGGCGGACTCGAGTCGCTCTTCAATCGCGCCGGCTTCGTGTGGTATGGCGGCTTGATCGGCGGGGTCGTCGCAGTGCTCGTCAACGGCTGGCGACTCGGCATCCCCGCCCGCTACACGATGGAGATCGCGGGCGCCCCGCTAGCGCTGGGATACGCCGTCGGCCGGGTCGGTTGCTTCCTGGTGAACGATGATTACGGCGTCCCCACGAGCGTCCCATGGGGGGTCAAGTTTCCGCAGGGCCAACCGCCGACGACGGTGGGAGTCCTGGAGCGCATCCACATCGCATTCCCCGCCGGCACCGACCCAAACACCGTCGTCGCGGTGCATCCCACCCAGGTGTACGAGACCGTGCTGATGTTCCTGGTGTTCATGTACCTGTGGCGGCTGCGCACGCATGGACACGCGCTGGGCTGGCGCTTCGGCGTGTACCTCGTGCTGGCGGCGGTGGAGCGCTTCCTAGTCGAGATCGTGCGCGCGAAAGACGATCGCGTGCTGGGCCCGCTGTCGCGGGCGCAGCTGACCAGCATCTTGATGGTTCTGGTCGGCGTCGTGCTCCTAGTGAAGCTCGCCAGGCCCGATGCCGAGCCGGTCCCCGTTCCGGCCCGGTTGACGCCTCGCGCGCCCGCTCCGGCTACCTGAGCGGGCGCCCGCGAGTCAGGGCCGCGGGCGGTGAGGCTCCCCCTGCGGTGCGAAGCGGCGCCGCTGCAGCCACACGATCGCGAAGACCAGCAACGCCGCGAGCACGCCTTGCAGGGTCAGTGACTGCACGGTGGGATAGATACCGAGGGCGGGGATACGCGGCGCCCACTCGACGACCGTCATCTGCACGAACCCGGCCTCCTGCAGGTCGGCGATTCCCTTCCCGGCGAACACGAATGCCATGTAATAGAGCATCGCGCTCGTCACTGCGAAGAACGGCTTGAGCGGGATGCGAACTCCGAAGCGCCTGATGGCGATGTATACCACGAGGAGCGCGACGGCGCCGCATACCGCGCCCGCGAGGACCGCGGGCGTCCCTCCCCCGCCCGCGCCCTCGGCCGACGTGAGCAGGGCCTTGTAGAAGAGGATCGTCTCGAAGCCTTCGCGGTACACCGCGAGGAACGCGACCGACGATAGCGCCAACCCTGAGCCGGTGGATAGCGCGCCTTCGAGCCGCCCCTTCACGAACGCATTCCACTTGGCCACTTCGATCTTCGACAGCAGCCAGTAGCTCACGTAAAACAGCACCGCCGCGGCCACGAGCATCGTCGCTCCCTCGAGCGCCTCGCGCTGGCCGGGCGTGATCTCGAACAGCAGCTCGATCGCCGCCGCGGTCGCGAAGCTCGCCACCACCGCCGCCCACGCACCCCTCGCCACGTCACGGCGCCGTTCGGCGGCGCCCGCCTTGGCGAGGAACGCCATCAGCGCCGCCACGATCAGGATCGCCTCGAACCCTTCGCGCAGCAGCAGCACGAACGACTGGGTGAACAGGTTCGCGCCTGATGTCTGGTCGGCCACGAGGCGCTCCGCGCGCTCGAGCGCCGAGAGGAGCCGCTCGTGGATCGCCGCGACCTCGTCGGGCGAGCCACCGGCGGCGGTCCGGGCGCGCAGCGCCGCGAAGCCGTCCTCGAGCTCGCCCGCGAGCGCGGCGTTGTGCGCCCGCACGTCGGTTTCCACCTGCTCGAACGTGAGGTAGGCGTCGAACACGAGCTTCGGTGAGCGCACCAGGACCGCGGAGTCAAGCTGGCGACGGACCGTCGAGAACACCGCGTCACTGGGCGAGGCCCGCGTGCCGCGCCGCTCGGCGACGGGCAGCGTGCGCATGAAGGCGACGATGTCGTCCGCCGCCTGGGGCTCGACCAGCCGCGCAAAGCCGGGCATAGGAGTGCCCGCCCGACCCTGGAGTACGACGTGGGCGAGGTCTGCATCGGAGAATCGGCCCTGAACGGCCAGGTCCGCGAGCGCGGGCGGGCGCACCGAGAGCGTCGCCGCGAGCGGACCGTCCCCTTCGCCCGCGGGCCCGTGACAGCCGGCGCAATGCACGGCGTACAAGCCTTCGCCGTCCCGAACCGCTTCGGGGGTGGCGCGGAACGTCGCGATGTAGGCGGTCACCGCCCAGCGGTCCTCGGACGTAAGTGCTGCCGCGTACTCCGGCATTCCCGTCCCCAGCACGCCGATCGCAATCTTCCGGTACATGTCGAGCGGTGACACGGTCGCGAGCCCCGCGCGATCGCTCAAGTCGGCAGGCGGGGGTCCGGTGAGATGTTTCGCCTTGGGGCCGTCGCCGTGGCCGGCGGGGCCATGGCACTGAATGCACTGCTCGCGATACAGCGCGGCGCCACGCGCGAGCGAGGGAGGACGCGACGGGAATGGATCGAGGGCTCCGCCCGCTGCCACCGCGATCCGCTGCACCAGTGTCGCCGCCCGCTGTGTGACCGAGTCCGGTGGCGCGATCCGCTCCAGCATCCCCCGCAGCTCGCGCAGCGCGCTGTCGGCCGTGCCCCGTACCGCCGCCGGGAGCCCGGGCACGTCGAGGAGGGCGGCATCCACGAACTGCTTGGCCTCGTCCGCCTCCTGGGGGTCGACCAGCCGGCCGCCCCGAGGGGCAGCGCCAACGGCGTACTCCTTGGCGGCGAGCGATGTGGCTGCCACCACGCGCCGGGCTACAGTGAGCGAGTCGTCCATCTGAGCCCCGAGCGCAACCGCGCAGCCTGCGCTCAAGGCCAAGCTCAGAAACGCCTTACGGTAGATGAGAGCGATTCTCAGGTGAGAGGTCTTCAAAATGTAGAGCGGAATTGTCGGAAATACAAGGAAGTTACTTCCCGACGAGGAGCGCGACCGCTACCGCCGCAAGGTGGGTGTGCGAAAGGGAGAGCAACACACGCTCGACACCCAGTTCCTCGGCACGCGCCGCCGCCGTGCCGGTGAGGGCCACCCCAGGCTGCCCGTCCGGAGCGCGCACGACCTCGATGTCCCGCCACCCGATCCCCCGGGCCGCCTCACTCCCCTGCAGCGCCTTGTAGACCGCCTCCTTCGCGGCGAGCCGCACCGCCACGTGGGTCGCGGGATCGGGCCGACTCTCACAGTACTCCCGCTCGGCCGACGTGAGCAGCCGCTCGAACACCCGCGCCCCCTTGTCGGCGATGATGGCACTGAGCCGCGGGACCTCGACGAGATCGACCCCGACACCGAGGGTGTTCACGCCGCTAGAAGCCGAGCCGGACTGAAAGCCACAGCGGCGCGGCGAGGTAGCCGCCCAACACCAGGCCCAGCCACAGGAGCGCGACGGCGAGCGGTGTCCATACGAGGAAGACGGGCCACAACGAAGGTCGCCACCGGCGCACCGCATCCAGCTCCGCATTCCAGCGTGTCGCTTCGGCGGCCAGCTCATCTTCCAGCGCGAGCCACGCCGCCTCGAGCCGGCGCGCCGCGCCGCGCAGCGCCTCCTGCCACGCAGCGTGGTCGTCTTTGTCGAGTACACTTGCGTCACGCGCGCGGGACGCCGCCCCATTGAGAACGTCGAGCGCCGCCACGAAGCGCTCCGCACCGCTCCCGAGGCGTGCGGCGATGGCGCGTCGCTCGGCACCCGACAGCAGCCGGTTGGCCGCGCGCCGACGCGACATGCGCACGTGGTGCGCGGTACGCCCGATGAGATCGTCGAGCGCCTGAGCCGCGCGCTCTGCCACGCGCGACACCGCACTCTCCCACGCGGCGAGCCACGCCTGGCGGCCCACGGCTTCGAGCGCCTTGTCGCGCTCGTTTCGCTCGGCGGCGACCCGCGCGGCACCCGCGAACTCGATCACCCGGGTTGCCAGCTCCTCACGAATGTCGTCCACGGGCACCCATGGCTCGGCGAGGCGCCGCGGCACGAGCAGCCGCCCGAGGCAGGGCGCCAGCTCCGGCACCCGGAGCGGCATCGGGATCCGGAGCGGAGCGTTCACGCCGGCTGGCGTACGCGAGCGGCCCGGCCGGTCCGGGCTTCGTAGGCTGCCACGAAATAGTCGAGCGATTCGGGCACGAACGACTGGCGGGGCAGCCCCGTCGCGCTGATGGCGCGCTCGATCGTCGCCGGCTCGCCTTCCACTTCCACGAGGACATCCATCGCGGGATACCACTCGAGGCGGAGCACCGCGCCGCCGAGGCGGTACACCTCGACCGTGCGATGGATCTCGTGCGCGATGGCAAATCCTGCGTGCTCGAGGATGGCGAGCGCCGCCGCGGGGTCGGCGACCGGCGTCTCGACTTCGGCCCGGCGGCGGTAGGCCGCGGGCGCGCTCGCCGGGCCCTTCCATCCGAGCACGCCGTACGCCGGTGCGCCGTCG
>Ga0335085_10013031_pt1 | contig 12205 bp, 9 predicted proteins | sample Lox_Sample_45_FD_206712 | JGI IMG/M metagenome (GOLD analysis project Ga0335085, IMG submission 206712) | Soil microbial communities from Loxahatchee National Wildlife Refuge, Florida, United States - Lox_Sample_4.5 | ecosystem: Environmental > Terrestrial > Soil > Wetlands | place: USA: Florida...
ACTCTGGCTGCATACATCATCTTCTTCGCCAGCTACTTCGTTTTTGCTCTCGGCAAATTTCCCGGCCTGAAAATTGACCGTCCCGGCGCAGCCGTCATCGGCGCGGTTCTCATGGTCGCCTTTCGCATCATGAGCGCGCAGGAAGCGCTGGGCGCCATTGATTTTTCCACCGTCGTGCTTCTGTTCTCCATGATGCTGATCGTCGGGAATCTGCATCTGGGCGGCTTCTTCGAGTGGGTCAGTGAGACCGTCTTTCTTCGCCTCAGCGCCCATCAATTGCTGGCGGCGGTGATTTTTACCAGCGGCGTGCTCTCCGCCTTCCTGGTAAATGACATTGTTTGCCTGGTGATGACCCCGTTGGTTTTGAAGATTACCGGCCGCTTAGGTCTGAAGCCGCTGCCCTATTTGCTCGCGCTGGCAACCTCGTCCAACATCGGCAGCGTGGCTACGATTACCGGCAACCCGCAGAACATGATGATCGGGTCGATCTCGCACATCTCGTACGTAAACTTCCTCTCCCACCTGGGGCCGATCGCCGTGGCCGGCCTCTTTCTGGATTGGGCGCTCGTTTACTGGATCTATTTTCGCCACGAGCACCACACCGTCAACGCGCAGCCGGCAGCTCCCGCTGGGTTCCAACACCATCCGCCAAAATTGAAGCCGGTAATTGTTCTGGTTCTCGTGCTTCTGGGTTTTCTTGTCGGCTTGCCGGCGGCGATGGTGGCCGCGGTAGGCGCTGCCGCGCTCCTGGTCACACGCAGCATGGAGCCGCGTCTTGTCTATGACGAAGTCGACTGGGGCCTGCTGGTTTTTTTCATCGGGCTTTTTATCATCGTGGGCGGGGCCGAGCGCGCCGGACTTACCGGGACCTTGCTGCAACCTTTCCAGGTGTGGAACCTGCATCAAGTCTGGGTTTTCGCTTCGGTGACCGCGGTCCTGTCAAATATCGTGAGCAACGTGCCCGCGGTTGTGCTTCTCAAAGCCTCGATCCCCGGCTTTCCCAATCCTCATATCGGATGGCTGACGCTCGCCATGGCAAGCACGCTGGCGGGTAATCTTACGATTACAGGTTCGGTGGCCAATATCATCGTCGTCGAACGCGCGCGCCCGGAGGTGCACGTCGGCTTTCGCGAATATCTTCGCCTCGGCCTCCCGTTGACGCTATCTACATTAATTCTGGGTGTAGCCTGGCTCAGCTGGATTCACTAAGCATCACGCTCCGGAGTGAACCAGACGTACCAGCCAGAACGCGACTGCGGCCACCAAGGCCGAGGCCGGAATGGTCAAGATCCAGGCCCACACAATACGCCGCGCCACGCCCCAGCGCACCGCCGAAAGCCGATGCGTGGCCCCCACGCCCACAATCGCTCCCGTAATGGTGTGCGTGGTGCTCACCGGGATTCCCACCAGCGCCGTGGAGAACAGCGTAATCGCGCCCGCGGACTCCGCACAGAAACCTCCCACCGGCTTGAGCTTGGTGATGCGCGAGCCCATGGTATGGACGATTCGCCAGCCGCCCAAATACGTCCCCAGGGCAATGGACGCATGCGCCGCCAGAATGATGGGCCAATGGAATTTTCCCCAGTTGCCTGCCAGTTCCGCAGAAGTCAGGTAGTTGGCGCTATACAGCGCGCCCGCCACAATTCCCATCGTTTTCTGCGCGTCATTACCTCCATGCCCCAGGCTATAGGCTGCGGCTGAGAGGAGTTGCAGCTTGCGGAACCAGGCATCGATTCGTTGTGGCGGCTTGTTTCTGAGCAGCCAAAAAATGGCGATCATGAAAACCAGCGCCAGCACCAGCCCCATCAGCGGAGCCACCACGATGAAGATCAAAGTCTTGGACCAGCCTCCGGCGACGATCACGCGCCATCCTGACCGCATCACCGCCGCTCCCGCATAGCCGCCGATCAACGCATGTGACGAGGATGTCGGCAGCCCCCACCACCACGTCAGCAGGTCCCATACGATAGCTCCGATCAGTCCGGTTATCACTACATACTGCGTCACGTAATGCACGTCGATCATTCCGCTGCCGATGGTCTTGGCTACTGCCGTGCCCAGCACGAACGCCGCCACAAAATTGAAGAACGCCGCCCACAATACCGCCAGTTTCGGCGACAACACCCGCGTCGATACCACCGTGGCAATGCTGTTGGCGGCGTCATGAAATCCATTCAGGAAATCAAAAGCCATCGCGACCAGGATGGTGATGATCAGCAGCAGAAGGTCAGGCTTCACCGGTTTTCCGTTTCTCAGAATGGAGCTTCAGGTGTTCTTCAGCACTACCGTTTCCAGCACATTGGCCGCGTCTTCCGCTTTATCGGTCGCCCTCTCCAGAAATTCCAGCAGTTCTTTGGTCTTGATCAGGTTGATCGGGTCTTTTTCGCAATCGAAAAGTTTGGCGATGCCCTGCTGTGATATCTGATCGGCTTCGTTTTCCAGCCGGTTGATCTCCACACAATGGGCCAGAATGTTACTGTTCTTCCGCAAAAGGGAAACCGCCTTGTGCAGTTCATAGGTTTGCAGCAGAATGATTTTCGCTAGTTCCGCCGCGGCTGGTGGCGGGTTGGTGATGCGGTACAGCACCAGACGCGACCCGGCGGCGTTGACGAAATCCAGAACGTCGTCCAGCGAGGAAGCCAGCTGGTGTATGTCTTCGCGGTCGAAGGGAGTGATAAACGTCTGGTTCAGTTTCGTAAGGATGGCATGGGTTAGCTCATCGCCTTCCCGTTCGATCCGTTGCACCGCTTCAATTTTTGCCTCAACGTCCCGGTAGTCTGCAAAAAGATCGGCAATGGCTTGCGCCCCGGCGATGAGATTTTCTGCCATCGCCGTGAACATCTGGAAGAAGGTATTGTCTTTCGGAATAAGGCTGACCATGGGCAGAGCACTAAACTCTACCAGTTTATCCGGCTGCCGTCAGCCTTCATGCCTTGTACTTGGAGTTCGGGCCTGGGAAATAGCACGACCAGAGTCAGTTTCGGATGCGGCGCCTAGGGGCAAAGGCCGAGCGCCGCGGAGTCCCAACGCAAATTATGGCCAGCACGGCGAATACAATACCCGCCCCAATCGCGACTCGCAGGAGAAAATTAAGGAATAGAAAGCTGAAGTCCATTCCAGCATTTTGCCGCTTTCCCGCGATCTGAGGAATATTACGATTAGCCTAGTCCCGCCGTGTGCTAGTTCCCAAAATGAAAACACATATGTTCGTGGCCTGCTTGCGGCTCAGCGCAACCAAACGCTCAGGAACTCCATTTCCTGAGCTCCAGCTTCGCCAGCGCCTCCATATGCACCTCATCCGGGCCATCGAGAATGCGTAATGTGCGCACCTCCGCCCATGCCCGCGCCAGGAAGGTATCCTGCGAGACGCCCGCTCCTCCATGCGCCTGGATAGCCCGGTCAAGCACTCGCAGCGCCATGTTCGGGGCCACCACTTTAATCATCGCGATTTCCGCCCGCGCCGCCTTGTTCCCTGCCGTATCCATCAGGTATGCAGTTTTTAATGTCAGAAGCCGCGCTTGGTCGATTTCCATACGGGACTTGGCGATATCCGCCCGTATGGTGCCTTGCTCTGCCAGCACCTTGCCAAATGCCACCCGCGCCTGCACGCGCTTGCACATGGTCTCCAGCGCTCGTTCCGCCACGCCGATGCACCGCATGGCATGATGCACCCGCCCCGGTCCTAAACGCCCCTGCGCGATCTCGAAGCCCCGGCCTTCCTCGAGCAGCATGTTGGCTGCCGGCACCCGCACGTTGCGAAAAGTGACCTCCGCATGACCATGCGGTGCATCGTCATATCCAAAAACCGTCAGCATCCTCTCCACTTTTACGCCAGGCGTCTTCATCGGAACCAGAAGCATGGACTGCTGCTTATGCCGGGCAGCGTCCGGATTCGTCTTGCCCATGACAATCGCGATTTCGCAGCGCGGATGGCCTGCTCCCGAGGTCCACCACTTCCTCCCGTTCACCACGTATTCGTCCGCCTCGCGCACGATGCTGGCCTGAATGTTGGTCGCGTCCGAGGAGGCGACTTCCGGCTCCGTCATGGCAAAGCACGACCGTATTTCCCCGGCCAGCAACGGCTTCAGCCAGCGCTCTTTCTGTTCTGCGGTTGCGTAGCGGACCAGCACCTCCATGTCGCCCGTGTCGGGCGGATTGCAGTTGAACACTTCCGGCGCCATCGGACTGCGCCCCATTATCTCGCATAGCGGTGCATACTCCAGATTGCTCAGCCCTGCGCCGTTGTCATCATCCGGCAAGAACAAATTCCACAACCCTGCCGCTCTGGCCTTCAACTTCAAGTCTTCTACGACGGGCGTGGGCGACCACCCGTGGCGCCGCACTTCCTCGAGATACCGGCTCTCATTGGGATAGATCTCATCGTCCATAAAGCGATTGAGGCGCTGCTGAAAATCTCGGGTCTTCTGCGACGGCTCAAAGTCCATTCCGTTTCTCCTCCGGCGGGTTGCTCGTCCCCGGTGTTTGAAATTCTAAGGTTCCTCGTCGTGGAACAGAGTTCCAGCATTCTATAATTCCGGGAATGCCAGAGCTACCAAAAGTTCGCCGAGGCCCGAGAACCGCAGAGGCTCTCGTTCTTCGGCGCGAGGCTCATTTTGGCGATCGGGTCGTAAAGTGCTTTGCCGGTCGTCCTCGCAGCCTGTACGCACTATTCGCGGCGGCAGTCGCCAGTAATCCAGATGGCGAGGCTCTGATCTGTGGCGATCAGCGCCTCACTTGGCGCGACCTCCACAAACATTCAGAGCGGCTCGCCCACAGTCTGGCCCGGCGCGGTGTCGGCCGCGGCGATCGGGTTGCAGTTCTTCTGGGTAATCGCAGCGAATGGATCGTAACCCTCTTCGCCGTATCACGCCTGGACGCCATTTTTGTTCCCCTGAACATTCGCGAGCAAAAGCGCGAACTTACCTACGTGCTCAAGGATTGCGGCGCCGCCGTGATTATTTATGAAGACGAGCTTGCACCCCGGGTCCCAGTGCTTTCAGAATGCGAAACCCTCCTGCATCGCATTTCCATTGGCGAGGTGGCCGGTTCGGAATCATTCCAATCTTTGCTGCAGGAGCCCGACTATGCATTGGACCCTCCTGGCGCACAGGAAGAAGACGTGGCCGCCATCCTCTATACCTCAGGAACGACCGGTCAGCCGAAGGGAGTCATGCTTTGTAATCTCAACATCGTTCATTCGGCCATGCACTATGCCTCGGCCATGGATCTGACCCAGAGCGAACGTTCGCTGGTCGTGGTTCCCTTGGGACACGTAACTGGCTTCATCGCCCACGTGGCCGCCATAACTCATTGTGCCGGCGCTTTGATTCTGTCAGCGAGATTCAAGGCATCCGAGTTTATCGCCACGGCGTTGCAGGAGAAAATCACGCACACAGTGATGGTTCCGGCCATGTACAAGCTGTGTTTGCTGGATCCGGACTTGCAGCGATTGCGTTCCTCATCTTGGCGCATCGCCGCTTATGGCGGGGCCGTAATGGCCCCGGCTGCCATCTCCGAACTAAGCCAGGTGTTGCCGTCTCTCAGCTTGATGAACCTATACGGCGCCACCGAGACTTGCTCACCCGCAACCATCATGCCAGCGGGCCTGACTGCGCACCACTCCGCGAGTGTGGGCAAGCCCGTGCTCTGTGGCGAACTCCGCATCATGGACGAATTTGGCGCCGAACTCCCAGCCGGACACGCCGGCGAGATTTGGATTGCGGGTCCGATGGTGGCCAAAGGTTACTGGAACAATCCATCAGCCAGCAAAGCCGCTTTCACCGCCGGTTTCTGGCGCTCCGGGGACATCGGTTATATGGACCCCGAAGGCTTTGTCTTCCTGTGTGACCGGAAGAAGGACGTGATCAATCGCGGCGGCTACAAAATTTATCCCGCGGAGATCGAGAACGTGCTGCTGGAGTTCCCGGGAATGATCGAATGCGCGGTCCTGGCAAAACCTTGTGCGGTGCTGGGAGAACGGGTGCACGCGGTCGTCAGCTTTGAAAGTAGCGCTGCATCGGAGGCCTCGCTGCGCGATTTCTGCTCCGAGCGCCTGGCCGACTACAAAGTCCCCGAGACCTTTACTTTCCGCGATACTCCCCTGCCGCGCAATCCCAGTGGCAAACTCCTCAAACGGGTGCTACGGGAAGAACTGAAGTCTGAGCCTGGCTGACTCGTTCGGCGCGGACGTGTGGCCGGGCGGCCTCGCCGGCGCCGCGCGGAAAAAGAATGAACCTATAGTTTGTGTCCCTGGGCGCGCTCGATCATTTCGACCGCACGCCCGGCAAATGTGTGGGCGAATTCTCCTACGGAGGAAGAGTTCTGCGCGACCGCAGTTCCCAGTCTTGCCCGGTCCGCCACCCCTTCGAAGATTACCGCCAAGCGGAATAAGGCAAATACGTAGTGGAATGTCGCCACCCGGCCGTGGCGTCCCACCGTCCGATAGTATGCTTCAAGATAATCCGTTTCGTTAGGTATTCCGAGAGCAGCGAGATCCAGCCCGCGCAGACCGCCGTATTCGCCCGGCAGCAAGTGCCAGGGCAGGCAATTGTAGGCGACATCTGCCAGGGGATGACCGAGTGTGGACAGTTCCCAATCCAGCACCCCGACGATTCGCGCCTCGGTGGGGTGAAACATCACATTTGGCAGCCGGAAATCTCCGTGGCAAATCGTGGTCTCATCCGATGCAGGGATGTTCGCCGATAACCATTCAATGATGCGTTCGAAATTGCGGTCTTCCCGTGTCTTCGATAGTTGCCATTGCTTGCTCCACCGGCTAATCTGCCGTGCGAAGTAGTTTCCCGGCTTCCCGTAATCGCTCAGCCCCGCTGCTTTCCAGTCAATTTTGTGCAATCGCCCCATCATTTCGGCCATCGCGAGATAGATTCCCCTGCGCGCGCTCGATGGCACTCCCGCCAAAGAGTAGTCTGAAAAGATCCGGCCTTCGATTCTTTCCATGACATAGAAAGGTGTCCCCACAACATCGCGTCCCGCATGAAACAGCACGGTGCGCGGCACAGGCACATCCGACCCGTGCAGCGCCGTCATGATCCGGTATTCCCGGTCGACCGCGTGGGCGGAGGGTAAGAGCCCGAAAGCTGGTTGCTTGCGCAGCACCAGGGCACGGTTCTCATAGGTGACGTAGAAAGTAGGATTCGAAAGACCACCGGGGATAAATTCGATTTCCATTTTCCCCCGGAGTTCCGACAGTGAACGGCGCAAGAATGTGTCAAGAACCTCCGGATCGACGCCTGAAATCTGGGTGGTCATTGATGAACCGGCACAGAGTATATCTCCGCGTTAGGAGACTCCGCGACTCTTAAAGAGGGAGGGCTCGATTCAGTGGGGGGCAGTCCGTTTTGTTTGGGCAACCCGAGCCGCCGCGCAGAAAAAACAGAAAGCTAGACTGGCTTCCATCGCAGCACCGGCTTCCGCGCTGCGGCGGTCTCATCCAGCCGCGACACCCGCGTCGAGTGCGGCGCGGTTAGAACCAGTTGCGGATCTTCTTCCACTTCTTCCGCAATGGACTTCATCGCTTCAATAAACAAGTCGAGCTCTTCCTTCGGCTCGCTTTCCGTCGGCTCAATCATCAGCGCGCCCGGCACAATCAGGGGAAACGCCGTCGTGTACGGATGAAATCCGTAGTCAATCAGCCGCTTGGCCAGGTCCATGGTCTTCACACCCTTTTTGGCCTGCAGCTTGTCGCTGAAGACGACCTCATGCATCGACGGTGTCGAATACGGCAGATCGTAAACCCCTTCCAGCCCTTTGCGGATGTAATTGGCGTTGAGCACCGCATCTTCAGTGGTTTGCCTCAGGCCGTCGGGCCCATTGGCAAGAATGTAGGCCAGCGCCCGCACAAACATGCCAAAGTTTCCGTAAAACGCCCGCACTCGGCCTACCGATTGCGGCCGGTCGTATTCAAAACCCAGCGTGCCGTCGGATTTGTTTACCAGGACCGGGGTGGGCAGGAACGGCTCCAGCATCTTCTTCACTGCCACCGGGCCCGACCCCGGCCCGCCGCCGCCATGAGGGGTCGAGAAGGTCTTGTGTAGATTCAGGTGCATCACGTCCGCGCCGAAATCGCCCGGGCGCACCTTGCCGACCAGCGCATTCATGTTCGCCCCATCCATATACAGCAGGCCGCCTTTGGCGTGCAGGATGTCGCCAATCTTGTGGATCTCCTGCTCGAAGACTCCCAGCGTGTTGGGATTGGTGAGCATCAGCGCGGCTACGTCTGCGTTCATCTGCGCCTGCAGCGCATCGATGTCCACCATTCCCTGCGCATTGGATTTCAAATGTTCGACGGCATATCCCACCGTCGCGGCCGTCGCCGGGTTCGTGCCGTGCGCCGAATCGGGGATCAGGATCTTCTTCCGCGCGTCGCCCTTCGCACTCTGGTAAGCACGCACCATGAGTAGCCCGGTAAGCTCGCCCTGCGCTCCGGCAGCAGGCTGCAAGGTAATTGCATCCATGCCCGTAATCTCGATCAGGCATTCACTCAGGGTCTTGATGATCCGCAGCGCCCCCTGCGAAATCTTTTCCGGCTGGTAGGGATGCCCATTGGCCAGCCCATCCAGCCGGGACACCACCTCGTTCACCCGCGGGTTGTACTTCATGGTGCAGGAGCCCAGCGGATACATGCCCAGATCAATGGCGTAATTCCAGGTCGAGAGCCGCGTAAAGTGGCGGATGATTTCGATCTCGCTGACTTCCGGCATTTCGCCAAGATCTTTTCTCTCGCAGGAGCCGAGAAGCCCCGCAGTATCTACCTCGGGTACGTCCAGCGGCGGCAGCCTCCACGCCGCTTTGCCCGGCGACGACTTCTCAAAGATCAAGCCTTCGTTCTGGCTGACGTGGCGCGTGGCTTTGCGGGTCATGTGCTTCACGGGATCATCTCCCGCATTGCATCTTCATCAAATGCCTCGCCCTGGCCCACCCGGATGGAGTGTTCGCTCTCGGCTACGACGCCTACAGCGGTGTCAATGGCCGTGCGCGTGGTCAGCTCGGTGCAGCACCACAGCGACGCGTTCTCCACTTCGGGATAGAAGTGGTGAAGCGGCAGTCCGCCGACGATTTTACGGCCCAGGATGCGGCTATTGATCGCCTTAGGTTGCTCGCTGGTCTGCAGCACGAATTCGTTGAACCGTGGTGCTCCCGCAAACAGCACATTCGCATGCTTGCCGAACTGAGAGACAGCGTACTGCGTCTTAGCCAAATTCTGTTTTGCCAGTTCCCGCAAGCCCACCTTGCCGTAGACGGTCATGAAGATATTCGCCATCAGCGCGATGAGGGCCTGGTTCGTGCAGATATTCGAAGTTGCCTTTTCGCGGCGTATGTGTTGTTCCCGCGTGGCCAGTGTCAGCACGAACCCACGCTTGCCGGCCCGGTCCGTGGTCTGGCCAACCAGCCTTCCCGGCATCTGCCGCACAAATTTCTCGCGCGTCGCGATCACGCCGCAATAGGGCCCGCCAAAGCCCAGCGGCACGCCGAAAGACTGCGCCTCCATGGCGACAATATCGGCTTGGCGTGGCGGCTCGACAATTCCGAGTGAAACTGCCTCGGCAATCGAAACCACCAGCATGGCTCCCTGCTTGTGCGCAATGTCAGCGGCCGTAGCAATATCCTCAATCGTGCCAAAGAAATTGGGAGACTGAATCAGAACACATGCGGTTTGCGCGCTGACCGCCTTGGCCAGTTCGCCGAGATCAAGCCGGCCGGTCTCCGTATACCCGATTTCCCGCAGCGCCAGCCCCTGATTCCGCGCATAAGTCGCCAGCACCTGGCGATACTCCGGATGCAGGCTGCGTGCCATCACCACCGAGCGCCGGCCGGTGAGCCGCACCGCCATCATGGCCGCTTCCGTAGCTGCGGTCGAGCCGTCATACATGGAAGCATTGGCCACTTCCATGCCGGTCAGCTCGGAAATCATGGTCTGAAATTCAAAAATAGATTGCAGCGTTCCCTGGGAAATCTCCGCCTGATACGGCGTGTAGGCGGTGAGGAACTCGCCGCGTGAGATCAGCGAATCGATAATTACCGGTCGATAGTGGTAATAAGCTCCTGCGCCGAGAAATGTGGCGTAGCCGTCGCCATTCTCCCGCGAGCGCTCGCGGAACCAGTCCACGATTTCCGATTCGGCCATCTGACGCGGAACTTTGAGATCGCGGTCGAGCCGGTATTCTGCGGGAATCGGCGCAAAGAGATCATCCATCGAGCGCGCGCCCAGCGCCTGCAACATGGCGACCCGGTCTCCGGGAGATTTCGGTAGATATCGCATCGGAAGATAGTTAGATGTTCCTCGTTAGCTGCCGGACTTATAGGCCACAACTTCAGCTGGCTCCCTCAATGCCCGCCTTCCTCCGCCACAAACTTCTCATAATCGGCAGCCGAGAGCAGGGAGTTGAGTTCGTTCGGATCCTTCAGCGTAATCTTTAGCATCCAGGCCGAGTGCGCGTCTTTATTGATCTTTTCGGGGGCCGTAGCCAGCTCGCCATTTACCTCAGTGACCGTTCCCGAAACCGGAGCATACAAGTCCGAGACGGCCTTCACCGACTCCACCGAGCCAAACGTTTTCCCGGCGGTGATTTCGGTGCCGGCCTTCGGCAGGTCCACGAACACGATGTCGCCGAGAGAATCCTGCGCATAGCTCGTGATGCCGATGGTGGCGTTTTTGCCATCGGGCTTAATCCACTCGTGCTCTTTGGTATACCTGAACTCAGTCGGATAGGGCATTGCTTTCCTCTATTTTTTTGTTGCGTTTCTTAGCTCGTACTGCGCACTGAGCGATCGTTAATCGCGCTCAAGCCTTCTTCGGGCGTCTGTAGAACGGCGTCGGCACGACCTGCGCCTTCACTCCCTGCCCGCGAATCTCCACTTTTACGGTGGATCCAATTGTGGCGGCGTCCGGAGGTACGTAGGCCAGCGCAATGTTCTTCTTCAAGAACGGCGCCGGCGATCCGCTGGTCACATAACCAATTTCTTTTCCAGCTTCATCGAGGATCTTATACCCGTCGCGCGCAATGCCGCGTTCGATCATCTCTAATCCCACCAGCGTGCGCTTCACGCCAGTGGCTTTTTGCAGGGCAGTCCGCCCAATGAACTCTGGCTTCTCCATCTTGCAGAAGCGGTCCAGTCCCGCTTCCCACACATCGATCGTGTCGGAAATCTCGTGACCGTACAGCGACAGCGCCCCTTCCAGCCGCAGCGTGTTGCGTGCCCCCAAACCGCAAGGCAACACGCCAAATTCCTTGCCGGCTGCAAGAACCGAATCCCACACCATGGCGCTGGTGGGTTCGTCCGCCGGAACGTAAATTTCGAAACCGTCTTCGGCGGTGTAGCCGGTGCGCGCGATCAAAATGTCCTTCAACCCACAGACCGTGCCGCGCGTAACCCAGTAGAATTTCACCGCCGCCAAATTGGCATCCGTAAGCTTCTGCAGCAGATTCACTCCCTGCGGTCCCTGGACGGCAATCTGGGTAAACTCATCCGAGAGATTTTCCACGGCGCAGTCAAACTCCCGCGTGTTATCCCGCACCCAGTGGAAATCCTTCTCCCGCGTTCCGGCATTGATTACCAGGAGATATTCCTGTTCACCCAGCCGGTGCACAATCACATCATCGACAAACGTTCCCTGAGGATAGAGCAACGCCGAGTACTGCGCCTGGCCAACCGCCAGCCGGGCAGCATCATTCATCGAGATATGCTGGACCGCGTCCAGAGCCTGCCGCCCAGCCAGGCGGAGGTCTCCCATGTGGCTGACGTCGAAAATGCCCACACCGTTGCGCACCGCCAGGTGTTCGGCGATGATGCCCCCCGAGCGGGGATACTCAACCGGCATCTCCCAGCCGTTGAATTCGACCATTTTCGCCCCCATGCGGCAATGAGTGGCATGCAATGCTGTTTTGCGAATGGCAGGTATGGTGGCCGCAGTTTGCGACAAGAAAACCTCGAGTCAGAACTATAGCTGGCCTGCTGAAATAGTGAAGAATAAATAAGCTAACACGCTGTTTTCAGGGCGGTCAAACCAGGAGTATGAAACCCGACGCGAAGAACTTCCAGCCCGGAAATCAGCGCGGCAGCAAATGCCCCGGAATCCGTCAAGTTACCAAGGGCACTTTCCCCCGCTGGGCGGTCACGCTAGATTGGCCTTATGTTCACCAAGGTGAGGTTTCGCTGCGGACAGTGCGAAATGACCGAAGATCGC
>Ga0335085_10013032_pt1 | contig 12205 bp, 10 predicted proteins | sample Lox_Sample_45_FD_206712 | JGI IMG/M metagenome (GOLD analysis project Ga0335085, IMG submission 206712) | Soil microbial communities from Loxahatchee National Wildlife Refuge, Florida, United States - Lox_Sample_4.5 | ecosystem: Environmental > Terrestrial > Soil > Wetlands | place: USA...
GCCTCTACACGTCGCTGATCGTCTGCGGCGCGGGATTTGTCCTGATTCCGCAGATGCCGTTGCTCAAGGTGATTCTGCTTTCCCAGGTGGCCAACGGCATTCTGCTGCCGTTCGTGCTTGTATTTATGCTGATCCTCGTCAATCGCCCGCGGCTGATGGGTGAGTACAAAAACGGGCCCTGGGGAAACACGATTGCGGTGGGCACCAGCGTCGTCATGGTGCTGCTGACAATCGCGCTGATCTACAACAGCGTCACGGGGTGACCGGAACGCGGGTGCGTTTGAAGAAGTAGGCCGGATAAGTCTGCGTGACAACGGCTTTCGGACCCGGCATCTCCGGCCCGCGTTCTTCGTTGCGATAAACGTAGGGCATCACGCTGACGAGTTCCCATCCCTGCTCGGCCAGCTGCTGCAGCGTCCGCTGATCGACCTGTTCGTACCTGCCCGGCGCCGTCTCGCGCGGGAAGACCGAATGGACTTCGAATCGGGCTGCCGCCTGCACGTAGTATTCGCGCTGTGCCCAAACAAGGCCCGCCGCCAGCGCGACTCCGCCAATCACGATCAGAATTCGCCTCATGGCCAGAATGACGTTTGCAACAGCGGCAGCGTGCAGATATTTCAGCGAATCTTCAGCCTTCTGGCATAGTGTTAGTTCGGAGAAAACCATGAAACCGCTTTTGCTGCTGGTGTTGAGCATGGCCGCCGTCGCCGCGCCGCCGACTTACAAAGTTGTGGGCAAGATCAAAATCGGCGGCGCTACGCGCTGGGATTACGCGTATGTCGACAGCGCGAACCACCGGCTCTATGTTTCCCACGCGACACAGACTGAGGTGGTCGACACGGCGACGGATAAAGTCGTCGGCATGATTCCGGGGACCAACGGAGTCCACGGCATCGCTGTGGCCAACGATCTGAATCGCGGCTTCACCAGCGACGGCATGGATAACGACGTAACGATCTTCGATCTGAAAACGCTCCAGGTGCTGGGGAAAGTCAAGACAGGCACGAATCCCGACTCGATCATTTATGAGCCGGCGACGCATCGCGTTCTGACATTCAACGGACGCAGCGCCGATTCCACGATTTTCGATGCCAAAACCGGGGACATCGTTGCCGCCGCGGTGCCGGTGGGCGGCAAGCCGGAATTCTCGCAGGTGGATGGCAAGGGTCACGTGTATTTCAATCTGGAAGACAAAGGCGAGATCGGCGAGATCGATGCGAAGGCCGCTGCCGTGACGAAGCATTATTCAATCGCGCCTTGTGAAGATCCCAGCGGCCTCGCCATCAATCCGAAGAACAACTACCTCTATTCGGTGTGCGGCAACAAGCTGATGGTAATCAGCGATCCGGCTGCGGGAAAAGTCGTCGGTCAGGCGCCCATCGGCCAGGGCCCGGACGGCGTGGCTTTCGACGATGGCTACGCTTTCAGCGCCAACGGACGTGACGGCAACATCACCATGGTCGGTGAAACATCACCCGGGAAATTCGACGCCGTCGCCACAATTCCGACGCAGATGTTCGCCCGCACGATCGCCGCCGATCCGAAAGCACACAGGCTTTACCTGCCCGATGCGGAATACGGTCCGCCTCCCGCGCCGCCGGCCGGCGGTGGCAGGCCCGGACGCGCACAAGCGATTCCGGACAGTTTCGAAGTGATTGTGGTCGGGCGCTGACAGGCGGCACGACGGCAGCCGCGATCGTTGCCGGTGCAAAAGAACTCAGCTTGCGCGGCGTGTGCCCCTGGAGCAATTACTTCTTTGCGAGCGCATCTTCGATGCGTTCGCGCAGCATGTCTTTGAAACGATCCGGAATGAATCCGATCATTCGGCTGGAGACGTTGCCGGCCGAATCGAGCACAAGCACGGTCGGAATCGAACTCACCACCAGCTGACGCGCGAGTCCAGCCTCAAAATATCCGTGGTCCTGCCATTTCTGGTCTTTCAGAAACGGCGCGACCAGCGAACGGTCGTCATCTGCGTTCACCGCGACGAAGATCACGTTGGGCGAGTCTTTGTACTGCGACTCGACCTCTTCGATCAGCGGTTTCTGCGCGCGGCAGGGAACGCACCAGGTGGCCCAGAAATCCATCACCACCGTCTTGCCTTTGAGCGATGACAGAACCAGGGCGGGAGCGGACGGATCCACCGCCGGCAGTGTGAACTCTTCGATTTTCGTCGCGAGGGAATTAGGGTCTTTGGCTTTCATCACGGCGCGCCGCGCGGCCATCAGAGCCGAGGTGCGATCGTAAGCCGCCAGAATCGCGTCGCCCAGTCCTTTTTCCGACCCGTTCAGCTCTGTATAGAGATCGCCCAGCCGCTGGCGATCCACCGCGCGGTCGGCCGCTGTTGTATGCGAGTCTTCCAGCGTGAATGCATCGGCGTAATACTCGATGGCCTCGGCTTTGTCTCCCAGTTCGGTGAGCCAGTATGCGGTCTCGCGCGCGCCTTCCCCGCTGGGGTACGCTTCCCAGGATTTTCCGGCGAGCTTTCGCGCCTCCGCAGTCCTGCCCAGGTTGCCGGTGGCTCGGGCATCCAGCGCCAGTGCCCTGGCCATGGCTCTGTCGAGTTCCTCAGACCACTGCGCGGGCGTCAGGTGTCCCGGCGGCTCCGCCTTGCTGCGCAGATTATCCACATCCGCTTCGTAGCGTCTCGCCAGGGCGACGGCGCGCTGCGCCCGGTCGCGATCGTCGTTGTTCACCAGTGCCCGGATCACGCGGTCGAGCACGATCATCATCTCGTTCGAATCCGGCGCCGGGGACATCTGCAGCACTCTTTCGCCGTAGAGGATGAGCCGGGGATTGTCATTCGTCTCGATGGCCGACTGGACCAGCGCCTGCTCAATGGCGGCCCGCTGTTTCGTCCCCGGATATTTCTTAAGATGTTCTTCAAGCGCGCGTATCCGGTCGATCGGACTGTTGCCCGCTTCGCCCAGCGCCTGCTGCAACGCGGACTGCTCCTGCGCATCGGCTTCCGGGTTGAGATTTACCGTCTGACCCTGCGCAGCGAGGCCGCCGAGCAGTGCGACCAAAAGAACAACCGGCTTCATTTCGGCAGCGTCCGAATCCAGTCCCCGAGATTAGCCGCGCGCTCGCGCGCCATGTGAAGGAAGATCTCATTCTTCGCAACGCGGTCGAGCATGGGCAGAAACTGCTGCGGCGACACCAGATGGTTCTGATCGCGCAGAATTTCGATCTGCAGGATCGCGTCCTGCACTCCGAGCTTATCGAAGCGCACGGCCTTCTCCAGATTCATCAGGCTGCGTTCGGTCTCCGCGATGTGCTCGAACCAATCGGTCAATGCGCGCGCGTCGGCATCCTCGGAATAGTTGAACTTCGCCTCGCTGACCTTGCCCCCGTCCTCGTAACGGAACGTCTTCATACCCATGTTGGCTACTTTGAGGCCCGATTCCAGCCGCCGCGAGAAATGATCCAATTTCCCGGCCAGACTGAACATCTGCGCAGCCTCCGTTTCCCGGAGCTGAAACTTCAGGGGATCGTCGTCCTTCGGATCGTCTTTATACTGTCCTGCCCCGGTTTTCTCGACAGTGATCTCGATCCATGGCGGATTGCTGCCAGGGAACGATTTTGAATAAATCAGCCGCGGCGCATCGGCAGCGGTCAGCACGGACACCGCAGCCAGAAATGCCAGAAGCCGGATCACGCCTCAGCCCTCATAGCCAGAAACGGCGCATGTGTCGCATGGCAGATGGCGATGGCCAGGGCATCGCTGGCATCTTCCGATTCGAGAGGCCGCGCGAGGGAGAGCAGGGATGCGACCATCTGCTGGACCTGCGATTTCTCCGCGCGCCCATAGCCGACGACGCTCATTTTCACTTCCAGCGGCGAATACTCCACCACGTCAACGGATGCCTCGGCTGCCATCAGCAGGGCCACGCCACGCACGTGAGAGAGCTTGAGGGCACTGCGGGCGTTGACTGCAAAGAACACTTCCTCAACGGCGGCCGCGTCCGGCCGGTGCGCGGCGATCACTTCGCGCAGACCAGCTGCGATATTGAGAAGCCTGCGCTCCAGCGGGTCGCGCGCAAATGACCGGATGCAGCCCGCCACCACCATTCTGTGCACGCGCCCATCGCTGTCGATGATGCCGTAGCCGGTTCGCTCGGTGCCGCAGTCGATGCCCAGGACGCGCATGGCGGGCAGCTATGCTAACGCTTCGACTTCCTCTTCGCTGACGTCGAAGTTCGAATAGACGCTCTGCACGTCATCGTGCTCTTCCAGCGCTTCGCTCAGCTTCAGCATGGCCTGAGCATTTTTACCTTCAAGCTTCATCAGGTTTTTCGGCACCATTGCCACTTCGGCCGAAACAGTTTCGATGCCGGCCTTTTGAATCGCCTCCACAACCTGCTCGTGCATGTTGGGATCGGAGATCACTTCCCAGACGTCGCCGTTGTCTTTCAGATCTTCGGCGCCCGCTTCGAGAACCAGATTCATCAGCGTATCTTCGGAAGCCTTTTCCTTTTCGATCACGATCTGGCTCTTGCGTTCGAACATCCAGGCCACGCTGCCCTGCTCGCCCAGGTTCCCGCCGTTTTTCGAAAATGTGTGCCGGATTTCGCTGACCGTGCGGTTGCGGTTGTCCGTGGCAACGTTGACCAGCACGGCGGCGCCGCCGGGTCCGTAACCTTCAAAAGTGACTTCTTCGATCTGGCCGCCTTCCAGTTCGCCGGTGCCGCGCATGATCGCCTTCTTGATGTTGTCGGAAGGCATCGAAACAGCCTTGGCGGCGAGCACGGCGGTGCGCAGACGAGGGTTGCCGTCCGGATCGCCGCCCGAGCGGGCCGCAATCTGAATTTCCTTGATGAGGCGCGTGAAGATTTTTCCGCGCTTCGCGTCGGTGGCGGCCTTTTTGTGCTTGATGGTCGCCCACTTTGAATGACCTGACATTTTGAGAAAACTCCGGAAAGTATGAGCCTGCCCGGACCTGTGCCGGCGGCTCCAAATACACCTAACTAGACAGAATAACAGATCGGCACATCCGCATCGGGCCGCCCTATACGTATTGAAACGCACGGGTTACAAAAGAGATAGCCTCGCTGCTCAGTGGCGATTGACGCTACAATCTAGTTGACTTTTGGCGGTTTGGCCGCCCTGACCCGGCAGCCCCGCCGCCCCATCGTTTTCGGGAACGCATTCATTGGAGACGGCCGGCAAGGCAGTAGCAAAGAATTCTTTTCTCTCATTCGTGGAGTCGAGCGCGCCGGCCTGGGACGCGGTTCCGGACCCGTTGCTCGCGTTCGACTCGCGGCGGGAGATCGTGTATGCGAACGCAGCCGCCAGGGAATATCTGGCCGCACGGTGTCTGCCGCTCGACCTGAATCTGCTTTGCCAGGCCGCTAAGATCTGCAATCCGGCGAACGAGGCGGCCATTTCGCCCGGGCAACTGCCGGTGGCGAGGGCGCTGCGAGGGGAGCGCGTCGAACGGATCGAATATCTGGTGCGCCCCGCGCCGCACGGCACATCCTTCTGGGTCGAATGCGACGCGCGGCCCCTTTACGGAAACGAAGGCGAAGTGGAGGGAGCGATTCTCGTTTTCCGCGACATCACCGATCGCCGGAAGCGCGAACTGGCGCTCGAATCGGCCACGCAGATGCGCGATTTCGTTTATCGCGGCAACCTGGCCGGTGTCGTCCACACCAGCGTCGATGGCAGCATCCTCGACTGCAACGATGCTCTGGTGCGCATGCTCGGATATTCGTCGGCAGACGAAATTCGCGCCATGCGCGCGCCCCAGTTGTACTGGAACGTTGCTCAGCGCGACGAACTGATCGGACGCCTCATCGAGACCGGCATGATCCAGGAAGCTGAAGTCTGCCTGCGGCGGCAGGATCAATCGCGCTGCTGGGCTCTCATCAATTTGCGCCTGCTCGACGCTGAGCCAGGGCAAATCGGCGGTACTGTGGTTTCGACAATTATCGACATCACCGACCGCAGACTGTGGGAAGAAACTCTGCGTCAGAGCGAGGCCCGCTTCACCGCATTTATGCGCAATCTGCCGGGCATTGCGTTCATCAAGGACCGGAGCGGCAAGTATGTTTATTACAGCGACGCCGCCCTCAGCCACTTTGGCAAGCGTCCGGAAGAAATCGTGGGCCGGACGGACGAAGAAGTCTGGAGCGCGGAGGAAGCGGCGCGCCATCGCGAATATGACGCGTCCGTGATTGCGGGCGGCAAGCTGGTGCAGTTTGTCGAGCCCGTCAATGTCGACGGCATCGTCCATTACTGGCTGATCCACAAATTTCCCATCATGGAGGACGGGCGCGTTGCGCTCGTCGGCGGCATCGGCATAGACATCACCGAACGCCGCACTCTTGAGGAACAGCTCACTCAGTCGCGCAAGATGGAGGCCCTCGGACGCCTCGCCGGCGGAGTCGCTCACGATTTCAATAATCTGCTGACCGTGATCTCCGGCTATGGACAGCTGGCTTTGGAAACGATGAACACGTCTCCGGAGCGCCTTGGGACTTACGTACAGGAAATCATCAACTCGGCGAAACGTGCTTCCGGCATGACCGGGCAGCTGCTGGCGTTCAGCCGCCGTCAGGTCGTCGAGCCAAAGGTTATCGACCTGGCCGACGTAGTTACAAACACCGAACCGCTGCTGCGCCGAATGATCGGCGAGCACGTGGAACTGAAAATCCACGACTTCGCCGTCGCCTGTCCGGTCCGCGCGGACGTCCATCAGATTGAGCAGGTCCTGATGAATCTGGCAGGCAATGCGCGGGATGCGATGCCGCTCGGAGGCACGCTCGAGATCGAATGCAGCGTATTGCCGCAGGCGATCGAGCGTCCCGGGTTCCAACCATTGCGCGTTCTGCTCCAGGTGCGTGACAACGGCGTCGGCATGGATGACGCCACGAAAGCGCGCATCTTCGAGCCGTTCTTCACTTCGAAAGAAAAGGGCAAAGGGACGGGCCTGGGTCTGTCGACCGTTTACGGGATCGTATCGCAGGCGGGCGGCGACATCAAAGTCGAAACCGAGCAGGGAGTGGGCACAACTTTTCGCATTTATTTCCCGCTGGCAGAACAAACCGAACGCTCCTCCGCGCCGCCGGATGAGGTGGCTCCGGTGGGCCTGGAAACCGTGTTGGTCGTTGAGGACGAGCCCGGGGTACGGGCGCTGGCCGAAGCCGTTTTGAAAAACCTGGGCTACAACGTCCTGGTCGCCGACAGCGGCGGGGCAGCGCTGAGCATCTGGGAAAACAGCCGCGGCGCGATCGACGCGCTGCTGACTGACGTCATCATGCCCAAAATGAGCGGAGGCGAACTGGCGAAAAAACTCCGCGAGAAGAACCCCCGGCTGAAGATCCTCTTTATGTCCGGCTACACGGACGAGATGCTGACCAATCAGGGCGTGGTGGGGGGTGAGATACAGCTCATTCAGAAGCCGTTTACGGCTGAGGCCCTCGCGCGCAAACTGCGGAGCGTCCTCGACGCCTGAAGCAACCAGGCCGATCTGATGCCGAACCGCGTACCAGGGCAAACTGGTACCTATGTTCGATTTCTTCCGGCGGCTATTTGCCTCGGATTTCATGCCGCACGGCATGTGCCTGCGCTGGCAGCCTGGCCTGATATGGCTCCATGTGAGCTCGGATGCTCTCACCGCGCTCGCATACTTCTGCATCCCGTTCACGCTCGTATACCTGGTGAAACGTCGGCGCGATCTCGTTTTCAACTGGATGTTCGTCCTGTTCGGCGTGTTCATCCTCGCCTGCGGGACGACGCATGCGATGTCGATCTGGACGCTCTGGCACGGCACTTATCGCCTCGACGGCCTGATCAAGGCGATTACAGCGATCGCCTCCGTACCGACCGCTGTTCTGCTGGTCCGCCTGATGCCGCAGGCTGTCACGCTCCCGAGCCCGGAACAGCTCCGGGTGATGAATGAAAGGATGCAGTCGGAAATCGCCGAACGCCGTCTCGCTGAAGAGGAGATTCGCCGGATCAATGCAGACCTTGAGCGCCGCGTGGCCGAACGAACGGCGAGACTTGAGGCATCGAACCTGGAGCTCCACAAACTCAACCGAATTATCCGGCGATCGAATGAGGACCTGAGCCAATACGCCTACGCGGCGTCTCACGATCTGCGCGAGCCGCTGCGCATCATCTCAATCTATTCGGAGCTCGTCGAGCGCCGGTTCGGCGATCGCATGGACAGCGAGGGGGCGGGTTTCCTGCGGCACATCCGCGGCGCCGCGCGACACTCCGAAAATCTCCTTTCGGATCTGCTGGCTTATTCGCAGATTGCCGATGCCGGCAATGATGAAGCGCCAGGCGCGAACGGCAATGACAGCTTCACCGAGGCAGTGGCGGCGCTGGAGATTTCCATCAGGGAGAACGACGCGCTGGTCACCCGCGGCGAACTTCCGCGTGTGGCAGTGCGCGAAAGTCATCTGCGCCAGCTGCTGCAGAATCTCATCGGCAACGCCGTTAAATATCGCAGCGACTCCCGACCCGAGATTCACGTTTCGGCAGAGCGAAAAGGCTCCCTGTGGGAGTTCAGCGTGCGCGATAACGGTATCGGCATAGAGCCGCAGTATTCAACCAAGATTTTCGGCCTCTTCAAACGGCTCGATCCGACGAAGCCCGGGACCGGCATCGGCCTCGCGCTCTGCCAGCGCATCGTGGATCAGTACGGCGGAACAATCCGGGTGGAGTCGGAACCCGGCAAAGGCGCGACCTTCCGTTTTACGGTGCCCGACTACGAAAGCCGGTCCTGAATGCCGGGCATAGCTTCCGTATAGAATTGCTCCATGCCTGGTCGTTACCGAATCGGCGCCGCATTTTTCGCGGTGTGTTTGTGCGCGCATGCGCAGTGGCTGAATGAGAAAATGCCGGGCGCGCCGCGGCTTGCCGACGGCAGCGTGAATTTGAAGGGACCTGTTCCCCGCATCAATGGCAAGCCCGATCTTTCGGGCATCTGGCAGGTGGACGCCGAGCCGCGCGGACCTGGCCTGTTCGGACTGGGCGAATCGCCCAACTCAAAATACTTTCGTAACGTTCTCTCCGACTTCAAACCCGGCGAAGAACCCCTGACGCCCTGGGGAGCCGAACTCGTGCGCAAACACGCGCAGGGCGGGCCCACAGCCGGCCCAAGTTTCAACTGTCTGCCCGACGGCGTGCCCCACGCGGACCTTTTGCCCGAGCCATTCAAAATCGTTCAGACGGCTAATGAAGTCGTGATCCTTTATGAGGTCGAGACGATGTTCCGCCAGATTTATCTGGATGGACGAAAGGAACCGGTCGACCCGCGTCCCACCTGGATGGGTTACGCCACCGGCAAGTGGGACGGCGACACGCTGGTTGTGACCACCACGGGATTCAACGATCTGAGCTGGCTCGACGCGCGCGGCACAGGGCACAGTGAAGAAATGCGCGTCGAGGAGCGCTTTCACCGTGTGGACTTCGGGCACATGGACGTCACCGTCACCATCACCGATCCGAAGACGTTCACAAAGGCGATCACATTCAGCTTCGTCGAAGGCCTTCTGCCGGATACCGACGTGCTCGAACACGTGTGCCTGGAAGACGAGAAGGACGTCGCCCACGTGAACGCGGCAGGCGGAAAAAAATAATCGCGGTTACTGCTTCGCCGGCGCGGAATCCTTGTCCGGCTCCGGATCCTTATCCGCATCCTGGAAAACGATCGACGTGTCGGCTGAATATTTGCGATAGCTGCGGAAGTCGATCTCGTTCCTGCTCCCAATGCCGTCCGCGCGCATCACCACCGACCCGTTCACGGGCAGCAGGAAATCCTGGCCGCTGAGAGCGATGTAGCGGTAATCGATCTGCTCATGGATGTTCTGCACCGGGAAGGTCGCGGGAGGCTCCGGGTCCACCGTGATCCTCCAGATCACGTTTGGCCCTTCTTCAATGAAGATTTCGCCATGAAAAGGCGCCGTCACACGCTCGATATTGTCGTGCGAAATCGTCTCGTGCGAATGCGCCTGATCGATCGAATACGAATAGACGTGGAACCAGTGCTTGTTGTCCAGAGTGGTCCAGCGCTCCCAATGGAATTCGGCGTCCGATGAGGGGTCGAAAATTTCGCGCAGCAGCGTTCCCCAGTCGCCGCGCGAAAGCGCTCCGCCGAACGCGTCCGCCTGCTTGCCATAAAGCGAGTTGTCGTTATGGCTGATGGCTTCGTATTTTTCCTGCTGATCGAAATACGTCAGCTTCTCGGCCAGACGATCGCTGGGCGACCACGAGCCTTCTGTGCCGGGCCGATAATGACGATCGATATAGCGGCGCGTGACCTGCAGACAGATGAAATCGGGCAGCGTTTTCGAATAATTGAGCGCATAGTCGCGCACGTCGCGGATGATCTTCTGCTGTTCTTCGTAGGGTGGCGCGGGCCGCACTTTCGGTTTCGGGGCGGCAGCCTTCGGCGCAGGAGCCGGCAGTTGCGCCGACGCTGTGGCCAGGCTGTTGAGCGCCGCCACAGTTTTCGGTCCTGCACCGCGGCCCTGCAGCTCTTCGATCGTGCGCGGATCCAGCCTCTCCGTCAGTTTCACTCCCGCAAGATAGCCGGCTACATCCTTGTCCTGCAGTTTCTGAGTGATGGAGGAGTTAACGAATTCGAGGAGTTTGTCGACAGAAAGCGACTGCTGCGCCTGGCCCGCGAGCGCGCAAAAGGCGGCCAGAACTGCAGTCCGGAGAAAGCCCAACCGCATGGAACTATTGTCGCACCCGGAACGAAAAAGGTTTCGCCGAATGACCAGTCCGCACGGGCATCAATCCCCCTGAACTCCCCCGGGGACGAGGATGCCCGGGCGGCGCCGCTGCGGATGCCGCCGGCTGAACCGGACCCGCATCCGGTCCAGCCCAAGGTAAATCACCGGCGTCGTGAAGAGCGTAAGCATCTGGCTCACCACCAGTCCTCCTACGATCGCGATGCCCAGCGGACGGCGAAGCTCCGACCCTGTTCCTCTTCCAAGCGCCAGCGGCATTCCGCCCAGCAGCGCGCACGCGGTCGTCATCAGGATGGGACGAAACCGCAGCATGCAGGCCTGGAAGATGGCTTCACGCGGCGTCAGTCCCTCGCTCCGCTCCGCCGCCAGCGCGAAATCGATCATCATGATCGCGTTCTTCTTGACAATTCCGATCAGAAGAATGATCCCGATCAGCGCGATGATGGTCAGCTCGGTCCGGAACAGAACCAGCGCGATGAGCGCGCCAAGGCCCGCCGAGGGCAGCGACGAAATGATCGTGAGCGGGTGAATCAGACTTTCATAGAGAATGCCGAGCACAATGTAGACGGCCAGCAGGGCCGTCAGGATGAGTATTGGCTGCGTCGAAAGCGATTCCTCGAAGGCGCGGGCCGTGCCTGCAAAGTGGCCGGTTATGCTGGCGGGCATTCCCATGTCGAGTTCCGCCTTTCCGATCGCTGTCACTGCATCGCTCAGCGAGTAGCCGTCGATCAGATTGAAGGAGACGGTGGACGAAGGAAACTCCCCCTGATGCGGAATAGAAATCGGCGTGATCCCCGTGCTGAAATGCGCGAAGGCCGAAAGGGGAACCGTCAGGCCGCGCGGCGACTGCACGTATACCTCGTTGAGAAAGTCCGGGCTCTCCCACCACTGCTGCTCGAGCGCGAGCACAACGTGGTACTGATTGATCGATTTGTACATCGTCGAGACCATGCGCTGGCCGAAAGCGTCGTACAGCGCGCTGTCGACTGCCTGGGCGGTGAGGCCCAGCCGCGATGCCGTGTCGCGGTCCACAACCACGTTCGAAGACAGCCCTGAGTTCTGCTGGTCGCTGCTGACGTCGGTAATCTGAGGCAGGTGTGACAACGCCTCGAGCACCTTCGGCCCCCAGGCGTCGAGCGCCTGCAGATCGGGCGACTGAATCGTGTACTGATACTCCGCGTTCGCCTGCCGCCCTCCCACCCGCACATCCTGATAGGCCTGCAGATACAGGGTTGCGCCCGGCATATCTTCGGTGGCTTTGCGCAGGCGATCGATCACCTCATCGGCCGATGACTTGCGCTCGCCGATCGGCTTCAGCTGGATCCAGATCTGTGCCTGGTTGCCGCCGGCCCCGCCGCCGCTGGTTCCCGCCACCATGTCGACTGTGTCAACATCCTTATCGGCGCGGCAGATCTGTTCGAACCAACGCGCCTTTTCCACCAGCGACTGATACGAAATGTGCTGCTGGCCCACAATGTTGCCGCCCAGACGTCCAGTGT
>Ga0335085_10013033_pt1 | contig 12204 bp, 11 predicted proteins | sample Lox_Sample_45_FD_206712 | JGI IMG/M metagenome (GOLD analysis project Ga0335085, IMG submission 206712) | Soil microbial communities from Loxahatchee National Wildlife Refuge, Florida, United States - Lox_Sample_4.5 | ecosystem: Environmental > Terrestrial > Soil > Wetlands | place: USA...
ACCTCGTTTCGCGACGTAGCCATTCTGCCGGCGATTTTGCTGATCGTCTTTGCAGCGATCTGGTATTACGATCGATCCAAAGGCGGCTATCGAGCGGAAAAACTTTCCCGTTAGGCGCATGAGCCTTCGTATCTCTTTCGCGAGCGCGGTGATATAATTCCGTGCGAGGGGTGTTAGTACGCAGGGAACGACCGTAGAGACAAACGGTTCTCCGACTGCGGCTTGGTTGCCTGATACGGATGCCGAACGAGCCGCGATCCGGGAACAATTAGAAAGAATTCTTAGTAGCCCGCTTTTCAAGAACAGCAAGCGCTATCCGACTTTGCTCCGCTTTGTAGTCGAGCGCTCGCTCACGGGCCACGCTGAGCCGCTAAAGGAGCGCACGCTCGGCATCGAAGTCTTTGGGCGCGAGCCTGACTACGATACCAACCTTGACCCGGTCGTTCGCACCACCGCCGTCGAGATCCGGAAGCGCATTGCACAGTATTACCATGAACCTGGACATGAGACGGAAATCCGAATCGATTTTCCGCCCGGAACCTACCTGCCTGAGTTTCGGATACCAAAGAAACCGGCAGTCGCTCCAGCCCCACCGGAGTCGCGCAGCTGGCGCTGGGGCGTTGTGGCGACGGTTGCTATCGGGATCGCTGTTTTAGCGATTATCATATTAAGACCCTGGGCTGCCCAACCTGCCATCGAGCGGTTTTGGGCACCGGTTCTGGCTTCGCCAGTCCCCATTTCGGTTTATATCGGAGGGTATCCCACAGAGGCTGTTTCCGGCCCCGTGGTGAGCGTTATGGATCTGATGCGCTCCGAGCGCGTCGCGTTTGCCGACTCGACCGCGCTCGCCAAAGTCACCGCCCTGCTGGTAGTTCATAAAAGACCGTATCGCATCCGTCTCCAGACCTCTTCACAACTGGAAGATCTAAAAGACGGCCCCGCCGTTCTCATCGGCGCCTTCAACAATGCCTGGACGCTCCGGCTTACCGGCCAACTGCGCTTCAGCTTCGTAAACGATCGCGAGCACCATATCGAATGGATTCGAGATAGTAAAGACCCGCGGTCCATGTCATGGTCGCACAGCGTCGATACTCCCTATGCGAACCTTGCGCAGGACTATGCGATTGTGTCGAGAGTCGTGGACCCGACCACCGGCAAACTTGTTGTCACCGCCTCAGGCTTGGCAAAGTTCGGCACCGAAGCGGCTGGGGAGTTTCTCACGAACCCCGTTTACATGGAGGAGATCTCCAAGAGCGCGCCGCCTGATTGGGACCGCAAAAACATTGAAATCATAATTGCGACCAATGTGATTGGCCGAAGCGCTGGTCCGCCGCATATTGTCACCACTCACTTCTGGTAATTGCGATCAGCAGCTGACGTATTACTACGCTCTGAATACGGTTGTCATCTGCTTGAAAAACAAGCTGATCGAAGCTGGCGTCGTAGCGTAACCGTACCAAGCTTGCAACCGCGTGAAGGACCCTCTTAGGGTATCTGAAGACCTCATGCAATGTGCGGCCGGATCGATCTGGACGCGTATTTCATGATCATTCTGCAAATGGGGGGCAAATGCTGAACAACGTTCGTTCGAATCAATCCTGGATTCTCATAACGCTCATCTGCGCGTCGCTGATCTGCGTTCAAATGGCGCTAGGACAAGGGACGGCCGATATCCTGGGCACCGTGACCGACAATAGCGGAGCGGTTTTGGCCAATGCCAAGGTGACCGTGAAGAGTTTGGACACCAACCTCGAACGAACCACGCAGACCAGCGGGTCCGGTGACTACACCTTTACCCTGCTGCCAGTGGGCGCCTACTCGATCTCTGTCGAGGCCATGGGGTTCAAGACCTTCACATCGCCGCGCGTGACGCTGGCTACTGGTGACCGCACGCGTGTCGACGCACCGATGCAGGTGGGAGGCGTCACTGAATCCGTGGTGGTAGAGGCGCAAGCCACTGCCCTTCAGACCGACAGCTCATCGGTTGGCAGCCTGATCACGAAGCCGGCAGAACTTCCCGTGAACGGGCGGAATTTCATTCGACTGGTTCAACTCGCCCCCGGCGCAAGCGAGTCAGTGCAAAGCTCGCTGGGAGGCGGAGGCAGGCCGGACGACCGCCGCCAGACTTCGGTTGTGTCTGCGAATGGCCAAACCGACTCGGCCAACAACTTCCTGCTGGATGGCATGGACAACAACGAACGCGCCATTGCAACCATCATCGTGAAACCGTCCATCGACGCGCTCCAAGAAGTCAAAGTGGACACCAACATGTACTCAGCGGAACTAGGACGCGCCGGCGGCGCCGTGATCAATATGATCACAAAGTCCGGTACCAACAGCTTCCATGGGACGGTATTTGAGTTTCTGCGCAACGACAAGTTTGATGCGAAGAACTACTTCAACGTTCCTCAGGCCGGCAACCCGCTGGCTGGAGTGAAGCCGGAGTTTCGCCAGAATCAGTTCGGTGCCAGCATCGGCGGGCCGATCAAGAAGGACAAGACCTTTTTCTTCGCCGATTACGAAGGATTTCGGCGGATTCAGGGTATGACGCAGCAGTCGGCCGTGCCGACGGCCTGTGAGCTCGGGCGCGCAACCTGCAACGGCATCACGCAGCTTGGAAACTTTTCCGATTCGACGACGCCCATATATAATCCTCAGACTCATGCCCAGTATCCGAACAACGTGATCCCGAGCAGCTTAATCAGCACGATCTCGCAAAATTACGCCGCGCTGTATCCGGCGTTGCCGTCCGCGGCGTGCCAGGGCATAAACTGCAACTTCATTTCCAGCTTCAATGCGACACAGTTTGCGCATGTCGCGGATGCACGAATCGATCAGCGGTTCAGCGATAAAGACAGCTTTTACGCAAGGTACTCGATCAATAACACTGATACCGTCACGCCCGACGCGCTTCCGAACGTAAGCGTCGCTGGAGTTACCGTTCATCCCAACGGGACAAACTTCAACGTGGGCTTCCCCAGCACGGCCTATCAGCGGCAGCAAAGCCTTTCTTTCAGCAACGTTTACATCTTCAATCCGACCTTGCTGTTGGATTTGCACGCACAGTTGGCTCGCTATGTGACCGACTCCGAGAGCCCAAACGTGGGACAGAACGTCAACACCGCGTTCGGTGGACCGGGCAATGTCAATGCCGGTCTTCCAGGCACCAGCGGGCTCGCATTTATCAATTTCAATGGCGCCTACGGGGCAATCGGCGATGCCTTCGCTCTTCCTACCGCCTATTGGGATACCAATTACCAGTACAGCGGTGTGCTCACCTGGACCCGAGGCGCACACACCATAAAATTCGGGGCCAATCTGCTGCGGCGGGACTGGAGCACATTCCAGGCTCTGTTCAAGGCCGAATTTGTCTTTTCCGCGGCACAGACCAACTCGGCCGCGGGGGGAGCAGGCGGTACGGGCGGAAATGCGTTCGCTTCGTTGCTGGCAGGATACCCATTCCAAGATGTCCGGAATCTATCTCTGGTTGCGCCCCAATATCGGGATTGGGAGGTCGGCGAGTTCATCCAGGATGACTGGCACGTTGCGCGCTGGCTAACGCTCAATCTGGGACTGCGCTACGACATATTTACTCCGTTCAAAGAGAAACACAACCACTTATCGAACTTTGATCCCACCAACGCCGCCATGCTGGCGGCAGGGGCAATCCAAGTGGCAGGAGCCAACAACTATAGCGACACACTGAACATCGGCACGCAATTCGGCGACCTTCAACCTCGCATCGGGTTTGCGGCGACGCTCGGTCATGGAATGGTTTTCCGCGGCGGCTTCGGGATGAGCTATTGGCCAAACAATGTTGCCTCTCCCTTCACTCTCAAGAATGCGCCGTTTACGGCAAACTATACGCTCAACCAAACGCCCGGCAACCCGACGCTACTCTTTGCGAATCCGGTGCCTGCTGTTGGTCCCGCGGCTACCTGCCTCGCGGCTGCCTGTGGAAACACCAGCGTCCAGAGCGTTCCGGCCGGCACGCAAATGGATTACAACTACACCAAAATCTACATGTTCAATTTGCTGCTGGAGAAAGAGATCGCCGGCAATGTCCTCACAGTTGGGTATGTGGGCGAGCCTGTCCGCAACCTGCCGCGTGTGGTTCCCAACGTCGATATACCGTTGCCGCCACTTGGACCCGGCGGTTGCGGAGTTACGACGGCCATCAGCCTTCCCAATCCCTGTCAGCCCTTCTATTCAAAACTGCCACTGGTCAGCAGCATTCAATTGGCCGAGACCAACGGCATCAGCAACTACAACGCGTTGCAGGTTCAGTTTCAGCGGCGCTACAAAGCGGGCCTGACATTCGCTGTGAATTACACGCACGCTAGCGCTCTTTCGGACGTTGGCGGTCCGGGCGGAGCTTGCACAGGCTGCGCGCAGGTTCTGAACGACTTCGGCCGCGATTACGGCCCCAGCGACTACATGGTCCGCAATCGCTTTACGGCTCTGGCGACATATGAGCTTCCCTTCGGGAAATCTCTTCACGGTTTCGCCGGTCAGGTAGCCAAAGGCTGGCAAATAAACGGAGTCTATGCGTACGGGACCGGTCAGCCGTTTACGGTATTGAACCAAGGAGCTCCGCAGCAGAACACGGGCATTACATCGGACCGTCCGAACGCATTGCCGCAGGGAAGCTTTGCCCAAACATACAACCAGTGGTTCAACATCGGTGCATTCCAGTTGCAGCCATTCGGAACAGAGGGCAACGAAGGTCACAACATTTTCTTCATGCCGTCCAACCAGCACTTTGACTTTTCGGTATTCAAGGACTTCCCATTTACAGAGTCGAAGCGCCTCGAGTTCCGGGTCGAAACCTTCAATCTGACGAACACGCCGGCTCTTGGCATGCCCGGTACCAACGTTGCTGCCTGGGTCGGTAGCGGCTCGACCGCGGTCCCGAGCACGGCCGGCAACTTCGGAAAGATCACGAGCACGAACGCGTTCTACACACCGCGTGACATTCAGCTCGCATTGAAGTTTATCTTCTAGAGGCTGAATGAAGCATCGCTTTACCAGGAATGCACGTACCGAGTGGAAGCTAATCCTTCCACTCGCCTGCGTTTTGGGGGCGGCCGCTCAAGAGCGTGAAGGCCCTGCGCCGGTGGGTGGAGCGAAATCGGCCTACCAGCTCGAAATGGAGAAGCAGTGGAAGCTGCACCCGACGCTCCCGATCGGCTCGGCGGCGCCGGATTTTAACTTGCCGGCAATTGATGGCAAGAAACACACGCTAGCCGACTATAAAACTAGCCGTGTTCTAGCTGTAATGTTTATCTGCAATCACTGCCCGGCCTCGCAGTTGTATGAGAGCCGGATGAAGAAGATGGTGGATGATTACCGCGGTAAGGGAGTGCAGTTTTTAGCTATCCAGCCGAATGCCGTGTCGGCGATTTCGCCCCGCGAGCTGAATTACACCGACGTGGATGATTCGCTCGGAAGCATGCTGATCCATGCGAAGTTCCGGAATTTCAATTTTCCGTACCTATACGACGGCGACACGCAGCAGATCGCGCACCTGTACGGACCGAAGAACACGCCCCATATTTTCTTCTTCGATCAGGAACGAAAGCTCCGGTATGAGGGCCGGATCGACGATAGCATGCGGGAAACGGCTGTTAAGACACAGGACGCGCGCGCGGCGATTGACGCGCTGCTTGCGAATCGTCCAGTCGAGTTTTCGCAGCGTCCGGTGTTCGGTTGCAGTATCAAGTGGAAATCGCAAACAGAAGCTAAGCAGCGCGAGCTGAAGCAATGGGAAGAGCAGCCTGTAAATCTGGAGGTGGCCACCGCCGACGTCCTCAAGAAACTGCGCGCCAACCCGACTGGCAAGACCTTGATGATTAACTTTTGGGCGGCCTGGTGCGGCCCCTGCGTCGAGGAGTTCGACGATCTGCTCAAGACCTATCTGTGGTATCGCAGCCGTGATTTCGAGCTCGTCACCGTATCCACCGACTCGCCGGAAGCGAAAGCAACTGTGCTTAAGTTTCTCCAGCAGCATCACTCCGGCGTGCGCAATTTACAGTTTGAGTCCGAAGATGTCTACGCACTTCAGGCGGCGTTCGACAAGAGCTGGGACTCGGGCGTGCCCTTCACGATCGTAATCGGTCCCGACGGCAAGGTGATCCACCAGCAGACCGGCGAAGTGAACATGCTGGAATTGCGGCGCGCCATTCTCGCGAATTTGCCGGACATGGGTTACATCGGAAACGCGGCATATTGGGCTAGACGCTAGCGAGGGAAAATGGTATTCGAACGCCAAGCCGTGAAGAACATCTGCCCGATCCTGATCCTAATGACTGGCGCATCCACCGGCGCCGTTTTCGCGCAAAGCGCCTCTAGCAAGCCATCCGTCCCCGATTTCTCCGGGTTCTGGGAACGCAAGGACGAGTTCGGCGGCGGCAGCTTCGGCGGAACCCTGGAACGTATCCCGAAAGCGGCGGTAAAGCCCGAGATCATTGCGGAGGCCAGGCGCGCCGCCGCGGCGCAGGCCCAGGGGTACGTCGTTTCATTCGGTTCGAGATGGTGTCTCACCAACACGTATCCATTCTTCATGCAGCACTCGGCCGCGTGGGACATCGCACAGACGCAAGATGAAATCGCGCTGGTGCCTGAAGTTCATACGTTCGTGCGGCACATTTACCTGGATGGAAGAAAACACCCTGATCCCGGGCGCTTGGTACCGTCCGTCAACGGTCATGCGATTGGCCATTGGGAAGGCGACACGCTGGTGGTAGATACCATCGGTTTCATTGGCGGCGGGGGAACACCGGGCGGCGGCCGTGTGGGCCGAGGGACCCACTTAGTGGAGCGATTTAAGTTGATGAATGGTGGCGAAACGCTTTCAGTAACATCCACCTGGGACGACCCGGCGATTTACTTGAAACCACATACTTATGAGATGACGTACCACCGATCGGCGCCGGGCACGTACGCGTTCGAAGAGTATTGCCACGCGGATGACCCGGTGCAAGGCGGTTCGATCGTGCAGCCGCCACAAAAGTAGAGTGGAAGGAAGAGGATTTTGAAGAGCGTGAAATCGTTTGGTATTTTTGTCGCGTGCGGACTTGCGTCCGTTTCCGCTCTCCTGGGGCAATCCGCCGCGCATCCTGGAACACCGAATCTCTCGGGCTTCTGGGAGTTGCGCTTCGATAGCAAGAATGTGCCGCCGGCTACTTTGACGCCTGCCATCGCCGCCGAAGACAGGAGCGTGCAGTTCAAGAACGACATCAATGCAATCCGATGGTGCCATTTCTTCGGCGTCCCTTACGTTATGGACGCGTCGCCGATCGACATTCTGCAAGACCTTAGCGCTAAAGAGATCGTCATCGCCGCGCCAGTTCGGAATCCGGCGCGTCACATCTACACCGACGGCCGCGGCCACGTGAATCCGGACGTCTTCGATCCTCTCGCGAACGGCCATTCCATTGGACATTGGGAAGGCGGCACTCTCGTCGTGGACACGCTCGGGTTTTCTACGGAAGGAGTGACCGATATTCCCGGCGGCGGGCGCCGCACCGCCGACTCGCACCTGACCGAGCGTTACCGGCTCCTGGATGGCGGCAACAGGCTCTCGGTAGTGTTTACGTGGAATGATCCGAAGGTGTTTCAAAAACCGCACACCTACGAGTACAGATATTACAAGGCCCCGAAAGGAACCGAAGCGCGAGAGTACGACTGCAACGCTAGCGACGAGCCTCGCGCGAAGTTCCTCCTCGAAGCGCCCGGCTCAACGCTTAAATAAAGGAGTTGAATTCATGAAGATCAAATTGCTGGCACTGAGTATCCTGCTGTTACTCGCGATTCCGGTGCTCGCGCATCATTCTTTCGCTATGTTCGAGTTGACCAAGGATGTCACCTACGAAGGCACAGTGGTCGAATACCGTTGGGAGAATCCACACACTCATATCATTCTCAAAGTGGACTCAGGCGCGGCCGATCCCTCCACGGTCGGAACGTGGGACATCGAGGGTGGAGCCACCAGCATCATGGGCCGCCAGGGCTGGACGCGAAGCACTTTCAAACCGGGCGATCACGCGAAGCTCGTTGCGCACCCTATGAAGGACGGAGTTACCAAGGGCGCTTCGCTGTTCTATGCCATTATGCCCGACGGCAAGCGGCTCTATCACGACATCGCGCGTCCCAAGGGGGAAGCTAGCGGCTCCAATTAGACGCTGCGGCTCAAAACGGTGCGCTCGTAAATGTCGATTGTTGAACTGTGCCAAGCGATCCAACAGACCGCGTGGGCAACCCGATTCCGTCAGGCAGACCTGTTCTTTCCGCTCGTGGAAGGGACTCATATTCTGTCGCTCTCTCTGTCCGTCGGGCTTATTTTGATGCTCGATGTGCGAATTCTTCGCTTGGGATTTCAAAGTGAGCCGGTGTCGCGAATCATGCGCCAAGTGATGCGTTGGGCGCTGCCGGGCTTTGCAATTATGTTCGTCACCGGCGTGCTGCTGTTCCTCGCTCAAGCCGAGTCCGTTTACACGAACAGCTATTTCCGGGTAAAGATGCTTATGCTTCTCTTATTGGGAATTAATGCTGCAGTGTTCCAATTCAAGTATTTTCCGAGCATGGTTGTTTGGGATTCGGGCGAGGCGGTTCCGGCCGGGGCACAAGTGATTGCTGTGGTTTCGCTCATCTTTTGGATGGTCGTCATTGCTTGCGGACGGCTGATGGCTTACGAGCTTTAAAGGGATTAACCAATGTCTCTCCAGCGTCTCTGGCAGATGTCCTACGACTCGAAAACAATCGATATCCTGCGCAACTCCAAGCACGCCATTCCGATCATTCAGTCCTTTCATCTTTTCGGGATCACGTTACTGCTCGGGGCGATGGTCATCCTGAACTTCCGCATGCTTGGCATCGGATTCGGAGAGACCCGCCTTGAGGTATTGGCGAAGCCAGTCTGGAAGTGGGCGACCAGCGGGCTGTTGCTTGCGATGGCCTCCGGGTTTTTTGTTTTTGTTCCCGATCCAGCCCGTTACGCAGCGAACAAATCCTTCTTGGTGAAGATGACCGTTTTGCTCGTCGCCATCCTTTTTCAATACACATTCTATCGGCGCGTGGTTCGAACCGAATCCGCGAACGTGCGGCCGGGGCGTCATGTGGTCGTGCCATTGGTTTCGCTCACGCTCTGGTTTACGGTCGCCTGGGCAGGCCGGTCGATCGCGTTCCTCGGTTGAAGGAGTAAAGGAAAAACAATGCAAATTGTAGCGGGCGTGGATCTCGGAGGGACCGCGATTAACTACACCCTGGCGAATGGAGAGGAAGAATTTCTCATCGAGGGGCTATGCGAATACCCTTCCCGAGTGACAGAGGGGCCGGAGATTTGCCTCCACCAGATCGAAGAAGGTCTTCGGGCGGCTGTGCAGCGCGCGGGTGTTACGCTGTCGGACGTAGCTGTTGTGGGCCTCGACACCCCGGGGCCCGCCAGTGCCGATGGCGTGCTCAGCGCGCGAGGCTCCACCAATTTCGCTCATCTGCGCTGGATCGGTTTCGACATCCGCGGTGGTCTCGCCAAACGCCTGGGAAAGCCCGTGGCATATCTCAATGACGGCAACGCGGCCGCCCTTTGGGGGCACTTTTCCATCTTTGGGGGCAAGCGGCTCGCCACATCCGTCACAACGGTTATCGGAACGGGCCTGGGCGGCGGAGTCATCATCGATGGTGAGGTCCTCAAGGGCCGGCAGGGGTTTGGTGGAGAGCTTGGTCACGTGCTCATCCCGTGGCAGACCATCCGCGCGATCGATGGCCTGACTCCGCAATGTAACTGCTGGCGAAAAGGCGACCTGGAGTCTCTGTGTTCGCTCACGGCCATCGAAAAGTCGCTGCTGCCGCACTTTTTGAGCGAATATCCCGATCATGATCTTGCCAAGATCGACGATCTCGGCTACGCGGCGAAGCTCGTCCGTGGCTTGGCCGAGAGCGGCGATGCCATGTGCCGTGAAATTTTCCGTGTTCAGGCGCACGCATTGGGTCTGTTCTTTGACGAAATGATCAATACCTTCGATCCTGACGCGCTGATCATCGGCGGCGGTGCTTTGGAGACAGGGCCGGAGTTTCAACGCTGGTTCATCGATGAAGTTCGAGCCGGCATGCCCATCCAGCGGGAGGAGCAGGCTGACATAGCCATTCACGTCATGCCCAACGGAGACACGGCGGGCGCTCGAGGAGCGGCGATCGAAGCCCTGAACTTCGCCGACCGGAACGGTTTGGCTCTTCGCTGCGCTTGAAGGAGGGATCCCGATGTATACTCGGCGAGACTTCGCAAAGACGGCTTTGACCGCTCTGCCTTTCGCCGCGCCTCTATTCGCCCAATCCAAAGTTGCTCCATTCGCTTCGCGGTTTAACGGAGTGCAAATCGGCGCGCAGACATACTGCTATCGCTCGCTCAAAGATCCGAAGGAGCCGTGGTCGGCAGCCGCGATGGATCGGTTGCTTGATCGCGTCGTCGCCGCCATGGTGCAGAATCAAATCAACGCTGCCGAGTTTTGGATTGCGTTCGTTGAGCCGCCCGGCGGACCCGGACGCACGCCTGCCGACCCGAAGCTACGGGAAGCGCTGCGCAAGTGGCGTGCCTCGAAGCCCTTGGATCTCTTCGCCGGATACCGCAAGAAATTTAATAACGCGGGGATCGGCATTTACTCAGCGATGTTCAATTTTTCCGACGATCTGAGCGCCGAAGAAACCGACTTCGGGTTCGAGTGCGCCAAGGCGCTGGGGACTAGCATTCTTACCGCCAACTGCACCCGGCGCTCCGTCAAGCGCGCCGCGCCCTACGCTGACAAGCATAAGATTTACCTCTCCGCGCACAGCGAGGACGCTCCCTTTGATCCGGACATCGACGGGATGGTATTCGGAGATAATCTGGAAGACGCGCTCAAATACTCGCCTTATATGCGAATCACGCTCGATACCGGGCACTTCACCGCGTATGGCGGCGATGTTCTCGTCTTCATGCGCAAGCATCACGAGCGCATTGCGAATCTCCATTTGAAAGACCGGTTGAAGAACCATCCCGAATTCCACACGGACGAAAATACGCCCGAGTGGGGCAAAGGTAATGCGCCGATCAAAGATGCACTACAGCTCATGAAGCGGGAAAACTACAAATTCGCCGCGTGCATCGAGTATGAATACAAGAGCGGCCGGCCCGCTGTCGAAGAAGTCCAGCGTTGCTTGGATTATGCGAAGGAGGCGTTGGCGTGATGCGATATTCCCGACGCCAGTTCGGCCGGCTGCTCGGGGCGTCATTGCCGGCTTGTCTGGCGCTCGGTCAGCAGCCGCGTCCTGCTTTGAAAATCGGCGGCCTCGACTTCGGTGTCGAAACGTTCAGCTTCCACGATCTGCCTCCCGCCGGCGATCCGCAACTCATTCCCGAACTGATCCAGGACATCAAGGATGTTGGCCTGGCCGAATGCGAGATCATGTCCGGGCATGTCGAGCCGATGGGCAGCTACGCTACCGGCTGGTGGGTGGCGACGCGGCGCGCTCCCGGCTACCAGAAAATGCGCGAAGACGCCCGGCGCTGGCGGCTCTCTATACCGATGCAATATTATCGCGACGTGCGTGCGAAGTTCGAGCAAGCCGGCCTTCGCATGTATCTATACAACGTCAATTTCAATGAGACATTCACCGACGAGGAGCGGGACCGGACCTTCGAGGCCGCCAAAGCGCTGGGCTGCGACGGCTTCAGCTCTTCCACGGTGCTGAGCGAAGCCAAGCGATTGGTTCCCTTTGTCGAGCGGCACAAGATGTATGTCGCTATGCACAATCACAATAATCTCGCCGACCCGGATCAGTTCGCCACCCCCGCGAGTTTCGAGAAAGCGCTCGCGATGTCGGAGTATTTCAAAGCCACGCTCGACATCGGCCATTACACGGCCGGCAACAACGATGCCGTGGATTTCATTCAGAAGCATCACGACCGGATCGTGAACATTCACGTGCGTGACCGCAAGCGAAACAACGGCCGCAACATGCCTTTCGGCCAGGGCGACACGCCCATCAAGGAAGTTTTGCGGCTGATCCGTGATAACCGGTATCCGATCCGCTGCTATATCGAATATGAGTACGGCTCTTTCCGCTCTTCGGTGGAAGAGGTGAAGCGATGCGTGGACTACTGCAGAAAAGTTTTGTCCTAGCGGGATCTGTCGCTCTCGCCGCCGCGCTCGCGGTGTCGCAAACGCCGGG